>WNFJ01207446.1_pt2 | contig 19003 bp, 16 predicted proteins | sample 5400461 | NCBI WGS metagenome assembly WNFJ01 (sample SAMN13153349, study PRJNA577476) | soil metagenome | isolation source: 115 cm saprolite on Douglas fir-dominated hillslope | place: USA:California | collected 2013-09-17
CGTCGGCAACGGTCGATCGTGTCGCCGAAACGCTGTTGCAAAAAGGCCGAATTCCGCGTGGGTATCTCGGAGTAGCGCTTCAGCCGGTTCGCCTCCCGGGTCAAGTGCGCCAGTCGTTACAGCACAACGAGAAAACCGCCGTCATCGTTCTTGAAGTCGAGGAAGATGGTCCCGCGCACAGGGCGGGAATCGTCATCGGCGACATCCTGGTGTCTCTGGCGGGACAGCCCATTTCGCGTCCTGAAAGTGTTCAGCCTCATCTCCAGGCCGAAAACATCGGCAAGTCTCTGAGCGCCAAGATTGTTCGCGGAGGCGAAGTACGGGATGTATCAATTTCTGTCGGTGACCGCGCAAACGGAGGAGAGTGACATGGCCATTGCCGGATTTGGTGACATCGCTGAACAACTTCGCCGCTCGACGGTCCTGATTCATTCCGGAGGTCGCGGGAACGGATCCGGTGTGATCTGGTCCAGCGAGGGCGAGATCGTGACGAACGCCCATGTGGTGCATGGTCCGAACGTGTGCGTTCAGCTTTGGGACGGACGGGAGTTCGAAGCGGCGGTAACCGTGCGCGATCCTCGGCGCGACCTGGCAGCGCTTCAAATCAACGCGAACTCACTGCCCGCGGCGTGTCCGGCGGATTCATCGCAACTGCATCCTGGTGAGCTCGCCATCGCCATAGGCAATCCGCTCGGATTTGTAGGTGCCCTAACAACCGGAGTGATTCATGCAATCGGCCCGTTGCGCGCGCTTGGCTCCCAAACCTGGGTGCAGGCCAGTGTGCGGCTCGCTCCGGGCAATTCCGGCGGGCCGCTGGCCGACGCACGGGGCTATGTGATCGGCGTCAATACCATGGTTGCCGGGCGCCTCGCACTCGCCATTCCAAGCAATGCAGTTCGCGATTTTCTTGCGGCCGGACCGCGCAGCGCGTGGCTCGGTGTTGCTGTCCAACCCGTGCGCTTGCCTCGCGCGAATAGCCACAAGTTCGGACTGGTCTTGCTGGAAGTTGAGCCTGGCGGCCCGGCTGCCCTGGCGTCGCTCATGGCCGGGGACATCTTGTTGGGAACGCAGGAAAAGCCTTTTCAATCGATTGACGATCTTTCCAAAGCGATGGATGGACAAGGCCTCCGCCTGTTGCGTCTCGAATTCCTTCGCGGCAACTACTCACGAGTCCGGCGTGTCACCGTGCAGCTGAGAATTTTGAACAACGGAAAGGACCGAATCGCCGCGTGATTCGCGTTTTTATCGTCGCAGCTTCGCCGCTGATTCGCGCGGGCCTGCAGAGCATGCTGACGGATAGCCGCGTCGACATTGTAGGAAGCGCCGCGGATCTTCAATCCGTCTCCGGCCAGCTCGTCGACGTTGAGCCGGATGTTGTTTTAGTTGAAGTCGCTGCGGACGCTCAGGAAGAGTTGCTGAATGCGCTTGAGGACGCAGAACTCGCCCAAGAATATCCCGTCATCCTGTTATCGGAACAGCCAAAGACCGCTTGGCTCTCCAAGGCGCTTCGCACGGGAGTGCGCGCCGTCTTACCCCGTGACGTCGCTCCGGAACAACTCCGTGCTGCACTTGAAGCCGCTGCGGCAGGACTGGTCGTCATTCATCCCTCGGAGCTGGATACCGTTCTTTCTGCCACTGTAGGCCCGTCTGCGCCTCTCGACGAGTTGCTTGAGCCCTTAACGCGCCGCGAGCGCGAAGTGCTTCAAATGTTGGCCGCGGGGCTCGCCAATAAGGAAATTGCCGCGCGTCTGGCAATCTCCGATCACACTGTGAAATTCCACGTAGCCTCGATTTTGGGCAAGCTCGGCGCCTCCACTCGAACCGAAGCTGTTTCTGCTGGAATTCGCCGCGGCCTGGTCATGCTCTAGGACCGCTCTCGACGGCGCAACATTGCCGTAGCACCGTCGCGTGAAGAATTTTCTTTCCTAATGCAGGAATGATAGATTTACCTTTCTATGCGCACGCTGGAACAGACCACCCAGGAAGTCCTCGACCTAGCGGCCAAGCATTTTCAACTGCCCGCGGGATCGCTCGCGCCGGGAGACGATTTCTTCAAGAAGCTCGGCATTGACAGCCTGCAGACGCTGGAGATACTCTCGCGCCTCGAAAATCATTTCGGCATCGAGCTGCCCGATTACGAGGTTCAGGGTGTCAGCGACTTCAAGACCCTTGCTGAACGGATTCAGTCCCGCCTGTAATGCTGGACCTTTCTAAACATCAATCCATCGGCGAGGCGCTGCGGGATGCACTGATTCAGTATTCGAACGAGGTGTGCCTGGTCGAAGCGGACCGCGAGCGGGAAAAAGAACGCCTGACTTACGGCGACTTCAAGGAACGCGCGCATCCCCTTTCGAGAGCTTTGCAGGACGGCGGCTTCTCCGCAGGCGCTCGCGCCAGCATCATCATGACGAATCAGTCGAAGTGGCTGATCTCGGCCTACGCCATCTTTTTCACGGGTGGCGTGCTGGTGCCACTCGATTACAAACTGACGCCGGACGAGCAATGGCAACTGCTCAAGCATTCGAACGCTACCTTGCTGATCACGGAATATCCGATCTGGCGCCAACTCAGCACCTCGGCTGGACGCGCTGCCGCGACGAGCGTGCGAGCCGTGCTGGTGACGGAAGCACCGGCAAATACCGATCTCGCCGGCGCGCGGCGCTGGGAAGATTTTCGCGGAGAAGACGAGCCTGTATTCATCGCGCGCAAACGCCAGGACACGGCGTGCATTGTCTACTCCTCCGGGACAGGCGGCCGCCCCAAGGGCTGCATGATGACGCACGAAAATTATTTGGAGCAGTGCGTCGCGCTCACCTCGATTTATCCATTCTGGCCGGGCGTGCGCTACCTCAGTATCCTGCCAACGAACCATGCCATTGATTTCATGGTGGGTTTTTTCGGACCTTTTACGTGCGGCGCAACGGTCGTGCATTTGCGCACGTTGCGTCCAGAATACGTGCGCGAAGCTTTTCCGAAATACAAAATAACTTATGTGAGTCTCGTTCCACTCGTCTTGAAAAACTTGCAGAAAGGCTTGCAAGCGAGTTTTGACGCGCTGCCGCCGGGCAGACGTAAAGTTTTCAATGCGCTCGTTCGAATCAACAAGGCACTCACCAAAAGCAAGCCGCGTCTCGGCATCAGCCGCCGCCTGCTCAAGCAAGTCCACGAAGCGTTAGGCGGAGAACTTCGCGCCATCATCGTAGGCGGCGCCTTCACCGAGCCGCAGACGCTGCAATTTTTCTACGATCTCGGAATTCCTGTCGCCAATGGATACGGACTCACGGAAGCCGGCACCGCCATCACAGTCAACGATTTGAAACCCTTTCGGGCGGACACCGTTGGCAAGCCGCTGCCGGGGATGGAAGTGCGCATCGTGAATCCGGCCGCCGACGGCGTTGGCGAAGTTTCCGTTCGAAGCAAGACCGTCATGGCGGGCTACTTGAATGAGCCGGAACTCACGTCGGAAACCATCGTCGACGGGTGGCTCCTGACCGGCGACCTCGGCCGCTTCGACGAGGCGGGCCACCTGCAGCTCGCTGGCCGCAAGAAAAATATGATCGTCACTGAAGAAGGGAAAAATATCTATCCCGAGGACATCGAAATTGTTTTCGAGAGCCTTCCTGTCAAGGAATTTTGCGTTTTCGCTGCCAACTACATTTGGCCGAAACGTTCGATGGTTGGAGAAAAGCTTGTGCTCGTTCTGCATCTCGATGGGGGACAAGAGTACAGCGAAAAACTCCGGTGGGACATGAACGCACGCAACAATCGCCTGCTAAACTACAAGCGTGTCCACGGGGTCGTGCTGCTGGACGAGGACTTTCCCCGGACGGCTTCTCTCAAGATCAAACGCAATGTACTGGCAGAACGTCTCGCGAAGCTGGACAGCGCCGGCGCGATTCTGCCCTTGTGAAGCCAGTTTGGAAATGATGGTGTCGATCGGGAGTTAGCATTTCGAGTTCGTTCGCGCTTCAAATGAATCGATTCTTTGCCATCGTCAACCCCGCCGCCGGTGGCGGCCGCTCCGCGAAACTCGCGGGGCCCGCTCTCGCGCGTTTGCTCGAGAAAGGGTTGAAGGTCGACGTCATCGCTTCGACGGGGCCGGGCCACACGGTGCAACTTGCCCGCGAGGCCTACGATCAAGGCTACCGGCGCTTTCTTGCCGTCGGTGGTGATGGCACCGCTCACGAAATCCTCAACGGCGTTTTTGCGGGGCGCACCGCGGTTCAACGCGTCGCACTGGGGTTCCTGCCGCTCGGCACCGGCAATTCTTTCTTACGCGATTTTACAAAGGACGGAGCCGCAGCTTCGATGCAGGCGCTTCTCGAAGGCCGCACTCGCACCGTTGATCTTTTGCGCCTGACGCACGCCGCCGGCGAAATTTATTCCTTCAATCTTTTGAGCGTTGGCTTTACGGCTGATGTCGCCGCTCTGACCAATCGCATGTTCAAGCCGTTTGGCGATCTCGGTTATTTGCTCGGCGTTTTCGTGCGCGTAGTGCAATTGCGCCGGCAATCTTTGGCCCTGCGTTGCGATGACGATCAGGAGTGGGACGAGCGGCGCGCTCTTTTCCTGACGTTTAATAACAGCAAGTATACGGGCGGCACGATGCTCATCGCGCCGCACGCTGATCCTACGGACGGGCTGATTGAATTTGTCCGCTGGGGCCCGATTGGCCGGCTTGGGTTGCTCCGTACATTGCCGCGTCTTTACGACGGTTCTCATATCGAACACCCGCTCGCTTCCCGCCGGGCGGTGCGCCGCGTCGAATTCAAAGCAGCCGCGCCCGTGGACATCATGATCGACGGCGAAGTTGCGACACTGGAGTGCCGGGCTCTCGATATTCTTCCCGCTGCCGCGGACATCTATATATGAAACGGGCCTGGTTGGTGTTCCGCAGCGCGATTCTTTGGATCGTCAGCGGCTTGCATTTCTTCCTCGTTGTGCCACTGCTCATCTTACTCGGCATCTTTCTGGATCCTCGCAAGCATGATTGGCTGCAGCGAAGTTTCTGCCGCCGCATCGCGTTTCTTTCCGGCGCGCAGGTCGAGGTCCGCCGCTTCGCCGGCTTCAATGCCAACCAGACTTCTTTCTTTATGGCCAATCACGTCAATCTGTTCGATCCTTTCATGCTTTACTGCACCATTCCGCAGTTTGTCCGCGGATGGGAGTTGGAATCCCACTTCAAGATTCCCGCGTACGGCTGGCTGATGAAGCGCTTCGGCAATGTTCCCGTGCCGGATGTCAGGCGGCCGTCGGATTTGAAGCGCATGTGGCGACTCACGAAGGACGCGGTCGACGGCGGCACCAGCCTCATCATTTTTCCCGAAGCCAAGCGGACGCGCGACGGGCACGTGGATCAATTCCAGGACGGCGGCTTCCGCGTCGCGCAGCAGCTCGGAATTCCCATCGTGCCCGTGAGCTTGGTTGGTTCCTTTCAGCATCACCGGACGGGGCACTGGATGCTCTGGCCCGCGAAAATCACGGTTCTTCTGCACGACAGCATCGAGACCAGGGGTTTGAGAAAGGAAGATGTGCCGGCGCTGCGCGAACGCGTTCGCGAAATCATTTCGGCACCGCTTGAGGAAGCGTCGGGAAAGAAAGGGGCGAGGTCGACAGTCGACAGTTGAAAGTCGAATGCGCAGGGAAGAAAGCATCTCCGCACGCGGCTGCGCGCCGGATGCGGAGAACCAAGGTAGTTTGGCACGAGACGGAAGATGCGGAATTCCTTCCGACAAGGCCGGAATCTGGCGATCGCCTGCGGACTCGGGAAGACGTTGCGGCAGTCGTTCCAAAATGGGAAGAATCGCCCCACACCCCGGCAGTTTTCGTTAAGAGTGGCAGACAAAGGACTTGGGGTATACGGAACTCAGAAGTCTCTACGGAGAATGGAAGCTTGGGATTCCAGTGGACTTTTCCGACAGATACTTTCTTGGAGAATTTGCATCACCATGACCGCCAACCCTCCCCCCTGTTTTTTGTAAGTGTCATTTAGGGCCTGCGGCCCGCGAAACTTCATGCAAGTCAGAGCTATTGACGTTAACTCCTTTGATTTCAGCACGGTTTTATTTGCGACTCAGGAGCTAGAAGGACCGCGTGGCGGGGATCGTCCCTACCGCGACAGTAATGCGCTTGCCTGTAAGCCGCGCTAAACAGAAACTGACCTGCTACGGAATATTTGGAAGATAAGAATGGACTATTCCGCGGGAGTTGGAAAGGGACGCCTGCTAAAGCGAAAGCTTGATTCCGGGGAGGACGCGGCCGGCGCGGGTTTCCTGCCAGGTGTAATAGATGCGGTGGATGACGGTGAGCGTTGAAACGACTGCAATTACCCAAAGGACCGGCCCCATGCGATTGAAGAGCCCGCCGATGATCAGCAGTACCATGCGCTCGGGGCGCTCCATAAAGCCGACTTTACACAAGGGAATGAGGGACTCGGCGCGGGCGCGCGCATAACTCACCATCACGGAGCCGGCCGTGGCGACGGCGGCCAGCACGACATAAGGAGTCCGGCCAGTCACGGAATAGTAGACCAAGAGGCCCATGTACAGGGCCATGTCCGCGTAGCGGTCGAGCGTCGAATCGTAGAACGCGCCGAAAGCGGTGACGCGGTTCTGCCGCCGCGCCACTTGCCCATCCAAAATGTCCAGGAAGCCGGCGAAGAAAATAATCAGGGCGCCAACAAAGAACCGGCCCACTGCAAAAAAGGCGGCTGCGCCAAAATTCACAACCAGTCCAAGGAATGTCAGGAGGTTGGGATTGATTCCCGTGGCGGCGATCGCGCCAACTATTTTGTCCAGCAGCCATTTGCTGCCGGTTCCAATTGCCCCCGATAACGTAGCCATAAGCGCCTAATAGTGTCACAGAATCAGCACGGATTCGCGAAATTGAAAGAGGATTCCGATTGCCGCGCATCCTTTACCAGCCGGATCTGCCTGCCAACGGTCCTTCCACTCATGCGGAGTTTGATGGAGATTTTGAATCGCGTACATGTGTCAATTGTTCTTGACGGAGAATCGGCTTCATCCTACAGTCGCAAGTCCGAGGATTTTCGACCATTTACTATGAACGAGCTCAACCGACGCCATTTTCTCCTGCAAGCAGGAACAGGTCTCAGCGCGGCGTGGATTTCCGCGAATTGGCCCGCCCTTCTGTCCGTCGCAACACACGCGCATAACGCGGCGAAGACGGCAACGCCGCCAAAATTTGAATTCTTCACTCCGGAGGAGGCGGCCGAGGTCGAGGCCATCGCAGCGCGCCTCATTCCGACGGACGACACTCCTGGGGCGCGCGAAGCCGGTGTCGTTTATTTCATCGATCGTGGCCTGACCACCTTTTGGGCCGACGACCAAAAGACGTACCGCGAGGGCCTGCCTGGTTTGCAGGCGAGAGCGAGTGAGATGTTCCCGAGCGTCTCTAAATTCTCCAGCTTGGCGGCTGAACAGCAAGACGCGGTTTTGCACTCCTTCGATGAAAACACCGATGCACCGAGGAGGGCGTTTAGGGCGCGCCCGGGTGCTCAGAGTTTTTTTGAGACGCTCCGCCAGCATACGATCAACGGATTCCTGATCGATCCCGATTTCGGCGGCAATCACGATGGGGTCGGGTGGAAAATCATCGGCCGCGAGCGCGAACACATGTTTCAGGCACCGTTCGGGTACTACGACAAAGAGTATTCCGGCTGGCAACCGGAGGCGAAAGAAGCGGACAAGAAATGACGGTTGACCAGCCCAAGTACAAGACTTCCGACGAAGTGGACTTTGTCATCGTCGGCTCCGGTGCAGCCGGCGGGATCATCGCCAAGGAACTTTCGACGAACGGATTTCGCGTCGTGGTGCTGGAGCAGGGCCCTTATTTGACGGAAGCCGATTTTAATCACAACGAAATTGAAATTCTGGCACTGGACAAGCTCACCAACCATCCGAAGCTTCAGCCGAACACCTTTCGCAAGACGCCGGGCGAAAAGGCAAAGCCGCAGCGCGCGCTGGTTTATGGGCGATGCGTCGGCGGGACCAGCGTGCACTTCACGGCGAATTTCTGGCGATTTCACGAAATCGATTTCATCGAGCGCAGCAAGGTCGGCGCGGTTGCCGGCACCGGGCTGATGGATTGGCCGATCACCTACGCGGACCTTGAGCCCTACTACACGAAAGTGGAATGGGAAATCGGTGTTTCCGGCCTTGCCGGCGCCAGCCCTTTCGATCCGCCGCGGTCGAAGCCTTATCCGATGCCACCGCTGCCGGTGAAATCTTCCGGCGTGATTTTCGAACGCGCGGCACGGAAGCTAGGCTGGCATCCGTTCCCAGCACCCATGGCGATTCTTTCTCAGGCGCGAGCGGGACGAAGCGCTTGCATCAATTGTGGTTTTTGTCTCGCCTTCGGTTGCGAAGTCGGCGCGAAATCAAGCTCGCTGGCTACGGCCATTCGAATGGCGGAGCGCACCGGCCGCTGCGAAATTCGTCCCAATTCCTACGTGCATCGCATCGAGACGGATGCCAATGGCCGCGCAACCGGCGCCGTCTACTTCGATGAAAAGCGCAACACGCATCTGCAGAAAGCCAAGGCTGTGGTAGTTTGCGCGAACGGGGCCGAAACCCCGCGACTGCTATTGCTGTCTGCCAACAAACAATTTCCCAACGGTCTGGCGAACTCCAACGGCATCGTCGGAAAATATCTGATGCTTAACAGCGGTGGCGTGGTCATCGGCCAGTTCGAGCATCCGCTCAATGACTACAAGGGATTCGCCGTCAGCCGCGTGATGCACGATTTCTACGAACTCGATCCACAGAAAGTTGGATTCTACGGCGGGGGCGGGCTTGATGCGCGCTTCGATTTCACGCCCATCAGTTTTGCTTTCGGCGGTCTACCGCCCGAAACGCCACGCTGGGGCAAGGACTTCAAGGCCGCTCTCGCGCAGGATTTCAACCGCACTATGGAAATCTTCTGCCATGGCACATCCCTGCCTCTTGAAAACAACAGCTTCTCGCTCGATCCCGATCTGAAGGACGCCTGGGGCCTGCCCGCGCTCCGCCTGACCTACACGGATCATCCTGATGATTTAAAGCTTGGGAATTGGATGTTCGCACGCGCGCGTGAAATCTTTGACGCCGCCGGTGCGCAGAAAGAGTGGAGTTTTCCGGCAAGGGAGCAGCAGTTCGCCGTGCATCTTCTCGGTACCTGCCGCATGGGAAGCGATCCGAAGACGTCGGTTATCAATTCGGACCACCGGACGCATGACGTCAAGAATCTTTTTCTTTGCGATGGCAGCAGCCTGGTAACTTCCGGCCGCGGCCAGCCCACGATGACCATTGAGGCGCTGGCCTTCCGCGCCGCTGACCGCATTACGGGGCTCGCGAAGCGCGGCGAAATCCGCCCCTGATCTTGCATTCCATTCCAAAGGGTTCAGTTGTTTCTTGTAACCGTACCGCGCTTTCGTTACATCACCTGCGAGGATTAATTCGATGCATGGGAATCGTCAGAAACTCTGGTTTGCCGTCTGCGGAACATCGCTCAGCTTCTTGCTGGCGATTGCCGGGGCCTGGGCGCAGTCCACTGCACCGAATGCGCCGGCGGCTCCGGCGGGGCCCAGACTCGCGGAAGAAGAGTTCAAGAATATTCAAGTTCTCAAGGGAATCCCGGCCGATCAGGTGATCCCCTCGATGCAGTTCATTGCTGCTTCTCTTGGCGTCGAGTGCGAGTACTGCCACGTCGCGCATGCGAACGAAAAAGACGACAAAAAGCCCAAAGTCACCGCGCGGAAGATGATCAACATGATGATGGCGATCAATAAAGACAACTTCGAGGGCCATCGAGAAGTTACCTGCTATTCCTGCCACCGCGGCTCGAAAGATCCTGTGGCCACACCCATCATCATGGACGAAGAAGCCAAGCCGGCAGCCGAAGAAGAGAAAAAGCCCGGCGAGGCAAAAGCCACGTTGCCGAGTGCGGAGCAGCTACTCGACAAGTATCTCGCCGCCATCGGCGAGGCCGATGCGCTCCGGAAAATCACGAGCCGCGTGCAGAAGGGAACGATTACCGCGTTCGGTGGCCAGCATTTTCCCATCGATGTTTATTCGAAGGCTCCGGACAAGCGGCTTTCGGTCATGCATCTCCAGGGCGGAGACAGCTTCACTGGTTTTGATGGGAAACAGGGGTGGCTCAGTGTTCCCGGGCGTGCGCACACGATGTCGGCAGCGGAAAACGCCGCCGCGCGCATCGATGCCGATCTTTACTTACCGGCGCACCTGAAGACGCTCTATGAGAAATTCCGGGTCGACGTTGGTGAAAAAATCGATGGTCATGACACTTACGTGGCTGCCGGGCGCACCGAGGGCCAACCGCCGCTGCGCTTATACCTGGACAAGGAATCGGGCCTGCTGCTGCGACTTGTACGGCACGCCGAAACTCCTCTCGGCCGATACCCAACGCAGATCGACTATGCGGATTATCGCGATGCGAATGGCGTGAAAGTGCCTTTCCGTTGGACCCTTGCACGCCCCGGGAACCGCTTCACCATCCAGGTCGAGCAGCTTCAGCAGAACGTTCCCGTGGACGACTCCAAATTCGCCATTCCGCCACCGGCAGCACAGAAACCTTCGACTCCCTAGTTCAGGTTTCACGAACCAAACGAAGCGAATGCGAATTTATTGGAAGTATGGATGGTGAGTGAGCGACTCGAGATACAGTCTGAACCCCCCTTTCCCGAGCTTCGGAGGTGGATTCGATTCCCACTCTGGGCTCCATTTTCTTCCTTACAAGTCAATAGGATACAGCCATTTGTCTCCTGCTCTCCGAAATCGGCCGCAAGATCGTTGCACGGTAGCTACGGCCTCTCATCCCTTGATTCCAGCTCGGACTGAGCCGCACATTTTGTCTCGAAAAGATATAACCGCTTGAGTGATTGCTTGCGGCGAAGTGCGGCAACTCCCGCGTCGTCAACGGCGGTCGCGGTCAGATTCAGCGACTCCAAACGGCTCAGGCGGGCAAGAATCGGCACGCCAGCCGAAGTGACAGCCGTGTGCGCGAGATCAACGGCACGAAGGTTGGAAAACGTCGCGAGCGTTTTCAGTCCAGCGTCAGTGACCTTCGTGCGCGCCAGTTCAGCATCCACGATCAGGATCCCGATCACTTTTAGCCGAGCGACTGCAACATCATCGCAGCGCTCTGGCGCGCTTACGGTGCGCAATATCAATCCATCCTCAGGATTTCGCGAGCGGGGAACCAAGCGCACGCCCAGCTCGTGCTCGAGTGAAGTGATCAGTGGCAGTTGCGGACGATAGTCTCTGGTAAAGGGCAACGCAGGCAGCTCGGAGACCAGAAGAGGCGGAGCTCCGCGCACTTCAATCGCAGGCAGGCTGCTCGATGCGCCCGAAGCGATCCATAACTCGATGACTCTGACCTCCGAGGCCGTCAGCGGTGGTTTGCCGTCTGCCGGCATGAAATCCTTTTCGTCCGGTGACAAGTTGATGCGGCGGAACAGTTCGCTGTGCTTCGGGTCACCGGGTCTTACAACAATGCCGTCCTTTCCGCCGCGCATCACGTTTTCAAAGCTATCCAACCGGAGTTTCCCTTTTCTCTTTTCTGGGTTGTGGCAATTCGAGCACTTGTTCTCAAAGATCGGCGCCACTCGCGCAGCGAAAAACGTGGGGGATGGCGCCAGAGTAGCATTTACGCTTGTCGATGTTACGCTCGCTGCCTTGATCGGCTGCGCTTTGTTTGGTGTAGCCCGCACGCGTAGCAAGGTTCGCAGCTTGCCCGGCATGTGCCGCGTCATGAAGGTTTCGCCGTGCGTCAGCTTTCCGCCCTTATCGCTGGTCCAAGCCAGAAGAGCCAGTGTGGCAAGAAGCGCGGCGCCGTAAACACGTTTGTCCAGGGCACGCAAGACAAAGCAGAGCAGCACAGCAACGGCCAACGAAAATCCGCCCCACATGTGACCGGTTACCAGTTTTCCTTCGTAGCCTCCGCTCCAGGCCAGGAGCCAGCCCAAAAACACTGCCACAAAGGTAGTGATGGCCGCGAGGGTAAGAACAAATTCCGCCGACTCTCGCACACGATTCCACCGACGAACCGAGCCCGCACATTCCAGCAACGGAACCAGCAGCAAAAATGCGATCGGCAAGTGAACTACCAGTGGATGGAAGCGCCCTACAAATTGGCTCAGCTCGCCGTGTTCGAGGCCGTCAGGAGCAGCATGAAGCAAGGGCCAGAGGAGAATTAGGAGGAAAGCAGCGCCGATTCCAAACAGTACCAACCGGGTGCGGAAGAGCATTCACCAGCCTCAGACTCGTCGCAAGAGCGTAATTCGCCCGATTGGCAACCACTCGGCCACCAGGATGTTTCCGTCACGCAGAAAAATGGCCGCATGTGGCGTGATGAACTGTCCTGGCGTAAATTCGCGTCTCGATTGATTTCGACGAGAGCCAACCTTTCCGTTTGCGGTTTGGCCATCGCCTAGTTGGGCGATCACCTTGTACTCCCGATCCAAGATGCACACCTGGCTGTCAAGATCCGGGCAAACCATCCACTCGCCCTGAACGTGAAAGTGGCAGGGCATTCGCAAATGGGCTTCATCCTTTATGGTGCGGATATGAGCACCGCTGAGCGTGAACGTTTGAACGCGCCGGTTCCCGCGGTCGGCCACTAGCAGCACGGCTTCTTTGCCTCGAGGATCAACCCACAAGCCGTGCGGCGTATCGAACTCTCCGTCTCCATGGCCCGGCCGGCCAATTTCGCCCAAAAACTTGCCGCTCAGCGAAAAGCGCAGCAGGTGATGCGAACCGTATCCATCGCCAACATAGAAATCGCCATTTGGCGCAAAGGCGACATTCGTCGGGACAAAATCGATAGGCCGTTCGGCATAAGCCGCATCTTCGCGAGGATAGCCATGCGACCAGAGAGTCTTTCCGTCGAGCGTGGTTTTCACGATTTTGCAGCGGTTGATATCACAGTGATATAGAAATTCGCCGTCGGCCTCGCGGCGTAGGCTAAGACCATGAGCCCCGCCCCGAAATTCCCCCCCAAACGCGCCTGAAAAGCGGCCATCGGCGTCATAAACGACAACCGACTCGCCACGCATGCTCGACTTGTTGACCGTGTGGGCTACATAGATGCGCCCTTGGTCGTCCTGAGCGAGTCCGTGCGTGTCTCCCCAGACCATCCCATCAGGTGGCGTGAGCCAATCATGTACGCATTCATAAGTGTGAAGGCCCGAACCAACCACCGGCAAACGCTGGCCGGACTTGTCCGATGCGTGCACGTAGAAAGGAGGAATTGCGGCGGCAACAGCCAATGCCGAGTAGCGAGCAAGAAAGGACCGTCGAGAGGAAGATTTCATGAGATTAGTTCCGGCACGATTTTTGCCGGAATGACTCCCGTCAATTTTTGTTCCAGACCCTGAAACTTGAACTTCAGCTTTTCATGATCGATGCCCAGCAATCGAAGCACGGTTGCGTTGAAGTCACGCACGTGGACCGGGTCCTTCACCACGTTGTAGCAAAAATCGTCAGTTTTTCCGTGGACGATCCCGGCTTTAGCCCCCCCGCCTGCCAACCACATCGTGAAGCAACGGGGATGATGATCCCGTCCGTAGTTTTCCTTGGAAAGGCCGCCCTGGCTGTATACGGTGCGTCCGAATTCGCCGCCCCATAGCACCAACGTGTCATCCAGAAGCCCGCGCCGCCGCAAATCCGTGACCAGCGCGTACGAAGCGCGATCCGTCGCCGCGCAAAGCTTGGGCAAATTGCCGACGGCATTCGAGTGCACATCCCATCCGCGCTGATATATCTGTGTAAAGCGGACGCCGCGCTCGGCCATGCGCCGCGCCAGCAGGCAGTTGTACGCAAACGTGCCCGCCTGTTTTGCTTCGTCTCCATACAACGTCCAAGTGCTGTCCGGCTCGTCACCCATATCCGTGAGCTCCGGCAGCGAAGTTTGCATGCGGAACGCCATCTCGTACTGATGAATGCGTGCGTGAGTCTCCGGGTCACCAACTTCTTCAAACGTCATTTGATTGATTGCATTTACAGTGTCGATCAGCGTGCGCCGGGTTTCTCGACTCATGCCCTTTGGATCGCCAAGGTAAAGCACCGGCTCCCCTTGAGAACGGAATGCGACCCCGGCATATTCGTTTGACAAAAATCCGCTGCTCCATAATTTTGGCGAAATCGGCTGTAAGTCCGTGCCGGGTAACGTCAGTGAATTCAGTACTACAAAAGTGGGCAGGTTTTCATTCATACTGCCAAGCCCGTAGGAAAGCCAGGCGCCCATCGACGGCTTGCCAGGCACCATATTCCCGGTATTCATCAACAAGATTGCCGGTTCGTGATTGATAGCATCCGTCTGCAGCGAGTGCACCAGTGTCAGCTCGTCCGCCAGCCTTCCTGTCCACGGAAGCAGGTCACTCACCCAGCGCCCTGATTTGCCCTGGCGAGTGAAACCCCAATGCGATGGCGCAATCGGGAAACGCGCCTGGCCGGAGGTCATGCCCGTTAGCGCCTGGGTGCCCCGCACAGAGTCCGGAAGATCTTTATCAAAAAGGGCCGCGAGTCCCGGCTTGTAGTCCCATAAATCCATCTGCGGGGGCGCACCGGACATAAAAAGATAGATCGCGCGCTTGGCCCTTGGCGCAAAGTCCGGCACGTAGTGCGTTGGCGAAATTGCCTGCGAATCGCTTGCCGCGTGGACGACTCGCGGTGTCATAGCGCCGCCAAACAAAGTGGAAAGGCTTGCCCAGCCAAGCGTCTTGCCCATGCTGCCGAGGAAATGTCTGCGCGTTGCCAGCAGCCGCCATTCCTCACGAAGTTCGAGCGGGATCGGAAGGTCGTAAACCGTGGGTCCCATGCCCCCATGATCACAACAGCATCCGCAGTCGTCGTGAATGTTCGATCTCATTTGTTTAACACCGCATCGAGATTCATCGCGGCGCTGGCTACCAGCATCCACGAAGCCAGTTCATCCGGACGGATCCCGCTGTCCCGGCTGCTCTCGCCCACCTTAAGAACTTCCTCTGCCGGAGACGGGTCATGCGCATAGGTGCTCTGAAACTTGATCAACGCATTTTCAAGGACCAGCTTTTCCCGTGGTTCCCACGGACGAGCGAGCAGCACTTCGCCAAGATAATTGAGCCGCGTACCAGTCTCGGACGATTGACGGATCACCCGCTCCGCCAGACGACGCGACGCTTCCAGCCATTGCGGATCGTTCATCAAGACCAAAGCCTGCAGAGGAGTGTCGGTGCGTTGGCGGCGGGTGCATGCGGCGTCACGCACGGGCACATCCAGGGCGTCCATATCGGGCGTCGTTGCCATTCGTTTCCAAAAAGTGTAAAGGCTGCGCCGGTACAAAGACTCGCCATGGTCTTGCGTATAGCTTTTTGTGTCGCTGCCTTGATGGCTTCCTGCTTCCCACACTCCAGCCGGCTGATAGGGTTTTACGCTTGGACCCCCAATTTTTTCTACCAGCAAACCGCTGGCCGCCAACGCCGTGTCACGAAGCATCTCGCCATCCATCCGATGCCGCGGGCCGCGCGCCAGCAGGCGGTTCTTCGGATCGATTTCGAGCAACTGTGGAGTCACTCGTGAAGATTGCCGATAGGCCGCAGACAGCACCAATTGTTTGTAAAAACGTTTTACGTCCCAGCCGTTCTCGCGAAAATCTAGCGCTAGCCAATCAAGCAGTTCCGGATGGCTGGGCCGCCCACCCATCACTCCAAAATCCTCTGTAGTCTCGACTAGGCCTGTGCCAAAAACCTCCGACCACATCCGATTGACGGTCACTCTGGCCGTCAGTGGATTTGAGGCACTGACTGTCCACTCCGCCAGGCCCCGCCGGTCAAGTGGCGCATTCGCAGGAAGCGCCGGCAAAAAGTGCGGCACTCCGGGCCTTACGCGCTCCGTCCGGGCCCCGAACGCTCCACGTGCCAGTACGTCTGCGTAGGGTAGCCCCGGCCCTTCTTCACTCACCAGAGTGATCGCGCCATCTTTCGAAAGTCGATCAAGTTCTTCATTCAAAGGTGCGATCTGGGCGTTGAGCTTTAGAGTCGCTTCATCGCGCTGCGCAAAGTAAAACTCGCTAACCGTATGAAATTCATCCTCCGACCAACTCGACATCGGTTTTTGCACGATTTCCGCGACATAATCCTCGATGGGAAGTCGTGCCGCTTCCCGCGCCGAGAGTGCCCGCTGGAAGAACCGGAAATCCTGAAAGGCGGACTGGCGCAAGGGATCCGCGTCCGGATACGTGCGGCCAAATTCCAGAGGCGCGCTGGTATGCGTGCTACCTTGCAGAGAATCCTTGCTGATTGCCATCTCCTGCGGTCGTCCGTTTACATACAGGGTGACACCTGCGGCCTTTCCTGAGCCGTCATAGGTAGCCAGTATGTGATTCCAGCGGCCAACCGTTAACATTCTCTGCTTGGTCTCCACTTGAATAGCGTTATCCGGCATTTCGTGCGCCAGAACGAATCCAAGCTTGCCCTTGCTCACTCTCAGTTGCCAGCCGCGGTGCTTTTGTCCCGCATCCGCGGCGGACAGAATGACTCCCGCAGGCTTTTCTTCGTCTTTCGCTTCCAACGATCGCAAATGGGGTCGCAGCCACGTTCCCACACTGAACGCCTGATTTGCCTCTACATCACCGGCATTCGGCAATTCCAGCCTAGTGCTGATTTCCATACGCATATACGGCCAGAACCAGGTGCCTTCGCCCCAGACTACCGGCGCTCCCGTTGCCGAGATATGTTTTTGCGATGTGCCTGGCGCTGAATCGACGAACGTCGATCCATTCTGCTCGTCGAAGCGTAACCTCACCGCGAGGCCTTCCGAACTTACAGGAACTGCGTTTGCAGTGGGCACTGGCTGGCCAATCCACGCAGCAATTAGTTCGCGAGCCTGTTCGCGACGAAGCGCCAGTTGCCGCTCGAGTTCCGACCGTTTCGCCAGGGCTTGCTCGTAAGCTTCGCGATTCTCTATTTTCGGAAGCCGAAGAAAAGGCGGCCAGTCATTGCGATCATCGTTCGACGGGACTTCTGTCAGATTGTTAAAGAAGGCGGTCAGCCGGTAGAAATCTTTTTGCGTCATGGGATCAAACTTGTGGTCATGGCAGTTCGCGCAGCCCACCGTTAATCCAAGAAACGCCGCGCCATATGCCTCCGTCCGTTCTCTTTTGTTGTTGACCTGCAACTCTTCAATCAGCGTGCCGCCTTCACCGCTGCTGATTCCGGCGCGCAGGTATGCCGAGGCCGTCAAGGTATCAAGGGTTTTCACCGGTAGCATGTCTCCGGCAAGTTGCTCCCGCACAAACTGATCAAAAGGTTTGTTCTGGTTGTACGCCCGGATCACGTAGTCGCGGTACGCCCAGATACTCCTGAAATTATCCAGATGCAGGCCGTGCGTGTCGCCATACCGAGCTACGTCCAGCCAATAGTGCGCTCGATGCTCCCCGTAGCGAGGACTGGACAGCAACTGCTCGACAACCTTCTCATACGCATCGGGCGCGGAATCGGCCACGAACGCTTGCACTTCTTCCGGGGTCGGCGGCAACCCTGTCAAGTCATAAGTCGCCCGCCGGATCAAGCTCCGCCGATCCCCTTCAGGGGAAGGTGTCAATCCTCCTTTTTCCAGCCGCGCCAACACGAAGTTGTCGATTGCGTTTCGCACCCATTCCCCGTGCGTTACCGCAGGAAACGCCTGATGCTTTAGCGGAAGGAATGACCAGAGCTCCTCGTATTGTGCCCCCTGTTTCACCCACTCTCTCAGCAGCGCGATCTGCTCCGGCTTTAATATCTTGTGCGCCTCCGGTGGCGGCATGCGATCCTTCGGATTCTTCGTTTCGATCCGGTGGACCAGCGGGCTTTTGTCCGGGTTGCCGGGGATAATTGCCGGCCCATACTTCTCGTGAGAATCCTGATGAGGTGCAAAAGCAAATTCTCCGCGGTCCAGCCGCAGGCCCGCCTTCCGCCCTCCCGGATCCGGACCATGGCATGCATAACAGTTTTCCGACAAAATTGGTTGGATGGTGTCATTAAAGGAGAGCTTTTTGGCGTTTTCTTCTGGAACAGGAGTCGGCTTTGCTTTGCCAGACTGAGCAGCAGCGAAGAGGCTCAGGCATAGCCATCCCCCAAGCAAGCATGAAACGCCTCTGTCGAGAAGCGATATCAGTCTTCGACCGCGCTGATTCAGCACCACTTACTCTCCCCGGGCTCTCTACAGGCCGCGACGTTGCGGTTCGCCCACTATATTACACCTACGCTCATCCCATTTTCCGCTGTCCATCGCCAAAACTCCGGACGACTGTGAAATCAATAACATAGCTGCCGGGTCTTGCCAGCGCTGTGTTATAACTCCGTATAGTCGCACCTGACTCGCTTAGTCAAGTTGCGTGGGTATGACGCAGGACGTGCCAACCAATCCCCATAACGAGGCCACAATGGAAGGAGACGGAGATAGGGGCTCACTTCTTCGAAAAATCAAACTCTGTCATAACCCCGGCACTCCATCTTCGTCACCCCTTGTCCCATAGCTGCTGGAAGAGTTTCACTGCTGCGGGAGCGTGTCCGGCAAAGTGGTTGTTCGCGTAGGCAAAGATTTTCATTTTCTTTGCGACAAACCCTTGTCAAAAATAAATTCTTCAAATAGCGTTCGGCCAATCGATTCTCTTTGGTTTTACAGAGCACATCCGGAGGGCTTACGTAGACCCACCGCCCCCCGCGAGCTGTTTCTTAGATGAAGCGGATCTTTGACGGGGCACAACAGAGCCCACTACGACGTTGTGCCTGCTCAGCGTGGCCTATCTCCACAAATCAGAAATGAAGAATAATGTTTATCGCAACCCGGGAGATTGGTCGGACATGCTGTTGAATGAGGGAAGGATTCGGATTTCAAAACGCTGGGCGAAACGCAAGGATGGTGAGACCAAGACGGAGGCGTCGGACGGATATGTTCCGCTGCATCCGATTCTGGCCGCCCATCTGTGCTCATGGCGGGAACAAAGCCCCTACGCGAAGGACCGGGAC
>WNFJ01583384.1_pt4 | contig 18998 bp, 19 predicted proteins | sample 5400461 | NCBI WGS metagenome assembly WNFJ01 (sample SAMN13153349, study PRJNA577476) | soil metagenome | isolation source: 115 cm saprolite on Douglas fir-dominated hillslope | place: USA:California | collected 2013-09-17
AATACTATCGACTTCAGCGCCTGTTTTGAGAGGAACTTTTTCGAGCGCCGCGTTTGAGGCGCGATCGGGACATGAAGTTGAGCTTGAATCAATCTTCGTCTTCGTTCTCGTCGCCCTCGTCTTCATCATCTTCGTCATAATGATCGTCATCTTCATCGTACCCATCAGGTCGATTATCCTCGTCGCCGTCCTCGGCTTCTCCTAGCTCCTCATCCAGGATCTCGTCCACGCGCGCCTCCACTGCGCGCTCCGACTCCTTCCCGGTGAGTGCTGCTTCGAGCTCTCCTTTGACTCGCCGTAGGATGCTCCGCCGGTCGCGGGGGTCGAGATCGTCCACCTCCTGCAGGGCATCGCACGCGAAATCCGTCCCGTGCTCGAACAGCGCTGCGACTCGTTCCTCCTCCTGCTGCTGCGCCTGTTCCTGACTCACGCGCTGTTCGGCCGCCCGCCGTGCCTCCTCTCGCTGGCGCTCGGCGCGGTCCGCGTCCTCCCGCAACCGGGTCTGTTGGTGCTCCTGCTCCTCGCGGCGCCGGCGCTCCTCGAGTCGTTTGGCCTCATCCTGCGCTTCCATCACCGGGCGATAGTGCGTGTCGCGGATCCCCTCGGCGAGGGCCACCAGCTCCCACTCCGCCAGCTCCTCCACGGCGCGGGCCGCCAGCTCGCGCTCGATCTCCATGAGCGCCCGGGCTCTGATCTCTGCCGGAACGGTATAGCCGGGGGACGACCAGCGTCCGACGACCTGGTCCTTGATGCGCTGGATGAGCTGCCGGCGCCGGTGCTTCAGGGCCTCTGCGGCCTCCTGCTTGCCCCGCTTCTCTTCGGCCTCGAGGAACGCGTTGAGCTCTGTCCACGCTGGCGCGTCATCGCGGGGCGCCCGGCGCTCGGTCTCCAGCACGGGTCGCTGCTCGAGATCGACGGGATCGACCCCTGCTTGAGGGTCCTCTGCCTTAGGCACGGACCTGCCTATAGGCAGGCTGCCTATAGGCGCGCTGCCTAAAGGCAGAAACCGACTGAGAGGTCCTGTTCTTCCCTGACGCCGCCGGTAATTCGGGCAGTGCCGCAAGTGCGCACGGACGGCTTGCGCGTTGCTGAATTGTCCACCGCAGAAACCACACCGTGCCATTGTTTCCTCCTCCAGTGTTGCGGTCAACGAATAGCGGGTTGGATCGTGGTGCACGAGGACGGTTGGGGGCGACTGCACGCCTTCGGCTCGAGGACGCCCAGGTCAGCACGGCCCCCCCGGGCATCGGGGCAGCGTTTGAAAACGTCGCTGACGGGTTTGTAAACGCCTTCAATGGCCATTGGTGGAGAGCTTCCGGGCCAGCCGATGGGCCAGGGCGGGCGAGATGGTGAGACGGCGCCCGATCGCGCGATAACTGAATCCCTCACCTCGGAGCGCGAGGACCTGGTCCGCGCTGACGGCAGTACGAGGCCGGCCTACTACCTTTCCGAGGGCCCTGGCGCGCTGCAGTCCGGACCGGATGCGGTCGCCGATCAAGGCGCGCTCGAACTGCCCAATGGCGGCCATGACGTGGAAGACCAGCTCACCCGCTGGGGTCGAGGTATCCACGTCCTCTTTGATTGAGACGAAGGCCACATGGCAGCGGCGAAGGTGCTCGAGCGTCTCGACGAGCTGCTTCACCGACCTCGCCGCGCGATCGAAGCGCTGGACGATGACCGCCGCAAACGTTCTGCGCGCGGCGTCGGCCAGCAACCGGCGGAACTCGGGACGGTTCTCCTTGGCTCCCGACGCCACATCGGCATACGTGGACACGAGGGTCCACCCACGCAGAGCGACGTGCTGCCGGATCTCAGCGAACTGGACTTCAAGATCCTGATGCTGGGTGCTGACTCGGGCATACGCGGCGACGTGCATCGCGTTCACGCCGTGCAGGTGTGCGCCCGTGAGTGTTGGATCGGAAGGACGCGGACGAGGGCGGTGCGGGGTTTACCGCGAAGCGCTACAGAACTACGGCCAGAGCAAGGAGGCGCCGCAGGACCCGCCCGAGGAGCAGCGGTCCCGGCCATCAGGCAGCTCGGGGGCGCACGCCTCCTCGCAGGGGAATGGCCAATCTAAAGCGGGCGGGTCCCCTTGGGGCCACCATCCCGCCGGGCCCGGGTAAATCCCGTAGACGATCTTTCAGGTATTCACCTGAATCGTATTGAGGGATTTCCCTACTTTCCAGAAAGCGAATGGCCTCGTAGCGTCGAGGTATCGATGTCGATCGTCTCACCGCCGAACAGGTGAAGCTCGTGGGCGACATCGGCGCCTCGGAGGCCGTCGCCAAGACGTAGCTCGTCGCCTCTCTCGTCGCGTGGGGGCGGGAGCAGGACGACCCTGTCCCGCCGGTGCCCCGGGTCGCGTCGGCCCGGCACTGAGCAGCCTTGCGAGAGAACCGCAGAATGGGTGCGCTTCGCGTTCCCCTCGTGCCGTGGGACCTCCTGGTCCTTACCGGGATTTACTTCGTCGCCGGCAAGGTCGGGCTGATGCTGGCGTTCGTGCACCCCAGCGCCACGGCGGTGTGGCCGCCCACCGGCATCGCGCTCGCGGCGACCCTGCTGCTCGGCTACCGGGTGTGGCCCGCGCTCCTCCTCGGCGCGTTCCTGGTGAACGTCACGACGGAGGGATCGGTCTGGACGTCGCTCGGCATCGCCACCGGGAACACGCTCGAGGGGCTCCTCGGCGGCTGGCTCGTCACCCGGTACGCCGGCGGTCGCGACGTCTTCGCACGCGCGAGGGACATCGTCAAGTTCGCAACTCTTGCCGGGCTCGCGAGCACGGCGGTGAGCGCGACGATCGGCGTGGCGAGTCTGTCGCTCGGGGGCTACGCGAGCTGGGATCGCTTCGGGGCCATCTGGTTCACTTGGTGGCTCGGAGACGTCGCGGGCGCACTCGTGGTCGCGCCGGTGCTGATCCTCTGGGGGAGCGACTCCACCGTGCGATGGACCCGGGCGCGGGTGCTCGAGCTCGCGCTGCTGCTCGGCGGCGTGGTCCTGGTCGGCGGGAGCGTGTTCGTCGGCCTGGCGTGGCCCTGGGTGCGGGACTATCCGCTCGAGTTCCTGTGCATCCCGTTCCTCGTCCTGGCCGCGTTCCGGTACGGCCAGCGGGAGGCGGCGACGTGCGTCGCCCTCCTCGCCGCGATCGCGATCTGGGGGACGCTGCACGGCTCCGGGCCCTTCGTCCGGGTCTCTCCGAACGAATCGCTCCTGCTGCTCCAGGCCTTCATGGGCACGATGGTCCTGATGACGCTGCTCCTGGCGGCGGTCGTGACGCAGCACGCGCGGGTCGAAGCGGCGCTGGCCCACGTCGCCGCGATCGTCGAGTCCTCGGACGACGCGATCATCGGCAAGACGCTCGACGGCGTCATCACCAGCTGGAACGCCGGGGCCGAGCGGCTCTACGGCTACGCGGCCCGGGAGGTGATCGGGTGGCCGATCGCACTCATCAGTCCGCGGGACCTCGACCACGAGCTGCCGATGATCCTGGAACGGCTCGCACGGGGCGGGCGAATCGACCATCGCGAGACGGTGCGGGTGACGCGGGGCGGGCGACGGCTCGACGTGTCCATCACCGTGTCGCCGGTCCGCAACGCGGAGGGGCGGATCGTCGGCGCGTCGTCCATCGCGCGCGACATCACGCACCGGAAGGAGATGGAGAAGGCCATCCGGGAGCGCGACGCCCTCCGGTACGTCGCGAGCCTCGCCGCCGCGGCCGCGCACGAGATCAACAATCCCCTCGCGGTCATCATGGGCCAGGCGCAGCTGCTCCAGCACGCGGTGGACCCGGAGGCGCGCCGGCGGATCGACGAGATCCTCGAGGCGACCCGGCGGATCGAGGCGATCGTGGCCCGGCTGAAGCAGATCGACCGGCTGGAGCTGGCCGAGGCGCCGCCGTACCTGCCGGAGATGCTCGACCTCGGGAAGTCGAGCTCGGACTGCTAGGGCGGGCATTCGGGAAGAGCAAAGTCCTCCCCACCGGTACGCGCAGCGGCCATTCTCAGTACAATCACGGGAAGCCCATGGCCCGCAACATGACGGACTACGCGGCGACCTGCCGGAGCTTCCGGCTCCCCACGCCCGAGCGCTTCAACTGGGCGTTCGACACGTTCGACGGCTGGGCGCGCGACCCGGCGAAGCTCGCCCTCCTCTGGGTGGCCGCCGACGGCCAGCCCCGGCGCTTCACGTACGCCGAGCTGGCGGAGCGCTCCCGCCGCTTCGCGAACGCCCTCGCCGGGCTCGGCGTGGCGGCCGGCGAGCGCGTGTTCATCATGCTGCCGCGCGTCCATCAGTGGTGGGAGATCGTCCTGGGCTGTATCCGCGCCCGCGCGGTGTCCGTGCCGGGCACGACGCTGCTCACGACCAAGGACATCGAGTACCGGCTCAACATCGCCGAGGCGTCGGTCGTCATCACCGACGAGGACAACCAGGAGAAGATCGAGCGGGTCCTCCCCCGATGTCCGACGGTCAAGCACCGGATCGTCGTCGGGCGCGGCGGCGGCTGGCATGAGTACGAGCCGCTGCTCCGGCGCGCGTCGCCGCAGATGGCGCACCCGCGGAACGCGAGCGGCGACCCGATGATGATCTATTTCACCTCGGGCACCACCGGCTATCCGAAGATGGTGCTCCACACACACGCCTCCTATCCCATCGGCCACGTGATCACCGGCAAGTTCTGGCTCGACAACACGCCGGACGACCTCCACTGGACGATCTCCGACACCGGGTGGGCCCAGGCGGCGTGGACGTGTCTCTTCGCGCCGTGGAACATGGGCGCCGCGCTCTTCGTCTGGGACGCGCGCGGGAAGAAGTTCGAGCCCGAGGAGACGCTCACGATGTTCGAGCGCTTCCCGATCACGACCTTCTTCGCGCCCCCGACGGCGTACCGCATGCTGGTCCAGGAGCCGTTGAAGAAGTACAGGTTCCCCACGCTCCGCCACTGCCTCGGCGCGGGCGAGGCGGTGAACCCCGAGGTCATCGCGGCGTGGAAGGAGGGCACGGGGCACCACATCTACGAGGGCTACGGCCAGACCGAGACCGTGCTCGTGGCCGCGACGTTCCCCGCGACGCCGTGGAAGCCGGGCTCGATGGGCCCGGCCGCCCCGGGCCACCGGCTCGCGATCGTCGACGAGGCCGGCCGCGAGCTGCCCCGCGGCACCGAAGGGGACATCGCGATCGCGGTCAAGCCGGAGCGGCCGGTCGGGATGTTCAGGGAGTACTGGAAGAACCCCGAGGCGACGGCGAACTGCCACCGCGGCGACTGGTACGTCACCGGCGACCGCGCGTCCATGGACGAGGACGGCTACATCTGGTTCGTGGGTCGCGCCGACGACGTGATCAATAGCGCGTCCTATCGCATCGGCCCGTTCGAGGTGGAATCGGCGCTGGTCGAGCACCCGGCCGTGCAGGAGGCGGCGGTCATCGGCAAGCCCGACGCGCTGCGCGGCGAGATCGTGAAGGCGTTCGTCGTGCTCGCGCCGGGATACCCGCCGACCGACGCGCTCGTGGGCGAGCTGCAGGAGCACGTGAAGACCGTGACCGCGCCCTACAAGTACCCGCGCGAGATCGAGTTCGTCCCCGACCTGCCGAAGACCATCTCGGGCAAGATCCGGCGCACGGAGCTGCGGCAGATGGAACGCGCCAGGGCGACGAAGGGCTGAGCGGTGGGACGGCGCCTCTTCTCCGATGAGCACGAGATGCTCCGCAAGAGCATCCGCGCCTTCGTCGAGAAGGAGGTCACGCCCCACGTCCGCGAGTGGGAGGACGCCGGCCGGATCCCGCGCTCGCTCTGGCGGCGCCTCGGCGAGCTCGGCTTCCTCGGCCTCGAGTTCCCGACGGAGTACGGCGGCGGCGGCGGCGACGTCCTCTCGAGCGTCGTCCTCGGCGAGGAGATGGCGCGGTGCCGCTCGGGCGGCGTCGCCTTCAGCGTCCTCGTGCACACGGACATGTCCTCGCCGTGGCTGACCCGCTTCGGCACGGACGCCCAGAAGCGGCGGTACCTCCCGCGGATCATCGCCGGCGAGCTGGTCTGCGCGCTGGCGATCACCGAGCCCGGCACCGGGTCCGACATGGCGGCGCTCGCGACGCGCGCCGAGCGGCGCGGCGACCACTACGTCCTGACGGGCAGCAAGATGTTCATCACCAACGGCGTCTACGGCGATCTCTACTTCGTCGCGGCGCGCACCGCGCCGGGCACGCCCGGCCGCCGCCACGACGGCCTCTCGATGTTCCTCGTCGAGCGCGGGCTCCCGGGCTTTGCGGTGAGCCGCAAGCTCGACAAGATGGGCATGCGGGCCTCCGACACCGCCGAGCTCGCGTTCCAGGACTGCCCGGTCCCCGCGGAGAACCTGCTCGGCGTCGAGGGGCGCGGCTTCCAGCAGCTCGCGGCCGGCCTCCAGCGCGAGCGCCTGATGGCGGCCGTGCTCGCGGTCTCCGGGGCCGCGCAGGCGCTCGAGGACACGCTCGCCTACCTGCGCGAGCGCACGGCGTTCGGCGAGCCGCTCGCCGCCCGGCAGGCGCTGCGCCACCGCGTCGCCGACCGCGCGACCGACCTCGAGGCCGCGCGGGCGCTCGTCGACCACGCCGCGTCGCTCTACGCCGGCGGCGAGGAGTGCGTGACCGAGGTCTCCATGGCGAAGCTCTTCGCCACGGAGGTCGCGAACAAGGTCGCCTACGACGCCGTGCAGCTGCACGGCGGCTACGGCTACATGCGCGAGTTCCCGGTGGAGGGGTTCTTCCGCGACGTCCGGCTCTGGACCATCGCCTCCGGCACGTCCGAGATCATGCGCGAGATCATCGCGAAGCGCTTGCCGCTCTGAGCCCGCGCGCCGGTTGACACGCGCGGTCAGTTGGTATGCAATCTCCCCGCCCGCGGCACGACCGCCGCGGGATCGTCGCGACCACACGCAAAGGAGGCCGGAGATGAGGCATCCCGGAGCCGCCGTCGCCCTCGTGCTGGTGCCCCTGCTCCTCCTCGCGACGCCCGCGCCCGCCCAGGACGTCGTGAAGATCGGCCAGATCGAGGCGCAGACGGGCGCCAACGCGATCTACGGCTGGATGTCCTCCCAGGGCGCCGCGCTCGCCGTGGACGAGATCAACCGCGCCGGCGGCTTCACGGTCGGCGGCAAGACGTACAAGATCCAGCTCATCGCCCTCGACACGCGCGGCGAGCCCAAGGAAGCGACGGTGCAGCTCAAGCGCCTGATCGAGGTCGACGGCGTGAAGTACATCTTCGGGCCGTTCCTGTCGAACGTCTTCCTCGCCATCCGGCCGTACGCCGCGGAATTCAACGGCAAGATCCTCATGTGGGGCGGCGCGACGCGGATCCACGACTACGTCGGCACGCCCGGGCACGAGTTCCTGATGCGGACGTGGAACTGGGACGCGGGCCCGAGCGGCTTCGGCGAGCTGATGGTCGACAACCTCGTCAAGAGCACGGGCGCGAAGAAGATCGCCATGCTCTTCCAGAACGATCAGGGCGGCAAGGTGCTCGAAGACATCTACGGGCCGATGTTCAAGAAGAAGGGGATCGACTACCGCCTCGAATATTTCGAGCCCGGGACGAAGGACTTCTCGGCGGTCCTGGCCAAGATCGCCGTGTGGAAGCCCGACTTCCTCTTCCCGAGCTACGCGGACTCGTACCTCTATGACATCGTGCGACAGGCGACGGAGGCCGGACAGCTCACGAGGTTCTTCCTCGTCCGCGGCTCGCTCGGGCCCGGCCTGAAGAACAAGGACGGCATCGACGAGTACATGGTGTACGTGCCGAAGTACTTCGAGGCGGCGGAGAAGAAGGACCCGAAGGTGGCGAGGTTCGTCAAGGCGTACAAGGACTTCTACAGGCGCGACTTCCCGTACGACCAGGCGCCGCTCTGCTCGGCGTCGTGCTACGACCACGTGTACATGCTGGTCGACGCGATGAAGAGGGCGGGCACGGTGGACGACCCCGTCGCGGTCAAGCGAGAGCTCATGCGCATGGTGCACGACGGGCTGTGGAACATCCGGTTCGACGAGCGCGGCGAGGCGATCTTCAACTTCGACGTCGTCCGGCTCCGGAAGGGCGGCACGATCGAGGTCAGCACGATCAGTCCGAAATAGCCGTTGACCCAGCTCGTCCTCGGTCAGGTCCTGAACGGCGCCATCATCGGCGCGATGTACGGGATCATCGCGCTCGGGATCACGCTCACCTTCGGCATCACCGGCATCGTCAACTTCGCGCTCGGTGAGTTCATGATGATCGGCGCGTACGCGACCTACGCCCTCGCCGAGCGCGGCGGCCTGCCCTACGCGGTCGCGGTGGTGCCCGCCTGTCTCATCGCGGCGGCAGCCGGGTACCTCTCCAACAAGGCGTTCTTCCGGTTCACGCGCAACAACCTCGTCAACGGCCTCCTCGTCTCGATCGGCCTCATCTCGATCTTCGAGAGCGCCTCGATGCTCGTCTGGACGGCGACGCCGCTCGAGATGCACTTCGTCCTGCCCGGCGCGCTGCGCGTCGGGGACATCGGCCTGCCGAAGATGAAGCTCGTCGTGTTCGGCGTCATCATCGTCGTCATCGTCGCGACCTATCTGGGGCTCGCCCGCACCTGGCTCGGGCGCGCCGCGTTCGCGTACGCGCAGAACCCAGAGGCCGCGATGCTCATGGGCGTGCATACGCCGCGGCTCGAGACGGCGGTCATGCTGTACGCGACCGGGCTGGCCGGGCTCGGCGGCGCCCTCTACGCAAGCCTCTACTCGCTCGAGCCCGCGATGGGCGGCGTCTACGTGCTCAAGGGGATGGAGGCCGCGATCCTCGGCGGGATCGGCAGCCTGATGGGCTCGCTGTGGGGCGGGGTCATCCTCGGCGTCATCGAGGCGGTCGGCTCGATCTTCCTGCCGACGGCGTTTCGCGACGCGTACGGCCTCGCGGTCCTCGTCGCCATCCTGCTGTTCCGGCCCTCGGGCCTGTTCGGTGGCGAGTGAGCGCGCGGCTCGCGCTCTGGGGCGCGCTGTTCGCGCTGCCCGTCTTCGTGCGGAGCGACTTCCTCCTGACGATCTTCATCTTCACCTTCATCTACGGCATCCTCGCGGTCACGTTCGACCTGATCTTCGGCTTCACCGGGCAGCTCTCCATGTTCCACCCGGCCGTGTTCGGGGCGTCCGCGTACGCGACGCATCTGCTGGTCGTGCACGTCCGCGTGCCGTTCTGGGCGGCCACGCTGCCCTCGGCGGCGCTCGCGGCGGCGCTCGCGGTGATCGTCGGGAGCGTCTGCTTCAAGTTCCGGCTGAAGGCGTTCTACTTCGCCGTCGTCACGCTGGCGCTCGCGGAGATGATCCGCCTGGTCGTGATGAACTGGAACAGCGTGACGAACGGCACGCTCGGCCTCGTCGTCGCCGGCGCGCCGACCGTCTACTGGCCCGGGCGCGGCGTGGTGCCGGTCAAGGGGCCGGTCGCCTGGTACTACGTGACGCTCGTGTGCCTCGCGCTGACCGTGCTCATCTGCGCGCGCTGCCTGCGCTCCTGGATGGGCCGCTGCTTCGGGGCGATCCGCCTCAACGAGGACCTGGCCCGGACCCTCGGGATCAACGTCTTTCGCTACAAGCTCCTCGCCTTCGCCGTCGGCAACGCGCTCGCGTCGTTCGCCGGCGGCCTCTACGGCTACTACACCGGCTACATCGATCCGGGCCTTTTCGGGATCAACCAGTCGATGGAGGTGATCGCGATGGTCTTGCTGGGCGGCCAGGGCACGCTCGTGGGCCCGATCGTGGGCTCGCTCGTGCTCACCGGGCTGCCGCACGCCATCGATCTCCGGGCGGAGGTGCGCGCCATCGTGTACGGCGCGATCCTCATCTTCACGATCCTGGCGATGCCGCGGGGCATCGTCGGCTCGCTCTCCGTCTGGCGGCGGCGTGTTTCTTGACGTCCGGGCGCTCGCGAAGCGGTTCAGCGGCCTCGCCGCGGTGTCGGACGTTTCCTTCGGGGTCGAGCGCGGCGAGATCCTCGGGATCATCGGCCCCAACGGCTCGGGCAAGACCACGCTCCTCAGCATGATGGCCGGGCTCCTGCCGCCGACCTCGGGCGAGGTGCGCTGGAAGGGCCAGGCGATCCACACGCTCCGCCCCGACGTGATCGCCGCGCGCGGCATCGTCAAGACGTTCCAGGCCCCGCAGGTCTTCGCCGAGCTCTCCGCGTTCGACAACGTCCTGGTGGCCGGACACCTCGCGCGCAAGCGCGAGCTGGGGTGGCGCCGGGCCCTGGAGATCGTCGGCGCCGTACGCGCGACCGGCCGCCGCCTCGCGGATCGGGTGCGCGAGGTGCTCGGGCTCTGCAATCTCACCCCCGCGCTCGGGCACCTCGCCGGGAACCTCTCGTACGGCGAGGAGAAAATGCTGGGCATCGCGATGGCGCTGATGTGCGAGCCCGAGCTGCTGCTGCTCGACGAGCCCGCGTCGGGGCTCGGTCGCGAGGAGGTCCGGAACCTCACGCGCGTCCTCGACAAGGTCCACGCGGGCGGGACGACCCTCTGCATCGTCGATCACAAGATCGGTTTCCTCCGCGGGCTCGCCGGCCGCGTCATCGCGCTCAACCACGGCGAGAAGATCGCCGAGGGGACGCCCGACGCGGTGCTGGAGGACCCGAAGGTCGTCGAGGCCTATCTGGGGCGCGCCGGTGCTTGAGCTCCGCGCCATCAACTGTCACTACGCCAAGGTCCACGTGCTGCACGACGTGAACCTGACCGTGAACGGCGGCGAGGTGGTGTCGATCATCGGACCGAACGCGGCGGGCAAGACCACCATGCTCCGGGTGATCTCCGGCCTCAAGCCGCCCTCCGGCGGCACGCTGCGCTACCTCGGCGAGGACGCGACGGGCCTCCCGGCGTTCGAGCGCGTGCGCCGCGGGCTCGTCCTCGTCCCCGAGGGGCGTCAGATCTTTCCCCGGTTCACGGTGCTCGAGAACCTCCTCATGGGCGCCTACCAGCGCGCCGACCGGGACGCGCTGGGGCCCGACCTCGCGCGGGTGTACGAGCTCTTCCCGCGGCTCCGGGAGCGGCGGGGCCAGCGCGCCGGCTCGCTCTCCGGCGGCGAGCAGCAAATGCTCGCGATCGGGCGGGGGCTCATGGCGCGGCCGCGGTGCCTGCTGCTCGACGAGCCGTCGCTCGGCCTCGCGCCGATCGTCGTGACCGAGATCGCGCGCACGATCCGCGCGCTCGCGGCCGGCGGCCTCACGCTCGTGCTGGTGGAGCAGAATGCGGCCATGGCGCTCGAGCTGGCCGACCGCGCGTACGTGCTCGAGTCCGGGCACGTCTCGCTCGAGGGCAGCGCCGCCGAGCTCCGGCAGACGGACGTGGTGCGCAAGCTCTACCTCGGGGCCTAGCGTGGCGCGGGCATGCTGATCGTCGGCGGCCGGACGCTCAAGAGCGCGCTCGCGGACAAGGTCGAGCGCCTCGGCGACGCGGTCTTCCTCCGCTTCGAGGACGCCGAGGGCCGTGAGGGCGGGACGTGGACCTGGCGCGAGCTTGACCGGCAGGTGAGCCGCGCCGCGAACCTGCTGCGCGCCCGCGGCCTCCGGCACGGGGACAGGTTCAACCTGCACCTCGGGAACTGCCCCGAGTTCCTCGTCTTCTGGCTGGCGGCCGCGAAGACCGGGACCGTCATGGTCCCGACGAACCCGGTCTCGACCGCCGACGAGATGGCGTACATCCTCGCCCACTCCGGGGCGCGGCTCGCCATCACCGAGCCCCGGTACGCGGGCGCGATCGGCGCCGCGCGCGACGGCCTCGCCGGCCCCCTCGACGTCCTCGAGTGCCGGCCGCTCGAGCCGCTGCTGGCCGGGATGAAGGACACGGCGCCCGACGCCCGCCTCACGCCGGGCGACGAGATCTCGATGCAGTACACCTCGGGAACCACGTCCAAGCCCAAGGGGGTCCTGCTCACCCACGCCAACTATCTCTACGGCGGCGAGGCGATGGCGAAGGCGATGCGCGTCCTGCCGACGGATCGCCACCTGATCGTGCTGCCGCTCTTCCACGCGGGCGCCCAGCTCCACGCGTTCGTGCCGATGCTCCTGGTCGGCGGGAGCGTCGCCCTCATGGAGCGCTTCAGCGCCGCCCGGTTCGTGGATCAGGCCATCCGCCACGAGGCGACGCTGGCCTCGCTCTTCGCCGCGCCGATCCGGATGCTGCTCGCCCAGCCGCGGACCGCCGCCGACGGCCGCACGCGGCTCCGCGCGGTCTCGTACGCCCAGAACGTCACGGTGCCCCAGTTCGACGAGTGGCACGAGCAGTTCAAGGCGCCGCTCCAGCAGATCTGGGGGATGACCGAGACGATGTCGCTGCCGCTCATGCAGCCGCTCGATCTCCCGCGCAAGCCCCTGTCCATGGGGATGCCCGTGCTCGGCTACGAGTGCAAGGTGGTCGACGCGCACGGCCGCGAGGTGCCGCCCGGCGTCGTCGGCGAGCTCATCGTGCGCGGCGAGCCCGGCCTGTCGCTGATGAAGGGCTACGAAAAGAACCCGCAGGCGACGGCCGAGACGATCCGCGACGGGTGGCTGTACTCCGGGGACAACGCCTGGCGGGACGAGGACGGCTACTTCTTCTTCGTGGACCGGAAGAAGGACATGATCAAGCGCGCCGGCGAGAACGTCTCGGCCTCGGAGGTCGAGGAGACGCTCCGGCAGCATCCGGCCGTCTTCGACGCCGCCGTCGTCGGGGTGCCCGACCCCATCCGCGACCAGGCGATCAAGGCCTACGTCATCCCGCGGGAGGGTGCCGCGACGACCGCCGACGAGCTGATCGAGTGGTGCCGCGCGCGGCTGTCGTCGTTCAAGGTCCCGGAGCTGGTCGAGTTCCGCGACGCCTTCCCGCGGACCTCCGTCGGCAAGATCCAAAAACATCTCTTCGAGGAGCGCCCATGAGCCCCACGCTGCCGCCCATCCCGACGCACGTCATCGGAAGCCACGGCTTCCCCGGCTGGTTCTGGACCGCGCTCGACAAGGTCAAGGCCGGCGAGTACGGCCAGACCGATGTCCGGGAGACGTTCGACGACGCGACCCAGCTCGCCATCCGGGACCAGGAGCGCGCGGGCGTGGACATCGTCTGCGACGGCGAGATGCGCCGCTTCTTCTTCGTGCAGACCTTCTACGGGAAGATGGACGGGCTCGACGTGATCGAGCCGCTGCGGAAGACCGGCCTCTACGCCTACGACTCGACGCCGCGCTACCGGCCCCGCCAGCGGATCAAGGTGCCGAAGGGGCTGGGCGTCGTCGACGAGTTCCGGTACCTCAAGACGCAGACGGCGCAGCCGGTGAAGGCGACGTGCCCGGGTCCGGTCACGCTGTCGATCCACGTCCAGCTCCGGCCCGGCGACGCGTACGGCGGCGATCGCTTGGCGCTCTGCTGGGATCTGGTGCCGGCCGTCAACGCCGAGCTCCGGGCGCTCGTCGAGGCGGGCGCGGACTACATCCAGATCGACGAGCCGTCGGCGGCGATCGTTCCCGGGCAGATCGGGGAGTACGTGAAGATGTTCAACGCCTGCGTCGAGGGCGTGCGCGCGCGGATCGCCTATCACATCTGCTTCGGCAACCTCCTGTCGCGCCCGCGTGGGAAGCGCTCGTATCGCTGGATGTTCCCCGCGCTCCTCGACGCGAAGTGCCAGCAGTTCGTCTTCGAGTACGCCAACCGTGAGATGGCCGAGATCGAGCACTGGAAGGAGATCGGCGTCGACCGCGACGTCGCGTGCGGCGTCGTGGACGTGAAGTCCTTCTACATGGAGACGGCGGAGGACGTGGCCGAGCGGCTCGCGCTCTGCGCGAGGAGCATCCCCGTCGAGCGGCTCTCGGCCGTGCCCGACTGCGGCTTCTTCCCGGTGCCCCGCTGGGTCGCGGTCGAGAAGCTCAGGCGCCTCGTCGCCGGCACCCGGCTCGCCCGCGCGCGGCTGGGCCTCGCGTAGGCGACGGCGCCGACGCATCGCCCCGCCCGAGGGGACTCACCGCGCGGGCGTCATGTGCTGCGGCAGCCACAGGGCGAGCTCGGGAAACAGGAAGAGCAGCGCCACCAGGACGATCATCAGCACCACGTACGGCGTGGTGCCGAGCGTCACGTCACGCGCCGTCGTTCCCTTCATGAGATTTTGGATCACGAAGAGGTTGAGCCCGACGGGCGGCGTGATCAGGCCGATCTCCAGCCACACGACCATGATGACGCCGAACCAGATCGGGTCGAAGCCGAGCGCCGTCACGAGGGGGAACAGGATCGGCAGGATGATGATCATGACCGACAGCTCCTCGAGGGCGTAGGCGATCACGAGGAGGAAGGCGAACACGGCCGTGAAGAACGCCCACCGGGGCAGCCCGAGGCCGACCACGAACCCGAACAGCGCCGCGGGGGCGCCGATGAGCGCCATCACGTGCGAGAACATCGACGCGAAGATGATGATCAGCATCACCATCGACGTGGTGCGGATCGTGGCGTGGAAGGCGTCCCGGAGCGCGCGCCACGTGAGCGTGCGGAAGGCGGCGGCCAGGAGGAGGCTCACCAGCGAGCCGAGGGCCGCGGCTTCCGTGGGGGTCACGATGCCGGCGTACATGGAGCCGAGCACGACCACGATGAGGAGCGCGACCGGCGCCACCTCGTAGAGCGAGCGCAGCTTGTCGAGGAGGGATCCCCGGTCCTCCGCCACGCGCGGCGCCGCCTCCGGCCAGATCATCGCGTACCCGATGACGAAGCCCGCGAACATCAGGGCCAGGATCACGCCCGGCACCATGCCCGCCATGTACAGGTGGCCGATCGACGTCTCGGTCATGACGCCGTAGATGATCATCGGGATCGACGGCGGAATGAGAATGCCCAGGGTGCCGCCGGCGGCGAGCGAGCCGAAGGTGAGCGGCCGATAGTACCCCCGGCGCTCCATCTCGGGGATGGCGATCATCCCGATCGTCGCGGCGGTCGCCACGCTCGAGCCGGAGATGGCGGCGAAGATCGCGCACGAGAAGATGCTGGCCACCGCGAGGCCCGCGGGGAGGAACGACACCCAGCGCGCGACTGCCGTGTAGAGGCCTTTGCCGATCCCCGAGTGGAGGAGGATGCCGCTCATGAAGATGAAGAGCGGCACCGCGATGAACGAGAAGCTCGACGCGTTGGACCACGCGATGGAGCCGACGGCCCCGAGACCGACCGTGAAGCCCTTCAGCCAGAGCAAGCCGAGCAGGCCGACGATGCCGAGCGCGACCGAGATCTCGACGCCGACGGCGAAGAGCAGGAACATCAGCGCGATGAGGAGGGCGCCGACGAGCGGCTCGCTCACGCGTCGCCTTCCGGCGTCACCTCGTCACGAGCCGATGGAGGGCCGAGCACCGTTCTCGCCTGGCGGACCAGGGTGACGAGCATCGCGAGCGCCATGAGGGCCAGACCCGCGGGTATGATCGCCATCGGCAGCCAGAGCGGGTACAGCATCACGGCGGAGACGCGGCCGAACCCGTACGCGCTCAGCGCCGACCGGGCGGTGACCCAGATGACGACGGCCAGGAAGACGACGCCGAGGGCCAGGGTGGCCAGTCGCAGCCACGCGCGCGTCGCCGGCCGCACGTGACCGGTGAGGAGGTCGACGCGTACGTGACCGCCCGTGCGGAACGTGTAGGCGGCGCCGCCGAAGATGACGAGCACCTCGATGAAGCTCGCCATCTCGTCGACGAAGAGCTGCGGCCGGTCGAAGAAGTACCGCATGAAGACGTCGTACGAGATGAGCACGACGATGGCGAGCGTGCCGAAGCCGGCGAGGAGCCCCGCCACGCCCGCCGCGCGACCGATCACCGTCCGAGGGCTTTCAGCGCCAGCTCGAATCCGCGCTTGCCGTCGGCGCCCGTGCGCGACAGCCAGATGTCCCAGCCGCCCCTCGCCAGCTTGCGCGCCTTCTCGATCTCCTCCCTGGGAGGATCGACGATCGTCATGCCGATCTCGGGCAGGCGCTTCCGCGCGCGCGCCTCCCATGCCCTGGCTTCCTCCCACTCCCTCTCCTCGTAGCGCGCCTCCTTCATGGCGTCCGTGAACGCCTGCTGGAGGTCCTTGGGCAGCGCGTCCCACGCCGTCTGGTTGACGACCAGCCACTCCGAGCCCGCGCCGGCCAGATACCAGTAGTTGATGTACTTCGTCACCTCGAAGAACTTCATGGGCTCCGCGTTGGTGGCGGACGTGATGGCGCCGTCCACCGTCTTCTTTTCGAGCGCCGCGTAGACGTCGCCGAAGGCGAGGTTGACCGGCGCCGCGCCGAGCAGGCGAGCGCAGTTGGCAGAGTCGGCGCCGTACACCCGGATCTTCCTGCCCTTCCAGTCGCCGAGCGTGCGCATCGGCTGGTGGGCGAAGACCTGCTGCGACGGCCACGCCTCGATGGCCACGAGGCGCAGCCCCTTCTTCGCCAGCATCTCCGTGAAGAACGGGCGAAGCTTGTCGGCCGCTTTGAGATGCTCCTCGAGGTTCGACGTCATGAACGGCAGGTCGAGCGGGCCGATCTCGAGCAGGACGTCGGTCAGGTAGCCCGAGATGACGGGCGCGATCTCGACGCGCCCGTCGATGACGGCCGGAATGATCTCGTGCGAGGGATACAGCGAGGACGCGGGATGGACGCGGATCTCCATGCGTCCACCCGATTTCTCCTTCAGCTTGGCCGAGAGCGCGTTGAGGTTCTGCGTGTGGTAGTAGCTCGGCGCCGCGACATGCGGCAGGTTCCAGACGACGGGTTTCGTCTGCGCCGCCACCGCCGCGGGCGTCGTGGCGCCGGCCGCGACGAGCAGCGGCAGGACGAGCGCGAGCGTGCTCCAGCTCATGATCCTCTTCATGGCCCCTCCCGGGTGGGTGTCAGATCGGCTGCACGAGCTTCGACACGATCGCCGGCAGCGCGATCTCCGCCTTGCGCCGCTGATCGTCGTGCGTCTCTCCGCCCTTGCGGTGCGGCACCACCACCAGCTCGAGATCGGCGACGTCCTGGATGCGCGCCTGCGTCCGGGCGGCGTTCTCGAAGTTGTCCCACACGATCGTCACCGTGTGGATGCCCCGCTTCTCGAGGGCGGCGGCGTCGAGCACACTGCCCGACGTGCACGATCCTCAGAGCCCGATGCCGACGACCGCGGCCTCGGCCCCGGCGGCGTCGTCGATGAGCGAGGGCGGCGAGGGCGCGGTGCCCGATGGCTTCACGAGCCGCCGCACGTTCGCGCCGTAGCGGTCCTGAAGCAACGCCTCGAGGTGCGTCGTGAAGGGAATGTCGAGGTTGTCGTCGACGAGCGCGATGCTGACGCCGTCGAGCCCCTGCGGGCGCTTCTTCGCCGGACGCGCCGCCGGCGTCGACGGCCAGACGGGACTGAGGAACTCGATCATCCGGGCCTCCGGATCACGCGCGTGACGGCGAAGCCGCCGAAGCCGCCCCAGCCGGGCAGCGCGGCCGCGAAGTAGCTCCGCCCCCCCGCGACCACGATGTGGATGTCGTCCGCGCGCGCGGTGACCGGCACGCGTGTGGTCGGGTTGTCGAGATCGTAGCGTGCCGGGTAGCGGCCCGCGTCGCGCTCCATCTTGCGGAACTGGTCGTGGACGACGCCGCACGCGCGGACCTCTCGAAGCGGGCGCCGCGCATGCTCCCATAGGTAACGGCGCACGTCGTCCTTCGACCACCCCCGCCTGGCGAACTCCTCGGCATTGAGCGGGTTCAGGACGACGAGCGTCTGCCCGAGCACGTGGACGTTGTTGTTGCCGAGCCCGCACAGCGAGTCCGCGAGGACGTGCAGCATCTCCTCCGGCGTGCCGTAGCAGAAGACGCTGTGTGGCCCCTCGCAGGCGAAGACCGTCACCGCGTCGGAGCCTTCGGGGCAGCCCCGTTCGACGTGGAGCGGCGGCCACGGGTTGTCCTGCTCCTCCTCGGCGATGCAGAACGCGTACTCGCCCGGATGGGACAGCGTGGACTTGTCGGTGTCCCACGGGAGCGCGCCGCCGAGGTTCCAGAGCGCCAGCCGTACGCCGCGGCCGATCGCGGCGTTGGCGCGATAGCCGTTGCCGAACACGCCGTCGCGCGCGTTGATACCGAGTGCGCGCGCGATGGGGCCGTTGACGATGACGAGCGACACGCACATGTGCGTCGTCTGCAGCACGCCGTTCAGGTTGTGGACGGGGTCCAGCATCGCCTCGATCGCGGCCAGGACCACGGGGAAGTGCTCGGGCCGGCACCCGCCCATCACGGCGTTGACGGCAAGCTTCTCGACCGTCGCGTCCCCACCCTTGGGCGGAATGGCGCCCAGGCTCTCCCGGGGATCGCGCCCGACGTGCTCGATGAGCGCCTCGACGCGGCGACGCGTCGGCAGGACGATCGGGAGGCCGTCCGTCCAGTTGCGCTCGTAGAAGAGCTCTACCGCCTCGTCATAGTCCTCGACGGTCACGCGCTCGGAGATCAGGTGCATGGGCCGCCCCTCGTTCGCTCCGCGAGACTGGCACGGAGGCGAGAGCATGTCAATCTCGGCTCACGTCGGTTTCGCGTCGACCGGGGCGCGCGGAGCGCTGGACCCGGTCTCGAATCAGGTTTACGATCGGGCCCGCGAGACAGGGGTGCGGTGACCTCGAGGCCAAGGAGCGCGCCATGCACGACACGCTCATCTCCGGCGACAACCACATCGACCTGACCTACTGCCCTCCCGATCTGTGGTCCTCGCGGACGCCCGCGAAGTGGAGGCTCCTCGTGCCCCGCGTGGAGGAGATGGAGGACGGTCTCCACTGGTTCGTGGAGGCGCAGGACAAGGGGATGTGGAACGGCGTCGGGCCGGGGTTCCTCCCGTACCAGAAGGGGGTCTTCGGCCACATCGACGAGATGAAGGAGCTGGGCTTCGAGTGGGACTACCGCCCGGGCGCCCGGCCGCGGCCGACCACGCCCGAGCTGAGGCTCGCCGACCTCGATCGCGACGGTCTCGCGGCGGAGATCGTCTACGGCTGTCTGATGATCAACGACCTGATCGAGCGAGCGGAGCTCCGAGCATGGGCGGACACGGTCTACAACGA
>WNFJ01628969.1_pt2 | contig 18977 bp, 15 predicted proteins | sample 5400461 | NCBI WGS metagenome assembly WNFJ01 (sample SAMN13153349, study PRJNA577476) | soil metagenome | isolation source: 115 cm saprolite on Douglas fir-dominated hillslope | place: USA:California | collected 2013-09-17
TCGCCGGATGCTGCAACGGATCAGCCGAGCGCAGCCGGATCTCGCCGTGGCTGAGCGGCCGTTGCAAGGTGGTGTAGAGGCCGAAACCCGACCGCTCGGACAGGTAACGGGCGTGATCGCGGTGTCCGGACGCGCAACCATAGACCTGGAGGTCGGGCTCGGCGACGGACTCATCGCTCTTGATGAAACCGCCGGCCGCAGCCCAGGTGCTCGACATCGGCCCGGCTCGCGTCGCCTTCCATTCCTCGACGCCGGCCGTGAATTCCTCGTCGGTCATGCCACCGATGCCCGACTTTTGAGCCGTATGGTATGTGATGACGACGTTGACGTGGTCCTGGAGGTTCTTGCCGACGCCGGGCAGATCGTGGACCACCTTGACGCCGGCCCGTGCGAGTTCGTCCGCCGGTCCGATGCCCGACAGCAGCAGGAGTTGCGGCGAGTTGATGGCGCCGGCGCAGAGCACGATTTCGGCCGAGGCATAGGCCTTCTCCACCTGGCCCAGCCGCAGATACTCGACACCGACGGCGCGGCCGTTCTCGATCAGCAGGCGCGTCGTCAGTACGCCGGTGGTCAGCGTCAGGTTCGGCCGGTCCAGGACCGGGCGCATGAAGGCGCGCGCCGTGCCGTGTCGCTGGCCATCCTTGACCGTGAGCTGGAACAGGCCGACGCCGTCCTGCACCGGGCCGTTGAAGTCCTCGTTATAGGGGTGGCCGGCCGCCACGGCGGCATCCAGATAGGCGCGCTCCGCGGCGTCGACATAGACGGGATCGGTGATCACCAGCTCGCCGCCCGCGCCGTGCAGCGGGCTGTTGGCAAGGCGCACATTGGTTTCGGAGGCTATAAAGGCCGGCAGCACGCTTTTCCAGTCCCAGCCGGGATTGCCGAGCGCCTGCCAGCGGTCGTAGTCGGACGGCAATCCACGGATGTAGATCATGGCGTTGAGCGATCCGGAGCCTCCGAGCACCTTGCCACGCGGCCAGAACAGCTTGCGATTGCGGGCACCTGCTTGCGGCACCGTGTAGTAGCACCAGTCGACTTCGCTATTGAGTAGCGAGAGCCAACCGGCCGGCATATCCGATTCGAGCGGTGGCGTGCCACCGCCGGCCTCCAGCACGAGGACCTTGCGGTTCGGATCGGCACTCAGGCGGTTGGCGAGAACACAACCGGCGGATCCAGCGCCGACGATGATGTAGTCGTACATCTACAACTCCTCACACACGATCACATCTGGCCAGCACCGGCTCCGACCCGGGCGACGGTAAGGGATACGGTAAGGGATATAGCAGACGCCGACGCCATCGGCATGATGGTCGTAGGTTGACAGCCCGAACTCGACGTCATTCTTGTACACCTCGACATCGACGTCCTGCAGGATGGGCGTGCAAGCGAAAAGGAGATACTTGCGATTGCACCTCCGATACAGAGAGCGTGTGAACGGAGTTCACGGAAAACCCGATTGCTGCTGAACCAGCAACAATTGTGCCATGCAGTTGGCACCCGGGGCCGAGACTGATCGACAGGTCGATTGCCGGCAGTCTATTCTTGGTTTGGGTGAGCTGACGCTGGGTACTCTGCTCCGTACCTGGAGCGCTTCACGTCTTGACGATGCCACCACGGCACTGATTGTTGACATTGAACCTTGATCTTCATTCGAGATTCTTCGTCGATGGAGATCGCCCAAGTTAAGGCGAGGTAAAGGACTCATGAACATTGCGGTCCAGGCCACAAGCCTTCCCCATCCGCTCGACCCGCTCTCGCCGGCGGAGGTCGCCGAGGCGGCGCGCATTGTGCGATCGCATCGGGATCTCGGATCCGGCATGCGTTTCGAGACGATCGTGCTGGCCGAACCGTCGTTCGCTGCCGCCGCGCCGAGCGACGCCAGCTACGCACGCCGCGCCTTCGTGTCGGTCTACGACACCCAGTCCGGCGATCTCTTCGAGGCGGTCGTCGCGCTCGATCGTGGATCGGTGCTGAGCTGGACGCCGAGGCCTGGAGCAAAGCCCCGCATCGCGGCGGAAGAGTTCATGCTCGCCGACAATGCTGTGAAGAGCGACCCGCGCTTTCTGGCCGCGCTGGCCCGCCGCGGCATCGATCCAACCCAAGTCCGCGTCGATCCGTGGTCGGCCGGCGTCTTCGGGCGCGAGGACGAGGTCGGCCGGCGCGTCGTGCAGGGCTTCGTATTCTTCCGCTCGAATCCGTACGACAACCAGTACGCCCATCCTGTCGAGGGCCTGACGGCGATCGTCGACATCAACACGGGCGAGGTGATCCGGGTCGACGATACCGGCATCCTCCCGGTACCGCCGCTCGACCGCAACTATGCAGCCCGCTTCCAGATGAACTGGCGGACAGACTTGAAGCCGATCGAGATCGTGCAGCCGGAGGGACCCAGCTACGTCGTCGACGGCAACGAGGTGACGTGGTGCGGGTGGCGCTTGCGGGTGGGCTTCACGCCGCGCGAAGGTCTTGTCCTGCACGATATCGCTATCCGAGACAAGGATCGCTGGCGCCCCGTCGTCAAGCGAGCCTGCCTCGCCGAGATGGTGGTGCCCTATGGCAGCCCGCAGGGTGTGCATCCGCGCAAGAATGCCTTCGATTGCGGCGACTATGGCATCGGCGCGCTGGCCAACAGCCTGTCGCTGGGCTGCGACTGCCTGGGCGTGATCCATTACTTCGACGCGGTGATCAACCGCATCAACGGCTCGCCGCATGTGATCCCGAACGCGGTCTGTCTGCATGAAGAGGACACTGGCGTCCTCTGGAAGCACTATGATTTCCGCACCGACGAGACCGACACGCGCCGCGGCCGGCGCCTCGTCGTGTCCTTTATCGCCACGGTCGGCAATTACGAATACGCGTTCTACTGGTATTTCTATCTCGACGGCACGATCCAGCTCGAGGTCAAGCTGACCGGCGTCATCTATACCGCCGCTGTGCCAACACAGAGCGCGCGCGCCTATGGCACTGAAGTAGCGCCCGGCGTGATCGGGCAGATCCACCAGCATCTCTTCAACGTGCGGCTCGACATGGCTGTCGACGGCATGCGCAACACGGTGGTCGAAGTCGACACGATCGTCGAGCCGCCGGGGCCGGACAATCCCTGGAACAACGGCTTTCGCGCCGTCGAAACGCCGCTCCTCACGGAGAAGGCGGCGCGCCGAAACGCCGATGCCGAGCATCTGCGGTACTGGAAGATCGTCAATCCGCACAGCCGCAACGGCCTCGGTCAGCCGGTCGCGTACCGTCTGCTGCCGGAGAGCGCCATAAAGCCCATGAACGCTGCCGGCTCGCAGGTCGCGCGGCGGGCCGGCTTCGTGAACCATCACCTGTGGGTGACGCCGACCCGCGACGAGGAGCGCTGGCCAGCGGGCGATTACGTCAACCAGAGTGCCGACGGTGAAGGGCTGCCGGCGTGGACGGAAGCCGATCGGCCGGTCGCCGATACGCGGATCACGGTCTGGCACACGTTCGGGCACCACCATCTGCCGAGACCCGAGGATTTTCCCGTGCAACCGGTGATGAGCTGCGGTTTCAAGCTGCAGCCGTTCGGATTCTTCGACCAGAACCCGACCCTCGACGTTCCACCCTCCACCAAAGGGGCGAGTTGTTGCGCCTGACGCCGATGCCGTCGCCGCCGAAAGAACGGCCGTGCTCGGTGTACCAGACTAGAATTCTTCAAGCGTGAGTTCGGACGCGAGCACCGAGTTGCCGGCGGTGAGTCCGCCATCGACGACGAGTGTGGCGCCGTTGATGAACCCGGCCGCGTCGGAAGCGAGAAAGGCAACGGCACGGGCCACGTCGATCGGTTCGGCCACGCGACCCAGGGGATACCATTTGCGCAGGCGCTCGAAGATCTGCGGGTTCTTGCGCACGCGCGCGTCCCAGGTCGGCGTGCGCACCGTGCCCGGGCACACCAGATTGGCGCGGATGTTGTGGCGGCCGAATTCGGTCGCGAGCGCCTTGGTATAGTTCTCGAGCCCGGCCTTGGCCGCGCTGTATGCGGGATTGCCGAGTGCGCTCATGCCGTTGATCGAGCCGACGTTGACGATGGCGCCACCGCTGCCCGCCATCATGTGGCCGCGCACCGCCTCGACCATGATGTAAGCGCCGGTCAGATTGCCGTCGATCTCCTGTCGCCAGTCCTCGAGCGTGCAGTCCTGGAGACGGCCGACGGTGGTGTAGCCGGCATTGTTCACCAGGATCGTCGGCGCCCCTGCCGCGGCGATCGCCGGCTGGAGCGCGGCGGCCACCGCTGCGGCATCAGCGACATCGGCGACCATGGCGTGAAAGCGATGTGCCGCGCCGGTGGTCAGCGCCTGCAGCGTCGTTGCGTTGCGGTCGCAGGCGATCACGGTGGCGCCGAGTTCGGCGAACAGTGTGCAGAGCGCGCTGCCGATGCCGCCGCCGGCACCGGTGATGAGTGCTGTCTTGCCCGCGAACCCGATCATGGCCTTGCCTCTGTTGCCGAGGCGCGCACCGTCGCAGCCGCGGACCTGATCCAGTCGAGATTGTGCGGCCTGAGCATGCCGAAATTGTAGAAGGAGAAGCGCCGGACCCCCTGCCCCGCCAGCATGCTGATGCTCGCCTGCAGTTGTACTTCGGTGGCCATGTCGGGGTGGCCCGGCCGCAAGATGGCGTTGATCGCGGTATGCGGGCCGGCCCGGCGGCGGCAGTCGAGGACATCGGCCAGCACGCGGGCTGGATCGGCCTCGTAGAACGGAATCTCCAGCCCGTCGCAGTGCTTTGCCATTGCCGCCAGGTCCGTGCCCTCGCTCCAGGCGAGGGCCGATGGGCGCTGCACGGAAGGAATGACCGCGACGCTTACCGACGGCCGCACGTCCTGGCGGAGGGCTTTCAGTAGACTGGTGACGACCTGGCAGCGCCAGCGCAGGAAAGCACCGAACTCGGGGTCGAGCACAAGATCCGAGACTAACCACTGCACCGCCATGTCGTCCGGGACGGTCGCCGCGCTGCTCATATAGCCGTGCACGGCGTCCTTCAGTCGGCGCGCGATGCCCGCCGAATCGATGCCCGCATTTCGGGCGCCCGCCATGCAGGCATCGCAAAAGCAAAGGCCAAGAAGCACGTTCATCCACGAATTGCCGGGAAGCTGGGCGAACTCATGGTGATAGCCGTGCACGAAGGGCAGGAAACCGGGCGTCTCCAGCGCCAACCCCGCAAGGTCATAATGTTCGGCGAGATCGCCGCACAGCTGCACGGCATATTCCTGCACCGCCGGCTGAGCGGGGCACAGGCTGTAGTACGCCGGATCGCCCCAGGCGTTGCGCACCACCACGTCCGGATGGGCGTAGCCCAGGCGCGAGTTGTGCAGTAGCACCGTCCAGCCATATACGCGGTGCCGGCCCGCTTCGGTCAGACTGGCCAGCACGTCTTCGGTCGCCGTCACCTGCGACACCATTGGCTGCAGCTGGCCGTACGTCCTGTGCGGTCTAAAGTAGACCGTGCCATCTTCGGGAAAGACGACCTTGCTGGTCGGCGAACCGGGCCGGATGAACTTGCCGGCGTGATAGCTCGTCGCCAGCGTGATGCCGTCGAGTCCCAGGCCGTCGATTACCGACCGGTTCGCGCGGCCGGCGGCGCCCGCGAGGTCCCACGCATAGCAATACAAGCTTGTTCCCTTCATCCTCGCGGTCCTCTATGGGCCCGTGCTTTGTGCACACGGGTACGTTATCGGCGGCTGCAGGCCTACAGGTCAGCGTGGGCGACGCGCACACCGGTGAAGACGATGACCGAGAGACCGTCAAAGTACTGGTCGTCGGTGTCGCTTCCACTATGTCCCAGGCATAGGGCTAAAGGCATCCAAGCTGCGCTGCAAGGTCCGGCGCCGGTCCCTGAACCGCCTCAGCGCAGCGTGACGACCTTCTTCTTGCGTACGCTCTCGTCGGCGGCGAGCACGATCCGGAGGCTGTTGACAGCATCCTCCATATGATCGGTCAAATCGATGTCCTTGCGGATCGCGTTCAGGAGGACGAGCTGCTCGCGCTTGCAGAGCTCGTCGTGGTCGGGCTCCTCGTCCATGCGAAAGAGCTCGTCCGCTTTCGCCAGCGAGTTGTCCTTGTTGAGCTTTGCATGATGGAGACGGATGGCGTTCGTCTTCGTATGGGTATCGATGCTGGCCGAGGTGGTGTCGCTCGCCCCTTCGCCGGCGCCCTTGCCTTCCTCAGCCATGACGATGCTGGCGCAGCCCTTGGGGCCGACCACGTCCTTCACGAAGAACGCGACCTCACTCATCATCGGGCCCCATCCGGCCTCGTACCATCCGACCGATCCGTCATCGAACTCGACCTGCAGGTGGCCGTAGTTGTAGGTCTTCACTTCTTTGGAAAGATGGGCGCCGATGCCATGGACACGCACCGGCTTCGCGCCCGTCATCTGGCACATCACGTCGACGTAGTGGACGCCGCAATCGACGATTGGCGGCAGCGACTTCATCAGATTCTTGTGCCAGGTCCAGGCGTCGCCGATCGACTGCTGGTTGAGGTTCATGCGCATGACGAGGGGTTTGCCCAACCCCTTCGCAAGATCGACGAACTTCATCCACGAGGGATGGACCCGCAGGATGTAGCCGATGACGAGCTTCTTTTTCGCAGCTCGCGCGGCAGTGACGACGCGCTTGGCATCCTTCACCGTCTCAGCGATCGGCTTCTCCATGAAGACGTGGGCACCCGCCTTGAAGGCCGCGACTGCATAGTCGGCATGCGTATCGGGCCAAGTATTGATCGATACGACATCGGGCTTCAGCGTCTCGAGCGCTTCGCCATAGTCGGCAAAGCACGGCACGTTTGACCAGCGCGTCGGCAGATCGGTGCGCTTGGCGATGCGCCGGGCGCACAACCCGGCGAGCTCGAATCCGTCGATCTCGTCATAGGCGCCCGCGTGAGAGGCACCCATATTGCCGATGCCGACCACCAGGACACGCAGCTTTCCGTTCTTCTTCCCTCTCGCGGTCACGATCCGTCTTCCCCTTGCAACCGTTCGATGAACCGCCCGGCAATATCGTCGGTGCCCCAGCGAGAGGATTTCACAGGCGTGTGCTCAGCACAATCATCTTCCGAAACGTACGGCTTGACTTGACCGGGTCGTCGTCCGGCCCTAGCCTTCTAGTTGGGGGTTGACATGCGATAACCCCTGTGGGGCGGACGACCGATGGATTCAGTTTGTGTTGCCCAGCGGGAATCATCCCACCCGCTGGATCCGTTGTCGCAAAACGAAATCACCCTTGCCGCAGCAATCGTCAGGGCCTCGCATGATCTCGGTGCCGGGATGCAGGTCGAGACCATCGTCTTGCACGAGCCTGTCGATACTGCCGCGTTTGAGGCGCGGCGCGCCTTGCCGCGGATCGCGCCGGCCGAATTCCTGCTTGCCGAGCAGATTGCCAAATCGCATCCCGATTTTCTCGCTGCACTCGCCAAGCGCGGCATCGTCGATGTGTCGCTGGTGTGCAGCGATCCTTGGTCCTGCGGCGTGTTCGGGCATCCGGATGAGGTCGGCCGCCGCCAGATCCAGACGATCACTTGGGTACGCAACCATCCTCACGACAATCCCACACTCGACGTGCCTCCGCCGAAGTCGGCTCACAGCTGCTGTGCCTGACGACGGCGCGTCACGTCCACTGCCAAAAACAAGAAAACGAAGGAGAGATACCATGAAGGACAGGAATTGGACGCCCAACCGTCGCACTGTCGTCACGGGCCTCGGCGCCGCTGTTGCCGCACCGCTGGCCGCGCCTTTTGTTGCACCGGCGCTGGCGGCCGACACCAAGCCGCTCCGCCTCGCCGTGGTCGCGGCGCAGATCGCCGACCACACCGACTACCTGAACGGCGCAATGCTGGCTGCTGACGAGATCAACGCCGCCGGAGGCGTGAAGGGCCGACCGATCAAGATCGAACACCACGACTGTGACATCTTCACGCCAGACGGCATACAGGCGGGATACCGTGCGGTTGTCGACACGAAGCCCGATGCCATCGGCAGCGCCTTCGTGCCGCTGGCTCGCCAGACGATGCTCGAGGCGCTCGGCGACTACAAGGCGCCTCTGCTTACCGGCGACACCAATATCGACCTGATCACCTTCGCCAAGAGCAATCGCGCCAAGTACTGGAACTACTTCCAGGTCGATCCGCCGGAGATCTACTACGGCCGAATGTTCCCCAAATTCCTTGACCAGGTTGCGGCTGGCGGAGTGTGGAAGCCGACCAACAACAAGGTCCACATCATTCGCGAGCAGAACAACTACAATATGCAGATTGCGAAGGAAGTGGTGGAAACGCTGCCGACGAGCAAATTCGAACTCGCCACCATCACCGACATTCAGTACCCCGTGCAGGACTGGGGCCCGGTGATGCAGGCGATCAAGAAAGTCCGGGCCGGCGTCATCATGCTCGATTATTGGGTGGGGGCGGAGGAAGCCGCGTTCTGCCAGCAGTTTGTCGCTGACCCGGTGAAGGGTGCGCTGGTCTATATCCAGTACGGTGCGTCGCAGCCGGAGTTCCTCAACGTTGCAGGCGGAGCCGCGGAAGGCATGGTATGGTCGACGGTGCTGGGCGTCTACAACGATGCTCAGGGGGCCGAGTTCCGCAAGAAGTATGCGGCGAAGCACCCGGGCGTGATCGGCCTCTGCTACACCGGGTCGGCGTACGACACCGTGTACATCCTCAGGAACGCATGGATGAACACTGACCCCGCGGATTTCAAGGCGATGGCCGACTATATCCGCACTCATCCGTACCGCGGCGTCGACGGTGCGGTTGACTTGAACAACGAATACCAGGCGGCGCTGCACTATCCGCTGCAGACCCAGGACCTCAACAAGGGCATGGCGCAGCTGTACTTCCAGGTGCAGGACGGCCAGCACAAGATCATCCAGCCGGATGTCCTGGCCGAGAGCAAGTTCCGCACGTTCCCATGGGCTTGATTGATGCGTGACACGACGCAGGGACCGGGATGACGGCAACCAACCCGGTCGCCGTGCTGTTCGGCTGCGAGAACATTCATATCCGCCTGGGCGGACGGCCGATCCTGGAAGGCATTTCGGTGCGTATTCGGCCGGGCGAAATTCTCGGCGTCGTCGGGCCGAACGGTGCCGGCAAGACGACGTTGTTCGAGGTACTCTCCGGCCGCTACGTGCCAGACCGCGGCCGGGTGGTGCTGGGCGGACACGATATCACGTCGCTGAAGCTGTTTGCCCGTGCCCGCCTCGGCCTCGGCCGCGCTTACCAGTCGCCCGTGGTGCCGGACGCTCTGACCGTGGCGGAGGTGTTCCGCGCCGCGCGGCAGGCGTTTCCGCCGTTCCTCACGCGCTTTCACGCCGAGTGGGCGGCCGAGCAGGTAGGCTTGCGCGTGCCGATGTCGGTACTCGCGGGTTCGTTGGAGACGCTGAACCGGCGAAAGCTGCTGCTCGCCTGTCTGCTGATGCGCCGGCCGCGCGTGATGCTGCTCGACGAACCGGCAGCCGGCCTCATCAACTCGGAGGTCGACGAGCTCGACGGCATCATCCGCCGTTTCGCACGCGAGATGAATATCGCCGTGATGTTGGTCGAACATCGGCTGGAGTTGCTCTCGGCGATCGCCGATCGCGCCATTGTTCTTGACCTGGGAAAGCTGATCGCCGAGGGCGACCCGGATGCCGTGTTCGAGGATCCACGCGTACGGGCGGCGTATTTCGAGGTCGAGGCGGCATGAGCGACATCCTGCATATCGAGGGCCTCTCGGCCGGCTACGGCCCGCTCGGCGTGCTGCACAGTGTCAGCCTGACAGTGCGCGCGGGCGAGCGCGTCGGTATCGTCGGCCTCAACGGCCATGGCAAATCGACACTGCTGAGGGCCATAGCCGGCCTGACTGACTGGCAGAGCGGCTCGATCAAGCTTAACGGGGTGGAGATCGGCGGCACCCGTAGCCAGGGGCCCGGACGCTACACGCACAAGATCGTCCGCATGGGGCTCGCCTTGATGCCGCAAGGTGACCCGCTGTTTCACGGCCTGTCCGTCGCCGACCATCTCGACAGCGGCGCCTACACCAAGCGCGCATGGCGCGAACGCAAGCAGCGGCGCGAGCATGTGCTGGCAATCTTCCCGCCGTTGCAGAAGCTGTTGAAGCAGCCCGTGGGGAAGCTCTCCGGCGGCGAGCGGCGCATGGTCAGCCTCGGGCGCGGGCTGATGGACGATGCCAGGCTGCTGCTGATCGATGAGCCGTCGCTCGGCCTCGCCCCGAAGATCAGCAAGGGATTGTTGCAGGCGCTGATGGAGATCGACATCAAGGACGGCGCAATGGTGATCGCGGAGCAAAACCTTTCGCTTCTCGAAGGCAAGGTGTCTCGGCTGATCGGCCTGCACGCCGGCAAGCTCAAGGGCGGCGCCGTGACGCCCGACCTTCCGATCAGCGGGGTTATCCACCACGACGGTCATCTTCACCCGCAACATTGACGCCGCCTCGCACGGAGACGCCCAGCCGCATGGACCCCTATTACCTGTTGCTGACAGCAGTGAGCCTCGCGTCCATCTACGGGTTGCTGGCGATTGGCATTTCGATCATCTGGTCGAGCCTGGGCATGATCAACCTGGCCCAGGGCTTCACCTTCACCGTCTCCGGCTACGGCGCGTGGCTGGTCGCGCAGAACATCAGCACGAACGGCTTTGCCGTGGTGGCGGGCGGCGTGATTACCGGGGCGCTCGCGGGCGCGCTGACCGGCCTGCTGGCGTTCATCCCGCTATACGACAAGCCGAACTTCCCCCTGCGCAGCCTGATCGCGACCCTCGCCATCAGCCTGATGGGCGGGCAATGCCTGCTCTGGCTGTTCACGCCACGCGTCAAGGCGCTGCCGAAGATCTTTGGCGTCGGCAGCATTCATATCGGTCCGGCGACCGCCAGCTACGACAAGATCGGCTCGATCGTCTGTTCCGCGATTCTGCTGCTGTTGACGCTGGGCTGGATGAAAAGCAGCCGGCGGGGCCTGGAAATCCGCGCGATGATGCAGAATCCCGAGGGCGCCGCGCTGGTCGGTGTCGGGCTCCGCTCCACTGCGATGGCCGTAATGATGGTGACCGGAGCGATGGCTGGGCTGGCCGCGGTGCTGCTCTCGCAGACCTATTTCATCAGCCCCTTCGCCGGAACGACGCCATTGGTCAAGGGGATGGTGGTAGCGCTCGCCGGCGGCCTCGGCAGTGTCGCCGGCGCAATGATCGCGGCCGTGCTGATCGGCTTCGTCGAGGCGTTCACCGCGGTGGAATTAGGCGGGCAATACGTCTTGATAACGCAGTTCCTCTTCATCATTGCCGTGCTGCTGGTGCGCCCGCGGGGTATCGCCGGAATGATCGAGCATTCCCGGGAGTAGAAGTGGCGGCGCAACCCGATAGTCAGGAACAGACGGCGCCGGGCGTGGCGTCGGCAGTGGGCGCCCGCCGCCGGCTGCCGGTCTTGCGAGGCCATGGTGGCGCAAGCTGGCACCGTTGGCGCTACCCATTCACCCGACGCACGCCGTTGCTGGTCGAGACCGACTACAATCCGACCACGCTTGGCGCCGAGCGCCGGATCCTGAATCCGGCGCCGATCCTGTGGCTGATTGGTCTGGCTGCGCTCGCCGTCGCCCCGCCGCAGATCGGCAACAATTCGTTCATTCTCTCGGCCACCAGCTTTGCGATGTATGCCGCGATCAACGTCATCTGGATGCTGCAACTCGGCACCGCTGGTATCTTCTCGCTGGCCAGCCTCGCGACCGTCGGCGCGGGCGCCTACGGAAGCTCGTACCTGTCCGTCTATTTCGGATTTCCGTGGTGGGCGATGTGGCTCACCGGGCCGCTGTTCGGGCTGCTGTTCGGCGTCATCATTGCCATTCCGGCCATTCGACTCGAAGGATTCTATTACGCCTTGTTGACGGTCGGAATCACCGAGCTGTGCCGCGTCTACGTCATCCAGGATCAAACGCTCGGCTCTGTGAACGGACTGTTGGGGGCGGATAGCTTCGTTCCCCACGGCATGTCGGATCGCGGCGGCCTCATCCTCGGCTATTACCTCGCATTCATGCTGCTGCTCGGCGCATTGGTCCTGTACCGCGTGGTCAATGGCCAACGCCTCGGCCGGCTGTTGCGCGCAGCGCCCGAGAGGCACGAGGCCTTTGCAGAGGCTCTCGGCATCAACTATCGCACCACGCGCATCCAGGTGTTCCTGATCTCATCGGCGGCACTCGGTGGCGTCGGCGCGTTCTACGCGACGCTGCTTCATGGCGCCACGCCCTCGCTGTTCACGATGGACCAATTGCTGCTGTTGCTGGCGATGGTCGTGGTCGGTGGCATCGGCACTGCCGAAGGCGCAGTCGTCGGTACGATGATCGTTGTCCTGTTCGACAAGGTATTCATAGGGCTCGGCCCGATCCGGTTGATCCTGATCGCGGGCATCATGCTTGGCACGGTGCTCTTCCTGCGCGATGGCCTGTTCGGCATTCCCGCGCAGTATTTCGCGTGGCGCGGTAAGCGGCGAAGCGAACGCCGGGGCCTGCGCTCTGGCAAGGGAGGTGAAGTGATGCCCGAGGAGGCGACCGAGATTGCCGACAAGCAGGCGATCTATCTCCGGCGGTTCGATGCGCGGTTGCGCACCGACCTGAAGAAGTTGATCACCGAGGACTTGATCCAGGAACATCGTGCCACCTTCGGCAAGCGGCGCAGCGACGCATTGGAGCGCGTGCTGACGTATTTCCGCAGCACCGCGGTAGCCGACAAGTATGCCGCCCTCGCCGTCAAGCCGTTCGCGGAGTACCGCATTGTGGCGCTCTCCGGCCGCCGCGGCGTGCCGCCGCGCGTGGTCGACGACCAGATATTCACCAGCGTTGAAGACGCACTGCACGGCGTCTTTCTCAAGCGGGTGCAAGATCTCATGGAGTCGTGAGAGCGGCCCGGGGAACGCAAGCGATGGCATACAGCCGAATCTCAGCCTACACCGACAAGCTCTCGGTCAAGCCCGGCGATAAGCTGCGCGTAATGGCCAGCACGGACGCCACCGACATCGTGCGCGCACAGCTGGTGCAGCTGATCCACGGCGACGAGCACCCGGACGGACCTGGTTTCGTCGAACGACCGGTCGCCTCGCCGATCGATCGCGAATGGCCGGCGCGCAAGCAGTACATCCAGAAGGGCAATTTTCTGCTCATCGCTGATCCGCATGGCAAGCTTGCCCCGACCGGACCGCTCACGCTTCACGCCTACATCTACCCTACGCTGCCGGAGGCGGGGCGCCAGGTCCTTCTCGGGCGGTGGTCGGTTGATGCCACCAGCGGATTCGCTCTCGGTATCAATCCCTCGGGACGTCTGGAATTCTGGGTCGGCGACGGCGCCGGCGCGGACGCGGTTGCGGCCGAGGTGAAGCTCATTCCGCGCATCTGGTATTTCGTCGCGGCGAGCTACGACCCGGCAAGCGGTGTCGCGGCCATTTATCAGGAAGCTGTGATAAATCGCTACAACAGCCTGCTATCCAAGGTCGTTCCGTACGACTACCAGTCGCATGTCCGTGAGACACTCCGCGTGCGCCCCGCGATGCCGGTGGAAACCGGCTTCGTCATCGGCGCGGCGACCGAGCGTAGCCAGGCGCGCGGCACATTCTTCAGCCAATGCTATAATGGCAAGATCGATCGTTGCGGCGTGCAGGGCTTGGCACTCGATCGCACCGCGCTCGATGCGATCCGCCTGGGTGGCCGGCCAGATCCCGGCGGCGTGCTCGCCGATTGGGACACTTCCGCGGGCTATTCGGAGCATGGGATTGGCGACGGGGTGGTGGACACCGGCCCGTATCAGTTGCACGCGGAGGGCTACAATCGTCCTGTCCGTGGCCTGACCGGCTGGAACTGGTCCGGCCGCAACGACAGTTTTCGGCTGGCGCCACGAGAATACGGTGGCATCGAGCTGCACGCCGATGCGCTGATTGATTGTAACTGGGAGCCTACGCTGACGCTCACCGTTCCCGATCACCTCGAGAGCGGCGTCTACGCCGTCAAGCTCACCGCGGGCGATGCCGAGGAGTACACACCGTTCTTCGTTCGTCCCGGCGCGCCGAGGGCGGCGATCTGCCTGCTGATCCCGACGGCGAGCTATCTTGCATACGCCAACGTCGGCACCGCGTTCGATGGAACTCTGTTGCAGGCGATTTCCGCCTCGACTCCGATCTTCCAGGCACTCGATCTCGAGGTCTACAAGAACGACGTCGAATTCGGTCTCTCCACCTACGACTTGCATGGCGACGGCGCAGGCGTCTGCTACTCTTCCTACCGGCGTCCGATCATCAACTTCAGGCCGAAATATCGCGCGCCGGGGATCGGCACGACATGGCAGTTTCCGGCCGACCTGTCGATCGTCGCCTGGCTGGACGCGATGAAATACGACTACGACGTCTTGACCGACGAAGATCTGCACCGCGAAGGCGTGGCGGCATTGAAGCCGTACCGGGTGGTTCTGAACGGCACGCACAACGAGTACTACTCGGAGCGGATGATGGACGCGACCGAGGACTATCTTGCGAACGGTGGCCGCTTGCTCAATTTCGGAGCCAACTCCCACTACTGGTGCGTCGGATTTCGCGACGACGAACCGTGGGTGATGGAGGTTCGCAAGCTCGAAGCCGGGTCGCGGGCCTGGCAGGCGCGGCCCGGCGAGCAGTACCTCGCGAGCACGGGCGAGCGCGGCGGTCTGTGGCGCCATCGTGGCCGGCCGCCCCAAAAACTGGTCGGCGTCGGCTTCACCTCCGAGGGCATGGACTACTCGGTGCCATACCGGCGCATGCCTGACAGCTACCATCGCAGCGTCGCTTGGATGTTCGACGGCATCGAGGGCGCAGTTTTCGGCTGTGAGGGCCTCGGCTTGGGCGGTGCTGCCGGCCTTGAGGTCGACCGCTACGACCTCGCACTCGGCACTCCGCCACACGCGCGCATCCTAGCCTCTTCCGAGCCATTCACCGACAACTATCCGCTGGTGCAGGAAGAGATCTATTTCATGACGCCCGGCCTCGGCGGCACCCAGCACCCGCATGTCCGCGCCGACATCGTCTACTTTACGACGCCGAGCCACGGCGCCGTGTTCGCTACCGGCTCGATCGCCTGGGGCAGCGCTCTGCCATGCCGCAACTTCACCAACCCGATCTCCCGATTGACCAAGAACGTGGTGGATGCGTTCCTCGTGGACGGGCCACTCCCCGGCGCCAGCTACGATCGCACTTAGACGGAGGGGCCGCGCGACTGCGCCGTTACCGGGGGATGCCCTGCTGGAGGATGCTGGTCGGTCCACTTGGTCTCCGCCTCCAGCACGCTGGCCAGCGCCAGTAATGTCGCCTCGTCGCCGTAGCGACCGACTGCCTGCACGCCCATGGGCAGGCCGTCGGCCGACCAATGCAATGGCAGCGAGATCGCCGGCAGCGGCGCGATGTTGAAGGGAAACATGAAGACGGCGTCTGTCCACTTGGCATTGTAGCGATCGAGATCCGGTTCGCTCATGTCCCAGTAGCCGAGCGGGCGCGGCTTTTGGGTGAGCACCGGGGTGAGATAGACATCGTAGGGCATGAGATCGGCGGTAATTTCGCGTGACAGGCCGCGCAGCGTGTTCATCAGGTTCACATGTTGCACCGCCGTCTGTGCGCGGCCGCGCTCGATGATCGCCCAGGTTACCGGCTCCACGTCCGTCCGGGTCACTGGGCGGCCGGCCAAAGGCGCGAGAATGTCGAACCCTGCAGCGCTTTCTGCCGGGGTCATCGCGGTATAGGTTTTCCAGGCGCTGGCGGCCTCGAGGGCCATGTTCTTTTCCTCGACGTCGTGGCCCAGCCGCTCCAGCAGTGATGCGGCATTGCGCACCGCCGCCACCGCCTCCGGATCGATCGGGCTGCCATCCGGCGGCGTCACGGTGAAGCCAATCCGCAATCGCTTGGGCGCACGGGCGGCGAGCACCGCCCAGGGCTCCGCGGGCGTGGGCGGCGTGTACGCGTCGCCGGGCAATGCGCCGGCCATCGCATCAAGATAGGCCGCGCTATCACGAACGGTGCGCGTCACACAGAAGAAGTAGGCGCCGCCGTACCAGTAATCGCCAAACGGGGCCAGGGTGATGCGCCCGCGTGACGGTTTCATCCCGACCACGCCGCAGCACGAGGCCGGCACCCGGATCGACCCGGCGCCATCGCTGGCCTCGGCCAGCGGAACCATGCCGGCGGCCACCGCCGACGCCGCGCCGCCCGAGGAGCCGCCCGGCGTGACATCGGCGCGCCACGGGTTGCGCGTCGCGCCATAAAGCTTCGGCTCGGTCGTGATCGCCCAGCCGTTTTCTGGTGCGTTGGACTTGCCCACGAGCACGAAGCCGGCCGCCTTAGCGCGGCGGGTCGCTTCCGAATCGAAAGGGGCGCGGCAATCCTTGAGCCACGCGCAGGAGTTAGTGAGTGGCGCACCCTGCCACATGGAGACGAGCTCCTTGAGAAGGAACGGCACGCCGGCGAACGGAGCGGCTGGCGGAACGTCTGGCACCTGGGCGCGCGCCATGTCGTAGAGCCGGTGAACCACCGCATTGAGCTGCGGGTTCAGCTGTTCAATGACGACGATAGCGGCTTCGACCGCTTCGGCTGCTGACATATCCTTGCGGCGGACATGTTCGCCAAGCGCCACCGCGTCGCATGAGGTGTACAGTCGTATGAGATCGTCGGTTACCTTCGCCATCGTCGATCCTCCGGCCTGCTGCGCCCATGAGGCGTGAATTTGGGCCATTGGCGTGAGGCTGCTGTCAAGTCGCAGATGAATGCGTTGTATGGGTTCAACAGTCGTCCACATCGCAACAATAGGTTGTACTGTTGCGATGCGCCTCCCCAGCCGGACGATCCAAAACGTTCCGGGGTCTTAACCCATTGTATTTTTGCGTCCCGCCATAGATGAAAGTGAGAACTATATACTGCCTGGAGCACTCTGAGATTTGACGCCAAGCTGTCCTAGGATGTCGAGCGCGGTCCGGCTTTGACCGGCACTACGCTAGCGTCGCTGCATGGTCGGACCTTGGCTCGACAAACCCTACACCTTCCGCGTGCCCCGCAAGACGTTCGGACAAATGTGGGTGCGCTGCGACGTCTGCCGACGCTACGCCCGCCTGAAGCTCGCCGAGCTGCTTGATATCGACTATCGGAAGAAGATCCAGCGGCTGACGGTCGCGCTCAATAATCCCGAGGATCGAGCTGAGGCGGCGGAAGCGATCCGTAGCCTGGTTGACAAGATTACCCTGCGGCCAGGCACCAATCGCGGCGAAATCGACGCAACCTTGCACGGCAAGTTGGGCACGATCCTGGGTTGGATGGAAGCGCAAGCCGTTGGAAAGGCTCAAAAACGCGACATTCGTTGATAGTTCCGATTTGATGGCTAGGTAAGTCAATATCAGCGGCTTTGCGCTCGCGATCGCCCTCCCATTTGTTCGCTATTGCTACCCAAACGCCGCATGCGCCGTTCATAGTCTTTATCAGCCGCTTCTTCGTCCTGTTCGATGCTGGAGGCCGCATCGTACAGCGCGCAAGAGGCGTCATGGCTCGTACTGGCAAGATCGCGATCGAAGTCATCGTACCAACGAACGATATCCTCGTGACGAGCGCCTAGTGGGGATAGTGGCGCGGTAACCAATCTGGTAGGGCGGGTGAGCCGACCCAGCGGTTTGGGTTGATCAGTCTTCTCCTCTATCATCTTGAAGAGTGACGCGTCGCCTTTGGCGTCGCTCTAGAGGCTGCATGGCGCTACTCATCATCAAGCTGGACAAGATCATCGGCAATGCTCAGGCATGGCGTGACACATTCAGGGAGCAGATTCCCAATCTGCCGATTCGCGTCTGGCCCGATGCGGGTGAGTTGAAGGACATCGAATACCTCGCGTTCATGCATCCGGATTTGGACCTGCTTCCTGCCTTTCCCAACCTGAAGGCCATGTTCAGCCGGGCGGCCGGCGTGGATGACATCGTCATGCATCCGAAACTGCCGAAGGTCCCGCTCCGGCGATCCGATGATGACGGAATACGTCATTATGCACGTCTTGCGCTTCCATCGCGATATGCCCGCCTACTAGGCGGCCCAAGCGAATCGGGAATGGCGCAGGGCACCGATCATCCGGCCCGAGCATAGGCGCGTTGGTTTTCTGGGCTTCGGAATGATGGCCAAGGCGCCGGCGCTGGTCTTGCAGTCGTTGGGCTTCAAGGTCTGCGCGTGGGTCCGCTCACCGCGGCAGGCCGCAGAGGTCCCCATCTTCCACGGCCTCGATCAGCTTGCGCCGTTTCTCAGTCAGACTGATATCGCTGGCTGCCTGTTGCCGCTGACCGTGGAAACCGAGGGCATCTTCTGCGCGCGCACGTTTGCCATGATGCCGAGAGGAGCCATGCTGGTGAACGTCGGGCGCGGCAAGCATGTGATGGACAAGGATCTGATCGCCGCGCTCGATTCGGGACAGTTGTCATACGCCGCATTGGACGCACTTTGGCCTGAGCCGCTGCCGCCAGAAAACCCGCTTTGGCTTCATCCCAAGGTTACGGTAATGCCGCACGTGGCGCGGCGGCCGACCGTGGCCCAGCTGGTGACCGAGGTCGTCGCGAACATCCGTAGCCTCGAGGCCGGAGGACAGCTCCTGCAAGAAGTCGACGTCACGAGGGGATACTGATTGATCTGCCCGTCACATCTGAATTCGGGGTGCGCAGAACAATACTTTACCAATGTACTCTCTGACGTCGTTGATCGACGCTTTTCTCAAGTTGTCCTTCGAAGAGGACCACCCATACCTACAAGCTCCCCAACGCCACTGGAGCTATCGAAGCATCGATCATTCCTCCACGCGAGCTTTTCAGCAGACTACTGGCGCGCCGCGCTATGCGCTTGCCGCGTTCCTGGCTAGCATGACGGGCCAAGAAGAAAACGCTGCCCCGACCGTGACAGGGATACGAGGAAGCGCCATGGAATACCGGCAATTCGGCGGAACCGGCATGAAG
>WNFJ01334308.1_pt1 | contig 18975 bp, 24 predicted proteins | sample 5400461 | NCBI WGS metagenome assembly WNFJ01 (sample SAMN13153349, study PRJNA577476) | soil metagenome | isolation source: 115 cm saprolite on Douglas fir-dominated hillslope | place: USA:California | collected 2013-09-17
GCACTTTCAGCTAAAGGAGCTTCACAGGCTCGTTCAATGTTCGCGCTTTTTACTGGTAAGGAATCAGAAATATCTCTGCCTTCTGGAAGCAGGAGAGTCTGGAAGGATGCTTTCAAGCCGGATTCCTGATGAGTTAAAACTCGTTGCGCATCGCGTGGGCGAAGAGGGGATGCCCTTGGGCATCATGCAGGAGCAGCAGCGCCCGGCAGCCCAATACCTTGCCGGTGCGCCCCACCAGGCCACGTGGGATCAGGTGATCGGTGTAGACGGGCTTCTTATGTCCATCCACGTACATGGCACGCGGTGGCTGGCCTGGCTCCTGAGGCTTCACCGACCAGAGGGTGGCGGTCCACTTCGCCAGGGCATCGGTCAGCGCTTCTTCGCCCCCGGCACGCGCCACCTGGGAGAGAAACCGTTCGGTGTGCCAGAAGCCAGAGGCGCGTCGGCGTCCGGTAAGCAAGGCCAGCGCGTCTCCCGTGTAGCTTTGTCTCGTCCCAAGTGCGCCGCAGTCCCACCGCTCCGAGGAAGAGCAGCGTCAAGAGAGACTGGCGGCGGGTTACCTGGGTGGTGTGCGCCAGTCGGGGAGCCACCTGCTCGCCGGTTGGGAGGGCTTGCTCCAAAGCCGCAATCACTCCCGTCTCCTGTGCGGCGGCGAGCAAGAGTAAACTCCCGGCTCCCTCGTGCCAGGTCGGCTCAGCTGGCGGTCCGTTCGGCTGATTTTTCCCCCGCGCCGGGCGTCTGACGCCCAAGGCTGCGCGGAGGCGATTGATCTGACTGACACTGGCCTCGAGGCCAAACCGCTCGAAGAGGGCCGCTTGGGCGGTTCGTCCGGTGGACTCCGGCGCGGCACGACAGAACTCTGCCAGCCATTCGCGCACTGGCCCGCGCAGCTTCACCGGGTGCCCGTGCCGTTGATCCCTCAGGGCTATTGCTCCTTCGATACGAACGCGCTGGAGAAGCCGATAGGCTGCGGTGCGGCTCGTCTGCACTCCGGCTCTCGTGGCGGCTTCTTGCCAGGACTGTCCTGTTTGCATCTGAGCCACCATCTGGGCTTTGGCGGCGCATGGCTCTTCCCGATCCATCGTTGTCTCCTCTTGGGGTAGGATGCCTGCAGGAGAGCACATCCGCCAGCCCCGCAGCTCTCTGCGTGCCACGCAGAGGTGGCCTGAAACCCTACTGGAGAACCGTCTCGTGTGATGCTGTTTGCAGGACCATCTGAACGGCAGCTACAGCCCGCTCGATATCACGCTCACTGGTTTGCCAGTTGCAGACGGATACCCGCATACACCGTCTACCACGCCAGGTCGTCCCACTGAAAAAGGCTTCTCCCGTGCGTTGAATCGCCGTAATCACGTGATTGGTGCGGCGGTCATGATCGAGATCAGTCGCGCTAGGCGTGCTGTCTCGAAAGCGCACTAGCCCTGATTGATCTGGGGTTCCCAGAGGATGTCCGCCCCGTCGAGGGCGCCAATCTGCATGACCAATGTATGCGCATACTGACAGGTGCGCTCAATCAGTTCGGCGATGCCACGACGGCCCAGGTGACGGATCGCCGCATAGGTGGCAACCCCACGACCCCGGCGCGACCACTCTGGATTCCAATCGGCAGGTTCGCGCACCTGGGCGTTGCGTATGGTGTACGGGGCTGTATAGGTCATGGCGTTGCGGTGTGCCTCTTGGTCGGCGACGAAGACATACCCAGAGTCGTACGGCACGTTTAACCATTTGTGCCCGTCGGTGGCCCATGAGTCTGCCGCAGCCACCCCGGCGCGCAGATGACGATCGGTGGGACTGGCGGCGGTAAGCCAAACGCCCCATCCACATGCACCCAGGCGCCCGCCGTATGCGCCAGTGGGATAAGGTCGGCAAAGGGGTCATAGGCCCCAATGTTCAAGTCGCCAGCTTGTAACACCACAATCACCGGCTGCTGGGCTACGGCTTGGAGGGCGTGCGAGAGCGGGTCGGCTTGGAGGCAACCCTGGTGATCAACGGGGAGGTCGATCACGCTGTCACTTCCCAGCCCCAGCAGCCGCACCGCACGCTCAATTGATCCATGCCGCTCTTTGCTGCTCAAGATGCGCAGCGCGGGCGCTCCCATCAGCCCATAACGCTCGACGTCCCACCCCTGCTGCGCCAGGAGTGCATGGCGTGCGGCGGCCAGGGCAGTCACGTGTGCCATCTGTGATCCACTGACGAAGGCCACGCTGGCCGTTGGTGGCAAGCCCAGGAGTTCTTTTAACCAGGCGCCAGTCACTTCCTCGATGACAGTTTCCGCTGGGGCGCACGCATAAGACGCCGCATTCTGATCCCACGCTGCAGTCAACCAGTCTGCCGCGAGCGCCGCAGGCACCGCCCCTCCGATGGCCCAGCCAAAGAACCGCCCGCCAGCACTGCCAAGAATCCCACCCGCCATATCCGCCACCAGGTCGTCAAGCACGTCCGAAGCCTCGATACCATCGTCAGTCAGCAAGCGTGCTAACCGGACGCGGAGTTCCTCAAGGGTTGCGGTTGCAGCAACGGACGTTCCTGCGAGCGAATCGAGATGAGTAAGGCTGTGCACCAGGGCGCGCTCAAGGGCTGCGCGATATCGTGAGTGTGTTTCCATTTCTCCCTCCATAACATGAGCAAACCTCTGTGGGCTCCATCAGCAGCGGTGAGTTCCTCTGTGCATGTGTGCGCCAGAGGCCGTGTTGCCCATCCAGACTGATGACGTCTCAACCTTCGTCGGCATCGTGGCCCTGCTGGTGCGGCTTATGAGGGGAGCCGCGTCTTTCTCTGATCGGTCAGGCTGGTCCAGAAGTGCATCACCGCGTAGCTTCTCCACGGGCGCCAGGCTTCTGCACGGGCCGCAAGACCGCAAGGACTCAGAGCACATCCGCCCTGCTCTAGCGCGTGGTGCAGCCCCAGATCAGTTGCTGGGAAGGCATCGGGATCGCCGAGGGCGCGCATGGCAATATACGCGGCGGTCCAGGATCCAATACCAGGCACAGCAAGCAGCTTGGTCACGGTTTGCGCGCGGTCTGCCCCCCGATCCAGGACGATCGCTCCTGTGGCGACCCCTTCCGCCAGGGCGCGCAGGGCTGTCGCTCGACGAGCCGTGAGGCCGAGCGCCTGGAGATTCGCCTGGGCCATCCGTTCGGGAGCCGGAAACAGATGGGTGAGGGTATCAACCGGGCGTGGCAGCGGTTCTCCAAGCGCCTGTACCAGACGCCCCACCAGGGTGCGCGCGCCAGCAATGGACACGTGCTGGCCAATAATCGCGCGCACCGCCAGCTCAAAACCATTGAGCGTCCCCGGGACGCGCAGCCCTGGGCGCCGGGCAACGAGTGAGGCAAGGAGCGGATCAGCGCTCAACTGCTCAGCAATGGTCGTTGGCTCGGTATCCAGGTCCAGGAGGTGGCGGCACCGTTGCACCAGCAGGCTGACATCGCGTAAATCCGTCAGCCACAAATGCATCACAATCTCCTGTGTTGCTCTGTTGGGTTCCAGTTCGACGATTCCGGTTGAGCGCGGCAGCGCCACCGTGCGGCGATAGCGCCCAGCGGAGACTTCTTCCACACCAGCAAGTGCGCGCTGCCCTAGAAAGGCAAGGAGCGCTTCGGCATCGAATGGTGGGCGATATTGGAGGCGAACGGTCAAACCGCCGCCGCCGGGGTTTTCGGGTCGGCCACGCCGCCTCAAAGCCGAGGGAGGGCAGCCAAAGGTCGCTCGCATGGTTTCGTTAAATTGCCGAAGACTAGCGAACCCAGAGGCAAAGGCGATCTCAGTCAGAGCCAGATTCGTTTCGTCGATGAGGAGCCGGGCGGTCTGGGCGCGCCGCGTGCGAGCGAGCGCCAGCGGCCCTACGCCCACTTCGGCCATGAGTTCCCGGTGCAGGTGGCGCTCGCTGACTGCCAGGCGCTGGGCAAGTCCGGCCACGCCTTCTGTATCAATAACCCCTTCGGCGATGAGCCGCAGCGTGCGCGCCACTAGGTCTGCGCGGATGTTCCAATCGGGCGAGCCAGGACTAGCCTCTGGCCGACAGCGGCGGCAGGCCCGAAATCCATCTGCCTCAGCAGCGGAAGCACAGGCGTAGAAACGCACATGCGCTGCTTTGGGTGTGGGCGCCGGACAAATGGGGCGGCAATAAATGCCTGTGGACGTGACTGCCGTGAAAAACTGTCCATCAAAGCGCGCATCACGACTACAGAGAGCACGATAACACACATCGAAATCGAGCGGCAGGGGCCGCAAGTGAGCGAGTGATTGGAATGAGCGAGACATGGTGCTTCTCCTTGTATTCCAGTGCGCTAAGTCCAAGAGCTAGACGTGTAAAACATCCCTCCAGAGAGCTGCACTTCACGGGCGCGCCAGAGAAAATATTTCTGGAACGCTGTGAACCAGCGGGGCGTCTACCCTAGATAGGCGAGCGGCCTCAAAAGCGAGCAAACGCTCCTTCAAATGAAGTCCGCCAGCAAATCCGGTGAGAGAACCATCAGCGCCAATGACACGGTGACAGGGAATGACCAGCGGAATCCGATTGGTCGCGGTGGCGCGCCCTACCGCTCGTGCGGCTGTGGGACGTCCAATCATCAGAGCCACCTGGGCATAGGTGCGTATGGCGCCAAAGGGAACTTGGAGCAAGGCGTTCCAGACGGCAATTTGAAAAGGCGACCCTCGGAAGACAAGCGGCACGTTGAAGGCGTGTCGTCTGCCTGCAAAATAATCTACTACTTCTCTACGCGCTTGCGCTGTCCGAGTCAGGTCCTGGTTGAGGCAAAAACCATCTCGCGCAAGCTCTTGCTGGAGGGTAAGCGGATAATGTCCGTCAAGAAACTGGAGTCCAAGCAAGGCTCCTTCGCTGGTGGTGGCAAACTGAAGAGCGCCCATCGGGGAATCGATGCTATCGAGATACGCTTGGAGCATATACTTCCTTCCTTTCCTTCCAGGGCATTCATGGGGTGGTCCAGGGACCAGCCTGATACCTCTAGTATAGACAAAAGGACAAGGCCCTGCTCGCGGATTTCGGACATGATTACTCGCCAGAGCAAAAAGCAGGGCGAGAGCAGAGTGTGGGACGCTGAACCCAGTGGGGAGAGGAGCGGGGAATAAAGGAGTCGGCAGCGTTCAGAATAGGGGGCAGGCAGCCCGGTAGCAAGAGCGCTTTCAAGGAAAGGCGCCTGGAGAGCAGCATTCGCTGGCTATCCCTCTCTAGATGCGCTGCCTGATGAGGTGGCCTGAAACCCTGGCTACGCATCTTCGCCCGCGAATTTTTGGCCTAACACCATCATTGAGACAAATATCCCGGTTGGTACGTAGCCAATCCCGCTCTCGTACCAACTGAGATATTTGCCTCTTCTCTTTACTCGCAAGGGCATCCCTGGCAGAAGCGCGATAGATATCTCTGACCAGGGGTGCCTGGACAGAACAAAGGCAAGACACGAAAATAAGGAGACCAGAAATGCCGTTACAACGTGAAACAGTGGCGCGTGCCGCTCTGCATTTAGTGGATGAGGTTGGGTTGGACAGCTTGACCATACGTCGTCTTGCTGCGCACCTGGATATTCAAAACCCGTCGTTGTACTGGCACTTTAAGAACAAGCAAGAACTGCTTAACTGTATGGCCGAACTGATGCTGGCTGATTTCTTTGCTGCACTGCACGAGCCAGAGCCAGACCAGGACTGGGCTGATTGGCTGACCATATATGCCCGCCAGTTGCGCAACATGATGCTTGCGCACCGCGATGGAGCACGAATCGTGGCGGAAGCCGATCCGTCGCGGAGCACGTTCTTCGAGGGTTTCGAATGGGCACTGAATGTGCTGCGGCATGCTGGCTTTGATGGGAACGAGGCCGCCATAGGAATAATAACGCTCCAGAACTATGTTCTGGGCAATGTCTTTGAAGTCCAAGCGCATCCCTTTTCTCTTGCATCTGACGAGGACGAGAAACATCTGCCTGGGCTTCTGCACAGTTTGAAGCAGGATTGTCACTGTTTCTGGACGGCTTGCGTACACATTTTGCCCACGAACACTCAAACAGCACGAGTGGAGAGAACCCCTGAGCGTTCATCGGAGAAATGCGGCTCACCATCGGCGTAGCGCACATGACATCTTCCCTCTCTATGAGCGTATGAAGAACGCGCTTGAGCGTTCCAAGCAAACCCTGTTGCCCATTGTTCAGGCCGTGATCGACAGCGAGCCGAGACGCTTTCGCCAGGTCACGCCCGAGGGATTGGTGACGGTGGTGCTGGCTATTACGCGGGGCATCGCCATGCAGTCCCTGCTCAGTACCCATCGTGTCGATGTAGAGCACATCAGGCCCTCGATCCGTGCCCTGCTGCTTCCGTTTTCTCCTGGAGAAAAGGAGCGCTAGACGTATCGACTGGGGCAAATGAACATCGATTGATCGCATCGCCTATCCAGGTTTTTCCCACGCGTCGCAACCCAACGTATGAGGCGTACCAAATAGCATCCGGCACGCACCCTGTTGGGTACGATGCCTTGTTTGAATATAACAAATTGCTTTGTGATCGAGTTTTACACGTATCCTGGGCCTACCTCCTGGTTGTTCGTCAAACCCAAGGAGCATCTCACCGCAGAACAGCAAGAGCTCCTTGGGCGCATCTGCCAAGCCCATGCCGAACTGCAGGAACTCTATCAGCTGGGGCAAGACTTTGTGCTGATGGTCAAGCAGAGACAAGCCAAGCGGCTAGACCCTTGGCTCGCACAAGCGCAGAAGAGTGCTTCCGTGGAACTGCGAGGATTTGCTTCTGGGATCAAACGCGATGATGCCGCCGTCAAGGCGGCCTTGTCTCTGGCTTGGAGCCAGGGCCAGGTGGAAGGTCAGATCACGCGCCTGAAATTGCTGAAAAGACAGATGTACGGGCGCGCTCACTTTGAGTTGCTTCGCTCGCGCGTCCTACGCAGAGCTTGATTCAGGTACCACACAAAGTGCGCATGAGCCACTATTTTTACCAAGTAATATCAGAATTTTGCATCTTATATAACGCATAAAAGGATAACAACCTAGTACACATGGGCAGAAATAGCTATGTGATAGAATGAGGAGAAAAAAGCATGTGATTATTCGTGATCTCCTCCGTTCCTATACATAGAATAAACTCTGCTGCGAGGTTGAAATGTCCATCTTCCGAAGCAACATGCGAGCAACCTTTTGCATACTGACGATCTTCCTGTTCGCCAGTGTGGCCCTAGTAGGATGTGACCTGACTCCATCGGCGAGCACCACGTCGACTCAAACCCCTCCGACAAGGAGCACACAAGTGTCAACAACGCCCACCGTTGTGCAAACGCCGACGCTTGTAAAGCTGAGCGCGGACGTGGGCTGGACGGAAATTTTTCAGCAAAAGGGCGCGGTGGAAAACGGTCTTACCACGAAGAGAACCATTGGAGAATTTACCACTTCTAAGCCATTCGCCATCTGGACATCTTGTCTGGGAACTGGCAGCGTTGAGATCAGTTTGGGATCTGAGATTGACTCGAACATGTCTTGTACAAATGCCGGTGCCACCGCGGACGTGAATAAAGATACTCATCCAGCTCCCACCACCAGTACCCACTATATCATCATGGCCACCATCACTGGGCCAGCACAGTGGGAGGTGCTCATCGAGACGCAAGATTGAATCACCACTTTTTGAACGTTCCTGCTGCTCGTTTACTCAATCTGTAACTACACCATTTCAAAGTGCGGGAATGTCATGGAAATGGGGTATGTACAGTGAGGAGCAGAGAAAAACAAGGGGGAATGAGATGCCAAAGCGAGCAACTCCAGTCCAGTTACAAGAAGAAGAACGAGCAGCATTACTCCAGGTGACAAAACGGCGCAAGAGTGGGCAACAACTGATGTTGCGAGCACAGATCGTGCTGGAGGCTTCGGAAGGCAAGAGTAATGCCACGATTGCGCTAGAGTTATCAGTCAGCGTGGAAACGGTGCGTCTGTGGCGAAACCGCTGGGCAGCATGGCAGAACATCGGCCTGAAAGATCGAGGGGTCGAAGAGCGGTTAGCAGATGCACCTCGTCCGGGAGCTCCTGCACGCATCAGTGCGGAGCAACGCTGTCAAATGGAATTACTGGCCGGTTTCGCTCCAAGCCAATCGGGCCGTCCCATCAGCCAGTGGAGCGGACGAGAGATCGCCGAAGAGATGGTCCAACGAGGCATTGTCGATCACATCTCGCGGCGGCATGCAGCCCGCTTACTCAAAAAGGGGGCTTCCAACCGCATCGGTTCCGTGACTTCCTCACGCCAGTTGCCGATGCCCAGCGTGAGCAGAAAATCAATGACGGCTGTGAACTCTACGCAACAGCAGCCCAGGCGGCCAAACGGGGAGAACGGACGATCAGCATGGACGAGTTGACAGGAGTCCAGGCACTGGAGCGACTGCACCCTGACCTGCCGATGATGGCGGGTCATGTGCTCCGGCGTGAATTCGAGTATGCTCGGCATGGCACGCTCTCGTGCTTCTTCAACCTTGATGTCGTCACCGGGCACGTCATTGAGCCGACGTTCGGACCCACCCGCAATGAAGCAGACTGCCTTGCTCACCTCCAACGTCTGATCGCGAGCGATCCCACGGCAGCTAAGTGGCGCATTCTCGTGGACAATCTCAATACTCATCAGTCAGAAACACTGGTGTGCTGGATTGCCGCAATGGAAGGTCTTTCGCAGGAAGCATTGGGAAGAAAAGGCAAGAGCGGCATCTTGCGGTCAATGGCCACACGTGCGGCCTTTCTGCACGATCCTACGCACAAGATCGTCTTCTACTACACGCCGAAGCACGCTTCCTGGATGAACCAGATCGAGATCTGGCTGAGCATTCTGGTACGTAAACTGCTCAAGCGTGGGAACTTTCGCTCTCTTGCTGATCTCAAGGAGCAAATCCTCGCGTTTATTACCTACTACAACCGGACTATGGCCCATCCATTCAAGTGGTTGTATCAAGGCATTATCGTCGATGTTTGATCACAAGGCTATTTCTGCCCATGTGTACTAGTAGTCACTTTCAACTTTAGATGTAAATTCATCCCAACAGTCCTCACATATATCCGGTTCATCTATATCCTCTTTTGCGTATGAGGGAGTCAAAGATAGGATATACGAACCACAGCGTTCGCAAGTCTCAACAAAGAAACGCGCTTCGCAGAAAAAACAATGCACTTTATTGTCATGTGAGGTAGGGTCTGGAATGATAATGGTCTCCTCACCACACTCTTCACAGCGTCGGAGTTCGTAAAGATAGGGTATTTCATCAATACGAGCGCCTAACTGCAACTCCTCTTTTGCCTTCTCAAGCCGCAATTTATATAACTGGAGCGCATCTGACAGGATACGATAGGTTTCTTCATCGAGTTGTTGCTTCAAATTAATTCCTAATTCACGTTGGAGGAAACTTTCCAAGAAATACATTGCTCGCCCAAGATAATGCTCTATATTGCTACGACTCTCATTGATTTGATGATGTTCGATAGAGTTTCTCATTTCGCGTAGAGTGTCTAGATCACGTTGATCTTGTTCTGATAAGCTAACACCTTCTTTCTTTAGACGTTCAATCAAGGTACCATAGTAAATGGTATGATCGTTCTTCGTAATAATTAGTCGAGGATTGACTTTCGCTAAGCGTGCCTTCAGGAAAAGCTCTACAGCATGGAAAGTATGAAGAATAGTGTATTTAAGGTCGCTCGGCTTTTCCTCATTCACAAAATGCTCAACGCCGTGCACAAGTGAGTCCATGGCATTTTGCTCAAGATTTAGCTCCAAATTATCTCTACTTGCTGAATAGCTCAATTTCTTTCATCCTCTGGACTACTTCAATAACACAATCTACGAGAAGAGTTCCTTAGGTTTCCTAAAACCGACCATTCCCGTAATAGAACGGTAGAAGCACATATACCAGATGCCACTTTTTGGTTCATCTTTAGCCCAGGTACCTTTATACGCAAAAAAATCCCCCATTTGCCCTGCAATGTTGAGTTGTCTGATGTAGCCTACGTGCCTTTCCTCATCAGAAACAAGGAAATCCGCATACATGTCATAATTGGCCGGAACGATTTCGCCGCTATGGTAGTGGTGCAGGCCTCGCGCAATCTTTATCAGTACATCTTTATAATCTAAATCATCGGGAGGTTTAATACCAAAGACACGTCCAACATAAATGCCACCAGAGGTATAACCCTCTCTGACCACAATATTATTGTGTAAGCGGTAGAAGTCTCGGTTAGGAAGGCCACCACGCTCTACTTTTCCTCTCGCAAAGTTCCTCATCATATTCCCAAAAGCAGCCTCAGCTTCTGGAATGCCATCTTTGGTATATGCCACCACATAATCGCGGAACCTGCTCTCTTGAACACTAAGCGCTTTATTACAAGTCTCACAAGCAGGTAGCTTGTAGAATAGAGAGGTATTTGCTTTTGGTGCAAGGCAACGCGGTGGAACATGATCGTCAGTCACTATGCCTTCATTCCCGCATAAGTAACATATCCCCCTACGTTCACTATTCATTTTTGCCAAGGATAATTACCTCTTCAATAAAAGCTGCATATTGGAACGCGAGCGTTCAACGCTCTCTGTTCACGCTTATATTACATGAGGTGTCAATTTCTAAGAGGGACTTCCTCCGATGAAAGCTCAGGCCGCAGAATATTTCCTGGACTTTGTACAATTTTGCAATTCTATTTCGGATGAGCAGGGACAGTCGATAGCCTCCAGGTTTTGTTCATGCGAATTTACGCTGACAGTTTTTCACCATTACCATCAGGGTTTCAGGTCACCTCTGTTTTTGCTGACCTAGACTGGGATACCCGAACATGCTACACTGAGGGCATAAGCAGGGCCTCAGGTCACTACCCATTTCTACCCATCGAGACAGACGAAGCCCAGAGGCCTCACAAGAGACGAAATGAAGAGAGCCATGCCACAAAAAGTCCCTAAACTGAGCTATTTCTCCGTCATGTTGTACCATCTGACGGGAGAACGTGCCTACAGAGGCAGCGCAGACAGCCCTGCGGGCTTCCTCAAGCTCACCACAACGGGGCGCAGATCTGGAAAACAACGCACTGTCCATCTGCTCTATATCCGAGATGGTTCAGCCTATGTGGTGACCGCCTCGAACGGTGGGAGGCAGCGCCCTCCTGGCTGGTTGTTCAATGTGCGCAGCAACCCACAGGTCAGCATGCAGGTGCAAAACACGCAAATGAGCGCAGTGGCAGAGCTAGCCGGACCTGACAAAAGAAGGGAACTGTGGGCACGGCTCCTGGAGATCGCCCCGTTCTACGCGGGGTATGAGAAGCGCGCCTCGCGGGAAATTCCGATGGTCATCTTGCAGCCAGGAGACGAGTAGCGACACTAGATGCTCCCCTATCGAAATTGTCAAATTTCTTGTTTGCAAATCCGAACACAAAACGGTATGATATACGGTTGTGTTTACTTATCTATTCAAGCCCCTCAGGTCCTTTCTGAAAGGCGAAATCAGTGTTCATATTGCCGTCCGCAAATCGACGTCTCAAAACTTGCAAGATGAGATGAGTTGTTGGACTTTGCCTTTTCACTGAAATGTCTGTTCTACGACACGCAATTTTGTAATTTACAATCACGTCCGATGTTATCAGCTTGTCTCGCGTTAGGAATTCTTTACCCGGAATAAGCATTGAGGTTGAGCTGTTCGACTCGGGTAGCTAACTGGGAGACTTCCGGCTGGCTATAGAGTCGTGTAGTATCCAGCGAGCTATGCCCCAGCAGGGTCGCCAGCCCTACTACATCGCCGGGATACTGTGTCAAGTAACTGCGGGCAAAGGTATGTCGCAAGGTATGCGCACTCGTCTCTTCAGGTACCAACGCTCCCGCAGTCCTCACCAGGTCTGCGATCATCTGCCCCATGGCTGAGGTTGTCAGCGCTCCCCCCTTCTGTGAGAGGAAGATGGGGTCATGCGCCTCAGGTGACTTCGGTTTTGGCCAGCCTTTCGTCACGGCTTTCAGGGATGGTCTCTCAATTCCTAAGCGTGGAGCCACATAGGCCGAAATCGCTTCCCGTGCTGACGCATTGAAAGGAACAGAGCGGGCTTTGTTCCCCTTGCCTGCTCGCACGCGCAGCAAACCGCTGCGCTCTCCGAAGGTGATATCGTCGAAGGTGAGGGCTGCGCATTCACTCAAGCGAATCCCGGTTTGTAGCAAGACCTGCACAATGGCGTAGTTGCGTGTTGGATCGCGGGAGAGCTGGGCCTGACGAAGGAGAGCATTGACCTGCGCACTTTTGAGCCCTTTGCGCGAGGACGAAGCTTCACCACCAACCAGTTTGACATGGGCCGCCGGATCGGCAGCCAGATATCCCTGCTCGGTCAACCAGCCGCACCAGGTCCGCAAAGCACTCACTTGCAGATTGATCGTACTGACGGATTTGTGCTGCTCATGTTGCAACTCGTTGCGGTAGCCGATCAAGGCAATGGGGGTCAGGGTCAAGAGCTGGAGGGATGCCTGCTCCTCTTGCTCGTACCAGGCAAGAAAGCGCGCCACCGCCTGGGTATATTTTTTGACGGTGCCTGCTGAACGATCGTGTTCTTGCAGGTGGTGCTGCCAGAGGTCCAACAACTCATGCGGAGTCCATTCCTTGCGCTCGGTGTTCAGAGAGGTAATTCGCGTTTGCAGGGGTCTCTCCTCCTCTCGAAAAATATTTCCCGCTGTTCTTTTTGGCCCTTACGTCGGGTCGTCTGACACCGTTTGAGCACAGTGCTCCTCCTCAGTCTAGCACAGAAGAGCGGGAAAACCAAATTTCCCGCTCTTTTCTCAGGAGAGAATAGCAAACTTCTGCCACCCTGATGAACAATTCTAATAACAAAGAGAAGCATCTTGTTTCTACAGTCCCACTAATCGAGAAAGACATCAATACAATCTTTGCGTTTGGCCTCAAACATTGCCATGAGAATAAATGGCAGTGGATTTAGGCAATACAACACAACATATCAAGTTCCCGATTCGGTATTTTGTGTCTGATATTGGCGTTGAGTGTACAGCTTCCATAAGTGACACCTCTTAATACGGTACTCCACGAGTGCTGCACTGCATCCCCGTTCGAGGGCAATTTCGCCCGCACCTAAGCCCCTGTTTACCTCGCGTTCAATAAGTTCTTTGGGAAGAAGGATGGTCGCGCCGAGGCCATAGGCTTCGCGTTCCTGATCTTTGTTATAATCACGGCGGAGCAGACCAGTATGCGGATCTTCCTGCAGACGGCTGGGAACATGTCCGAGTAATCCATGGCTCAACTCTTCCATTATTGTCGCCGACTGCCTGGTTACCGGCTTTGCTGAGTTGAGAATGACCATGAGGATTGATTCTCGGGGGAATTGAAAGGCGAAGCCGTCCCAATTCGCCTGATAGGCCTTTAGCGCCAGCTCGGGAGGTACTACATCCTCCAGGTAAAATACATGAGCTGGTATGGCATCGGCAAGTTTCCAGGGGTCGAGAATACCGAATTGAGTCAGTCGCAGCCTCTCACGGATAGCTTCAGCATACTGTTCAAGACGCCATTTATCTTGATAGCTCCTCGTTTGAGACAAAATAAGAGGTCTACTCATTCCCATGCCGCTTTCGAAGATTTTCATATGCCACTCGAAACACTTCCATCAGTATTTGCGCGTCCTTTGGATCAAGGTCCTTATCTGCTCGAAGATGCAGGGCAACGGCCTCAACCGTACTTTCTCCTGGGCCGTGTGTGACAACATTGTGGTCAGCAGGAGTACTGGCTACCTGCTCAAGTGTCAGGCCCACCCAGTTGGCCAGTTGTAGTAAGTTCTCCCGATCGGGCAGATGATCTCCCCGTTCCACACGCGAAAATGTGGTAGCTGATACGCCAGCTTCTTGTGCCGCTTGGCGCAATGATAGACCTTTTGCAAGACGTTTCTCGCGCAAGCGCGATGCGAACTCTGCTGCATCAATAGATAGTGGCATGATGCTCTCCTCCTCTGTCGTTGATCTGCCTGTTTGAATTCATTATACCACGTGTGTTTCACCAGTGGCGCACTGTTGCAATATGCAAACTGCCGTGGTATACTGTCAGTAGTGGAGCATCGCTCCACATTAGAAACAGAATTATAGGAGGTTTCTGATTATGGAAACACAACAGACTATTGGAACGACCAGCCCTGAATTGAAAGCGACGGTCGATATCGAAGTCAATAACAGGCCAGTGGTCCTTCACCGACGAGAAGTGACCGGGCACGATATTAAAGTTGCTGCCATTCAGCAGGGTGTGGCAATCGAGCTCGATTTCTTGCTCTACATCGTCGGCGGCCATGGGCAATTAGAGCCTGTGAATGACAATCAGGAAGTGACGGTACACGAGCATGAGCACTTCCGTGCCGTCACACCCGACGATGTGTCGGAGGCGTAGGATATGACTCCAGCCATTCAGGCTGCGGTGACCGAGGTGGAGCAATCCTTCCTCGGTCATCGCATCGAAGTAACGCCCGAGAGCCAGGGCGGTGCGTATGTTATCATGCATGACCTCAGCCTAGGAGAGCGGTACGCGCCAGCAACGTCATGGATCGGGTTTTTAATCACGTTCCAATACCCGTATGCTGATGTCTACCCGCACTTTGTGCGGGCTGATCTCAAGCGCATTGATGGTACGAATCTGCCCTCGGGATTTTCCGGGCCAATTGTCTGGAACGGATGCCAGGCGCTGCAAATATCACGGCGGTCAAATCGATGGACTGCGGGAGTTGATACTGCCGCTACGAAGCTAGCGAAGGTGCTGAATTGGATCAGAAACGTGTGAGGAAGGAATGGTCCCTCGTCATCGACGAGCGGCTTTTCGGGGAACTCCATGCCCACTTGTTCCCGGGAGATGGCGACGAGCACGGCGGTGTGATTATAGCGGGCTTCGCAGAGACGGAGCGGGGCACGCGCCTCCTAGCCAGGCAATTTGTTCCCGCGCGTGACGGGGTGGACTTCGTTCCTGGTAAGAGAGGTTACCGGGCACTGGCAGGCCACTTTGTGGCGGAAGCTGCCGGGCGATGCGCGGATGATGAACTGGTGTATCTGGCCGTGCATAACCACGGGGGCACCGATTCGGTCCAGTTTTCTCACGACGATATGGCATCGCATGTCCGTGGATATCCAGCGCTCCTGGATATCACCAACGGAGGTCCGGTAGGTGCGCTGGTGTTTGCCCACAATGCCGTCGCAGGGGATATCTGGACCGTCGATGGGCAACGCCATGCCCTTCACCACGCCCAGATTGTCGGGCTACACCCACGACGACTCTATCCAGAACCGCCAGCGAGAACAAAATCCGTCGACCCCATGTATGAGCGCCAGGTACGCCTCTTCGGCGAAGCCGGTCAGCGGTTGTTGGGCGATTTAAAAGTCGGAGTAATCGGTGCTGGCGGAGGGGGCTCGCTGCTGCTACAGATGCTGGCGCGGCTCGGGGTGGGCCATCTGGTGGCAGTCGACCCGGACCGAATGGATATCACGAATCACCCTCGCATTGTTGGGGCACGTAGGCGCGATATCGCATGGGGAATGATGGCAAGCAAGAACCGGGTAATCAGCCAACTCGGTCGGCGGCTAGCGCGTCCAAAGGTATACGTTGCACAGCGTGCGGCCCGTGAGGCCAACCGAGCGGTGAAATTCGATGCACTCTACGGTAACATCATCGACGCCGCTGTTGCCAGGCAACTCACCGACACCGACTTCCTGTTTTTAGCGACAGATACGATGCAGAGCCGCCTGGTATTCAATGCGCTCGTTCATCAATATCTTGTCCCTGGAATCCAAATCGGCGCGAAGGTGCAGGCTGATCCAGGGACAGGGTCAGTTCACGACGTTTTCGCCGTAACACGGCTTGTCCTTCCAGATGCAGGCTGTCTGCTTTGTAACGGAGCGATCTCGAGCGCCCAACTGCAGCGCGAGGCGCTCAGTGAAAACGAACGCCAAAGACAGCGATATATAGCCGGGGAGGATATCCCAGAGCCGAGCGTGATCACGCTGAACGCACTCGGCGCAAGCCAGGCGATGAACGATTTTCTCTTCATCATGACAGGGCTACTGAAACCTGTACAACCCGAGCATATACTGATATCCCCGCGCGAACGTACGGTGCAGCGCGTGCGCCTCCAACACGATCCGGAATGTCCAATGTGTAGCCTCTCGCCAGGTAGCCTTTATGGGCGTGGCGATCGAGGGCAGCTACCGTGCCGCCAGGGGCCAACACGTCGATCACTATGTTATACGTGGCGTAGCGCAGATGAGGCGTGAATTAATGGATAGTGTTTATTCTGGCTTTCTACAAGCAAGAGTTACATCTATAAAAATGCTTAGATCTTGTCCGGTTCGAGGGCTCTCTCTGCATGTGATCACAATTTTGCCACTGGCGGCGAGCTTACACATTTTTTAGCTTTCAACAAGCTGCCACCCCTTTAACACCTCACCGATGGGTAATTTGTGTTGACTAACAACTCAACATATGGTATACTCTCATCGATGAGGAGAAGGAGGACAACATGGATATCACGTTTGGAGCTATGCTCCGTGCTCTGCGCCGCCAGGCTGGTCTATCCCAGCGCGAGTTGGCACAACGCGCTCGCTTGGATTTCTCGTATATCAGCAAAGTGGAAAACGGTCGGCTGCCACCACCAGCAGCCGACACGATCGTCCTCCTGTGTTCTATTCTCGGCGTGCCAGCGGATGATATGCTTGCTGCGACACACAAACTTCCCACCGATGTTGAGGATAAGATTAGCGCCAGCGCAACCGCTCAAGCATTCCTCCGCGAGGCACAAAGCCTCACTGACGACCAATGGCGGCAACTGACGCAGACGTTGCGTCAGCTGAAAGGAGAGGCATGATGCCCAGGAAAGCACAGCGGGTATCAACCCACGAGCAGTTACCCCTAGCGTCGTTCACGATACAACCCACCCGTCAGGAGGCAATCGCAAACGTCACCTGGTCATACAGCAAACGCTCATTGTTCGAGCGGTGCCAGCGCCGCTACTACTATGAGTACTATGGCTCTACCACTGCCCTGGAGGGTATCGAGCCCCAACATGTCACACTACGCCGGCTCAAAGCTTTAGTGGGGCGACATGAACGGGTTGGCACGCTCCTCCACCGTGGCATCGCTACGTACCTTCACCGCGCACAGGCGGGCACAACTATGCGCGCCGATGATCTCGTCGATTGGCTCGTGAAGATCTTCCGCCAGGATTGTGCCTATTCGCGCGCCGATCCTGATGGAGCACACCCTCCTGGTGGTCCATATCCGCCCGTCTTGCTGCACGAGTACCACGACCGGCAGCCAGATGTTGAGCACCTGATGGCCGAGAGTGAGCAGCACTTACGGGAAGGTGTCCACGCTTTTTTGACGGCACCGATTTTTACTCCATTTCGTGAGGCCGGCAGGCATTCCGGTGCGCTGATTGAGCAGCATCTGCGCCTTCCAGGGTTTCCTTGCAAGGTCGATGGGCGGCTCGATCTGGCCTACACTGAGGCAGGGGGCGTCACCATCGTCGATTGGAAGTCCGGAGTGAACGATGGAAACGGCACTGACAGTTTACAGTTAGCCGCGTATGCGCTGTGGGCCAGAGCAGAGCGCCAGGTTGTCCCGGACGCCATTCACATTTACAAAGCGTTCCTGCGTGGAGCAGAGGTAGTCGCATTTCCAGTGACGGAGCATCTCCTCGACCGGGCGCGGGCGCGCATCATTCAGGACGCGGAGCGGATGGCCCAGGTCCAGCATTATGGGGAGATTGGCCGTGTTGAGGCCTTTACCCCGTGTGAGCAGATTGGGGTCTGCCGGTCCTGCCCGTTCCAACGCGCCTGCCCAGAAGGGAGCAAACTTCTTCATGCTTGAGACCAACCTGCGTGTCGTGGGGCGTGGCACCGCCCTCCGCCTGGCTGTGCGCACAGCACGGGTCGACGGCACTGATATGAGTCCTGAACTCCTGCAGAAACTCTGCGGACGGTTACGGCAACGACATGGAGTGGCCGCAGTTCCAGACCCACGCGCCCCAGCACGCCTGATTGTCGCCACAAAGCGGTCGATTGAGCAGCTGCGCCTGGCCGACGACAATTGGGAATTAGAGATGACGGACGCGGGAGCGCCAGAGGAACTGCTCACTCTCACCGACGACCTGGGCCGCAGTGTACTCCCGCAGTTGGTCGAGCGGGCGTTTCTTGCCACCATTGCGCGGTCCAGCCATCTGCGCATGTATGGCAGCCCCCGGATCTGGTACGAGCCTCAACCTTTTTGCCTCGATGCCAGCATTGCTGCCCACCGACGTTATGAAATCGGTGCGCTGCTGGTCGACGAAGTGGGCATCGTGATCGCGGTCGATATCGGGACGGCCTTCTTCACCGCCGATTCGCTTGCCTACTTCTATGATCCCAGCCAGTCAGCCGGCGAACGCCGCGCCCGCGAACAGCACCTGAACGGACTCCTTGGGCGCCAGCAGGGGCAGAAAGGTACCTTGCAGTACGACACGGGCGATACACTTTCAGTCTGCTACTTCGTGCAGGCACCCGCCGGGGTGACCTGTGGTACGACCGGCAAGCTGCGCCTCAATAACACGACTTATGCCTCGCTGGCAGAGTACTACCGCGCAAAGCACCCCGAATTCGGGGATACCGACGATCTGGTCGCGGTGCAAGTGTCTTTCCCTAATCTGGACCGTCCACAGTGGGTCGTTGCCGAGCGGGTGCGGGCTCGGGTCATGAACGAACATCTGCCACGGAACCTGACCCAGGTGGATAAGCTCGATCCGGAGGAGCGGCGCACGCTCATCACGCACTTCTGGGATCAGTTAGGGGCACGTCCTCTTGGGCGCATCGGACAAGAATTGGCGACAGAGTTTTGGCGGCCCCCGTCCAACGCTATCACGCGTCATGCTCCTGTGGCCCTCACCTATGGGCAGGGGGCGAGGATACCGGCGGCAACCGCCCCGACACGGGAAGCGTATCGGACCCACTACCGGCAGCGGCTCGACG
>WNFJ01244756.1_pt2 | contig 18960 bp, 17 predicted proteins | sample 5400461 | NCBI WGS metagenome assembly WNFJ01 (sample SAMN13153349, study PRJNA577476) | soil metagenome | isolation source: 115 cm saprolite on Douglas fir-dominated hillslope | place: USA:California | collected 2013-09-17
AAACCATCGCGTGGCTTGTTGCTCCCGGCGAAAAACCTCCTGCAATGGCCGTGACGGTCGCGCCCGCCGCGCGCGCATCGAGTAGTCCAGAGCGCGCGAGTGCGGCGGCTGCGGCGCTAACGACAGAACAGCGCGTGGGAGCGGCGCCGCAGATTTCACCGAAGGCGCGGCGGCTGGCGAAAGAACTTGGCGTGGACATCGGCAAGATTCGTGGAACAGGGCCTGATAGGACGATCACGTCGGAAGATGTGCAGAGAGTCGCCGATGGAAAAGGCGCTGCTGCTCCCGCTCCCGCGGGAGTAGAACCGCTGAGCCAAGTCGCGCGGCTGATGGCCGAGCGCACGACACAGAGCTGGACCAGCGTGCCGCACTTTTTCCTGGTGCGGGACGTCGACTGTGGTGGGCTGCTTGCGGCCCAAAAACGAATCAGCCAGGAGATGGAGAAGTCGCAGGACGCGGCGCCGACGATCACGGATTTGCTGATTGGGCTGTTGGCGAAAAGTTTGGTGAAGCATCCACGGATGAATGCGAGTTGGACGGGGGAAGGAATTCGTTCAAATCCGGACATCAATGTCAGCGTGGCGATGGCGGTGAAGGACGGTGTGGTTGGCGCAGTGATTCACAAGGCCAATACGTTGCAAGTTGGGGAAATATCGGCGCAGCGGCGCGAATTGACGGAGCGCGCGCGGGCAGGCCGATTGTGTCCGGCGGATATTACCGGAGGGACTTTTACGCTGAGCAACCTGGGCATGTACAAGGTCGATGCCTTCAGCGCGATCATTACGCCGCCGCAGGCCGCGATTCTCTCGGTGGGAAGCATTTCCGACCGCGTCGTGCCTGTTGATGGGAAACCCGGCATCCGCCCGATGATGACGATGACGCTTTCCAGCGATCACCGCGTTCTGGACGGAGCCCGAGCGGCTGAGTTCTTAAGCGATTTGGCGGACGCCATTCGCGAGCCTGAGAAGGTGTTGTAGCGGTTGTGCTCGCAAAAATCCTTGGAAGGGGAATGAATACTTCCCGCGCCGCGTAGCTTCCGGCCCCCACTATGACGCCGCCCAATCCGCGCAAGAAGGCTTTTTACGCAAATTCGTCCGTGCAAGTGCTGTCCGCCGTTGCCGCAGCGATCGCGTTGGGCTACTTGCGGCCGGCGACGGCGATCGCCATGAAACCGCTGGGGGACGCTTTCATCCGGCTGATCACGATGATCATCACGCTGGTCATCTTTTGTACGGTGGTGACGGGCATCGCCGGGATGGAAGACTTGAAGAAAGTCGGCCGAGTTGGCGGGAAGGCCCTGCTGTACTTCGAGCTGGTGTCAACTTTGGCGCTGTTCATCGGCCTGGCGGCCGGCAACATCGTGCATCCGGGCAGCGCATTCAACGTGAATGCGGCCAAGCTGGACGCCAGGGCCGTGGCGGAATACGCGGGGCAGGCGAAAGCGCAGAGCGTCTCGGAATTTCTGATGCATATCGTCCCCAATACAGTCGTGGACGCTTTCAGCAAGGGCGATATCCTGCAGGTGCTGCTGGTCTCCGTCCTGTTCGGATTCGCGTTGTCGGCTGCCGGTCCGCGGTCGAAACCGCTGCTCGATTTCTTCAACATCCTGACGGAGGCAGTGTTCGGTGTTGTCGGCATCCTGATGCGCTTCGCACCGATCGGCGCATTTGGGGCATTAGCATTCACGATCGGCAAGTACGGACTCGCTTCGCTGGGGCCGCTCGCCAAACTGATTGGCACGTTTTATGCCACCTCGATTCTATTCGTTTTCATTGTGCTGGGCGTGATCGCCCGCTTCGCAGGGTTCGGAATCCTGAAATTCCTGGCGTACATTAAGGAAGAGATTCTTCTGGTGCTGGCCGTCAGCTCGTCGGAACCTGCCATGCCGACCCTGATGGCCAAATTGGAAAAACTGGGTTGTTCGAAAGGTCTTGTAGGACTCGTCGTTCCCACCGGTTACACGTTCAACACCGACGGTACGAGCATGTACATGACCCTGGCGGCGCTGTTTGTGGCGCAGGCCACCAATACGCCGCTGACGCTGACACAGGAGCTGACGATTTTTGCGGTCGCAGTCCTGACCTCCAAAGGAGCGAGCGGCGTGCAAGGCGCGGCATTTATCGCCCTGGTGGCAACGATGACGGTCATCCCGACGATTCCGGTGGCGGGGATGGCGCTGATTCTTGGGATCGACCGGTTCATGAGCATGTGCCGCGCGACGGTGAACATGATCGGGAATGGGGTCGCCACCCTGGTCGTGTCGCGATGGGAAAAGGAACTGTCCGCAGAGACGCTGCGGAACAATCTTGCTTGAGGGAATAGTGAAGATCAGGACATTTCACCCTGCTCCGCGGGAGCGGGGGAGGAAGCGAATTGAGAATCGAGGCGGCGAACTGCAATGGCTGAGCGATTCGATATCGTGGTGGCAGGCGCCGGGCACAACAGCCTGATTGCGGCCGCGTATCTGGCGAAAGCAGGCTATCGCTGCCTGGTGCTCGAGGGCCGGCCAATCGTGGGCGGCGGCGTCAAGTCCGCGCAACTGACGCTGCGCGGATTCACGCATGACATTTGCTCTTCGGCGCACAACGGAATCCACGGGAATCCGATTCTGCGCGACGATGAACTTAAGCTCGGAGAGTACGGCCTTGAGTACATCTATCCCGATCCCGTCTATCACATGCCGTTTCCCGACGGCAGTTACCTGACGCAATGGCGCGACCTGGACCGCACGTGTGAGGAATTCGGAAAATTTTCTAAGAAAGACGGCCTCGCTTACCGCCGAATGATCACCGAATACGAGACGGTCAAGCCCCTCTTGAGTGCAGTTGCGTTCACGCCGATTGGTTTCGGGAAAGCCATCAACGACCGCTTGGCGGAACACCCTCACGGGAAACTATGGCAGCGGCGGCTGGCCATGTCGGCCTGGGAAATCGTTCGCGATACATTCGAGGACGACCATTGCAGAGCCTTCATGTTGGGCTGCCCCTATCCGCTGCAGCCGGTCCAGGACCCGATGACAGGGCGGGCCGCATACCTTCCGCTGCACCAGCAGCGAGAGAGCCGGCCACTGCCGAAGGGCGGGTCGGGAGCGTTGACGGTGGCGTTGGCGCGGTTTATCGAAGCGCATGGCGGCGTGATCTTCACCAACAAATGGATCAAGGCGCTGATCGTCGAGAACGGCAAATGCGTGGGCATGGAATGCGATGATGACAGCTCGTATCGCGCGGAGAAGGCTGTTCTCTCGACGATCCACATCAAGCACCTCATCAACATGGCGCCGCGCGAATTGTGGGGCCAGGATTTCATCGACGGCGTGGACACGTGGAAAGCCGGCCTGACTCTGTTCGAGACAAATTATGCGACGACGGAGCCGCCGAAATATGCGGTAGCCGGCGGGATGCTCTCGCCGGTGCATTCCGGAGTGATGGTCAGCGCCGATCGCGTCTTGCACATGAGTTATGACTTCGCTCGAGGAGCGGTTAACCTTGAAAACCCGTCGATCCATGCAATTTGTTGCAGCATCGCTGATCCGACCCGCGCGCCCGCCGGCATGCACACGATCAAGATCGTTGCCTACCACCCGTACGAATTGAAAGAGGGCCCGCAGCATTGGGACGAAATCAAGGATCAAGTTTCGGACGCGAATTTGAAATTTCTGCGGCGGTTCGCGACCAATCTGACGGATGACAAGATTCTTGCGCGAATCGTCAAGAGCCCGCTTGATCTGCTGGCACGGCAGTTGTCACGCGGGCGGATCGGGACCGGCGCAGTCCGGCGCGATGCGCCCCGTGCTTGGATACGCGCAGCATCGGATGCCCATCCCAGGTTTATATCAAACAGGAGCCACGACGCATCCCGGTGGATCGGTGACCGGGGGGCCGGGTCGAAACGCAGCGACGGTCATGCTGAAAGATTTCGGAACCAGCATCGAGGAAGTGGTGAAGAAGGCGTAAGAATTTGGTTTGAGGGGGTGCTCCCATGAGCACAATCAGTCGACGCGAATTTGTGAAGGCGACGGCGCTGGCACCTCTGGCTGTCGCACCGTTCTCATTAGGTCTGCAAGCATCCAAGGAAGATCGCTTTGACATCGTCGTTGCCGGCGCGGGACACAACAGCATGATCGCTGCGGCCTACTTGGCGAAGGCTGGCTACAAATGTTTGGTGCTGGAGGGTCGTCCGATGCTTGGCGGGGGTGTGAAGACTGCGGAGCTGACGCTGAAGGGATTCAAGGACGACGTGTGTTCGACGGCGCACACGTTTCTGCTCGACAACCCAATGATGAAGAACGACGAGCTCAAGCTTCGCGACTACGGGCTGGAGTATATCGACCCCGATCCGATCTTTCACATCCCTTTCCCGGATGGCAGCTATCTGACGCAGTGGCGCGACCTGGACCGAACCTGCGCGGAGTTTGCAAAGTTCTCGAAGAAGGATGCCGCCGCCTATCGAAAAATGCTCGCGGAGTTTGACGCCGTCAAACCGGTTTTGCTTGGAACAAGTTTTACGCCGATCGGATTTGGAAAACCGTTGAACGACCAACTGGCGCAGCAACCGCGCGGCAAGCTGTGGCAGCGCCGGCTGGCGATGTCGGCATGGGAAATCATTCGCGACACGTTTGAGGAGGAACACTGCCGTACCTTCCTGCTCTACATGTCCCACTTGGCAGCCGAGCCGCCGGATGCCCCGATGACCGGAAGGCTCGCTTACGGCACGGCTCGCCAACAGCATTCTGGCCGGCCTATCCCGAAAGGCGGATCGGGCGCCTTGACCCAGGCGCTGGCGCGCTCGATCGAAACGCATGGTGGCGTGCTTCTCACAAACAAGTGGGTGAAGCAGCTGATGGTGGAGAGCGGAAAATGCGTGGGCGTGGAATGCAGCGACGGAAGTTCTTACCGCGCGGAAAAGGCAGTGGTCTCGACAATCCACATCAAGCATCTGGTGGACATGGCGCCGCGCGAGCTTTGGGGCCAGGACTTTCTGGATGGGGTGGATACCTGGCAGGCGGAGCACGCGATGTTCGTAACGCACTACGCCACGTCCGAGCCGCCAAAATACGCGGTGGAGGGCGGAACGCTTTCGCCGGTGGAGTCAGGGATTTTGGTTTCAACGGAGCGCGCGCTGCGCTATGCATACGACGATGCGCGCGGAGTGGTCAATCTGGAAGATCCGTCGATGCAAATCATCTGTTGCAGCGTTGCCGATCCTGCTCGAGCCCCGGCGGGAATGCACACTCTGAAAGTTGTCGGCTGGCAACCTTACGAGCTGAAGGAAGGTCCCGAGCATTGGGACAAGATCAAGAAGGACGTTTCCGATGCGTATCTTAATTACCTGCGGCGATTCGCGCCGAATTTAACCGATGACAAAATTCTGGCGCGATTTGTGGAGAGCCCGCTCGATCTCGAACGGATGAATCCGCATTTCTGGCACGGAAGCGCGCACGCGGGCGCGCAAAGTGCATCGCAATCCGGCCCGATGCGTCCGATGCCTGGATGGGCTCAGCACCGCATGCCGATTCCGGGCTTGTATCAAACCGGTGCGACGACGTTTCCGGGCGGCTCGGTTACGGGAGCGCCCGGCCGAAACGCGGCGACGGTCATGCTCAAGGATTTCGGAACAAGTATCGAGGAAGTGGTGAGCAAGAAAGCGTAGCTGGAGTGATGAAGTGCGGCAGATTCAAATTTGCGAGGTCAGCTGATGGTGAAAAGAATTGGATGGATCGCTCCTGTGGTGATCGCTTCAATGCTGGCAGCATTTCTTTTCCTTACGACAGGTCTGACCACGCAACAGGCTGCGCCACCGCAAGCGATCAAGCAAATGGTCCCTGACAATCCGTCGGAACACACGCCGCCGGTGCAACCCATCCCTTATAGCCACAAGAAACACCTTTCTCTCGGTCTGGATTGCAAAGACTGCCACACGAATCCCGAGCCGGGTAAGCTGATGACCTTTCCGGACGCCAGCAAATGCATGCTGTGCCACGTGACGGTGGCCAACGACAAGCCTTCCATTCAGAAGCTCGCTGAGTTTGCGAAGTCCAAGCAGGCGATTCCCTGGGTTCGCGTCTATACCGTGCTGCCGGGCGTTGCGTGGAATCACCGCGCGCATCTCGAGGCCAGAGTAAATTGCGAGACGTGCCACGGGCAAGTCCGTCAAATGGAGGCGATGTCGGAAGTCACAAGCGTGACCACAATGTATAGCTGCCTGAACTGCCACGAAATGAACCACGCGAAGGCCGCTTGCGACACTTGTCACAAACACTAAACCGGTGGAGAATTTTTCACGTGAGGAGGGATCATGGCTAAACCGATCGAACTGGAAATCAACGGCAAGCGATATCCGGTCAACTACCCTGCGGACACGCCTCTCCTGTATGTCCTGCGCGATGAGCTCGGCCTGACTGGCAGCAAGTATGGTTGTGGGGAAGGGCAGTGCGGCGCATGCACCGTCTTGATTGGAGGGGCGCCGCGCCGCTCGTGCCAGGTTCCCGTCAGCGCGGCTGCCGCAAAGCCCATTACAACCATTGAAGGTCTTGAAAAGGACGGCCAGTTGAATCCGGTGCAGCAGGCGTTTCTTGATGCGGGTGCTTTCCAGTGCGCCTATTGCACTTCAGGAATGATCATGAGCAGCGTCGGCCTGTTGCAAACGAATCCGAATCCCAGTCAGGCGGAAATCGTTCAATTCTTGCAAGGAAATGTGTGCCGTTGCGGTACGCATCCGCGCATCATTGAGGCGGTGCGCCAGGCGGCCAAAATGATGCAGGAGCACGGGCGATGAGTAACGTCGAAGGAAAATTGTTCATCGAGCCGGAGCGCTACGAATTCAGCGCCGCCCCGTTCCATCAATTCGAATTGGCGCGCCGCGACTTTTTTAAAATTCTTGGCGCGGGAATTGCCGTTTTCGCGATTGCGAAAGATGTGCTGGCCGCGCAGGAAACGGCCCCCGGGCCGCGGGCGTTCCACAACGAAGATCTCCCCAAGGACATTAGTGCCTGGTTGCACATCGGCGAAGACGGCAGCATTACCGGATTCACCGGCAAGGCCGAGATCGGGCAGAACATCCGCACGGCTTTGGATGGTGACGGCGGATACCGCTCTGACGCCATTTGACGCGGGGACGTTTGGCAGCCGGACCACGCCGACGATTACACCGCAGTTGCGGCGCGTGGCTGCGGCCGCGCGCGATTTGCTCGTTGGAGTAGCGGCAAAGGAATGGAATGTCGCGCCGGGGAGACTCCTAGCAGCGGACGCGAAAGTCACCGATCCCGGATCGGGCCGCTCGCTTAAGTATGCGGAACTCGCGCGCGGCAAGACGCTCGCGCAAGATCTCCAGGCGGAAGATCCCATCACCCCGGCAACGCAATGGACGATTGCAGGAAAAGCGATTCCGAAAGTGGACGGCCGCGCGTTCGTGACCGGGAGGCACCTGTACACGACGGATCTGCGGCCTGCGGGCATGCTTTACGGCAAAGTGCTGCGCCCGCCGTCGTTTGGCGCGACGCTCACGGCTTACGATGACAACGCGGCGAAAGCAAAGCCGGGGGTTTTCGTTGTTCGCGATGGAGATTTTGTGGGCGCAGCGGCGCCGAGCGCCGATGAGGCGCAAAGCGCTCTCGATGCGATTCACGCTCAATGGAAAGAAGCGCCGCAGATCTCGAACAAGGAGATCTTTTCGTATCTCAAGCAGAATGCTGCTGCGAAAACGGATGATCGTTTCCGGAAGAAAAAAGGTTCCGTGGAAGAGGGGCTGGCAAGCGCGGCGCATCGCCTCGACGCAATCTACAACGTGGCATACATCGCGCATGCTCCGCTCGAGCCACGCGCGGCCGTAGCTCAGTGGGCCGATGGGAAACTCACGGTGTGGACCGGAACGCAGCGGCCGTTCGCCAACCGCGATGAACTCGCGGACGTTTTTCATTTACCCGAGAGCAGCGTGCGCGTGATTGTGCCGGATACGGGCTCGGCGTACGGAGGGAAGCACACGAGTGATGCGGCGCTCGAAGCCGCTCGTCTGGCGCGTGCTGCCGGCCGCCCCGTGAAAGTGGTTTGGACGCGCGAGGAAGAATTCACCTGGGCATATTTCCGGCCCGCGGGAGTCATCGAAGTCAAAAGCGGCATCGCCGGTGACGGTACACTGACGGCATGGGATTTTCACAACTACCATTCCGGAACGTCGGGGATCGACACGCCCTACGTCGTTGCGAATCAGCGTACGGAATATCATCCGGTGCCGTTGATCCTGAGAAGCGGCTCCTATCGCGGGCTTGCGGCCACCGCGAATCACTTCGCGCGCGAAACGCACATGGATGTGTTGGCACGCGCGGCGAACATGGACCCGCTTGATTTTCGCTTGAAGAATCTTTCCGATGCACGCATGCGTGCGGTGCTGGAGGCAGCAACAAAGACCTTTGGCTGGCCGCGCAAGAAATCGCAGGCGGGGCAAGGATTCGGAGTCGCGTGCGGCTATGAGAAGGGCAGCTACGTGGCGACCTTTGCTGAAGTAGCGGTCGATAAGACTTCTGGCGCGGTGCGCGTCGTGCGAATGGTGGAGGCGTTCGAATGCGGGGCCATCGTCAACCCGGATGGTCTGCGCAACCAAGTAGTCGGCGCGATGATTCAAGGGCTGGGCGGCGCGCTCTTCGAAGCCGTCGAATTCGAAAACGGTCGCATAAAGAATGCGCATTTCGCAAGCTATCGCGTGCCGCGCTTCCGCGATGTTCCCGAAATCGAGGCCGTCTTGCTCGATCGCAAGGACATTCCCTCCGCCGGAGCTGGTGAGACACCCATCATGGCTGTAGCGCCGGCCATCGGCAACGCCATTTTTGATGCGACCGGCATTCGTCTCAATAATCTGCCGATGGTTCCAAACGGGCTTCAGTCCGCGTAAGACCGATAAGAAACCACTCTCGTTGTTCTTCGCATGAACTCATCAACCAGGCGGCGAGCGCCGTTCTTTGAAGTTCAGATCGTCTTGTCTCCCGCGTAGCACAGCGATTCCATGTTGCACTCGATGCATTTCGGTTTGCGCGCGTGGCAGACCCGGCGTCCGTGCCAGATCAGTTGGTGGGAAAACTGGATCCACTTCTCCTGCGGAATAATCTTCATCAGATCCTGCTCGACCTTCTTGGGATCTTCATTTCGTGACAAATCCAGGCGCTTCGAAAGACGCAGCACATGCGTATCCACGACCACGCCGCTGGCGATCCCATACGCCGTGCCCAGCACGACGTTCGCCGTTTTTCGCGCGACCCCCGGCAGCGTAAGTATTTCTTCCATCGTGCGTGGCACTTGTCCGCCAAACTTTTCGATGATCGCTTTGCTCGCGCCCATCACCGATTTCGTCTTGTTCCGGAAGAATCCCGTCGGCCGGATGTCCTGTTCCAACTCGCCTGGTGTGGCATACGCGAACGCCTTCGGATCAGGATATTTCTTATAAAGCGTTTCGGCGACCTGGTTCACGCGCACGTCCGTGCACTGCGCGGAAAGAATCGTGGAAATAAGCAGTTGAAATGCGTTCTCGTGCTTCAGCTCGCACGTCGCATTCCCGTACGCTTCGTCCAGTTTCGCGAGGATTGCTGCTACGCGCTTCGGATCAGTTCCCGCCGCATGAGCCGGCTTGGCAGCCTTGGCCGTCTTCACGGATTTCGCTGCTTGCGATTTTGCCGGAGCAGATTTCTTCTTCGTCGATGGTTTTTTCTTCGATTTTGTGGCCATAGGAGCCAAAACTATAGCATGGAGGAAAGAGCCGCGAGCAATCTGCGGAAAGCCTTCCCCCGATGGCTGCGCTGATTTTTTTCTTCCGCGGGAAGCTCCGCAAAGGTTTTCTCGAGAGCAGGGAAGTAGAACACCGGATCGTAGCCAAATCCGCCCGATCCGCGCGGCGCCTCCAGGATTTCGCCGTCAACGCGATCCGTCACGATCGCCATGGCTCGTCCGCGTTCCGCCAGCGCGATCGCGCAAACGAAATACGCCGCACGCTCGGATCCTTTTTTGTCTCGGATCTCGCTCAGCAGTTTTTCAATCCTTTGTGAATTTGTCGCTTGCGGCCCGGCGTACCTCGCAGAATGAACTCCGGGCGCGCCGCCGAGAGCAGGCACGACTAGCCCCGAGTCATCGGCGAAGACCAGCCCATGCCCGTGCCGCGAGTAATGCAGCGCCTTGCCGGTCGCATTTTCGGCGAATGTTGGAGCGTTTTCCTCAAACGGGGGAAGCGCATCAAAATCCGGTAGCAATGCCAGATCAATCACAACGGAAGGTGCGGACGCTCTCGCGAGCTCGCGATACTCGGCGAGCTTCCCCGGGTTGGATGAGGCGAGAAAAAGTTTAGCGTGCGCGCGCACTGAATTTTACGGGCAGAAGGGCGCGTTGCTCTTCCGTCAGGCGGCGAATCCCCGCGGCGGCAAGCGCCAGAAGATCCTGCATCTCGCTTCCGGAAAACGCGCGTCCCTCCGCCGTCGCCTGGATTTCGACAAAGTGCCCGCTGCCGGTCATGACCACGTTCATATCCACTTCGGCGCGCGAATCCTCCTCATAAGCGAGATCCAGCAGCGCACGGTCGTCCACGATCCCGACGCTCGTGGCCGCCACGCTATCGATCAGCGGCGAATTCTTCAAGAGCCCCGCCGCGGTCAGACGCTCGAATGCCAGCGCCAGCGCCACGAACGCTCCGGTGATTGAGGCCGTGCGCGTTCCGCCATCCGCCTGAATCACGTCGCAATCTAGCCAGACGGTGCGCTCGCCCAGCGCTTCCTGATCCGTCACCGCGCGCAGCGAGCGGCCGATCAATCGCTGAATTTCCAGTGTCCGCCCCGACTGTCTTCCCCGCGCTGCCTCGCGCGGTGTGCGCTCCTCGGTGGCGCGCGGCAGCATTCCATATTCACTGGTCACCCAGCCTTTGCCGCTGCCTTTCAGAAAACCGGGCACGCCGTCGTCCACCGTAGCCGTGCAGATTACGCGAGTGTTTCCCAACTCGATGAGCACGCTGCCTTCGGCCGTGGAGATAAAATCCGGCGTGATTTTTAAGGGACGCATCTGGTCCGCGGTTCGCCCGTCGACTCTCACTCGTCCTCCTGCCGTCATCGCCTCCGTCTTCAAGAATTCTACGGTTTGCGCTCGGGCTGCGCCAGTTTGCCGGGGAGCTTGTCTGCTGTCAACGGTCCGGGAGCCGGAGCAGGCGCCTTATCCGACGCTGGCGTCGCCGGTTTGTCCGTGCTGGATTGCGCCGGCGCGGGCTTCACCGGCGGTTGAGCCGGATTCGTGTTGACGACAAATGCCTCGGCCAGATCCAGATGTCCGGCCAGCGTTTCCACTTCCTGCCCATGAATCAGGATTTTCAGCCGCTGCACCTGCGGCACGTTGGCTTCCAGCGTCCGGGTGATGGAATTCACAGCCAATTGCTCGCTCACGATGCCGGACGGAATGGAAGTTGCCAGCGCCTCGGAAAAATCCGCGATCGCCGTTCCATCCGGCAATAGATAAAACGCAAGCAGCAAAGCGTCCGGCGGCAGCGTGCGCAGCTCCGCATCCACGGGCCCCGCGAGCAGCGTATTCAAAACCTGTTTGGATCGCTGGATCGCTGCACTGGGTCATTCGAAAGCGGCAGCTCTACCGTGACCGGTACCAGCGTGGAATCGATTGTATCCGAAGCCCAGAAGAGCTTGGTCTTCACGCGAGGATCGCCCGGATTGATCACGATCGGTTGTGTCAATTCGCGCCGCGCCTGTTCTTCGCTCTGTTGCTGGAGTTTCGCGGCGCGTTTCACCCGTCTGCGGAGAATTGGAAAATAGATCGCTGCAGCGAGCACGGCGATGACCAATCCGCCGATCAGCCAAAATTTCCAGCGTGGCGTCATGGCAGCGCTCCGCGCGTGTTTGGGACCACGTAAGATGGCTTGAACGTAGCGGCTCCACGCGCAATGGCGTCCGCCACGCCCGGCGCCATGCGGTCCAAATCGGCGCGGTCCTCCACCGTTACACTGGAGATCTCCACGGCGATTGCCGGTGCTGCCGTAGTTCGAAGCTGGCGCACGGATGCAGTTTGTGCGGCGTCCGGTGAACCTTTGAAGCGCTGGGTGAGGTATCCCTGCACGAGATCGCCGAACGTCCGGCTCAGTCCAAGAAACGGCACCTGCGCGCGGTCCCACGGGATCAGGCCATTCGAATCCGCCAGCGGCGGCAAATCCGAGTTCACGTACACGCGCGCCGTGCCCGGCAATCCTGTCGATGAAATGTGCAAGGTTACGAACACGGCTCCGCGCTGCGCGTTGGCGGTTGCGGAGCGATCATCAAACGAAGGATTCTCATTTCCCTGCCGCGTCTGGACCACCTGAAAGCCTTGCAGCTCCAGCGCGCGGCGAACTTGAATCACAAAATCCAGGACGATTTCACTCTCGCGGATGCCCCCTGTGCCTCGCGCGCCGGGGTCCGTTCCACCATGGGCCGGATCCAGCACGACGATGTTAAGCCCGGCTTGCTGGGGTTGCGCGCCAAACGGGGAACCCCCCGACCCCGCCGCTCCTCCCTGCGGAGAAGTCGCAGGGAGGCTTGCCGCAGGCGGCGTGCTGGGCGCGGGTTGCTGGGTCTGTGACGGAGCCTGGGATGGAGAAACCATCACCGCAGCCAGAGGAGCCACCAAGAGCAGTGCAATCAGAGAAAGAAACCTAGTTCGGAGGATGTTTCGCACCAAGAGCAGCATACCAAATCTGTCCCTCAATGCGCGCCGCTCGAAACCTGCAAACGCAGCGAGAAAGGGACGTCCCCAACGCTCCTCCTCTAATCCCAAATCGTCTCCGTGCAAAGGCTAGTGAGCCGCTGGCGTATCCCCGTGGATCATCGGAGATATGATCAGCGTCTGCAGCTTGGCTTTTTCGAGCAGAGCATTGACACTCGCCAGATCGTCTTTTTGAAACGCGGCCCAGCGCGCCAGCGTCTCCTGTGCAGCTTCTTCCCACCTCTCGCTCGCCATCGCTGCATCAGCCGCGGGCCCCATATCGGTGCTGTCCACAATGATCAAGAGACCAGTGAGCGCCGCCGCAACTTTGGGAAGAGGCTCATGCTCCTTGCCCGGAGTGACGAGTCCAAACAGCCCAAAATCGGCGTCACTATCGGGCTCGACCGCCGCTTCAACCTTTTCCTCCAGCCCCCGCAAGGCCTTCTGCAGCTCGGCGCTGTCGGTCGCATCCTTCTTGCGCGCCTCGATCTGCTTTCGAAGGTCGCCGACCTGTTGCAACGCCAGCGAAACTTCACCCAATCTCGCTGCGAGCCCGGAGGCCAGGCTAAACTGCCGCATGAGCGCGCCCTGCGGAGTTTTCACACGCGGATCCAGCTTGATCGTCAGCGGTTGCGTGCTGCTCTTGCCGTTCGCCGTGAGCTTCACGATGTAGTTGCCTGGCACAGCCAAAGGTCCGGACGGTCCCCAGAAAGAGCTGCGAACGCCCTTCGGCAGCGCGTAATGAAGATCCCAGACGAATCGGTGCATTCCTGTCTCAGTCAGTAGCGGTTTCGGGTCGCGTACCCACACCATTTGAAGCGGCACCTCGTTGGGATTAGTCTTGTGCAAGACGTCATCGCTCGCAAATCGCCGCACCAGCTTTCCTTCCGAGTCGAAGATTTCCAGTTGGATGGGCGATGACGCTCTATCCTTCAAGCAATAATCCAGCACTGCGCCCTCCGAGGGATTCGGGGCCAACGCCTCATCCATCGGTACCGGAGTTCCTTGGTCTGAGCCCGGCCGCATGCGAATGGCGGTTTGCGGACGAAAGAGCCATGGACATGCGAATCGATCTGCCGCAGCGGCGTCACATCGTCCAGTATCCAGAACGAGCGGCCAAACGTGGCAATCACCAAATCGTTTTCGTGCACCACCAGATCGCGCACCGATGTCACTGGTAGATTCAGTTGTAAGGATTGCCAAGCGTCGCCGTCACTAAAAGACGCATAGACTCCCTTTTCCGTGCAGGCGTATAGCAACCCTTTTCGCTCAGGATCTTCCCGCACGCAGTTCAGGAAGCTTCCCTCGGGAATCCCATTTGAGATCCGTTGCCAGGTCTTGCCGAAATCCCGCGTTCGATACAGATATGCCTGATAATCCTCAAGGCGATGCCGGTCCACCGCCGCGTACGCTGTCCCCGCATCGGAATGCGACGCTTCGATATGCGTCACCTTGCTCCAGGGCGTCAAATCCGGCGGCGTAATGTTCTCCCACGTTCTCCCTTCGTCTAGCGTCAGTTGAATCAATCCATCGTCCGTGCCCGCCCAGATTTCTCCAGCCCGCACAAACGATGGTCCAATCGTGTAAATCACGCCGCGTCGGTTGCCCTTCGGAGCATCCGCGGCAGTCGCTGCGTCCAGATTTGGCGGCACTCCGGGATCTTCGCGCGTGAGATCGGGACTGATCACTTGCCAGGAGTTGCCGCTGTCCGCAGTTCGAAACAAAACTTGCGAGCCGAAGTACAGCACATGCAGATCGATCGGCGAAAAAACCAGCGGCAGCGTCCACGTGCGCCGGTAATCACCGGGATGCGCAAGCGTCGGCGGCAGTTGCTGGAGCTGTTCGTCCCCGAAATCTTGCCGCGCGACGAATCCGCCAAACACCACGCCCGGATTCAGTGCGTCCGGCGCAATGTAGCCATTTTCGTCGCCCGCGTCCATCGGCCGCCAATCATGAAAGTTTAACGAACGGTACCTGCTACGGCTTGGAGTGGCCGCCGAACCGCTGTCCTGCTGCGCACCGTACAGCCAGTAAGGAAACTGGTTATCCGTCACCACGTGATAGAACTGCGCCGTTGGCTGGTTGTACCAGGAGCTCCACGTCTCACCGCCGTTGCGTGTCACGATCGCGCCTTGGTCGCTGCTGAGAATCATCCGCCGCGGCTCATCGGGATCAATCCAAAGTTCGTGATAGTCGTCGCCGCCCGGCGCGCCCTTGAACGCTGTGAATATCTTTCCTCCGTCGCGCGACTGGTAAGTCGTGGTGTTCGGGACGTACACAGTGTCAGGATCTTTGGGATCCACGCTAACTTTCCCGAAGTACCACCCGCGCTGCCAAATCCGCCGGTCATTCGAAACGCGCTGCCAATTCTGCCCACCGTTGTCAGAACGAAAGAGCCCGCCCTCCTTGGCGTCCGCGATCAGATAAATCCGCCGCGGATTGCTAGGCGCAAAAGCGATGCCGATTCGGCCGAGGCTTTCCGATGGCAGCCCCTGCCCGGTCACGTGTTCCCAGTGATCGCCTCCGTCGCTTGAGCGATAAAGGCCGCTGCCCGGTCCGTTCGAAGGAGGGTAAATGCTCCACGGCGGCCTGCGCGTCTGCCACAATGTCGCGTAAATCGTTTTCGGATTTCCTGGCTCGAACGCCAGATCGATCGCTCCCGTGTTTTCATCGTGAAAAAGAATCTTTTGCCAGCTCTTTCCGGCATCTTTCGAACGGAAGACGCCTCGCTCCTGGTTCGGCCCGTAGGCATGACCCAGCGCGGCGACGAAGACTCTGTTTGGGTTTTGCGGGTCCACAATGATCCGCCCGATCTGCCGCGAATCCTCCAGCCCGATGTGCGTCCATGTCTTGCCACCGTCCGTGGACTTGTACATCCCATTCCCGTAGGAAATCGAGGAGCGCATATCGGCCTCTCCCGAGCCGGCGTAAATCACGTTCGAATCCGACGGCGCAACCGCGATCGCCCCAATCGATGCAATCGGCTGCGAATCGAAGATGGGATTCCACGTTCGCCCCGCGTCATCAGTCTTCCAAATGCCTCCGCCCACGCTTCCGAAATAGAAAACTTCTGGCTGCCCACGCACGCCCGCCACCGCCAGTGCGCGTCCCCCGCGAGGTGGCCCGATCGACCGCCACCGCAGCTCTTGAAAGAATTTAGCGTCGATGTGTTGCGCCGTCTGCGGCGAGGCAGCCACTGGCAAGGTACCAGCTAGAGCGAAGAGCAGAAACAATGACACGGCAGCGAGATGTCGCGGGTTCACGTTGGGATTCTCCTGATGAATGGACAGGTGGTCTGTCTCCGAGGATGGTGTCAATTTTGATGTCCGGCCCAGGGCTATTGAGATGATTCTCGGATGAGGACAACGTCGGAGTCGGTATGGCCGCGGAGTATGCAGAGGCTTCTGCCGTCCGGTGACCAACGGAAGTTGAGAATCTGCTCCGAATCAAAGTAGGTGATCTGTCGGCCACGCGAGCCGTCAAGCGGTTGCACCCACAGATTGTCCACCCCGTTTTCGCGGATCGGGTAGGCCACCGCCTTCCCATCCGGCGTGAAGTTCAATCCTCCGCTCGAAATCCGCTCGTCTGCATCAATCAGGCGTGGTGGCGAAGGCCTCGAAGAGGGCTCCAGGAGCGCGACCTTATATTGAGGATACGGATCCTCCGGTGTTGGCATGGTAGCCAGAACATAAGCGAGAACCTTGCCATCGGGAGAAGGGCTCAGCCCCGTTCCTGTGGGGAAGGTTCGCGGAACAGCGCTCCCTGGGAAAAGTTCGGGTTTTCCTGAGCCGTCCATCGGTACCCGCCAAAGTTGTTGCAGCGCAAGGTCCCAGTAATATGTCCATTTTCCGTCTGCCGAACAGACCGGAGCTCGATCGTCCTTTCCGTCGGTCAATTTCACGGGATTTGTTCCATCGGCGTTAGTGCGCCAGACGTTCGTTGAGTTTGTGCCGCCATGAAATGCCCAGGCGAATACCAGATAACGAGTCCCGCAGCCCGCCAATTCCACAATCGCCGCGCTTGAATCGCTAACCAACGGCGTCGGAACGCTCTGGTCTATGCCGATCCTCATCACGCGAATAAGGTCGCTGAAAAGCAGATTCCCGTCCGCGGACCAATCGAATCCGTAAACATTCTGTCCCTGGGGAAGCACGGGGTTCGCAGCCGGCGACTGGCTACCCGTGGCTGGAAGGACGTATAGATTTTGCGTCGTCTTAGTCTGGACAGTCGCCAAAGTTTTTCCGTCGGCAGAGAGAGTCAATGTTGCATAACTATTGGTATCCCGAGTGATCGGCCGGAGCTCTTCGGTCCCCTCCGCAACGAACCCGATCTGTGACCGCTGAAAGTATTCCGGTCCCTTTCGCGAATATAACGCCAGCACTCCACGCCCATCGGGCAGCCACTTGAAGTCCGAAGTGAGCTTGTCATCGAAGGTAGCGAATCTGCTTATTTTCTTTGTTTCGATATCGAACAGGGCGATTCCTCCGAGAGCCTTGTCCGGTTTGAACAATCGGTAGGCCAGCCGCTCGTCTCGCGGGGACCAAGCGATGAACGCAGGGGTGTCAGCCGCCGGCGCGACCGCATTCAGAACCTGCTCGTCGCCGCCATTCAGATTGGATGTCATCAACCTGTACTTGCCTGCCTCCGGATCATTCACTCGAGCGAAGGCGATGCGCCTCCCATCGGGAGAGAATGCGATGTCACTGTCAATGCCCCGGATTATTGTTTGAGGCGTGCCCCCCAGCACCGGCGTCCGAAAGAGATCGAAGGTAGTATTTATCGCATCCGTCGCTTTGATGAGATAAAGATAATTTCCGTCCGGAGAAAACGTGAGGTTCTTGTACGCAACTGGCGCAGGCGGGATCACTTGCGTGTCACTGCTCGTCGGAAGGTTGTGCAACCACAGGCCCTGCAGTCCTTTATTGTTGATCACCGTCAGCACGTATCTGCCATCCGGCGAAATGGCCGTGAGTCTAGCCTTGCCCGAGTTGGTGACTTGGGTGATCGTGAAATTCTGGAAATGAGCCACGCTTGAACGATGCAGCAGCGAATACACTCCGAACACCGCCGCCGCCAAAACGGTCAGTCCGGCCACCGCAATTCCGGTAGCTCCCCATTTGTGTTGCTTCACCGCCGCGACCACCGCGGAACTCCCGTGCTGTTGAGTCGTGGCGGGCTCCAGCGGGGGGGCAGCAACCGCCGAAGACGTCGAAACCGCGTGCGGAGTCTGGTTTGAATCGGTTTCGCGCTTCAACCGCTTCAGATCTGCCCGCATTTCCGCGGCCACCTGGTAACGCAGATCACGGTCCTTCTCCAGCGCCTTGCTGATGATTTCTTCTAACTTAGGCGGTAACTCGGGATTGAGCCGCAACGGGCGCAAAGGTGGCCGGTTGAGAATCGCATCAAAAATAATCGCGGAGGTATCCCCGCGAAACGGCATTGCCCCCGTGGCCATCTCGTACAACACCGCGCCGAACGAGAAGAGGTCGGTGCGCACATCAAGTTGCTTTCCTTTGGCTTGTTCCGGCGACATGTACGCCACTGTCCCCAGCGCCGCGCCCGGACCGGTCAGTTGCTCGGAACTCGATCCAGCCGTCGCCTCGAACCGCACGCCCGCGGCTTGCGCGACCTTACTGCTAATCGGCGTCAGTTTGGCGAGCCCGAAATCCAATATCTTGGCGTGCCCTCTTTTGGTGACAAAGATGTTGGCGGGCTTGATGTCGCGGTGAACTATGCCCTCGCTGTGCGCGGCATCGAGCGCATCCGAAATCTCAATGGCCAGCGAGAGCAGTTTTTCATTATCCAAGGGACTGCCGGTGATGACGTGTTTCAGCGTCAGACCATCCAGATACTCCATGGCGATGAATGCTCTTCCCTCCTGTTGCCCGATGTCGTGAATGGTGCAGATATTGGGGTGATTCAGGGCGGACGCCGCCTGTGCTTCGCGTTGGAAGCGGGCCAGCGCTTGCGGATCACGGCAAACTTCCTGCGGCAAAAATTTAAGGGCCACAAAACGGTGCAGCCGTATGTCCTCGGCTTTGTAGACCACCCCCATGCCACCGCCACCGAGCTTGTCGGTGATTCGATAGTGGGAGATGGTTTGACCGATCATTGATGTGACATCTTAGGAGTGACCTTGGGTGAAGTCAACGTAAAGACTGGACACTGTCAAACCTCGTTAGAAATGTCCCCCTCTTTACCTCATTAGAAGTGTCCCCTTTTTTTGCTTTGTTGTTGTCATTGGGGCCTCCGCCGG
>WNFJ01586788.1_pt3 | contig 18960 bp, 15 predicted proteins | sample 5400461 | NCBI WGS metagenome assembly WNFJ01 (sample SAMN13153349, study PRJNA577476) | soil metagenome | isolation source: 115 cm saprolite on Douglas fir-dominated hillslope | place: USA:California | collected 2013-09-17
CGCTCCGCGCTCGCGCTCCTCGAGGGATCGCCGACACCTACTACCTGGAGCTGCGCGACATCCCCCGTGCGGCGGAGGCCTATCGGGAATTGATCCAGGCCTGCCCGGAATCCCCCGAGAGCGTTGAGGCCCATGTTCACCTGGCGAACCTGCTCAAGGAGCATTATCGCGACGTGCGCGGGGCGGTGAGCGAGCTCAGCTCGGCGGTGGCCCGGCACCCCGCGCAGAGCGCCGAGCTGAGCTACCAGATCGCCAAGCTCTACTTTCAGCTGGCCAATTACCCGCAGTGCGTCCTCGAAGCGGATGCCCTGCTCGAGCGGTACGGGGACTCGGAGTTCGCCGACGATGCGATGCTCCTCAAGGCACAGGCATTGACGATGGTCGACAACAAGCGCGCGGAGGCGATCCTGACTCTGGAGAAGCTGCTCGCTCGCTTTCCGGATTCGGAGCTCCAGCCCCACGCGTTGTTCGAGCTCGGCAAGCTGCACGAGGAGGGGCATGAGGAGGAGAAGGCGATCGACTGCTGGGTAGAAGCCCTCCAGCGTCATCCGGATCCGGGAGCCGTCCAGGCGGCGATTTCGCGCGTTCGCCGGCGGATCGAAAGCACCACGCCACCGCGAATCGGAAGTCAATCCTCCGCCTTCGACCGGCTCCATGCCCGCACCCCTCGGCGTCCCCTGCCCGCCGCCTCCGAAGCGCCCAAAGAGAAACCGGGGGAATCGAGTGACTGACCGGAAAACCTTGCCGACTCGCAACGCCAGAAGTCGGGAGTTGTTCGCCAGGGCCGAGGAGCTGATGCCGGGCGGCGTCAATTCGCCGGTCCGCGCTTTCCGCGGGGTCGGGGGCACGCCGGTGTTCTTCCAACGGGGCGAAGGCGCGTACCTGATCGACGTCGATGGCAACCGCTATATCGACTACCTGGGCTCCTGGGGTCCGCTGATCCTCGGCCACGCACACCCGGCGGTGGTGGCCGCCATCTCCGACGCCGCCCAGCACGGTACCTCATTCGGAGCACCGCATCAGGGCGAGGTCGAGCTGGCGGAGCTCATTTGCCAGGCGATCCCCAGCGTGGAAAAGGTCCGGCTGGTCTCCAGCGGCTCGGAGGCCACCACCGCCGCCGTTCGCCTCGCGCGCGGCGCCACCGGGCGGGATCGGATCTTGAAATTTGAAGGTTGCTACCACGGTGCGGTGGACTCCTTTCTGGTGCGAGCCGGTTCAGGGGTGGAGACTCTCGGCCGCCCCGATTCGCCGGGTGTTCCTTCGGCGGTGGCCACCCTGACCCTCACCGCGCCCTTCAACGACGTGCCTTCTTTGGAGAGAGTCTTTGTGGACCATGGGCGCCAATTGGCCTGCGCGATTGTCGAACCGGTGGTGGGCAATATGGGGGTCCTGCTTCCCCGCCCGGAATTTTTGCACCGCTTGGCAGCGCTGTGCCGCGAGAGCGGAGCCCTGCTGGTGCTGGACGAGGTGATGACCGGGTTTCGGGTGGCGCTGGGAGGGGCGCAGAAGCTCTACGGCCTGGTCCCCGACCTGACCACGCTCGGCAAAGTGATCGGCGGAGGCCTGCCGGTAGGAGCGTACGGAGGTCGCAGGGATCTGATGGCGAAGATTGCGCCCCAGGGTCCGATCTACCAGGCGGGCACCTTGTCCGGAAATCCTCTATCGGTGGCGGCAGGAATAGCCTGCCTCAAGGAGATCGCCCGGCCCGGCAGGTTCGAGAGGCTCGAGTCGATCTCCCGAAGCCTGGTCGAGGGAATTCGCTCGGCGGCAAAAGCCGCTCGTGTTCCCTTGACGGTCAACCGCGTCGGAAGCATGTGGACCGCCTTCTTCACCGATCAGCCCGTCTTCGACTACCCATCCGCCAAGCGCGCCGACGTCTCAAAGTTTGCGAAGTTCTTTCACGCGCTGCTCGACGAGGGCGTCTACTTGCCCCCGTCCCAATTCGAGGCGGCTTTCGTTTCGCTTGCTCATTCTGAGAGCGAGGTCGAAACCACGCTGGCGGCGGTGGAGAAGTCGCTTCGGCGAATCTGAGCCACCAAACGCTCGACCTCGGCCAATTTTGGCGCCACCACCGGTGAATCGGCGAGCGCCCCCTCGAGCGCTTCGATTGTTTTCAGGCCGTTGCCGGTGATGCACAGAACCACCTCGTCGCGAGGGCCGATTCTTCCCGCGCTGACCAGAGCGGCGGCGCCTGCCACCGTCACCCCCCCGGCGGTTTCGGTGAAGATGCCGGTGGTTTCGGCCAGGAGCCGAATCCCATTGACCAGGGCCTGATCGGTGACCTGGGCCGTCCAGCCGCGGGTGTCGCGCATGGCCGCGGCGGCGAACAATCCATCCGCGGGGTTTCCGATGGCCAACGACCGGGCAATGGTCCTTGGAATCACCGGCCGGATCTCATCGGCGCCGCTCTCCACGAGATTGCAGATCGGCGCGCACCCCGCCGCCTGGGTGCCGTACAACCGCGGAAGCTCTCCTTCCACGAGTCCGGCGCGAATGAGCTCGGTGAACCCCGTTTTCAACTTCGACACCAGGGAACCGCCGGCCATCGGAGCCACCACCGCCGTGGGCAGTCGCCACCCGAGCTGCTCGGCGATTTCATGGGCCATCGTTTTCGAACCCTCGCCGTAATAGGAGCGCAGGTTTACATTCACCAACCCCCAGTCGTACTCGTCCGCGAGTTGCGCGCAGAGCCGATTCACATCGTCGTAGGTACCGCGGACGCGGACCAGCCTCGACCCGTACACTGCGGTCCCGACGACCTTGGCCAGCTCGAGATCCGCGGGGATGAAAATCCATGCGTCCAGCCCGGCCCGGGCTGCTTGGGCCGCGACAGCATTGGCCAGATTACCGGTCGAAGCGCACCCGATCGTCTTCACCCCCAGGGCGGCGGCGGCGTTGATCGCGGTGGCGACCACCCGATCTTTGAACGACAACGACGGATTAGAAACCCCCTCGTTCTTGATCCAGAGCCGATGGATGCCCAGGCGCCTGGCAAGCCTCGGCGCCTCCACCAGAGGCGTGAATCCAACGTCGAGCGAGAGAGTGGGTTCACCCACCAAGGGCAAAAACTCCCGATATCGCCAGAGCGAATGCGGGCGCGATTCGATCTGTTGGCGCGTCGGGTGCAGCGTCCGGGATCGGTAATCCACTTCCAGGGGTCCCAAACAGTTACTGCAGATCGACGTCAGCGCGGGGGCTCGCTCCTCGCCACAGAGCCGACAAACGAGGGGAAGCAGGGCTGCGCTTTTTGAATCAGAGGCACCATTAACATCCGCCATAAAAGCTCCTTCGGGTGTGTTGAATGAGATGCGCGGCGCCGCAGACGACGTCTCCCAGCAGCGATGAGGCCGTCGCCAGCCCTCCCGCCCCTGGCCCTCGCCAACTCAGAGTTCCCGCCAACGCCGCTTCGATTTGAATCACGTTTTCCACCCCCTGCGCCCGGGCGAGCAGGTCGCCCTCTGGCAACAGCGCAGGTCGCACCGATGCGTGCAAAGCCCCGTTTCGATGCGCCTGGGCGACGAAGCGCAGTCGCCGCCCTTGCCTTCGAGCGCGCTGCGCCTCGGCGACCACCGAGGAGTCGATCCCTTCGGTTGCAATCTCGGAGGCGCAAACCGGCACCCTCCAGGCAATCGTCGACAGGATGGCCAACTTGGCCGCTGCGTCGGCTCCCGAGAGATCGGCCACCGGGTCCAACTCGGCATAGCCCGCGCGCTGGGCGAGGAGAAGCGCCTCGTCGAAGGAGCCATTGTCCTCGATGTGCGAAAGCATGAAATTCGTCGTCCCGTTGAGTACTCCCCGCAGATCTCGAACCTCATCGCATCGCAAGGAGTCCCGGAGCGTTCGGACGATCGGCACCGCGGCGGCCACCGATGCTTCGCAGTACAAGCGCGGATCGCCCCGCGCCAGCCTGCCCAGGAGATCTCGGCGGGAGGCCAACGCTTGCTTATTGGCGGTGATCACCACCGCGCCTCGCGCCAAGGCGACCGCGATCCAATCGGCTGCCTCGGGCGCGTTGCTTGCCTCCACCAGGATTGGAATGCGCTCATCCGCGGCGATGCGTGCCGCATCTCCGTGGACTGGAATGTCGCCAGCCAAGGGACGCGGCAGGTGCGGCCTCGCCACGGCAATCTGAACGACTCGGAGGCCGGCGCCCAGGTGCTCCTCGATCGCAGTCTTGCGTTCGCGAAGGACCTTCAAGAAGGTTCCGCCCACCGTCCCGCAACCAATCAATCCGACACTTAGCTCGATTTTCGACACCGGGTCCTCCGCGACCTCTTGTGCCGAGCGATGGTCCCCGTCGGGACAAAAAAAAGTCCCGGCGGTTGAAGTCACGCGGGACGCGAGGCTTTTTAGCTCTTGTTTAACGTGGCAGCAATACGCCGCAAATGACCACGGTTATTCAATTGTGAGCCTAGAGTTATGAGTTTGGTGGCCGACTGTCAAGTGCCAAAACCGGCCCGGCCTGGCACCGGGTAGGACCCCGGTCTTGCGCAAATCAACCGCTTCGCACTTCATGCAGAGCACTGGCTGAACGGGCACGCCTCTGCTCAGTTGGGGCATCCAAGCCTTCGCAACCGCCCGGACTTGGGCTCATTTCAAAACGAACGTGCGCTGGCTTCCCCCTTGCTCCAGGTACTTGGAAATGGCGCAGCATCACCGTGTAAGAAAAGAGGCTACATGAAATCAAATTCCCAAGGGTTCAGTGCTCTCAAGTTTGGAGGGCTGGTTGTTTTGACCCTCTGCGGTTGCGGCCCGGGTTCCTCGCGACCAAGCGCGGTCAATGGGGTGCAGCAAGCGTGGTTCGAGGATAACGGCCCAGGCATCGACGGCATCACGAAAGCGTGGAATGTGGCCGGCTTCGACGCCACGGTCCTCGGGTTATTCTCCACGCCGCTGACCATTCTAGAACCTTATCTCCCCGGAACCCGCCTTCGAGCACTCACTTCAAGCGGTGTAGCCCTCCCAGCCCAAGTCGTTTCCTCATCGGCGTTGCTCGCTGCTCCCGATCTGCTCGGATACCGCATCAACGTGAACGTCGCTGGAGTTTGGTCACCTCTATGCGGAAAGGATGCCAGAGGTGTCCCCATTCTCGCGGTTAAGCTGCCAGGCACCTGGGATCACCGGGCGGGGGTGCCGGGCGGCGGAGATCACTACGCAGATCCCCAAACGTTCACCCTCGCTTGCGAGGGCTCGACCCTGGAGAAATGCGCGGAGCTGTACAACCCCGTCCTTTCCCTGTCGGTAGGGGCCGCGCACCAAGCCTGCACCCGAATGTTACGCGCGGACTACTGTGGCGACGGAACACCTCACACAAACTCCGGAGTCGTGGTCGACATCCACGATCGCCTTGGAAAGCAATTCAGTCCCGCCTCCGCAAACTGGAAGAACGAAGCAATGTGGGGTGAGCAGGGCGCGGGATGTGTGGCGAATCTCCGTGTGGCTGCCCTTGTGCACTCTTGTCTTTCCAGCCTGCTGAATCCTTCGTGCATGGTTCCACCGGTTTTCACGGATCCGAAGATGCTGCTGATGACCAAGGTGGCTCCGAATTAGCCGGTCATCGCGGATCTGCACAGATTCGAAACCCGGCATTGGCGCTTCTGAAGGTGGCGCTGATCGGTTGGCGCACCGTGCTACGGGCGGAGATTCGACTATAGAAATAGCCTCCGCCGCGTAGCACGTAGCCGTGGTCATCGAGCGATGAGCGGGTAAATTCCATGGCGTTCCCGCTCATGTCGTCCAAGCCGTAAGGGCTGCGCGATCGTGGATGCGACCCTACTTCATCGGGAAACATCAGTTCCGGTTTCTGTCCGTAGGTCTCATCGAAATTGGCGTCCTTGGCGGATATTTTGAAGCCGTGAGGGTACTCGCGGCTATCAGCGCCCCGAGCCGCGCGCTCCCATTCGTACTCAGTGCAAAGCCGTGCTCCGGGCACTTTCCCTGTCTGGCGCAGCCAGACCAGGAAGTCTTCGACTTCCAGCGGGCTGATACCGACGACCGGTAAACGCCGCCAGTCCTGTGATCGGTGTTCATCTCGCCCAGGTAGCTCAAACATTTCCCCTGGTCGTCCCGTAAGTACGCGGGACGGAAGCTGCCACGTCAGCAGCCAATCCTGGCCCACCGGCTTTAGCGAAACCGAGCCGCTGGTGGATTGGGTCGACAGTGCCCGGATCCGATTGTCTCGAGACGACAAGCTGTTGAGATAGCTCAACCAGTCGGCGAAGGTCGCCTCGTTTCGGGCGATCCAGTACGAGCCCGTTTCGACTGGGTGGAGAGGAACGGTCCTGAAGTAATCCTTCCGCGCGCTTTCGTCGCTTCCGAAGAGAAAGCGCCCCGGCGGAATGTAGACGAAATCGGGATTGCTCGTTTTCGGTATCGCCACCGAAATACTTCGCGCCTCCCCCGCGCGAATCAATACCAGCAGCCGCGTGCTTCGATCATCAGGCCCCAGGAAATCCAGAACGTACGAGCCGGGCGAGAGACTGAGCCGGGAAATCGGCGCCGCAGTCGATGATATCGGGCGCAGTCCCTGGTAATCCTTGTCATATTGCTGAATTGTGATCCGCGAGCCGTCGGGTTTCGTGTCAACGCTCAAAGAACCCAGCTCGGTCCACTTTGCCCGCCGCGTCCCGTCGTCATAGAGCCTTAGCCGCCCCAGATGCTCGTCTCGATCCTTCGTGCGGTGTTCCTGTTGCGCCAGAGTCGCTCGTTCGACAAGAATGTCCGCCAATAGATTTTTCGCTGGCTCGGAGTCCTTTCCCAAGACGTTCGCTGATTCCAGGGAGCGCCCTGCCTCGGCGTAGAGGAGGTCGGTGTCCGCGGAAAGCTTCGCCGCTTGCGCCCATACCTGCTCTCCATGATCGACTTGCCTCTGATCAAAGCTCAGGAAGGCTTGGTGGCGCAGGTTCTGGACGGTGTCCATCTTTGCCCGTGCTTCGGCGATCGTCGCGGCACTCTTGGCGATCAGCGCCCGCACCTGCCTGGCCAGATGTCGCTGACCCTGCAGCCTGACGCCCAGAAAGGTTCCGGCCAGCGAGAGGGCAATTGCCACCAGAGTGGCGACGATGATTCGGCGACGGGTACGCAGTGCCTCTCGCGAGGACTGCAGAAACGACTTTTCTCGCGGCAAGAGCTGCGAGGCTTCGAGAATCGACGCCTCTGCCAGTTGCTGGGAGCTCCAAAGCCCCTCGCGCTTCCGGCCGAAACGCTCCCACTCCTCGATCGCCGTGTTGAGCCGGTCCCGCAGAACGCGTCGGTCTGAATCTTCCTCTAGCCAATCTCGAAGGGTGGGCCAGGACTTGATCAATGCCTCGTGGGCGACCTCGTACGCGGCGCCCTCTGGCGAGTCGGTAGCGGTGAGCAAACGACCGCGCACCAGGGCACTCAACGCTCGGCGGTCGTCTTCGTTCTCCGCCCCCAGCTCCTTTTCGGTCTGCCGCGCGCGAGTCCCCTCGAGCGTAACCAGAAGCATCAGCAGTCGCCTGGCTGCCGACCTCTGCTCGGGCAACAAGCTGCCGATCACTCCGTCCGCGTGCCGGGCCAGCGCTCCCACCACGCCGCCGCTCGCATCGAGCGCCGAGCCGGAGATCACCCCCCGGGTCGCATCTCGCGCTTCCCACAGCTCGGCGAGCGCAAACTGAAGCAGCGGGAGCGCGCCTTCGGCGTCGGTGGTGGACTTGACCAGCGAGTCCACCAACTCCTTGGACTCGAAAACCACCCCTTTTGCCCTCGCCGGTCCGACGATCGCCTGGCGAACATTGTCCGCGTTCAGCGGCTTCAATAGATAGAGAGCCCGGGTGAGCTCTTCGGCCAATCCTGGAAGCGAGGCGACCCGAACCAGAAAATCTCCCCGCACCGTCGCCAGCAGTCTCAGCCCCGGCGCTGGAGTGGAAAACGACTCCAACACCTCGGACATCACCAGGGCGTCCTCGGTTTCGCTCAAGGTCACCAACTCCTCGAGTTGGTCGATAAAGACGATCAGGGGCCCCTTTTCCTTGTGGCGTTTGCGCAGCTCCCGGTAAACGCCCTTCCAGTCTCGCCGAATCCAGGCGCCGAGCGGTTCTTCATCCAGCTCCAGGTAGGAAGAGAGGGCCGAAGCCAACGCGGTGATCGGGCGCTTTCCCGGCGTCAGGGAGACGGCCGTCCAGCGGCGCTCATCCCACAATCCTCGCTCGCCCACCGTCGGCAACACGCCCGCCCGACAGAGCGACGACTTGCCCACCCCCGACGCTCCCGCGACCAGAACAAATGAATCATTGCGCAGGCGATCGAGGATCGCCCGAACCTCGACATCGCGCCCGAAAAAGAGCGACCGGTGTTCCGCCTCGAACGCCTGCAGACCCCGATAGGGATTTCCCTCGGGAAGCGCGATCGGGAGATGAGCAGTCCCCAGTCCTTCGATTGCCTCGCGAAGCTCCTCTCCCGACGGGAAGCGTTGTGCGGGATCGAGACTCAGACACCGGTGAACGATGGCGGCGAATTTCGGGTCCAGGGTGCAAAAATCAGTCACCGGTCTGGTGATGCCAGTGAGCACGAGCTCCTGCAACGCGTCGAGCGTCCTGGCGATATGCGGGGGCCGTCCGGTGCAGACTTGATAGAGAACTGCGCCGACCGAATAGACATCCGAGCGAAAAGTGGCGGGTTCTGATTGCCAAATCTCCGGCGCGATGTAGCCGGGCGTGCCCATCACCGCTCCCTCCAACGTCAGGTGGGAAGTCGACGTGGGCTCGGTGGACCCAAGCAGAAATTCCTGCGTCTTGGCATAATCGGGCGGCTCCGCTCCGTTGATCGGGCGCGCCGACGACTCCACCGGCGAGCGGGTCGGTGGCTTGGGGCTGAGGGGGAGCAGGGTTTCCTGAAACCGCGTCGGGTCGATGCTCTGGACGAACTTGGCAATTCCAAAGTCCAGCAGCTTCACGTCCGAGCCGTCGCAGACGATGATGTTCGCCGGCTTGATGTCGCGGTGAAGGACGCCGCGCCGATGCGCGGCGGCGAGCCCGCGCGCCAATCCCAGTCCAATCCGCAGCAGGCGTTCCATCGGAACCGGTCGCGGGATTTGATCCAGTCGGTCGCCTCGAACGAACTCCGACGCGAAGTAGGGGTGACCCTTGGTCTCGCCAATCCGGTAAATCCCCACCACGTTGGGATGCTGAAGTCGAGCCACGGCGCGGGCCTCGACCAGGAATCGTTCGTGGAGGTTCGGGTCGGACTGAAGCGCATCGATGAATTTGATCGCCACCGGGCGGTCCAGCACCGTGTCGTGGGCCAGGTAGACTCGCCCCATCGCTCCCCTTCCAACGCACGACTTGAGCAGATACCCGTCGAATTCATCCGGCGGGTCCCATTCCGCCGGGCCGCGACCGCGACCGATACCGGGGCTGTCCGGCTCGAGGATGGGCGTGGCTTGGGGCTTGAGAAGCACTCGAGAGGTTCCGCGGGGATTCGGAGAGGGGCCCGCAACTGAGCGAGAATAATGCTCCCGAACTATACAAGGACGCCGCCTGCTTCAGCAGCCGCCAGGGGGAGATTTGGGAAGCAAGGACCCACGTTGTGGGAGCGGGTGCGACCTAAAGTTTTGGCTAGCGGATGATTCCGAGCGGTCTGGCGCTGTTCGCATCCAGCCCTGGAAAGACTTTCTGAAGCTGGGAAATCTTCAACTGCCGAGCAAGCAACTCCGACAGGACGGTGCGGAAATCGACAGTCACCGCAAGATCCCGCCCTTCGAACAAATTGGATTCTTCAAGGCCAGGCCAACGGCCAAAGACCCGCCCGCCCCGCACTCCCCCGCCCAGCGCCATCATCACCGATGCGTTTCCATGGTCCGTTCCCCGGCTCCCATTTTCGCGGACCGTCCGGCCAAACTCCGTCATCGTCAACAGGCAGACGTCGCCCAGCCGATCGCCCAGGTCGACCGCAAAGGCGGCGATCGACTCCGCGAGCTCCTTCAGGCGTCCGGCCAATTGGCCCTGGTCATTCCCCTGGTTCACGTGCGTGTCCCAACCTCCGCAGTCGGTGGCCGCCACCTCGAGTCCCAGATCCGCCCGAATCAATCTCGCGATGTCTGCCATTCGCTTGCCCAGCGGAGCGTTCGGATATTTTGCGCCGTTCTGCGGCGGCATCTCCTCCAGCTTCGCGCTCTGAATGCGGCGAAGCGCGTCGAAAGCCTCACCTCCGCTGTGCCGCAGCGCGAGGTCCACCGCGCTTCCGTACATCGATTCGAAGCCCTTCTCGGCGGAAGCGGAGAGCCGTCCGGCTCGGAGGCGGAAGTCCGCCAGCGAGCTCATGGCGATCGCCGCTGCCGGGCCGTTTAACGAGCGCGGCAAGTTGGGCTGCAGCGCCACCCCCCGAAATCCGCCCATCTCCGGCTCGGGCTGGGCGGTCAGCGCCCGGTTGATCCAGCCGTCCGCGGCGCGTGCACCCGGAGTCCCCGCCTCGATGAAGTCCTGGGCGTCGAAATGCGACCGGGTGGGCTTGGGGGATCCGACGCCCTGAACAATCGCCAGCGAGCCGTCGTCCCAGAAGCGCTTCAGGGGAGCCAGGGCCGGGTGCAACCCGAAAGTCCCATCGAGCCGGAGGGCGGCGTCCGACCCCGCTCCGGGTCTGCGAAGAGCAAGTGAAGGCCGCAGCGCGTAGTACTGCGGATCGGACACGGGTGGGACCATCGACAGTCCATCGGCGGCGCCGCGCTGAAAGAGGATGACCAGCACTTTGCGACTGGGCGCGGACGTGGAGGCGATCGCCCGACGGAGGAACCTGGGCGCGAAGCCGAGCCCGACCATCGCCAGAGCCGAAGATTTGAGAAAATATCTGCGAGTGGAGCGCATCGGTGGCCTACCTCTTTTGAAATTCAGGGGATCCGAGCAGTAATCCCGCCAGCACTGGGACGTCGATCGGTCGACGCTCTCCGTCTTGCGGTCTCTCCCCCTCGACTGCGCCCAGTGCCACCTGCACGGTTCTACGAGTCTGGGGTGTCAGCGGGTGCTGGAGGATCAATGCTGCCAGCGCATCGGTGGCGCCGTCGAAGTCCAGCTTTGGCCCCCGGCGCTTGAGATGCCCGCGCACGTCCACCGTCGTTCCGTGGATTCGATTTCCAGCCAGCGCCAGCCCGAAATTGAGCCGGCTCACCAGCGCTCCGGCACTGACCCAGCTGTCGGCGGTATCCGGGTAACCGGTGGGAGGCTGCGAGCGGTAGAGCGGCTCTCCCAGGCGCTCCAATTGATAGCCCAGCGCGGCATCGCCAGTGGTCACGCCTCCCAGGGCCCGAACCGCGGAGACGGCGAACTCCAGCGGCGTCTTGGTCTTCGCCGCGAATGCCTGGTCTGACCAGAATTCGGGCGAGGAGAAGATGGCGGCGTACACACTGGGCAAGTATCCGCCAGTGTTCAGAAAGACTTTCGAGACGCGCTCGACCAGCTCCGCCGGCGGGTTGTCCGAGACGAATTTACGGCAGAGCTTGGTAGCGATGAACCGGGCGGTCGATGGATGGTTCGAAAGCAGCTCCAGCACTTTCTCGCCATCCGAGAGTCCACCGCCGCGAGGGATCGCCACCCCGAGCACGGTCTTGGCTTCCTTGTCATGCGCCTGGTCTCGGTACAGGAAGGTCGCCTTGCGATTGGGTTCATCGATTGTCCAGCCGGTAAAGGCCCGCGCAGTTTCCCGCACGTCCTTCTGGTTGTACCCGCCGTTGACGCCGAGGGTGTGCAGCTCGAGCAGCTCGCGAGCGTAGTTCTCGTTCAAGCCGGGGGGCGGCGCGCCATTCCTCTTGGGGTCGTTTTGCAGCCGCCGCAGCTCGATCGGCGTGCGGTCGCGCACGCTGAGCCAGTTGTCCAGGTAGAAGAGCATCGCCGGGTGGTGCGCGGTCGCCGCCAGAAGCTCCCGGAAGTACCCGAAAACGTGCGGGCGAACCGCGTCGCGCTCATAGGAGGTCGCCATCCAGCGGACCGGGCCTTTGTCGATCGAGACATTGAAGTGGTTGAACCAGAAGTCGGTCAGCACTTCTTCCAGTTGCCGTCGGCTTTCGACGGCCCGGACCATCTTGGCTCCCAGCATCTGGATGTCGATCTGCTGAGGCAGCTCCTCCTTCGGAATGCCCTCGATCAATGTCCGGGCCTCGGGGCTGCCGGGATCGAGTCCGAGCATCTTCGCCCTCGCCTGTGGGGCGGGAAACTCGTCCTCCAGCTCTTCGGGAGAGCGCGTCAGAATGGGAAACGCCCGAAGCTTGTCCGCGAGCAACTCATCTGAAATCTGGCGGGGACGCAGCTGGCGATCGATCCATCCCTCGACCCCCAGCCCTGCAATCTCCCGCTGGTCGTCTGGCGAAGCTCCGAATGCCAAACGGCTGAGTGCGTGAGAGGCCTTTTTCTGCTCGGTCCATGAGCTCGGGGGAAGAGACACGACGGCTTCTGGGGCAGCCCTGTTCTGTCGGTTCGGATCGGTCGCACAGTGGGAAAGAACCAGGAGGGGGGTGACGATCTGGAAGAGCAGCGCACGCAGCGGAGGATGGTTTTTGCCACGAGGCATCAAGAGTAAAGAACCCCAGAGTTGGCGTCTGGTTACTGCGGAGTATTGAACCCTACGCCGTGGCGTATAGTCCGAAACGTCGGAGCAGCGCTGCTCCCGTCCGAATTCCTTAGTGATTAAGGAAGGTTAAGTCGCATTTCGGAGGGGCGGAATTTTTCAGTTTCATTGCCTATGTGGGCTCCGCTCGCATTCCTAACGGTCTCGATCACTTTACTTTCCTGGCCAAGTGGGACAAGCGGGGGCACGACATTGGCGAAGGATCCTGAACAAGGCGAGGAGCTTGGTACAGCTGCAAAGCAGATGCGCGCAGCTGAGCCGTACTATGCCGCGGTGTGGAAGCTGGTCGGAGGAGCGGCCTTTGGGGTCCTGGCCGGGTACTTCTTGGATCAGTGGTTGGGGACCAAGCCCTGGATTCTGGTAGGGCTTTCAGTCCTCGGCATCTCCGTGGGTTTTTACGGCTTCCTTCGGGACATGTTCCGGATGGGAAAGAGATGAAGGAGAGCTCCTCCGCCGCGCCGGATCACTTTGCCTGGTTCGCGGGCGGCACCCTGGCGGTCGGTCTTCTGGGGTTCGGGACCACGGCGCTTGCCGCTGCGCACCCCGCTGCGCGAAGCGCCGCGTGGCTGGGCGTGGGCGCGGCCGAGTTCTCCGGTCTTCTGGGGCTTTCTCTCAAGCGGTGGGCGCGTTCTCGTTCCCTGCATGCGGTATTCGCGGTGGTTGGAATTGTTTTCGGCCTGCGCCTGCTGCTGGTGGCATTAGGGATCGCGCTTCTCCGTTTCAGAGATGCGAATACCACCGCCTTCGTGATCGGTTTTTTTGCCGTTTACTTCGTACTCCAGTGGCTGGAGATCGGATATGTCTCCGGCGCTTCGAAGGCTCCGCGTCGCATCTGATGAGGTCTCCCTTGGTTCAGTGGATATTGCTTGCACTGGTCGCTCTGGTGGTGCGCTTTCCGGCGCAGGCGCACGACGATACCCAAGCTGCGCCCTCTCACGGCGAAGAGGCCGCCGAAGCGGTGGAAGAAGAGGAGCAGGACGTCGCCAAATACATCTTCCACCACGTCTCCGATTCCAATGACTTGGAGTGGGAAATCCCCCTCAACCTGTCCGCAAAGAATCCCGTCATCCACTTGCCCCTTATCCGGATCCCGTTCAAGGAAGGGGCGTGTCCGGCCAACCCCCGGCAGCCGGCTTCGCTGAGCGCGGGATGCCTCGATCTTTCGATTACCAAGCACACAGTGATGATGTGGATCGCCGCCCTTCTGTTGCTGATCGTTCTCTCTGTGGTTACCCCCAAAGATCGGCGAAAGCTGGTTCCGCACGGCACCTGGCCAAACCTGTTCGAAATGGTCGTGCTCTACGTGCGCGACGAGCTTGCGATCAAGAACATCGGCAAGGAGGAAGGCCCCAAGTACACGCCCTATCTCCTGTCGGCCTTCTTTTTCATTCTCTTCATGAACCTGTTGGGGCTCATCCCCTGGATGGCGACCCCAACTTCTAACCTGGCGATCACCGCCGGCCTGGCGCTCTGCACCTTCGTCATCACCCAGGTCGCCGGCATTCGTGCGGCGGGCCTCGGGGGATACCTGAAGCACCTCACCGGAGGAGTTCACTGGATCCTCTGGCCGATCATGATTCCGGTCGAGGTGATGGGCCTGTTCACCAAGCCCTTCGCGTTGACGGTCCGATTGTTCGCCAACATGCTGGCAGGACACATCGTCATCTTCTTCTTGCTCGGCCTGATTTTCCTGCTCGGCACCGCATGGGTTGCGCCGGTTTCGGTCGCATTTGCGATGGGCATCTACGCCCTCGAGCTGTTCGTGGCGCTGATCCAGGCCTTTGTCTTCACCATGCTCTCTTCGCTCTTCATTGGACTCGCCGTGGCCACCGGACACCATGCCGAGCACGAGGGTAAGCCCTCGGAAGCCGCGCACGGCCACGCTGCGGCTGCTGCACAGACGGTGAGCGGATGAGAGCTTCGCCGAGCACTTTGAATCCAAGGAACCCGGTAGCCGAGACGGCACCGGAGGTAGTCGATGGGCGCAACGACCCCCCCGACAAGCGGGTCCAGGGGCCAACGCCGTGCGTTGGCCGTAAAGGATTGTAAGTCATGACGAACTTCGCTTTGGCCTTTCTGTCAGCGGGCTTTGGAGCGGGACTGGCGGTGCTCGGAGCCGGCATCGGCATTGGTCGGCTGGCTGCGGCGGCGATGGACGGGACTGCTCGTCAACCATCGGCCACCGCCGACATCCGGACCACAATGATCATCGCGGCGGCTTTGATCGAAGGCGTGGCCCTTTTCGCGGTCGTCGTCTGCATCATCCTTGCGGTGAAGTGACGCCAGGCAGTATTCAGGAGGGGCGCGGCGGAGCAATTCGCCGCTCCCTTTCCACGCCAACCCTTATCTAGCATTTCGAAACTTATGAGCTTCTTGGTTCTCGCAGCGAGTGGATTCACCGAGGTTCGGCCGGGGCTGATTTTCTGGACCCTGGTCACCTTCCTGCTCCTGGCGTGGGTGCTCAGGGCGAAGGCTTGGAAGCCGATCATGGACCTCGCGGCCGAACGCGAGAAACAAATCCAGAACGCGGTCGATGCGGCGAAGCGCGAGCGCGCCGAGGCCGAAAAGCTGCTGGCCGAGCAAAAGATGGCGATCGCCGAAGCTCGCCGGGAAGCGGCGGAGATGATGCGGCGCAACCAAGCGGACGTCGAACGCTTTCGGGATGAATTGATCGCTGCCAGCCGTCAGGAGGCCGAGCAGCTCAAGGCGGACGCTCAGCGGATGATTCAGGAGGAAACGGTCCGTGCGATTGCCGAGGTGAAAGCGATGGCGGTGGACCTCTCGATCGACATCGCCGCCAAGCTTTTGGGCGAACGCCTGGACGATGCGAAGCAGCGGGGGCTTGCGCAGGAGTTTATCGACCAACTCTCAACCCAGGACGGCCTTTCCACCCGCGAGCGGTCGTAGTCCGCCGTGGGCCTTTCAATTGGCATCATCGGCCTGCCCAATGTGGGCAAGTCCACCCTCTTCAACGCTCTGGCCGCCGCGGGCGCCGAAGCGGCGAATTATCCGTTCTGCACCATCGAGCCGAACATCGGCGTGGTGCCGGTTCCGGACGAGCGGTTGGATCGGCTCTCGGCTCTGATTCGTCCGAAGAAAACAACGCCGGCCACGCTCGAGTTCGTGGACATCGCCGGGCTGGTTCGCGGGGCTTCAAAAGGGGAGGGACTGGGAAATCAGTTCCTGGCGAATATCCGGCAGGTCGACGCGGTGTTGCACGTCCTGCGGTGCTTTGAGGATGAGAACGTCGTGCACGTCGAAGGACGGATGGACCCGCGGCGCGATAAGGAGATTGTCGACACCGAGCTTTGCCTCAAGGACCTGGAAACGGTGGATAAGCGCCTCGAGCGCACGTCGAAAGCCGCCAAGGCCGCCGGAAAAGCGGGCGAAGAGGCCAGGCTGGAGCTGGCGGTGCTCGAGAGAGCGCGGCAAGCCCTCGATCAGGGTATCCCCATCCGAGCGGCCGGCCTGCCGGAGGAGGACCATGCGCGACTCGGCGAGCTTTTTCTCCTCACCGACAAGCCGGTCCTGTACGCCGCCAACATCGGGGAATCGCAACTGGGAGACGAGAAAAACGCACAAGTCCAGGCGGTTCGCGAGTTGGCGTCGAAAGAGAAGGCGGAGGCAGTGATTCTCGCGGCGGGCAGCGAAGCGGAGATTCAGCAGCTTCCCCCGGGCGAACGAGCGGGATTCTTGCGGAGCGTCGGACTGGCGGAGCCCGGCCTTCATACCGTCGTCCGCGCGGGGTACCGGCTCCTGGGACTTCAAACCTATTTCACGCTGGGCGAGGACGAGTGTCGTGCGTGGACCATTCATCTGGGCTGGCGCGCGCCGCAAGCGGCCGGGGTCGTCCATACCGATTTCGAACGAGGCTTCATCAAAGCAGAAGTGATGTCCTGGAAGGACCTGCTCAAATACGGGTCCGAGGCGGCGGTGAAGGACAAAGGGCTTCTGCGCATCGAAGGAAAGGAGTACGTGGTTCAGGACGGGGACTGCATTCACTTCCGATTCAATGTGTGAGATCAGGTCAACCCGAATGCATCGAAAGCGCGGTTGCAGCGCATTGCTCCTGACCTTGCTGGCGGCAACTTGCCGCTGTAGCGGCGCGAGCGTCTGCGATCGCGCGGATTCCGTTTCAAGCCGGTTCAGCGTCAAGCTGGGGGCCTGCGCCGGCGCGTCCCAGTGGCTGCAACAGGCGACCTTCAGCAGCGCCGCCTGCCGGAGAGCGGAGAGTCGGTGCAGCGACAATGATCTGCGGTCGCTGGCCGCTCAGCTGGACTGCCTGGACTCCCTGCCCGCCTGTGTGCCAGGGCAGGAGATGGAATACTTGGCTTCCTTTCGGCCCTGCCTTTTCACCAGCACCGCGATTTCCAGCACCTGTACCAGCGCCCTCGCGCCTCCCTGACTAAGAGCTTGAATCCATAACGACCTTGGGGCCGTACTCAGGCTCCGTGGAAAAGGACAAGGACATGAGCGTCGGCCCCTGCGGGGTGGCGCGGTGGAGCGCGACGACTTGTGCCGTTCTTCTGTCCTTGGTTTCCGTCCGCGCCGCTTCCCATGAGCCCGACGGCGGAACCGCCGAGCACCATGTCCTCGAAACGCGGGTCGAGGCGGAAGCGCCGACCTCGGCTGCTTCTGCGGAAACCATCCGCGAACGCGACCTGATTCTGAGGCCGATGGCCACTCCCGAGGACATCCTGAGGGTGGTGCCCGGGCTGGTGATTGCCCAGCACCAGGGTGGAGGCAAGGCGGACCAGCTCTTCCTCAGGGGATTCGACGCCGACCACGGAACCGACGTGGCGCTCTTTCTCGACGGCGTGCCCGTCAACATGCCAAGCCATGGGCACGGGCAGGGCTTCGCCGACCTCCACTTCTTGATTCCGGAGGTCATCGATCGCATCGACGTGAGCAAGGGCCCCTACTTCGCCGAATATGGAGATTTTGACACCGCGGGGGCGGTCAACCTTCGCACCCGGCGGTCCTTTGCAGAGAGCTCGATTTCCGTGACCTACGGCAGCTTCAACAGCTATCGGCTGCTCGGAATTGCAAGTCCCAGGATTTCAGAGGGTCGGCCGTGGCTGGCCGCTGAAGTCGCGGGAACCAACGGTCCCTTTGACGATCCAGAGCGCCTCCAGCGATACAATCTGTTCCTCAAGGAAACGCTGGCCCTCAATGCGAGCACGATCGTATCCATTCTCGCGTCCGCCTACGGCTCGAGCTGGAACGCCAGCGGGCAAATTCCTCTGCGCGCGGTGGAGAGCGGCCAGCTGAGCCGGTTTGGGGCGATCGATCCCACCGAAGGGGGCCAGACCCAGCGGCAGATGGTGGTGGTCAGTCTGGAGCAGCGCTCGGGCACGGACCTGATTGGGCTCACCGCTTACGCCGTGCGCTACCGACTGCGGCTGTTTTCCGACTTCACCTTCCAGCTGTTCGATGCGCAGAACTTCGACCAGCTAGAGCAGGACGACGCCCGGTTCTTCACTGGAATCAACGGGCGTTTTAGAACCACCCGTTCGATTGGAAGCATGAAGCTGGTGTCCACGCTTGGAGCCCAGGCGCGCTACGACGACATCCATGCCCAGCTCTGGCACACCGTTCGGCGGGAGCGACTCTCCGCCTGCTTCGAAGCTGGCGACAACCCTTGCAGCAATGCGCTGATCAGCCAGACCAATCTGGGAGCTTACCTGGAGGAGGATTTTCGCATCGCCCCCTGGTTGCGGCTCGTGGCCGGCGTTCGGGGCGACCTTTTCCAGTTCAACGTCGACGACCAGCGGGGCGTTCGAGCACCGTCCGCCGAGGCGCCGACGACCGGGGCGGTGCAACGGTCGATCGCCAGTCCGAAGCTGCAAATCGTCCTCCGACCGCTTCCCAACTGGGACATCTATCTCGACGGAGGCAGTGGATTTCACTCCAACGACGCCCGAGGCGTGATTGCGGCCGGCGGCTCGGGCGCTCTTCCTCGCGCCTGGGGCTCGGAGCTTGGAACCCGGCTGCACTTGTTCAATCGCCTGGACTTCGCGGCGGCCCTCTGGCAGCTCCATCTGCAATCCGAGCAGGTCTTCAGCGCCGATCGGGCCTCCACCGAGCCGTCTGATCCCACCCAGCGGTTGGGAATCGATTTGGAGGCTCGGTTCGCCCTCTTGCCGTGGCTATGGGCGGACGGCGACCTTAACCTGTCCCGCGCCACGTACACGCAGGATCGCGGAAACGGAAGCGCGGTGGCGCTCGCTCCCACCCGCACCGCGACGCTGGGACTGAGCGCGCTGCACCCGGACGGCTACAAGGGTCGAATCGGCCTGCGACACGTCGGAGATCGCCCCGCGACCCAGGACCGTTCGCTCACCGCCCAAGGTTACACCGTGGTCGACCTCTCACTGGGATACCGCC
>WNFJ01096924.1_pt1 | contig 18959 bp, 21 predicted proteins | sample 5400461 | NCBI WGS metagenome assembly WNFJ01 (sample SAMN13153349, study PRJNA577476) | soil metagenome | isolation source: 115 cm saprolite on Douglas fir-dominated hillslope | place: USA:California | collected 2013-09-17
CAATCGTTACGTCGACCAAATGCGGGGCGCCGGGCTACCCCACAAGCCACTGCTGCGGTAGCGGGAAACCGGCGACCGTTCGGCGCAAGGAGTAGCGTCGGCAGGAACGCGCCTCCGGAATGTGCGATCATCCCAGGCCCATGACCGAGCGAATGTTGCCTGACGTGGAAGTCATCGATCTCGCACCAGGTCTTTGGATCTGGAGGCTCGAGCACCCCGAATGGAACCCGGACGTGGACTGGCAGCAGGTGGTGACCTGCGTCTGCGTAGACGCGGGCCGCGAACGATGGCTGCTCGATCCACTTCTACCGCCCGATGACGCAACCCAAGTTTGGGACCGCCTCGCCCAGCGGCCGCCCACGGCTGTGGCGGTACTCAGTCCGGATCATATGCGCAGGACCTGGGGCGATCGGCAGACACGGAGCGTCGACGCTGTGGTCCGCCGCTATGGATGCCGAGCATTTGGTCCCGGAGTCTTCGATCCCGATGATGGGCCGCCCGAGACCGAACTGCAAACGATCCTGCCGAACCACGAGCTTCCCGGTGGCCTGCTCGCGCTCAGGGACCCCCGAGGCTGGAACGAGACGCCGCTCTGGCTTCCCGAACACCACACCCTGGTGTTCGCCGACGCGCTGACCGAGCGAGCTGGAGTGCTGAGGGTATGGATGTCCCCCACTCACGAGGATCGTGCCATCCCTGACTTGCGCGCGATGCTCGACCTTCCGTTCGAGCGCGTGATCATCTCCCATGGCGAACCCGTGCACACGCGCGATGCGTTCAAGCGAGCGCTGGAGCTCCCGCAGTGGCCGGCCGGGCCTCTGCACCAGGCAGCCTACCGTGGCAACCTTGACCGGGTCCGGAGCCTCGTCGAGGCCGGCGCGGATGTGATGGCGCGAGACGAGCGATTCGGTGCGAGCGCATTGGACTGGGCCGGGTGGACCAAACAGGACGCCGTCGTCGCCTACCTCAAATCAGTCATGAAGGAGGCCGATCGCAGTGGCGACTGATGGCATGCAAGGCATGGCACGATGCGGCAATTAACCAGCCGTTAGGGTTAACAGTCTATTGCTGGCGCGCTCAGTTCGATCAATTCGCCTGATATCGTGAGTTAAAGTGCCATGCGCCCGCAGTGCAGTCTTGCCCGGCTTCTCGCGTCCGCGGCCGTGGCGGCGATCCTGGCCGCGGGCCTTGGCGGCTGCCAAACCATGTCCGATATCACGGGATCAATCACCTCAAAGGCCGAACCGGCTCCGAGCCCCGATGGCGATGCGCACCGATCGGTCGAGGTCTACGGCGAACGCTACCGCGCCAATCCCAGGGATGCCGACGCCGCGCTGGCGTACGGCCAGGCGCTGCGCGCCACCGGCCAGCGCGCCCAGGCCGCTGCGGTGCTCGAACAGGCCACCATCGCCCATCCCGGCAACAAGGCGCTGCTCGCCGGCTGGGGCCGGGCGCTCGCCGATAACGGCAATTTCCAGCAGGCGTTCGACGTGCTCGGCCGCGCCCATTCCCCCGATAATCCCGACTGGCGCATCCTGTCGGTGCAAGGCGCCGTGCTCGATCAAATGGGCCGTCATGACGAGGCGCGCCGCTATTACGACAGTGCCCTGAAGATCGAGCCCGACGAACCGTCAGTGCTGTCCAATCTCGGCCTCTCCTATATGCTTTCGAGGGAATTGCCGAAGGCCGAAGAGACGCTGCGGCGGGCTTACGCCAGCACAAGGGCGGATGCGCGGGTGCGGCAAAATCTCGGTCTGGTGGTTGGCCTGCAGGGCCGCTTCAGTGAGGCCGAAAGCATCGTCAAGGCCGACCTGCCGCCGGAAGAGGCGGCCGCGAACGTCGCCTATCTCAAGGAGATGCTGAGCCGCAAGGACAATCCGCGCACCGGCACCGCGACGATCCCGGTGGCGTCTCTCAATCACCCCGACTGAACGGCTCGCTCAAGATACCGTGCGAAAACCAATGCGCTGGTGCAATTGGCGGCCGGCATTCCTTGCTCACGACATGATGTGCGGAAGCTTTTTCGGAGTGGCTACCAACTCGACGCCGCGACCTTGATGTAGCTCGGCCCGAGAATGACGATAAACAAGCACGGCAGGAAGAACACAATCATCGGCACGGTAAGTTTTGGCGGCAGCGCGGCCGCTTTCTTCTCGGCCTCGTTCATGCGCATGTCGCGGTTTTCCTGCGCCATCACGCGCAGGCTCTGACCGAGCGGCGTTCCGTAGCGCTCCGACTGCATCAGGGCCAGACAGACCGATTTCACGCCGTCGAGACCGGTGCGCTTCGCCAGGTTCTCGTAAGCCACCTTGCGATCCTGCAGGTAAGACAGCTCGGCCGTGGTCAGCGTGAATTCCTCCGACAGCGCAATCGACTGCGTCACGATCTCGGTGCTCACTTTGCGGAATGCGGCTTCGATCGACATGCCGGACTCGATGCAGATCAGCAACAGATCGAGCGCATCCGGAAATGCCCGCTTGATCGAGAGCTGGCGCTTGGAGATGGCGTTCTTCAAGAACAGCATCGGCGCCTGCAATCCGAGATAGGCCGCACCGATGCAGATGCCGACCTTGATCGTCATCGATTTGTCCATATGCGAGATCACGAACACATACAGCACCGTCGCCAGGAAAAATACGATAGGCGTCACCAGGCGGAAGAACAGGAATGTGATGTAAGGCGCCTGGCCGCGATAGCCGGCCATGGTGAGCTTCTCGCGCGCGGCCTCCTGGGCCAGCCATTTTCCGAGGTTGAAGTCTTCCACCACCTTGGAGACCAGCTGCTTCGGCGTCTGGCGCAACGATACCTTCTCGCTCTTGTTGAGACGCTCGCGCTCGCGCTGCCGGATCCGCTCGCGCTCGCTCGCGACCGCCTTCATGCGTTTTGCCAGACCCTCGCCCGCAAATAACGGCATGATCAGGGTGTACGCAGTCGCGCTCACGGCGATGGCGGCAAGCAGCATCGTCATGAAGTGCGCGTCGTGCAGCTTTTCGATCAGAAAATTAGCCATGGTGCACCATCAGAAGTCGAAGTTGATCATTTTCTTCATCACAAGAATGCCGATGCACATCCAGGTCAAGCAGGCAACGAGCATCAATTGACCGGTCGGATGGGTCCACAGCAGCGCGATGTATTCGGGAGTAGACATGTAGACGAGCAGCATGACGATCGGCGGCAACGAGCCGATGATGGACGCGGACGCCTTGGCTTCCATCGACATCGCCTGAATCTTCTCCGCCATCTTTTTGCGATCGCGCAGCACTTTGGACAGGTTGCCCAAGGCCTCGGACAGGTTACCGCCGGATTTTTGCTGGATCGAGATGACGATCCCGAAGAAGTTGGCCTCCGGCACCGGCATCCGTTCGAACAGCCGCGCGCAGGCCTCGCCGAGCGGCATGCCGATCGCCTGGGTTTCGATGATGGCCATGAACTCGGTCTTGAGCGGCTCCGGCGCATCGGCTGCGACCACCTTGATGGAGTCGAACAGCGGCAGGCCCGCCTTGATGCCGCGTACGATCACGTCGACGGCGTCCGGCAGTGCCTTGAGGAAGTTTTTTTCCCGGCGTTTCTTGAGATAGCTCAGGGCCCAGCGTGGCAGGCCGAACCCCGCGGCAAAGGCGAGGCCGGCTCCGCCGAGCAGTCCGCCCCCGGCCATCATCGCCAGGACAAAGGCGACGGCTGCGAGAACGCCGGAAACGATCATGAATTTCTGCGTTGACCAGCTGAGACCGGCCTGCATCAGGCGGGCGTTAAGCGAGAGCCTCTTTTCCTTCTGACGCCGCGCTTCGAGATCCTTCAGCGTTCCTTCGACCTGCTCGCGACGCGAACGCTGGGTTTTTTCGGCCTGGCGCGCGGCGGGCTCCGGCTTTGCGATCGAGGCACGGCGATTCTCGGCCTGTTTCTGCCCCGACAACAGAGGATAGACGAAGACCCAGGCCAGGCCGCCGATGGTGGTGGCCGCGAGAAAGGATAATGCGAGTGTTTGGGTGTTCATGGCCCGCTCCTTCAGACCTGGCCGGCGACTTCGGCGGCGTCGAGGGCCGCGGCAAGCCGCTTCTCTTCGCCGTAATATCGCGCGCGATCCCAGAACCGTGGCCGTCCGATGCCGGTCGAGCGGTGCCTGCCGATGATGTTTCCATTGGCATCTTCGCCAACCAGATCGTAGACAAACAGGTCCTGGGTAATGATGGTATCGCCTTCCATCCCCATCACCTCGGTGATGTGGGTGATGCGGCGGGAGCCGTCGCGCAGGCGGGCGGCCTGGATCACAACGTCGATCGAGGCGCAGATCATCTCGCGGATGGTCCGCGACGGCAGCGAGAAGCCGCCCATCGTGATCATCGATTCGCAGCGCGACAGGGCTTCGCGCGGATTGTTGGCGTGCAGCGTCCCCATCGAGCCGTCATGGCCGGTATTCATGGCCTGCAGCAGGTCGAAGGCTTCCGGTCCGCGGACTTCGCCGACGATGATGCGTTCAGGGCGCATACGCAGGCAGTTGCGGACCAGTTCGCGCATGGTGACCTGACCCTCGCCCTCGCACATGCGGCTGCTGCAGTTGCAGTTCGGCGGCGTCTTCGCAGGTAATGACGCGCTCGTCGTCGTCAATATATTGGGTCAGACAATTCAACAGCGTGGTCTTGCCGGAGCCGGTACCGCCGGAGATCAGGACGTTGGCCCGGCAGCGTCCGATGATCTGCAAAATCTCCGCGCCTTCCGGCGTGATGGCGCCGAATTTGACCAGCTGGTCCAGGGTCAGCTTGTCCTTCTTGAATTTGCGGATCGTCAGCGCAGGGCCGTCGATCGCCAGCGGCGGAACGATGGCGTTGACGCGTGAGCCGTCGGCGAGGCGGGCGTCGCAGATCGGCGAAGATTCGTCGACGCGCCGGCCGACCTGGCTGACGATGCGCTGGCAGATATTGAGGAGCTGCTGGTTGTCGCGGAAGCGGATTCCGGTGCGCTGGATGCGGCCCGCGACTTCGATGAACACCGTTCCGGCGCCGTTGACCATGATGTCGGAGATGTCGTCGCGCGACAACAGCGGCTCCAGCGGACCGTACCCCAGAACGTCGTTGCAGATGTCGTCGAGCAGCTCTTCCTGCTCGGCGATCGACATCACGATGTTCTTGATCGCGATGATCTCGTTGACGATATCGCGGATTTCCTCGCGCGCCGACTCGCCGTCGAGTCAGGGCGCCGAAGATGGTCGCCTTGACCTGATAATAGCTGTCCGACCGCCGCGCTTCCATGGCGGGCGGAGGCGGCGGTGGTTTGGCTGGTGCGATCGGCGGCGAGGAAATAGTGGGCGGAGGGGCGGCCCGCGCAACGGCGGGCGGCGCACCGGAAACTGGTTCCGGTACGCTGGCCGCGGATTTTGTCGCCCGCTGGTCGCCTTCTCCGCTACGCTTACCAAACACGATAGCACTCCATGCGGGTTATCTACTTTGCCCGCAGCTTCTCGATCAGGGGTGACAGGAACGAACCCCGCGGCTTTTTGGTTTCGCCGCGGCCTGTCAGCCGTTGCGCGATCTGCAGGAACATCTCGGTGGTGCGATGAGTGGCGTTGATTTCCGCGATCATCTGGCCGTTGTTGGCGGCCGAGCCGAAGATTTGCGGATCGAACGGAATAGACGCGATCGGCTGGCTCTCGATGGCCTTGGCGAACTCGCTGGCGTTGATTTCCGGACGCTTCGGCACGCCGACCTGATTGAGACAATATAGCGGCATCCGGTCGTTGGGCCGCGACGCCTTCAACAGGTCGAAGATGTTCTTGGTGTTGCGCAGATTGGCGAGATCCGGCGCCGCGACGATCAGGATATCGTCGGCGCCCACCAGCGCCCGCTTGGTCCAGCCCGACCATTGATGGGGAACATCGAGCACGATGCAGGGCATCGTGGTGCGAAGGGTGTCGAAGATCGAATCGAAAGCGTCGACGCCGAAATCGTAGACCCGATCGAGTGTCGCGGGCGCCGCCAGCAGGCTGAGATGGTCGGTGCATTTGGACAGCAGGCGGTCGACGAACGCGGTGTCGACACGATCGGGCGAGAATACCGCATCCGCGATCCCTTGCGAGGGATCCTGATTGTAGTCGAGACCGGCGGTGCCGAACGCCAGGTCGAGATCGGCGACCACCGAATCCAGCGCGAGATCGCGCGCGATCGCCCAGGCGACGTTGTGGGCGATGGTGGATGCGCCGACGCCGCCCTTGGCGCCGACAATGGCGATGATCCGGCCGACGGCTTTTGCTTCCGGCGCCGAGAACAATCCGCAAATCGAGCGCACCACTTCGAGCGCGTTGACCGGCATGATCATGTAGTCGCTGACGCCGCGGCGCACCAGTTCGCGATAAAGCGTGACGTCGTTGATGCGGCCGATCACAACGACGCGGGTGCCGGAATCGCACACGGTCGCCAGTTGATCGAGGCCGGTGAGGATATCGCCGCGGCCTTCGGTCTCCAGGATGATCACGTTCGGGGTCGGCGCCGTGCGATAGGCCTCGATCGCGGCTGCCATGCCGCCCATTTGAATCTTGAGATGGGCCTTGTCGAGGCGGCGGTCTTCGCCCGCCGATTGCACGGCGGCCGCGGTTTCCACCGTCTCGCAAAAGGCCTGCACCGACACGCGCGGTGCCGGCGCGATGTGATCGTCCAACGGCGGCGTGACGTCCGGCTGTGCGTCGGGATTTTGTCGGGCGTAGCTGATCATTTGCCTGTATCGCTGAGTTTGGCCCTGTCGGATTCCGGATAGCTGGTCGTGGTCGTAACACCCTTGCGATATTTCTCGAAAGCTTCCGTACGCCGCGCCGTGTAGGGAGGAGTTTCGGGGCGTGGCTGCAGCAGGTCCGACGGGTTATCGACCATCGCGGCCATGTTGCGCTGATAGGCGCAGCCGAAATTGTAATACGGCTTGTTGTCGTAATAGCCCTTGTTCTTGACCGAGGGTCCGAGATCCTCCGGCCACAGCCCGCAGGGACCGGCCACCGCGGAGATCTTTGGATAATTCAGCCGGATCGTGGCCAACTGGCGCGGATCGGTCGGGTGGTAGTGGTGGACGATGATCCCGCGCGGCGGCACGCCGACAGATGCGAGCAGCGCCTGAACTTCCCGGAACGCATCCGCCGCCGCCCGAGCATTGGGCGTGTCGACCGGCAGATCGGCGGTGATCGCGCCGGTTGCTTCATGCAGCCATATCTCCCCCAGCCCCACCACGTCGGCGCGCTGGGTAGCGGAAAGACCGCCGCGCGCGTGACCGACGAAAATCACGACCGACCGGTCGGCTTCCTGAATGGCGATCGGATGACGCAGCCGATAATCGTCGGGAATGCTCGCCTGCGTCACCCCTTCGTCGGTATGCGTGCAAGCCCCCAGCGCGACGGCAAGGCCAACAAGCGCGCCCGCGACGCGGTGAGCGCGATGGCGATCGACGGGTATTTTAACTGTCATCGTTCTCGTCCTCGTCCCGCCTCAGTCGGTGATAAAGCCATAGGTGCCGCGATAATTCCGCGCCGGCTCGGCGCGGCCCGGAACGCCATAGATGCGATTGACGTTGCCCAACAGATCGGCTTGCGGATCCGATGTCGCCGCGAACCCATCGTCGGGACGCGACAGATCCTTCTGCGCAACGGCGCGCACGATGAAAGGCGTCACCAGCACCATCAGCTCGGTCTGGCTGTTGATGTAATCCCGGCTGCGGAACAGCGATCCCAGGATCGGGAGTTGCATCAGTCCGGGCATTCCGTTGATCGCTTGCTTGGTCTGATCCTGGATCAGGCCGGCCATCGCCATCGCGCCGCCCGAGGGAATCTCCAGCGTGGTCTCGGCGCGGCGGGTCTTGATCGAGGGAATCGTCGTTCCAGCGGTACCGCCGGTCAAAGAGTTTTCGGTCGAGACTTCCGACACTTCGGTCATCACCCGCAGGCTGATCCGCCCCTCCGTCAGCACCACCGGCGTGAAGTTGAGCGAGATGCCGAATTTCTTGAAAGTGACCGTCTGGACGCAATTTCCGATAGCGCCCGCCGTCGTCGTCTGGCAGGTCACGCCGGTCGGAATGGGAAATTCGCCGCCGGAGATAAATGTCGCGGATTCGCCGGAGATCGCCGTCAGATTGGGTTCGGCGAGCGTCCGTACGACACCGGCGCTTTCCATCGCGCGCAGCGTCGCCTGGACCGACGGCGTCGAGCCAAACGACGTGGAAAGCGTGTTGCCGGCAACGAGCGGCGCATTGTTTGCGGTGAACGGGTTGGTATTGTTGAATTTCACGACGGCGGTGCCGTAATTCAAGTTGGCGCTGAGGTCGATGCCCATTTGCTTGATGATCGAGCGTGCGACCTCGGCGACCGTGACCTTCAGCATCACCTGGTCGCGGCCCCGGACCGCGATCGAGTTGACGACTTTGTCGGCGCCGCCCGCCAGCCGCGCCGCCAGATCGCCCGCCTGCTGCGCCTCGATCGGGGACGACGCCGTGCCGGTCAGGATCACACCGTCGCCGAGGCCCTCGACCTGGATATCGGCATTCGGCAGCGTCTGCTTCAGCGCGGCGCGCACGCCGTTAAGGTCTCTTTTGACGGCGATGTCGTAGGCGGCGATTTGCTGGCCGGCGGAATCGAAGAACACGATGTTGGTCTGACCGACCGCCGCGCCGATGATATAGGCGCGCTGCGCCGAGCGGACCACGGCGTTGGCGATCTTGGGATCGGCGACCAGCACATCCTTGATGTCGCGCGGCAAATCGATCACGATCGATTTGCCGATGCCGAGCGCAAGGAAGCGCGCATTGAGCTGGCCGTCGGCGGCGACCGGCGGCGCCGCGACACGGTAATCGCTCGCCACCACGGGCGTCAGGGCCGGATTGAGTGTCAGCGCAACGACGGCCGAAAACGACAGGGCGCGGACCACAAAGGCCCGCATCGCCAGCTGATTTCCCCTGCGTTTCATTCCAGCCGTCCTTTCGGTCACTTCTGTGTCATCGTCGGGGTTGGGATGCCGTAGCGAACGACGTTGATGCTGCCGCCACGCTTGAGAGCTTGATCGTCGGGACTGGCGTCGACCACGTTGAGGTCGGCAATGCTGCGCAAGGCCAGCGACAGCGTGCCGCTCTGGCGCGCGCGGGCCAGCGTCTCGGCCTCTTCGGGTTTCAGCTCAAGCGTGACGGTCTTGCCGACCACCGCGTTCTGACCGTCTTTTTCCTTCGGCGCCTGGTCAATCGCGAGAACGCGAACATTGGGAAGGATGATTTCGGAAACGATGACATCCGCACCCGATCGGTCCGGGTTCTTGTCACGCCTCGATAAAATGACGTCGACCCGGTCGTTCGGCAGGATGAAGCCGCCGGCGCCGGTCTCCGGCGAGATTTCGGTCGAGATGGCGCGCATGCCGGTGGGCAGGATCGCCGCCATGAAGCCCGACCCGTTGGGCTTGACCAGCTTCAGCTCCCGGATCGGCTCGCCCGCGATAAAGGGCGCGCGCGCGATCGAGCCGGCGATCTGGGTGGTGGCGTCGGGGCGTTCGTTGCGGCGAATAAAAGTGTTGCTGGTGGTCGTTGCCGGCCAGGTTTGCCACTGCATGTCTTCCGGCTGGACGGTCTGGCCAAGGCCGATGTCGGATTTGGCCACCAGGACGTCCACCGTCTGCAGTTGTGCAACCGGCTCCGACGGGGGCGGCTTGGTGTCGGACCCGCTCGCAAGATAAGCGGCAACGCCGCCGGCACCGACAGCGATGGTCAGGACGACAATGCGTGCGGTATTCATACGCTTCACTTTCCACATTACGCCGCGACGGTTCCGCCGCCGTGATGGGAGTTGACCAGCTATTCGTCAAAGCATGGTTAATGAGGCGTATCTAAATCGCCTTAACGCCGGGTTACTTCAGAGCGTTTTCGATTCGGACGTGACCGGGTGGATACGATCAGCGCATGGCGAAGTGGCTGAGGTCGATCGCCTTGATCCAGTCCGTCTCCGGATAGATCAACAGCGCGCCGATCGCGAGCGCGATGCCGTAAGGAATCCCGTTTTCCTTGGCGTGCAGCCGCAGCAGCCAGGCTTGCCCCGTGAACGGATAAGGCAGCGGCCATTGCCGGAACTGGAGCAGCAGCAGCGTCAGGCCGCCGCCGAGCACTGACGCATAGAGCAGATAGTTCATGAGATGGCCAAAGCCGAACCATAACGCGGCTGCGGCCGCGACCTTGGCATCCCCGCCGCCGACCCAGCCCATGGCAAAGCAGGCAAACGCCGCGACCAGCACGGTGGCGCCGGCGCCGACATGCGAGAGGATGTCGTAAAGTGCCATCCCGCTCAGCAGCGCCAGAATCAGGAAGCCGGCCGCCAGCGCCAGCGATATCCGGTTCGAGATGGTCATGGTGAAAAGGTCGCTCGCGGCCGCGAACGCCATCAGGGCCGGAAACAGCAGGAGGCGTGCGATGTCGAGGATCATGGGATTTTGGGGCCCGTGCGGCTGACGCGGGGTCGAAGCATCGCCCTATCCTAGCGGCGAGAGATGAACAATCGGGAAACGGCCGGACGCCTCACCAGACGCTGGCAATCCGGGCAGCGAGAACGACAAGCGCCAGCACTAGTGCGAGACAGACCAGTTGCACCGCCGCATCGTCCCGGCTCCCGGCCGGCAGCGACGCTTTCCTTGCCGCGACGCTGGCATCGGGTTTACGCATGGTTACGCCATCATGATCCGCCGCAGACGACAAAGGCCCCGGACATCCCGGGGCCTTTGATGCTGATCCGGAACCGTCGCTTACTTCAGCGAGGTCGAGATCGCGGTGAAGTTGGTGGAGAGCTTGCTGCCGACGCCCTGAACAGCGGTAATGATCGCAATGGCGATACCGGCGGCGATCAGACCGTATTCGATGGCGGTTGCGCCGGACTCGTCCTTCACAAAACGCGAAACGATATTCTTCATAGATAACTCCATGTGTACACGTGGCTGGTCGAACTAACGTTTGGTCTCGCCGGCGTTCTCAGCACCGTGACCATGCCGCACCGTAAGGTCGGACAATTGCGGCACAGTTAATTCGACTGCGGAAACACCGCTGGAACCGGCTGTTCTTGAGCAGAGTAAATTTGGCATTAAGGCCTTTGCTACAATGCGATGTCGGTTGCGCCGGTCTTTATCTTAGAGACCGCGCGTCATCATCGTGCGCGTCGGATTCATGGCTCCTTAAGTCCGCAGGCGTACCCGTAGGATCCCGATCAGATGAGGTGGCCATGTCCAGTTTGCCTTTGGAAGTCGTCCAGATGCTCGGAGAGACGATCGCCAAAGTGGTGCCGATCACGATCGTGCTGGCTCTGGTGTTCTCCGTGCTGACCCATTTCTGGGCTTGCAACCCCGGCACCCCGTGGTGGCGCAAGCGCGAGCTCGTCACCGACATCTGTTACTGGTTCTTCGTTCCGTTGTTCGCGCGCGTATTTCGGATCGGGCTGCTCGTGGTCGGCGCCGGCGTCGTCTTCAAAATACATGACGCCGACGAACTGATTGCCTTTTACGACAACGGCCATGGTCCCTTGTCCGAGCTGCCATTGTGGCTGCAGGCCATGCTGTTCCTGGTCGCGTCGGATTTCATGCTGTATTGGCTGCACCGCATGTTTCACGGTGGCGGCTTCTGGAAATATCACGCCATCCATCATTCGTCCGAAGATGTGGACTGGATATCGGCGGCGCGCTTCCACCCGGTGAACCTGTTCCTGGGAACGATCATGGTCGACGTCATCTTGCTGATGGCGGGTATCTCGCCCAACATCATGTTGTGGGTCGGGCCGTTCACGACCTTCCACTCGGCTTTCGTTCACGCCAATCTGAACTGGACGCTCGGTCCGTTCAAATATTTGCTGGCAACCCCGGTGTTCCACCGCTGGCACCACACCTCGCTCGAAGAGGGCGGCAACACCAACTTCGCCGGGACCTTTCCGCTCTGGGATATCCTGTTCGGGACCTTCCGGATGCCGGAGAACAAGCTGCCCGACAATTATGGCGTGGACGATGCGGCGATCCCCTCCGAGCTCGGCGGACAATTGGCCTATCCGTTTCGCCACTAGCGCGATGGTTTGGAAGCTCGCTTCATGAGTGCAGAAGCCGGAACGATCCACCCGGAGAGAGCCGCCCTCAGCCTTGGCCAGGTTCCGGCATGGCTGTGGTTGGGAGTTTGGGTGTATGCGCTGCTGTTGATCAACGGCGACATCCTGCTCGGAGATTCCGATACTTACTGGCATATCGCCGCCGGCAAATGGATCCTCGATCATCACGCTCTGCCGAGTGTCGACATCTATTCGTTTACGAAATCAGGCGAGCCCTGGATTTCGAGTTCCTGGCTTGCGCAAGTTCTATATGCGGGAGCCTATGAGATCGCCGGTTGGGCCGGGCCGATCGCGCTCGCTGCGGCATGCATCGCCGCAGCCATCGCGCTCCTCGCCTTGATTCTCGGCCGCCGCATTGCCTCGACCCAGGCAATTCTGGTTGCGGTGGTGGCTCTGGTGCTTTCGGCGTTTCACCTCTTTGCGCGTCCCCATGTGCTGGCGCTGCCGATCATGGTTGCCTGGGTGAGCGGACTTCTGTCGGCGAGCGAGAGGCGCGAGGCTCCATCGTTCTGGCTATTGCCGTTGATCGCCGTTTGGGCCAACCTTCATGGCGGGTTCGTCTTCGGGCTTGCGCTGGTCGCGCCCTTTGCTTTTGACGCGCTGTGGAATGCCGAGGTTTCGCAGCGAAGGCCGTTGGCGCTGCGCTGGATTGCCTTTGGCCTCTGCGCATTGGCAGCGTGTTGCGTAACGCCTTACGGATGGGGATCAATCCTTGCGTCGCGCAAGATCCTCGAGCTCGGCGAGCTGCTGCGTCTCATTTACGAATGGATGCCGCCGAACTTCAGCCAGTTCGGCCTGTTCGAAGCCTGTATCCTGGCGTTGATCGCGGGCGCGCTTTACTCCGGCGTAAGGCTTCCGCTGCCGCGAATCGTACTGGTGCTGGGCCTGCTTCACATGGCCCTTTCGCACGTCCGAAACATCGAGATCTTCGCTTTGCTGATGCCGCTTGTGGTGGTCGCGCCGCTGTCATCGCAATTCGCCCTGCAGGCGGCCCGGTTTGCCAGGATGACCTTTCCGATGGCGTCAGTCGCAGCGCTGGTCGCTATTCTTGGTGCTTCCACATGGGCATTCGCGGCTACCCACAAGTTTGCGCCGTCAGCAGGCCAGTCGCCGGCCGCCGCCGTCGACGTGCTGAAGCAGCAAAACCCCAGGCATGTGCTCAATGATCTTCCGTTCGGAGGATATTTGATCTCGCGAGGGGTGCCGGTATTCATCGACGGCCGCGCCGAATTGTACGGCGAGCAGTTCGAAATGAAATATTACCGCGCACTGCAGCTCAAGGACGTAAATCTCCTTCTCGAGATGCTCAGGGACTACGACATTGACGCGGTGCTGCTGACGCCGGCGACGCCCGCGGCAAGCCTGCTTGATCATCTCGATGGCTGGCGGCGCGTCTATTCGGACGAGGCCGCCGTGCTGCATGTTCGCGCCGTCCATTGAGCGCCGAGCCGGGGCAGTCTTCCAAATCGATCGCGGTGCCGCAGTCATGTCCGCCGCACCGGCTGCAGCCGGCGGATTTCAGCCTTCGTTTAACATATCGATGTAAGCAAGCTTGTCTTAAGAGCGGCTTATCATGACCGAACGCAATCAATCGCTGGACCTGTTGCGCGGCGCGGCCATCCTGATGGTCCTGCTCTTGCATTGCGCACAAGCGATGACAAGCATCGTCCCGGGCTTGCGCTGGCTTGCATTGGAATATGGCGAGCGCGGCGTGCAGCTGTTCTTCATCGTCAGCGGCTACACCATGATGCTGACCTATGGAGACAGGGTCGAGTTCGCCGCCGCCCGCTCTTTTTATATTCGCCGCGTATTTCGGATTGTTCCCCTGTTTTGGGTCGCCATTTTCTTCTACGTTCTGATAACGAACGGCGAAGGCTTCACGTTCTGGGCGCCGGACGGCATCAGCGCGAGCGACGTCCTCTTGACGTTCTTTTTTCTCAATTGGTCCAGTGTCACGGCATTGAATTCGGTGGTTCCGGGTGGCTGGAGCATCGCCGTGGAAATGCAGTTCTACCTGCTATTTCCACTCATCATCTATCTGTTCAGGCGGCGGAACGGCCCGGCCTATTTTTACGCTCTGGCCGCTGTGGTTGGCGCTGCGGCGGAAATGCTAGCGCAACAATATTTTATTCCGCAGTTGGCGGCGTCTTTGCCGGCGAACCAGGCCTATTTGGCTCGCGCGTTCTTCTATTGTTGGTTACCGCGGCAGTTGATCTGCTTTGGATTTGGCATCTTGTTGTATCAGTGCATCGAACAAAGAAAGCTGGCTGCGATGGGCGTGCTACTAGTGATTAGCGCGTGCCTGTCCTTCCCGGCATGGGGAGGCCAAATCGTCATTTTGGCTGCGATTTCGTTCGCGGTTTTGGCGATGAACACCACGATGTCTTGGATGGGCCTGTTGGGACGTCATTCTTACGCCATCTACCTTACTCATGTCGCGTGGCTGTCGGCGATCAGCGCCCGGCTTTCGGTCGATCTGATTCTGATGTTTGTATTGGTCACCGCCGCCTCGCTGGCGGGGAGCTATTATGTGATCGAGCCTTTGTTTGAGCGCCGTTTCAATCGGCTTGGCCACCTTCTTGCGTCGCGCGCCGTCCGGCCGAAAATCGTCGCACCCGCCGCTTGAACCGGCTTTCGCTCCGCAGGAGCAGCGGCCGGCAGGCAGGCTTTCTCCGCTCCGTTTGCACTTCGTTCACACATTGACGTCAGATTTGCGCTGTCGGGCGCCGGTTCCGCTGCGTATCGCTTTAGTCGGCTTGTCAACGCCCCGGGGTAGAGTATGTCGGTGAGTTCCCTGCGTATGCGCGTGCGCGCGTTTTCCGGATTGCGGTCGCTGGCAATCGGAATCCTGTTGTGGCCGGTTGCTGCCCTGGCCGAGCCTTCGGGGGACGCGATCGCCGTCAATGTCGATCAGGCCAAGCTCGTCAAATTGCCCAGCCGCGTTGCCACCATCGTTGTCGGAAACCCGCTGATTGCAGACGTAACGCTGCAGACCGGCGGCATCATCGTGGTCACCGGCAAGGGCTACGGCGCGACCAATTTCATCGCGATGGACCGTACCGGCGAGATCCTGGTCGACCGCGTGATTCAGGTCGAAGGTCCGACCGACCGGCTGGTCACCGTGTATCGCGGCGTCGAACGCGAATCCTATAGCTGCATGCCGATCTGCCAGCGGCGGGTGACCCTTGGCGACGGCGAGAGCTATTTCAAATCGACGATCGATCAGGCCGGCTCGCTCTCGAGCCAGGCCAGCGGCAGCGCCGCCGCCAAGTCGAACTGACCGCGCAAAGGCCCGGAAGATCGTTAACCCAGGGTTAACAGCGCGGGCCACGCTGCTTCGATTGGGCGAAACACTTCGACAATCAGTTTCAGGTAACTAATGGACGCAAGCAATCGCTGCCGTCCCTGGGGTTCCTCGATGTCCTCGTCCGCTGCTTCACGCGCCTCGCTGCGAAGTGCATTACGCCGATTTCGCCGCAACCGCCGCGGCGCGACCGTGGTCGAATTCGCCCTGGTTGCGCCGGTGTTCTTTGCGCTGCTGTTCGCGATCCTCGAGACCGCGATTTTGTTTTTCGCAGGGCAAGTGCTCGAGACCATCACGCAGGAATCCGCGCGCATGATCATGACTGGTCAGGCGCAGTCCGCGGGCTACCAGCAGGCCGATTTTCAAGCCTATGTCTGCAAGCAGATTCCCGCACTCTTCACTTGCAACAACATTTACATTGATGTGCAGAGCTACCCGGCATTCTCGAACATCACCAACAGCAGTCAGATCGACAACGCCGGCAACTTCATCAGCAACAACCTGCAGTACAACCCCGGAGGGCCCGGCCAAATCGTGAAGGTGACGTTGTTCTATCAATGGCCGCTGATCGTCACCGGGCTTGGTTACAACATTTCGAATTTGAGCGGCAGCAAGCGATTGCTGACCGCGACGGCGGCGTTCCAGAACGAGCCTTACTGAGGGCCGAACCAGATGCAAGCGATGTCAATGTCCGGGGTCTGGCTTCGCATGCGGCTTATAGCCGTGCGGCTGTTCAACGATTCGCGCGGCATCGCGGCCACCGAATTTGCCATGATCGTTCCAATCATGCTGGTGGCGTTTTTCGGCACCGTCGAGATTTCGTCCGGGGTGGCGGTCGACCGCAAGGTAACGCTGATCGCAAGAACGCTGTCCGATGTGCCGTCTCAAGCGGGGCCGCCGCCGCCGCCGGCGCCGCTGAATTCACCGTTTGCGCCGGTGAACGACACCTATCTGCAAAATGCCTTCACCGCCGGCATAGCTATCCTTAGGCCGTATTGTGCAACACCCGCGACGCTGCAGCTTTCGGAGATCTACGTCGATTCCAACAAGGTCGCGAAGATTTCATGGAGCAAGGCTGCGACCATTCCCGACTGCTTCGCCACGCAGGCAACGCTGACGAATTCGACCCGCAATCCGGGCGACACCGTTACAATTCCGACCGCGCTTCTAGTGAAGCAAACCTATCTGCTCTTCAGCGAGGTGACCTATAACTACACGCCGATTGGGATCGGTTACGTCATGAAGACTAATGTGATGTTGAGCGACGTCGCCTATACAAGGCCGCGTCAGGTCGTTTGCTTGGTGTATAATAGTCTTCCGGCTCCCGATCCCAATACCGGCGTACAATGCCCGACGCCGCCCTGACGCTGATCGTCCTGTTTCGCGAATAGAAAAAGGCCGCGCGGAGGCGCGGCCTTTTTTTATTTGATCGGAGTGAATTTCTTAAAGCCCGTGCTCGTGCGAGCCGGACCGGAAGAAATTCGCATTAGCCGGCGGCGCGCAGATTGTCGGCCGAAGACTTGCCAGAGCGGCGATCGGCTACGATCTCGTAGCTGATCTTCTGGCCTTCACGCAGCGTTCCAAGCCCGGCACGCTCCACGGCAGAGATGTGCACGAACACGTCGTTGCCACCGTCATCCGGTTGAATGAAGCCGAAGCCCTTCGTTGCGTTAAACCACTTCACGGTTCCCATGCTCACGGGATAGTCCCTTCTCAAGTAGATATAGTCGAAGCCCACTACTGGCAGGCTGGTGAGATCGAATTTTTGGAAGGGTCGTCAGCGTCTAAACCGGCTGTACCGGTGGATAGCTAATGTCGTCCGGCCGAAAATCGATTAGTTATATTATTCCAAAGTAGGCCCCAAAACAATCCTGACGTGCGCGATTTTTTGATCGCGCCCGGATCTGCAACCGGCGGCTATGTCGGCGCAGCGACACGATTTTGTCGTGCGCGATTTCGAGACAAATGCCATCGCGTTTTCGAGCGAAGTGGGTACCGGTTCGCGTGAAGAAACCGCGTCAAAACAAGGAACAAAGCCCCGGTTCTGATCAATCAGGACCGGGGCTCTGGCGCTCACCTGCGACGGAACTGGCCGCGCGGCGGTGCGCCACGCGGAGCGCCGCCGCCCGGACGTTCGTCCTTGTGACGGAAGATCAGCCGGCCCTTCTCCAGGTCATAGGGCGACATCTCGATCGTCACCCGATCGCCCGCCAGCGTCTTGATCCGGTTCTTTTTCATCTTGCCGGCGGTGTAGGCGACGATCTCGTGTCCGGCATCGAGCTGCACGCGGTAACGAGCGTCGGGGAGGATTTCGGTCACCAGTCCTTCGAACTGGATCAGCTCTTCTTTAGCCATGGTTCTCTCCAGATCGATCGACGGCTAGCGTGGTCGTTGGGTGCGGTTGGGTTTTGTGTTCGGACGGCTTTCGCGATGCAAAAAGGCGACCCCTTGCATCCCTTCAGCCTTGCCGCTGCCTTGCGGCTGATGTCGCAACGGCTCCTGCCGGTTGGCCTCGTGCCGGTTGGTTTGCGGAACGCCATTATTACCACCGGAACGGCGGCGACGGCGAGGAGCTTTCGATCCAGGCGCGGCGTCATTGACCCTGGCGGCATGCACGCGCGGGGTGGAACGCCCGCCGCGATGCTGCGCCGGCGCCGGTGCTGCGTCGCGGTGGCCCGGCGTGCGGCGGTCTTCCCGGGGCAACACGATGCGGATCAATTTTTCGATGTCGCGCAGATACCCCATCTCCTCACCGCCCGCGATCAGCGAGATCGCGACCCCGTCGGCGCCGGCGCGCGCGGTGCGGCCGATGCGATGGACATAGGTCTCGGGCACGTTGGGAAGATCGAAGTTCACCACATGCGAGATGCCATCGACGTCGATGCCGCGGGCAGCGATGTCGGTCGCGACCAGGGTGCGGATCTCGCCGGTCCGGAATGCCGCCAGCACCCGCTCGCGGTGATTCTGCGACTTGTTGCCATGGATGGCGTCGGCCCTGATGCCGGCCTTGGCGAGGCCCTTCACGACCTTGTCCGCGCCGTGCTTGGTGCGGGTAAAGATCAGCGCGCGATCAACCGGCTCCTGCTTTAAGAGCTGCGCCAGCAATGCGGGCTTGGCCGAGTGATCGACCTGGATGATGCGCTGGGTGATGCGCTCGACCGTGGAGGCCACTGGCGTCACCGCGACGCGTGCCGGATCGCGCAGCATCGCTTCGGCGAGTTCGGCGATATCCTTTGGCATTGTCGCCGAGAAAAACAGCGTCTGCCGCTTGATCGGCAATTTGCCGACGATTTTCCGGATGTCGTTGATGAAGCCCATGTCGAGCATGCGGTCGGCCTCGTCGAGCACCAGAAACTCGACTTGTCCGAGTTTCAGCCCGTTGCTTTGCACGAGATCGAGCAGGCGGCCGGGAGTGGCGACCATGATTTCGACACCCTGCATGACCGAACGGACCTGACGTCCCATCGGGACGCCGCCGATCGCCAATGCCGACGTGAGGCGGATGTGACGGCCATAGGCGTTGAAGCTGTCGAGGATCTGGCCCGACAATTCGCGCGTCGGTGAGAGCACCAGCACGCG
>WNFJ01640077.1_pt1 | contig 18952 bp, 16 predicted proteins | sample 5400461 | NCBI WGS metagenome assembly WNFJ01 (sample SAMN13153349, study PRJNA577476) | soil metagenome | isolation source: 115 cm saprolite on Douglas fir-dominated hillslope | place: USA:California | collected 2013-09-17
GCCAGCGCGCTCGTCCGCGAAAAACGTGGATCCACATGGATGATTGTGGCGCCGTGCTCCTTGGCCTTCATCACCCAGCGAAAACCGACCGGATGCGCCTCGGCCATTGATGAGCCTTCGATCAAAATACAATCTGCGTTGGCTAAATCTTGTTGCGCGGTCGTAGCTCCGCCCCGGCCAAACGAGGTGCCCAGACCGGGCACCGTGCTGCTATGTCATATCCGGGCCTGGTTGGACACGCAGACCATCCCCAGGCCACCAGTGAAAAGCTTTTTAATCAAATAATTCTCTTCGTTGTCGAGCGTGGCGCCACCGAGGTGACAAATAGCGGTTGTATGATTGACTGCGGATCCGTCGACGTGCCTAACGAATGTGCGCTTGCGCGCTTCCCAAACGCGCTCCGCAACCATGTCCATCGCGCGGTCGAGCGGAATTTCCGTCCATTCCTTCGCGCGTGGCGCGCGGTACTTCATTTTCGTTTCACGCCGCGAATGCGTGAGCAATTGATAGGATGCGGCGCCCTTCGGACAAAGATTTCCCTGACTGATCGGCGACTCCGAATCACCTTCGATAGAAATCAGTTTCCCATCCTTGTGATAGATCAATTGTCCGCAACCGACGCCGCAATACGGACAAATCGAGCGTGCGACCTTTGCGTCATCGATGCGCGCATACATCGCGCGCGTCTTGTCCGACATCGACTCGAGGCCCGTGCCGTCCTTGCGCTCGCGAATTTGCCTAACGAGCGGCCATTTCGAAAGCAGCGCGAACATAATCTTTATTCATTTCTTCGCGGCTGGCGCGGACTTCAGTCTCTTGAAAGTGTCATGGTACAATTGGCTAAGCTAGGAAAAACAAACGCAGTTGGATAATCACACTGATTGTTCACGTCGTGGCGGTCTGACGATGATCGGCAGCAAAACGGAAATGAGCATCACGACTGCGATCACATGAAGCGCGCCGGCATAATTTCCTGCAGTCTCACGCATGCGTGCGATGTAAAGCGGCCCGAACAGACTGGCGAAGCTCCAGGCCGTTAGCATTAAACCATAGATAGGGCCAACGTTTTTGGGCCCGAAGTAATCTGCGGTGAAGGCCGGCATAGTGCCGAACCCGCCGCCGTAACACATCAGGATAATAAAAGCGATGATTGTCATTATCGACGACGAGGTAATCCTCGGCACGAACCAAAAGAGTAGGACTTGAAGAATGAACATGATGGCGAATGTCGCGCGGCGCGTTATCAAGTCGGAGACCCACGCCCAAAATACGCGGCCGACGCCGTTGCCCAGGCTCGCGATTCCGACCATGCCGCCGGCCACCACCGCAGTCACGCCAGTGAGCTCTTGAAACAGAGGCCCTTCCTGCGAAATCAGCGAAATGCCGGCGGAAGTGTTCAAAAACAGGATCAGCCAAAGCGCCCACCACTGCCAGCGCTTCAGCGCTTCGCCCAAGACGTAGTCATGCGTCGCGCGTTGGGCGGTTTCTTTCGCACTCGGAGTCCATCCTGGCGGCTGGTAGCCTTCCGGCGGGTTTTGCATGAACAATGCTGCGATGATCGCGATGATTAAGTAGGCGATGCCGAGATACGCAAAGGTACTTAAGACGCCGACCGATTGAATGAGCCGTGTCGCGACCGGCGCAGTGATCAGCGCGCCAGCACCGAAACCACCAACCGCAATTCCTGTGATAAGACCGCGCTTATCAGGAAACCATTTCACTAACACAGCTACTGGAACAATGTAGCCAAGACCTAGCCCAAGGCCGCCGATGAACCCGTAACTAAGATACAGCCACCAAAGCTTGTTTGCCGAGAAGCTCGCAAGAAAGACGCCCACGCCATAAAGCACCGCGCCGGTCAAAGCTACAATTCGCGGACCTTTCCGCGCCATCCACAAGCCGCCGAAGAACGCCGCGAAACCGAGCACGAAAATGCTGATGGTGAAAGTGAATGTGACCTCGGAAATGCTCCAGCCAAACTGCTTCGACAACGGGATGCGGAACACGCTCCAGGCGTAGACAGCGCCGAGCGCGATCTGAAGAAACACTCCAGCGATCGCGATGACCCAACGATTACCGGCTTTCATCATTTCTTTCCGACGCTTGCAACTACAAGGCAATCGTGTGCTGTAAGAAAAACGGTTGGCTCGCGAGATTTCGCTCTGAACTGGCAGCGCACCGCAGGAGCGGAGTTCACGCACCATTCAATTTGAATGCCGGTTCGGATGGCAAGTTACAATCTTGTGACAATTCTTCGTCTGAAGGCGAGAAGAACTGGGGCCATGAAAGCTAGGGTTTCGTATTCGCAAATAAATCGGGCATGGGAGCGGGCTGGGACGCCTGCAATCGGGGGTCACATCCGGGCGACGGCAATCTAAACCGCTTAGGGATTGGATTTCAGAGTCCGAGCGTAGAGCGCGCCTCACGCGCGAATTTGAAACCCGACAGGGGCAGCGCTCCCGAATCGATATTCTTGACGAGCCCGAGGACCTGAAAAGCGCGCCCGAGCATTTCGGGATGCAGCAACGTTTGCAGCGCGCGTTTGGTTTTGGGCGAATCAGGCAGGGACGATTGACCCCAATCGTCCGCGGGCGGTTCGGGTGAACCGCCCCTACCTAGTTCAGAGATGATTCCGGTTAGGAAATGATGTTGGTCGGTGAATCCGGCGACGCGCAACCCGTTTGCCCGCGCGCGCTCGACGATGCTCGACCAATCCACTTGCATCGTGATATCCGCCTGCCCGATCTGTTCGAATGGCGAATCAAGATTTCGATGCTGCGCGCGCAGCTGGACCTTTGCCTGAAATTCGTCCGCCAGACGTCCGTAATCGATCGCGATAATATATCCGCGTTGCAATTTCGCTGCGATGTCGTCAATCCATTCGAGGGCCGGTTGATTGAAAGCCCATCCGTCTGTCGGCAGCTTGGCCGCCTTCGCCAAGGCTTCGGCGCCCAGGGAAGCAGCCGCTCCTTGGGAGAGCGCGCGCTCCACGAACACAAAGTTATCGCCTTCCACATCAACAAGTTTTTCCATGTCGCCGCTGATCAGGCGCACAGGCATCGCATCCAGCAGTTCGTTGGAAAAATGAACGCCCACGAATGGTTGCAGCGAGTCGAGCCACTCGACCTTGCTGCGAAACTGCTCCAGCGTCCTCTGTTGGCATTCTTGCAAAACTGGAAATGGCTCGACTATTCGGTAGCGCAAAGCCGCGAAGAATTCTGGCGCGCGTTTTTGCGCCGATTCGAGAACGTCGCCGGCGAACTGCCCATCGTCCGCGCCCTGTTCGACTATCACGAAATTGTCGATCTTACCGAGTCGCTCCCAGATTTCGATAAACTGAGCGCAGAGCAACTGCCCAAACAGAGGGCCAACGCTCACATTGGTAAAATAATCGCCCGCCCGTCCAATCGCGCAGCGACCGGAGGAATAATATCCATGTTCGGGATGGTAGAGCGCCTGGTGCATGAACCAGGCAAATGATTGCGGCCCCCGGTCGCGAATCTCATTGCGGATCACTTCAATGAGCGCAGGATTTCCGATCTGTGTGTTCAACGTTCAACGCTCAACGTTCGACGCTTAACGTTCAACCGCTGCGCCTTCGTTGGACATTGGACGTTGGGCGTTGAGTGTTGAACGTTTGCCACCTAACTTGGCAAGCTAGTCTGTCGCTGCCGTGAAATCGACCACCACATATCTGAGGCCCCCGCCGGGTTACCGTTTTCGGTCGCCCTGGTATTCACGGCCATGGTTTTACGTTCCGGTCGGCATCGTTGCCGTCCTGGTTGTGTTTGTAACTGTGTACGTTTCCAGTCTCATCGCCGACCTCAAAGCCCAGGCGAGAACGTTCGATCTAAACAAGCTCGACCAGATGGAATCAGCCAGCGTGATTCTGGATCGCAATGGCAAGATCTTCGGCCAAATCTACGTAGAAAACCGCGAGACGGTGCCCTACGAGCAGTTGCCTGCTGATTTGGTCAACGCAGTCGTCGCGGTAGAGGACGCGAAATTTTATCAGCACCACGGCTACGATTTGCTCGGGATCATCCGTGCGGCGTTGAAAAATTTCACCGCCGGCCACGTGCGCCAGGGTGCAAGCACCGTCACGCAACAACTCGCGCGCAACAGTTTTTCGTTAAAAGAAAGAACGTTCCGCCGCAAGCTGCTCGAGATTTTTCTGGCGCGGCGAATCGAAGACCAGTTCGGGAAACAAAAAATCATGGAGCTGTATCTAAACCGAATCTACTTCGGTGGCGGACTGTACGGGGCGGAAGCGGCAGCGCGAGGATACTTTGGCAAGCCCGCGCGTGAGATGTCGTTGGCGGAGTGCGCCACGCTCGCAGGTCTGATCAAGAGCCCAAACAGATTGTCGCCATGGACTGATCGCGCCAATTCTCGCGAGGTGCGCGACTTTGCGCTAGACCGGATGCGCGACCTCGGATTTATCAGCCGCGAACGATGCGCCGCTGCGCGAGCGGAACAGATCGCCATCGGGAGCCGGCAAAACGCGCAGGGACAAACCTACGCCGTCGATTATATCCGTCAGCAGGTCATCGCCGCCGTCGGGTGGGACCGCGCAATGAACGAAGGGTTTCGCATTCACACCACGATCGATGTCGATCTCCAGAAGGTAGCGGAGGATTCTCTCCGGGATCATCTGGAAGCGGTCGAGCAGCATCCCGAATATAATCATCAGACTTACTCCACGTACGCGGCCTCGTTTCGCAAAGCCAAGGCAAACGGTACAATGTCTGATCAACCTGCGCCGGAGTATCTGCAGGGAGCAGTCATTGGCCTCGACAACGCGACCGGAGACATTCTGGTACTCGTGGGCGGACGCGATTTCGAGCACAACCAGTACAACCGTGCGTTGCAAGCTCGCCGGCCCGCTGGCACTGCGATGCTGCCGTTTGTTTATGCGGCAGCCTTCGAGAAAGGGTTTTATCCCGGATCGCTGGTGGAAGATTCGCCGCTGGATAATCGCGCAGTCATGATCGGCGGCACAACTGGAATTCTTGGCGAATGGGGCCCGGAAAGCGCTGACAACCGGTACGAAGGCGCGATGACGGCGAGGCAGGCGCTGGCTAAATCGAAGAACGGCGCAACCGTCCGCATCGGAATGAACGCAGGCGTGGATTCGGTGTTACAGCTTTGCTCCGCAGCGGGCATTCATTCTTCGCTGCGTCCGTATCCGGCTACATTTCTGGGAAGCAGTGAAGTCACACTTGCCGAGCTCGGGCTCGCATACACGATATTTCCAAATGGCGGCTGGCGGCCAAATGCACCGCACATTTTGGAGCGCATTGAAGAAAAGGACGGAACGCTGGTTTGGAATGGAAAGCAGGAGAGCATCCGGAAATTGGTCATCAAGCCTGAGACCGCCTATGAAGTGCATTCCTGCCTTTCGGACGCGCTTCAATCGGGAACTGGCAAAACGGCTTTTACACAATTTGGTCTCAAGAAAATTCCCGCAGCGGGTAAAACCGGTACCTCTTACGATTTTATTGACGCGTTGTTTGCCGGATATGATTCCAATTTCACGTGCGCTGTCTGGGCAGGCTTCGACAAGCCGCAAAAGATTTACCGCGGCGCGTTTGGGCGCGAACTCGCGTTACCGATTTGGGTCGATATCATGAACGCAGCCGCCAAGAGTTATCCACCGCGAGAAATTAAACAGCCGGCAAATCTGAAGCAGGTTGAGATTTGTTCGAGGTCCGGCTTGCTCGCGACGGACAAGTGTTATGACACTATGAAAATGGCCAACGGCGACGCGGTCCAGCGGCGCACCACTTACACGGAAATTGCGACGGCGTCACAAGCGCCTACTGAGTCGTGCGATGTGCATGGTGAACCGCGCGCTCGTCTCGCTCGCGAGTTTTCTTCCAGCGACTTGCCCCGCGCTGCGCTCGCGGTGGACCTCAGCGCGGTAGCGCCCATCGAAATAAAAAGTCCAACATTGGTGGCTGACAACGACCCATACAATTCGCTTAAGCCAAAGTTGAAACCCGAGCCAGCACCACAGCCCGCACCGCAGATAGCGGACACGCAAAAACCCGAGAACCCAACCAGTGAGAGTGAAGTAAAGAGGGCAAGCAACACGGCAGATCAAGGCGCATCCCGCACCCAAACACCAGAATCCACTTCGGAGGTCAGGAAGGCGATTCCGGTTGAACCGATCAGGAAAGCGATCCCGGTCCAGCCGCAGGAGAAAAAGCCAGTCGAAATCAGACGCGCGATACCAGTCAAACCGCTCAACCAGGAGAACGAGGAAGAGACGCTCCTGAGATCGACGGTACCGCCACGCGACATTGATGAATAAGCGGTAATGCCGGGAATCCGCTAACTGATGACATCGCAAAGCGCCGATGATTTTCGGCTAACTGTTCTGAACCCTGCAGGACGCGACCCGGAACAGAAGTTTGAAGAATTGCCTGCCCCTGGTGAAGGCGCGCATCCGCCGATTAATTTTCATGCCTTTGCTGCCTGCACGCTGGGAGCTTTCCATTTCAATCCGCGCCGCGCTGTCGCTGAGAACACGCCGGTCCTCCTGCTCTTGCGCAGCGATTTTCGCGCGTCAGAGCGCGCATTGAGCGATCTAAAAAAGCAAGGCCGCACCGTCGCCGTTTCGCTGAAGGAGACTGGTCTCCACCAGATCGCACAACAGTTATGCGACCGCGCGAGGTTAGCGCGCTTCATGAAAATTGTGGCGGAAGCAGATGGGTGCATTGCCACTACTCCGGCGGCGGCGGAAATTTATCAGCGTGTCCGTTCGAAACGTGACCCTGCGACAGTTGCCTTTATCCCGACTCCCTATCCCGTCGATGATCATCGATGGAATTTTTCTCTGCCGCCAGCCGAACAATCGGGAATTTTCGTCGGCACAAGGGAATGGGACGTGCCCTCGCGCAATCATTTCGCGGCGTTATTGGTCGCGCGCGAGCTTTGCGAAACGACAGGTGAACCGGTAACGGTCGTCAATTTGGATGGACATAAGGCGCGCCGATTGCTCGAAGACCTGAGATTTTCAGAGGGAAAACTCCGCTTAGTTGAGAAATGGAAGTCCTACCCGGACTATCTGCGCGATGTGGCGCGGCATAAGATCGTTTTGCAATTGGATCGCAGCCACGTCCCGGGCCAGGTCGCGGGGGACGCTCTTCTCTGCCGGATTCCGTGCATCGGCGGCGACGGCGCCATTGAAAGAATCGCTTTTGCGAAAACTTGCGGCGAAGGCTGGACAATTACCGAGATCGCTTCGATGGCGCTCGACCTGTTGAAAAATGCGGATCGGCACGCCGCGATTGTAACCGAATCGCAGGATCGCGCGCTAGGGCGGCTCTCATTTCAGTCGGTGCGTTCGCAGCTGGCGCAGTTTTTTGCGCAGTTCGCTGAGGAGCAGCGCTAACCAACAAGAGCTTCTGTGCGCCCGGGAACATCAGGCTAAAAAGGTAACTGCAAGGTTGCTTGCGAGACGAGTCCGCTCACGCGACTAGATTTACGATTTCGCCGCAAAGCTGTAACGATCTGACCACAACCCTAACAGCTGCGTAGCGATAAGAGCTCAGGCAAGGAGCGTGCGCTCCCAACCAAAATCAAAAAATAATCTCGAACAGCTTAATACCGTTCCATTTTCCGGGGTGGTTCGGATCGAATGACGTACTCTCCACCCAGGTACCGTATCGAGGCGGTGCCCATGGGTTGAGCATCTGGAGCGGATTACGGCCGTCGCTAAATCCTCGCGGGACAACTCCGGTGACCTCGGGACGTTTTAAGAGCGGCGGCGGCGTCTCCATCGCTCGCACGGGTTTTTGCGGGCCAATTGGGGCTCTGAATTCTTGCGCCCACGCGGTTGTAACCAGCGCGGCCAGGATTGCGACGATGAATGTTTTCATGTTTTTCCTTTCGTTCCAGGCGTGCAAATTCTTGCCCGCACCACACCGTTGCCCACATTATATACTTCGATGGACTACCTTGAAAAGGCCGGACGCGTCCTGGACATAGAAATTTTTGAGCTCAAGCGGCTCCGAGAGCGTCTGGACGAAAATTTCTCCCGCGCGGTAGAGCTGATCAGGGAAACTGTGGACGCGCGCGGCAAAGTCGTTGTTGTCGGCGTCGGAAAATCCGGACACATCGGCGCAAAGATCGCAGCCACTCTCACCAGCACCGGATCGCCCGCGGTGGTGCTCGACTCTTCAAACGCGTTGCACGGCGATCTTGGCATGATCGCGGACGGAGATGTGGTGCTCGCTCTGAGCGCCAGCGGAGAGACGGAAGAAATTGTTCGGATTCTGCCGGCCATTGCCCGGTTCCAGGTGAAGATCATCGCGATGTGTGGCGATCCGAAATCGGTCCTCGCGCAAAATGCCCATCTCTGTCTCGACGTGAACATCGAACAGGAAGCTTGCCCCCTGAATCTAGCGCCAACTTCCAGCACAACGGTGATGCTGGCGTTGGGCGATGCGCTGGCAATGGTGTTGTTGGAGGCACGCGGCTTTAACAAGGAAGATTTCGCAAAGTTTCATCCCGGCGGAATGATCGGCCGCAGCATGCTCATGCGCGTGCATCAAATCATGCGACCGCGCGAGGCAATGGCGATTGTTTCTACCGATGCGCCGATCCGCGACGTGCTGAAAGCAATGACTGGCGTACGCGCCGGCGCGGCGGTTGTGACTGACCAAGATCAGCAACTATTGGGCATTTTCACACACGGCGATTTCGTGCGCCATTTTCAATCTGATTCAAGGATAGGCGAACGACTGGTGGCGGACCTCATGACGTTGAACCCAGTCACGGTGCACAAAGACAAACTCGCCGTGGAGGTTCTTAATCTGCTGGAACGTCATCGTATTGACGACCTCGTTGTGGTCGATGACGACAACGTGCCAGTAGGCATTGTCGATTCACAAGACCTCACGCGGTTGAAGCTGCTCTAGGGCGCTGCGGAGATACTCTGGGTAGCGCGCGCCGCGTGCTGGTTTCGGCGTAGCGCCGAAACAATCTTTTTTCGCGTCTCAAGCGCAGCGAGCGATGGAACTCGCAGGGAAAGTCCGCGATCGCGAGGACGCGCTCGCCAGCACGCGAGACGCGCGCCTTACCCATAGAGTTGCACGTGCGCCGACCGCGTGTAAACTCCGCGCTCCTCCGCTTTATCGCTTCAACGCTTTAACGAATCACGTCTTCACCATGCCCGCAGCTAATGATCTTCGCAGAGGAATGGCCATAAAATACAATGGCAACCCTGCCATTGTTCTCGAAGTCCATCACCGAACACCAGGCAATTTGCGCGCGTTCGTCCAGGCGATCATCCGCTACATCAACACGGGGAAGAGCGCAGATGTCCGCTTTGGTTCAACGGACAAGGTGGAACTGGTCTCTATCGAGCGAAAACAGCTCGATTTCAGTTACGAGGATCGCAACGGCTATTATTTCATGGATCCGGAGACGTACGACACGATCACGTTACAGGAAAACCTGATCGGCGATGCCAAGGATTACCTGGTGGAAAATTTATCCGTGCAGGTTCTCTACGCAGAAGGCAAAGCGGTGCAGGTTGAATTGCCTGCGTCGGTTAGTCTGAAGGTAGTTGAATCAGCGGAAGGCGTGCGGGGCGACACCGCGAGCAACGTCACCAAGCCGGCAAAGCTGGAAACAGGAAAGACCATCAACGTCCCGCTCTTTATTAAGGAAGGCGAGACAATCAAGATCGACACGCGCACAGGCGCCTACATGGGACGGGCGTGATCGCGATCTGCTGGGGAACACCCCGAAAGGTTTCGGGGTTCATCTCGGCAGCTTGCCGAGATGCATTGCGCAACCCGCGACTAACCTTTGTGTGCATGTTTCCGGCAAGCTGCCGGAAACTACGGGCTGGCAGCCCGTGCTCCCCAGACACTGTAAATTTCGCTTTTCCAAATTCGTCGCAATCCGCGTAATCTGCGGACGAGTCTGAGAGCAAAAAACCGAAAATCGAGAAGCGACCGCATTACGCGCAAATCCAAGCGCGGCAGGAAAGTTGTCCGAAGCGTCGCGCGCGCGAGGCCGACAGGCTTCATCGCCGGGCCCGAGCCCCTCACTGTGCCCACGCGCTGGGTAAAATTTGTGTTTGCGATTTTCCTGCTACCGATCTGCGCAATTTTTAGCCAAACATTTTTCACTGCTTTTGCGCGCGCGACCACGACGCAGCGGTTCTGGGCAGGCGAAGAATTTTGGTTTTTTTCATTGGGCGCAGTTCTTTGGCTGATCGCGTTCTTCGGTCTTCCGCGCCCCCTCGTGATTTATGTTTTTGGGCACGAGCTTACGCATGCACTTTGGGTTTGGCTCATGGGCGGGCGCGTTAGCCGGTTTCGTGTTACTCGCGACGGCGGACACGTCGTAACGAGCAAGGCCAACTTTTGGATCGCGCTCGCGCCTTATTTTTTCCCGATCTACAGCATTCTGGCGATCGCCGTTTACGGAGCGCTCAGCCTATTTCTAAACATGCAGCCATATGGGCGATTGCTTTACGCCGTGATCGGCGCGACCTGGGCGTTCCATTTCACGTTCACGTGCTGGATGATTCCAAAAAATCAGACTGACCTGAGCGATCAGGGCACATTTTTTTCGCTCGCAGTAATCTATCTGATGAACCTCCTTCTGCTCTGCGTGATGCTGATTCTCGCGTCATCGCATATCACATTTGCGAGTTTTGGTGCGGATTTGCTGACGAACTTTGGCAACTTCGTGCAGTGGACGCTTGAACTTTTGCGCGGAATCCACAGCGGATGATCTGTAGCCCTCGCCCTGTGGACCACGTGCTTTCGGTCAATCAATTACGCCAGCGCCGCGCTTCGCACAGCGAAGCGGCTACAGGTTCGTAATCACCGCGAACGGGAGAATTGATAATGCGTCTGAGAGCTTCACGTGTCGGTCCCGTACGGACGCGGGCCGACATGTGAAAAGATCGTGTGCCTGCGCAAGAGAAAGCGTTTTTGGAAATTCGATTGACGTGTCTTTCCATAACTCCCCTATCGGCGGAAAACCAACACGCGAAGACAACCGCGGCGCGATCACGACAATCCATTTTTCGCCCAAGTGCCGGGCGAAACTGACGCAACACCCGGCAAACGTTCCGCTCAGGCGGAGCGGCAGATATTCGCCGCGCTGAAAAAGATCGGCGTGCTCGCGACGAAATCGTAGCATTCGCTGGGTCAGAAATATCTTGATCCGCCCATCGTGCCAGGTCTGCATCAATTCTCCGGGAGTCGCGGTCGGCAATCCCTGGACCATATCGCGGCGCCGGTTGTAATCGACTGGGCGCCGGTTATCTGGATCGACCAGGCTATAGTTCCAAATCTCGCTGCCCTGATAAATGTCGGGTACGCCGGGCGAAGTCAGCTTAATCAATGTTTGAGTAAGCGAATTGATGGCGCCGAGACGTGCAATCTCCGTCGCAATCGGAAGGAAAATTGGCACAAACTTGTTTCGCGGCGACGAGTCCAAAACCGTTGCGACAAAATCTCGCATCGCTGCATCCCACTCTTCGTTTGGCTGGATCCAGCTCGTATTGATCTTTGCTTCGTGGAGCGCTTTCGCCATGTAAGCCTGAATTCGTTCGACATACTCCGGTGACGCTATGGATTCCGGTTCGCCATTTGGCTGCATAGGCCAGGTCCCTAACAGAGTCTGATACAGCAAATATTCTTCGTTCGCGTCCGGCGCTTCCAAGTCATTGACCGTTCGTTTCCACCGGCGATTCGCCACCTGCCAGCGTTGCAGCGAACGTCGCCAAAGCTCGGGAACTTCGGAAATCGCCACGATTCGCGCACGCACATCTTCGCTGCGTTTTGTGTCGTGCGTCGAGGTGGCCAGCAACGTAGCCGGCCAATTGCGTTGCCGATCCAGATTGCGCTCGTGAAACGACTCGATGCTAAGCCCGAACTGTTGCGGCTCGCCGCCGACTTCGTTTAGCGCTGTCAGCCGGTTGTAAATGTAAAACACCGTGTCCTCCAGTCCCTTCGCCATCACGGGTCCTGTAGTTTGTTGAAATTTTAAAACGAAATGCATGTGCGCCGCGCGTCCAGCGGCATCGAGATTTGGTTGGAAACGAAAGAGCAGCACGTCGTGCAGATAATTGAAGATCGACTCGTCCATCGCTGGATTCCGCCGTTTGGCGGCGCTGATCGCGCGCTCCACGATTTGACAATCTTCTTCGCTCACCGGCTGACCCGGCGCGAGATATGTTCGATAAACAGGGAAGCAGGCGATAGTCTCGCGCACCGCACGCGAAAGCGCCTCGAGCGTGAAATCCCGATACCAACGATTTCGTTCGGAAAGCCGATCGAGCATGTCGCCCAAAACATTGACGTCGTTTGCCAGCGCGAGTTTCATCACCTGCAGTTTTTTCGCATATAGCAGATGGCCAAAAGGAACCGAGTGACCGATGAAACGATGGAACGTTTTTGTGATCGCCGCCTCGGCTGAGGAATCGACCAGCAACTGCGTCACTTGATTCGCAAAATCGTAGCCAGTGGTCCCATGTACGCGCCAGTCTTTGCGCAACGTTTCAGAGCCGGTGAGGATTTTCTCCGCAATCATGTAAATGGCGCGGCCGTTTTTAGACAACGCGATCCCCAGTGCTTTCGCACAACGCTGCTGGAGTTTTTCAAAATACTCCCCAGGCAAATAGAGACCATCCGGATGATCGATGCGTAGCCCTGTCACTGCGCCAGCACTGACCAAATCCACAACAAGCCGGTGAACGGCGTCGAAAACCTTTGGCAACTCGACCCGGATCGCCGCCAGATCGTTTACATCGAAAAAGCGGCGGTAATTGATTTCTTCAGCCGCGACGCGCCAAAACGCGAGGCGATACGACTGCGCGTTGAGCAATTCATCCAGCGTATCGAAACTGCGCCGATCGCCCGGCTTTCCGTTGATCTGCGCAAAAGCTTTTTCGATCGCCTTTTGCACCTGCGGCGCTTCAGCACAGCGTCGCTCCAGACGCCGTTTGATGATCTCCTTTTCGCGAATCCGTTCCGCGATGCGCTTCACGTCGGTTTCGGTGCGCTTGGGCAAATACTCGAGCGCAGTCAGAATGCTTTGTAATTCCGCGTAAAAGTCTTTGTGCTTGTGTTCGGCGAGATGTTTTAAAGCAATTTCGAGAACGTAACGATACGTTCCCGGCGCGATCGGGAGTCTGCGCTCGCCATAGAACAGAAAGAACGTTCCTTCTTCAAAACGCACCTGCAACTCGCCGCGCTCAAGGACGCGCCCATATTGGTCGCTCAGAATCGGCAGCAGAACTTTGTCGCGCAGATCAAATTTCAGGGGATGCCAATCGATATCAAAATACGGCGCATACCTGGAACTGGGGCCGTTTTCCAGCACGTCCATCCACCAGGCATTGCGCGAGTCGGCGATGCCGACATGATTCGGGACAAAATCCAGGATCTGCCCGACCGAGTGGGAATGAAGTTCCGCGATCCAGGCGTCATAATCGTCGCGCGAGCCGATCGCGGCGTTCAACTTGTTATGATCGGTAATGTCGTAACCATGCAGGCTATCCGCGCTCGCCTGAAAATACGGTGATGCATACACGTCACTAACTCCCAGTGCGTGCAAATACGGCACGATTTCGCGCGCCTGAGAAAAGGTGAACCAGCGATTGAATTGCAACCGGTAGGTAGAAGTTGGAATGCGCGGATGCTCCTTTTTCACGGCAGGAAGCAAACGTCCAACGCCCAACGTCCAACGTCCAACACCGAAATTCAGAGTCTGATTTTGAGACTGAGGGTTCGCTGAGCGTTTGGCGTTGTCTTACATTTTCTCCGGTACCTTGATTCCGAGAAGGTCGAGACCGTGTTTCAAGACTCGCGCGGTCAAATCGCACAAGGCGAGGCGCGAACTGCGCGCCGGTTCCTCTGATTTCAGCACGGGGCAGGCTTCGTAGAATGTGTGGAAGCTGTTCGCTACCTCGAACAGGTAATTTGCCAGAATATTTGGCCGAAAATCATTCAGCACTTGCGGAAGGACCTCAGCAAACTGACACAGGCGTTTGGCGAGATTGATTTCGGCGGAAGCGGCGAGAGCTAGCGCTGTAGCCACCGGCCTGTGGCCGGTCTCCGCGTGTCGCGTGTCAGCGCTGACGCCCCACAGGGGCGTGGCTATAGCGGATTCGCCTGCTTTGCGAAAAATCGAACGAATCCGGACGTAAGCGTTCTGCAAATACGGCGCGGTGTTTCCCTGCAACGAGAGCATCTTGTCCCATGAGAAAACGTAGTCGGTCATCCGATACTGCGAGAGATCCGCATATTTCACCGCACCGGTCCCGATCTTCTGCGCAATGTCGATCTTTTCGTCCTCGCTGAGGTCCGGATTTTTTTCCTCGATGATTTTGCGCGCGCGTTTGCAGGCTTCCTCGAGAAGATCGCGCAATGGGACGTTCTCGCCGGAGCGCGTCTTCATAAGTTTGCGGTCTTCGCCGAGAATGCTGCCAAACGTGATATGGCGCAGATTAGCAGTGTAACGTTCGCGCCGCGCGATCTCGAAAATTTGTTTGAAATGCAAAATCTGCGGCGCACCCACGACGTACCAAATCGCATCCGCTTTCAAATCGTTGATCCGATAATCGATTGTGGCGAGGTCTGTCGTTGCATAGTTAAATCCGCCATCTCGTTTGCGGATGATGAGGGGTTTATCGGCTAGTTCAGGAACCTCCCGGAAGAAAACGACCACTGCGCCCTCACTAATCTCGGCTATGCCGGATTTCAGCAGGCGTTCGACCACGCCGGGAAGCCGATCGTGGTAAAAACTTTCACCGCATTGAAGGTCGTAATGAACATCAAGCAATTTGTAAACGCGCTCGAAATCCTGCATTGAGAAGGCAACGCATTCGTTCCAGATATCGAGATTTTCCCGGTCACCGGCCTGGAGCTTTATCAACTCCTGGCGGCATGCTTCGCGAACTTCGGCATCCTTTGTTGCTCGCTCGTTTGTCTCCTTGTAAATGCGAACAATCTCCGCCAGCGGATTGCGCTGGAGCGCTTGTCGATCCAACAAATTTTTCCAGCCGTAAATCACCATCCCGAACTGCGTGCCCCAATCGCCAAGATGATTATCGCGGATGACTTCGTACCCGAGAAACTGCGCGATGCGCGCCAGCGCGTCGCCGAGCACGGCGCTGCGGATGTGACCGACATGCATCGGTTTGGCAACATTGGGCGAGCCAAAATCAATCACAATGCGGCGTGGCGATTTCTCCTTAGCAACACCAAGCCGTTCATCCCGCAGCACCTCCATAGTCTTTTCAGCGACTGCGCTGGGACGCAGTGTGAAATTAATGAACCCCGCGCCCGCGACCGTCGGTGGTTCGCAAACGCCGCCAGCATCGAAGTGCGTGACGATTTTCTCCGCAAGAACTCGCGGATTTTCGCCGCGCTGTTTTCCCAGCACAAGAGCGGCGTTAGTCTGGTAATCGCCAAAGCGCGGATCGCTTGCCGGCGTTAGTTCGCCGGCGTCCGGCAGCGCCGCCTTCCTGAGCGCGTCGGAAAGCTTCTTTGCGAGAAGTAATTGAAATGTCTGCATTGTTAGTCCGCCACTGCCTTGTTGTAGCCGCCTCGCTGTGCGAGGCGCGGCGCTGAGGTTTTCTTGCGTCCGCGCGCCACGTCGCCCACAGGTCGACGACTACAGTTACGAGCGATCGCGAAAGATTGACAAAATTTCCTCGGCGGATTTCGCGGTGGCCAGACTTTCGCGCACAGAGCGGTCGTTCAGGAACTTTGCAATGGAAGCCAGCGTGCGCAGATGCGTCTGAAATTGATTTTTCGGCACGATGAAAAGCACGACGAATTTCACCGGAGCGTTATCGAGCGCATCAAACTCAATACCGTTGGTGGATCTTCCGAAAGCGGCGACGACCTCATCCAGCCGGTCCGAAGAACAATGCGGAATGGCGATCCCGAATCCGATTCCTGTGCTCATAGTTTCCTCGCGCTGTCGAAGCGCGGTAAGAATGGGGTCGCGATCTGCGGGTTTTATTTTGCCAAGACGAACGAGCAAATCGATCAACTCGACGATGGCCGCCCAGCGCTCCGTTGCTTTCATCTCTGGGATGATCTGCTCGGCAGAAAGTAAATTGGCCAAGGACATGCGGATTCCCGGTGCGGGAGGCCAAGCTTAGCGGCAGCGCCTGGGTTGACAAGCGTGTTTTGGGGGAGCGCGGGCATGTTGCCCGATGTGTCCGGCATTTTGCCGGACAGCTTCTCCGGAAAGCGCATCCGACTCGGAGGCTTGCTTTCGCAACATCATCCGAATCGCGTTAATGGTCAGCCGACGGCAGCATGCCGACGCCAGCGGGCAGAATGCTTGCGCTGCCCAGTCACTTCTCTTCGCGAATCTTGTAATTCAATCGCCGGGAAAGCAGCCAGCGCACTCCGAACATATCGATTGTTGCGCGGAGAGCGCGGTTACCCAGTCCGTATTTGCTTTGGCCGAAGCGGCGGGGCCGATGGTTCACTGGAATCTCCACAAGCTGGTAACCGGCGCCTTTGACCAGCGCGGGAATGAAACGGTGCATTCCCTTAAATGGAACGAGGGCAGCGACACATTCGCGCCGCATTGCCTTCAGCGTGCAACCAGTGTCGCGCACGCCGTCCTTTGTGAAACGGCTGCGGACCGTATTCGCAATCCGACTCGTCAAGCGCTTTGCGCGCGTGTCTCTACGCTGTGCGCGATACCCGCAGACGAGATCGGCGCCTCGCGTAATTTCAGCAAGAAGCTTTGGAATATCAGCCGGATCATTTTGCAGATCGCCGTCGATAAGAACCGCAGTTGCGCCACGCGCTACTTTGAGACCAGCGTAAATCGCCGCGCTTTGCCCGGTATTTTTTTCGAAACGAATCACGCGCACGTTTTTCTTCGGTTCAATCCGTTCAAGTGTGCGATCGACCGATCCGTCATCGATGAAAATGATCTCGTAATCGAAGTCTTTCAGAGCTGCGCTTAGCTCTGATTGCAAGATGCCGATGCTCTCCTCTTCGTTAAAAAGAGGAACCACCACGGAAATTGCTGGAGAACTTGTCGCCTGAGTCGTGGACATCTCAAAAAAATCCGGCAAGTGCTGTAGAGTCCGTTGTCCTCAGCGGAAATCGCCATAGTGCGGCAGGATACGTTGCGCTGAGGACAGCGCACGCTACACCCAGAGGTTTGTGGGAATAGCTTCTCATAAAGGAAGAGTGCGATAGGTACGGCAAAGAAACACCTGCCATGTTCGCAAAACTTTGCCGTAGCGCCGTACCTCAATGGTCCCCACCGGCTCTGTTGATTGAAATCCAGCCCGGATGTTATGCGGAACGTGTTCTTTCTCGCCGCTCCGAATAAAGAGAGCATCGCGGCCGACGAAGGGGTTAACGCCGTTCTCCTCAGTGTAGATTTCACCATCTGGTCGCGGCACGCCCGGTTTTAGTTCGACGAATTCATCGTAGCGCGGCCAAAACGAGAACTGGTTCACCATGTCCTGCGATTCGGGAATATAAGCCGGCGGATGACCGGGGCCCTCTACCCGTTTATCGCGGAGATAAAAGGAAATCTCTGATGCCCGATCACGCGCGTCGGCAATCAAAAAAAGTTTCTCTCCCAATTTTGTTTCCAAATCGTTACGCATTTTTTCCAGCGCGCTGGTAGCGCTTTTCCATCCGCGCATTCGGTCGCTTGGATCACTTCGCTTGAACTGGTACCCAGCCACGCGCAGCACATCGGTGTCCAGGGCGACGACGCTCATGGTGAGCCCAACCAGTATCGCCACGAGAACATCCCGCTCGCTTCGAGTTTTTCCCACCAGAAATGAATTGCCAAAAGGCCGAAGCCTAAAAAGGCAAGTGCATCCCAATTCGGTGCAGCGGCCTTGTTTAATGAAAGCAGCAAGTAAAACAGAAACACTGGTAACCCAAACCACATCAAGAACAGGACCTTGAACTGCTGATTGACGCGTCGCCAGCTTGCAATGACGCCCCAAGCGAGGGCTAAGAAGAGAAATGGCGAGTAAGTCAGAAAATGTTGGCCTAGAAACGAAAGGACCTCGGCCGGATGAAAACCAAAGCCGTGCTCGAGACTTCCCCGCGAACGCAGATGCACCAGCGTAATCCAGGCATGTTGCTGGTTCCACGCTATCGGCGGCACTGTGCAAAGAGCGAATACGCCGAGCAATGAGTAAAGGCCCGGGCGTGCAAACTCCCGCCTGAGTCGGGGAGCGAGCGCGAGCACCAATACAATCGACACAAGTTCAAGTGCGTTCGTGTACTTGGAAAGAAACCCAAGCCCAATCAGCAATCCCGTAAGCGGCCAATACCAGGAGAAACGCGGGCTTTTTTCCACCGCTAACCAAAACGTGAACATCGCCGCCAACCAGAAGAAAATCGACAAGGCATCAATCGTCATCACGAATGCACCGATATTGAAGATCGGGGTAACGGTCAGCGCGATCACAGCCCACAAGCCGGCGGTGGCATTGAACAAACGCCGCGCGAAATAAAATAGTAGTAGACTTGTTCCTGCTGCGAGCAGCGGACTGAAGAAGCGGACGCCGAATTCATTCGAGCCGAAAACCGCAGTGCTGGCGCGGATGAAAAAAGCAATGGCCGGCCCTTTGCTGAAATACGCCGGCGCGAGCCGCTCCGACCACATCCAGTAATGCGCCTCGTCAAATTCGAGATCAGTCGTCGCCAGCATTGACAGTCGAATTGCGGTCAGCGCGACGACGAAAATCCAGACCGCGCGCGTAGTACTCATAGAGAGTGGCGCGGCGCGTCCGGCGGTCGCGCCCTACCATTTAACGCAACCAAACTTGAATGGCGCGCAAAAAGCTGCGGAATCAATTTGCGTCCGACGATCCTCCAGAACAACTCGAACACGGCAAGCAACAAAAGTGATTCACCGATGCCGAGAAAAACAGTGGCGAGTACATCGCTTGGCCAATGTGAGCCGA
>WNFJ01014813.1_pt4 | contig 18947 bp, 16 predicted proteins | sample 5400461 | NCBI WGS metagenome assembly WNFJ01 (sample SAMN13153349, study PRJNA577476) | soil metagenome | isolation source: 115 cm saprolite on Douglas fir-dominated hillslope | place: USA:California | collected 2013-09-17
GCGCATGGCAATGCGAAAACCCGCGCCCAGCGAGCTGTACTGTTTGATGGCGCTGATCCGCTTGCGCGCGGCGCCCACGGTCATCATCTCGCGCGGAAGAAGCAGATAGGCATATGCCTTGTGCTCGGCTCGGCCGACGCGCCCACGCAATTGATACAAGTCGGCCAGACCAAACTGATCCGCTCGATCAATGATGATGGTGTTTGCATTCGGAATATCGAGGCCGCTCTCAATAATCGTAGTGCAAACGAGCACGTCGGTTTTGCCAGCAATGAAACGGGACATCACAGCTTCCAGTTCGTCCGCCTCCATCTGGCCGTGGCCAATTTCAACTCTGGCTTGCGGGCAAAGATGAACAATTCGATCACGCGCTCGCTCGATCGTCGCTACGCGGTTGTGCAGAAAAAATACCTGGCCTTGCCGTTCCAGTTCGCGATCGATCGCGGCTCGAATGATCCGTTCATCGTAGGCCGACACCACGGTTTCTACCGGTAAGCGATTGAGCGGCGGAGTCTCAATCGTGGACATATCTTTTACGCCCACCAGCGAAAGGTAGAGAGTGCGCGGAATCGGCGTGGCCGAAAGTGTCAGCACATCGACCAGCTTGAAGAGGTCTTTGAACCTCTCCTTATGCAGAACTCCGAAGCGTTGTTCTTCATCAATGACTACCAGGCCAAGGTCCTTGAATACCACGTCGCCGGAGATGAGCCGATGAGTGCCAATGACGATATCGACGCCGCCTTCGCGCAGCAGTTGCAGCACTTTCGCACCGGGTAATCGAGCATGCGCTGCCGGAACACTTCGAAATGTTGTTGAGCCAGAACGGTGGTCGGCGTGAGCACGGCTACTTGTTTGCCGTCCATAACCGCCTTGAACGCCGCGCGCACTGCAACTTCGGTTTTCCCAAAACCAACATCGCCACAAATCAGGCGATCCATCGGTCGCGGACGTTCCATGTCGATCTTCGTATCAATGATGGCCTTCATTTGATCGGGCGTTTCGCGAAATGGGAATGAACGCTCAAATTCCGCCTGCCATTTCGTGTCCGGGGCGAATGCGGAGCCTGGGTGCATTTGCCGCTCCGCTTGAATCGCCAACATTTTGCCGGCGTAATCGAAAATGGAAGCCGCAGCTTTGATTTTCGCACGGGCCCACTTCCCGTCGCCGAGTGAACTTAGCGGCGGCGATTTTTTTCCTGCACCGACGTAGCGGGAAACAAGGTACGCTTGCTCGAGGGGAATGTAGAGCTTCGCTTCATCTGCAAACTCCAGTGCGAGAACTTCCGTTTCGACAAAGCGCGCTTTCTCTGGAGGGCGGAGCTCGAGCGACGCCGGGCTCGCAGGAGCTCGCCCCTCCGCAACTGGCAGTTTCAATAACCCAAGAAATCGGCCGATGCCGTGCTCGAGGTGCACAACCAAATCGCCTTCGTTCAGTTCGCTAAAATCGATCTGCGCGCGATTGCGCTCCGCCCGACGCAAATGCCTGCGCGCATGGACCGCGAATCGTCCAAACAACTCAGCGGCCGAGAGGACGACGAGATTGGCTGCGGGGAAACAAAAGCCGTGCCGGAGAGTTCCCTCGACAAAATCGACGCCTTCAATTGCGCCTGCCATGATTTCGCGAAAGCGCTCAATCTCGCCTTCGGTCTGAAAATAAATGACGATTCGCGTGTTGTTCGCCCGCCATTCCTTTAAGCGGTCGACAAACTGCGCGCGCTTTGCCTCGGCAAGCACGAGATCCCCGGCCGCGAACTCGCCGATGTCGCAATCTTCGAACGCGCCGCTGAAATCCTCCGGACCGGTTTCAATCCAGCTCTCGCTGATCTTGATTTGTGCATTCGAAGTTCCTTCCGGTTCAATGTCGATCCTGAGATGATTTGGAGCGACGTAATCGCAAATGAATCCATTTTGATGGTCCGCTGTTCCGAGCAGAAGATCTGCCGATCGTAAATCGCGCACCGAAGTTTGGGTGTCGATGTCGAACTCGCGCAGCGATTCGATCTGGTCGCCAAAAAATTCCAGCCGGGACGGCAGTGGCGCCTGCCAGGAATACAGATCGACAATGCCGCCACGGACGGCGAACTGCCCCCGAGTGGTTACTTTGGCGGCGCGTTCATAACCGCTAGCGACAAGTTGATCGAGAAGCTGTTCCATCTTTGCGTTTGCGCCGCGCCGAAGTTGGGTAACAGCAGATTGGAGCGTGCCGGGCTTTGGCGCCGATTGATCGAGACTTGCGCGCGTCGCGACGATGATGCGCGGACCACTGCCGCGCTCGATTTCCATCAGCAGCGCCAGTCGTTCAGCCGAGATTTCCGGATCGGGTAAAACATTTTCGACTGCGGCAAGCTCGGCTTCCGGCAGGAAAAGGGCGTCTGGCTGCCAGTTAAGCAAACTGTCATAAAACAATTCTTGAGAATGAACGCTGGGACAAAGGACCCAGATCGTAGAATCGGCAGCCGGCCGGTCATCGGGTGAACGCCGATGGCACGCATGCGCGATTACGGCGGCCAAAAACGACTGTGCCGGCTCCATAACGTGCGAAAATTGCACCGGCCATCGAGCCCCTCGTATCGCGTCAAGCCTGCGCGCGATCGGTTCGCTCGCCGCAACCGTTTCCAAAAGCTCCGCCCGAATCGGTTTTTCCACTAACGAGCTTACGCCAAATTCTTCCAGAATTGTAGCCGGGGCTGTGCCTGCGGGTGAAACGCGGCGGCACGAGTCTTGCAACTGAGATTCACCCGGCCCTGTCATCCATCCCGGATCTGTTTAGCGCCAATGGCGCCTTCTCATGCGAGCCTGGGGCATCCCCCAGGAACTCAAATTACCGTGTAAACAACCGCTGCAAGCGCGCTTCAATCGGGCGGATGAATCGAACGAGTCGAAGTGGTGGCGCAGTTGAATCGCGCTTTCAGCGCTGACTCTTTTGAGGATGCCGTGAATCATGGGGCGGTGCCCCAGGCTGGCGTTTAGTGTGCTGCGCCTTTGGCGCTAACAATTTTGGCTACAGCGCGCGCCCAATGGCGGCGGCGACGGCGCGAAGGCGCGGGACAAGCTCAGCGAAAATTTCCGGCGTGAGCGCCTGGTTGCCGTCGCTCTTAGCCACTTCGGGAGAATCGTGCACTTCGATCATGAGCGCGTCCGCGTCGGCAGCGACTGCAGCGAGACACATCTGCGGGACAAATTCGCGCAGACCCAGCGCATGTGTCGGATCGACAATGACTGGCAGATGCGTTTTGGACTTCAAGATTGGAACGGCGCTAAGATCGAGCGTGTAGCGGGCAGCAGTCTCGAACGTGCGAATCCCACGCTCGCAGAGGACAACGTTAGAGTTACCCTCGTTCAGGATGTATTCCGCGCTCATGATCAGATCATAAACAGTGGCGCTGAATCCGCGCTTCAGTAGAACGGGAAGTCTGCTGCGGCCGACTTCTTTCAAGAGCGAAAAATTGTGCATGTTCCGGGTGCCGACCTGCAGGCAGTCTGCGTACTTCTCGATCATGGAGAGATCGCGAGGGTCCATGACTTCGGTGACCACAGGCAGGCCCGTTTTCGCGCGCGCTTCGGCGAGAAAGCGAAGTCCGTCTTCGCGTAACCCCTGAAAACTATATGGCGAAGTGCGTGGTTTAAACGCGCCGCCGCGCAAAATTTTTGCGCCAGATTCTTTTACGATCGTCGCGATCGACTGAATTTGTTCTCTGCTTTCCACCGAGCACGGACCGCAAATAAGGACAACATCCTCGTGTTCGCCGAGGCGAACGTCGCCAATTGCCACACACGAGGAACCGCGCGAATCGCGCGCGGCAAGTTTGTATGGTTTCAACACGGGGATGATTGCTTCCACGCCCGCCATCGCGGCAATCGGCTTTTCGCGCAGGAGCGCCTCCGGCCCAATTACGCCGATGATCACGCGCGATGCGCCGCGGCTGATTTGTGCCTCGAGCCCGAACTCACGCACGCGTGTGATGATCCGCTGGATTTGTTCCTCGGTGGCGTTTGGTTGCGTAATGACGATCATATTTCTGGCAGCGGGATCATCAGAATGCCGCGGTCAGGAATTTTCTGCAAGCCCAGATACTTCCAAAAAAAGGAGGTAATCGTGTGGATGTCAGGCTGCCAGCCTGACGCGGCGGGCGGGCTGCCAGCCCGCCACCTCACAGCAATTCGACAGGCTGGCAGCCTGTCGGCCGAGTTAGCCAAGCTGGCTGACATCCAAATCCGCTTTTCAGCTGAACTGGATAATGAACGCCCGGGGGCCTGTTAAGTCCTAATTCGTGATCGTGACCGGTGTCCCGACTGAGACGGATCTAAAGAAATTCTCTGCCATGAATTCGGGCATGCGGATACATCCGTGCGACGCCGGATATCCCGGCAAATAACCTGCATGCATGCCCGTCCCTGACACGATGCGCATGAAATACGGCATGGGCGTGCCTTTAAAGTGAGCGCCCGGCGGTTTGGGATCCTTTTTTACATCGACGTTGGGCACGACCACATTCCCCCCCGAATCGACATAGTCACCGAATAAGGTGGAGACGTGATCCTTGTCCTTTTGAATGATCTTGAACTGACCGAGCGGCGTGTTGAGGCCTTCGCGGCCAGTTGACAGTTGCGAAACACCAACGAGCACGCCGCTCTTGTAAAAATAGGCGCGCTGTTCTCCCAGACTGATCTTTACAGAGGGACTTCCGCCGGCGCTGTCTCCGTCCCAGTAGGAAACAGTGTCGCGTGGAGCACCTGCTTGAGCGCCTCCATAAGTGCCATCCAAATACTGCGTGTTGGCGGAAAAACGAGGGTCTTCACCACAACCCGTGACGAGTAAAACGAGACCAACAGAGAAAACCGCCCGAGAAACGCCCAAGAATGAATGATGCATAGAATTTTCGACCGCGTTCTTAATGCGCAACCCGCGCAAAAAGTCAAGCGAGCGGAGTGCTGCCTGTGAACCAAAGAATGTGCATGCACGATCTGCTATTTGCGTCTCTCGATTTAAATTCTCGCCGATCTTCTGCGGCGTTGGCGCGATCAGCAGCAGTCGTGCGCATCCCGGACTTTCTTAGGGCTCGCAAGCGTCGCTACCTTTTTGTCATTCCGAGCGTAGTCGAGAACGGAGCGGCTGGGGAAGCCGCGACATAGACGGGAAGGCCGGAGGCTGAGCGATCGGGAGGTGAGCGAATCAAATCTCTTACTGTTTCCGATCAGAAATATCGAGAGATCTCTCCACTTCGGTCGAGATGACAGAGGATTATTTGCACCACTGATCAACCCAATCGTTCACGGTTTTGTACCACAACCGCGAATTCTGCGGCTTCAGCACCCAATGGCCTTCATCGGGAAAATACAACATCTTCGACGGCACCTTCAGCACTTGCAGCGTAGTGAAAAGATCGAATCCCTGTGAAACATGGAGCCGGTAATCGAGCTGGCCGTGCACGACCAGCGTCGGCGTTTTGAAATTCGCCGCGTATTCGTGCGGTGACCATTTCCGTTAGACGTCCCGTTTTTTCCATGGCGGACCCCCGAATTCCCACTTCGGAAACCACAATTCCTCAGTCGTGCCATACGCCGACTCCGCATTGAACATTCCGTCGTGTGACACGATGCATTTGAAACGATTCGTGTGGCCTAACAACCAGTTGGCCATGTAACCGCCGTAGCTCGCGCCCAGCGCCGCCTCGCGGTTTTTGTCGATGAACGGGTAGGTTTTTTCCAGGTAATCGAGTCCCTTCATCAGATCGATGTACGGTTTCCCGCCCCAATCGCCGCTGATCGAGTCGGTAAACTTCTGCCCGTAACCGGTCGAGCCGTGGAAATTGATCATCACAACCACGTAACTTCCGGTCGCCGCGAACAACTCCGCGTTCCAACGATATGTCCACTCGTTTCCCCACGCGCCCTGCGGCCCGCCGTGGATCAAAAACTTCAGCGGATATTTCTTGTTCGGATCGAACCCCGGCGGTTTGACCATGAAACCCTGCACCTCGTCGTTATTCGCGCCTTTGAACATGAACGATTCCAACGGCTGCATGTCGATCTGTGACAAGAGCGCGTCGTTCATGTGAGTCACCGAAATTGGCGCGTCGTGTTTCGTCATTAAATCGTTCGAGAATCTCTGCGCCGAATTCAAAAGAGCCGGATTTGTGAAAACCAAACGCCAGATCTCGTTAGGCGCCCCAATCGACATTCGCGTGAAGTAAAGAGCGCCATTCGCTCCGAACGCGAGATCGTCGGCGTGCAGTCGGACAATTTGGGTCGGTTGTTCATTGCTCATCGCAACTGAATAGACCGGTCCTTCACCGTGATCTTCTGCGGCGAAGCAAATCGCGTTCGAATCGGATGACCAACTGAAGCTCGCGACCGAGCGGTCGAATTTTTCCGTGACATCGCGGGTGTTCCCCGATTGTCGATCTTGCACGAGGAGCCGCCATTTATCGGCTTCGAAGCCGGCGCGCGCTTGTGATCGCCAAGCAAGATATTTTCCGTCCGGTGAATAGAGCGGCGTGGTGTCGGCGCCGGGGCTCGTTGAAATTTTCTTGGGTGACGCTGTAGCGTGCGCTGTCCGCAGCGCATCTGGGGATTGTCCGCTGGGGACAGCGGACTCTACAGCCATCGGCGCAACGAAAATTTCGTCATTCGTGCTGGTCGCTTCGACCTCGTCGATGTTGCTCGTGTACGCGACCTCCTTGCCGTCGGGCGAGATCGCATACATGTCCTGCCCGCCTAACGAGAACGGCGGCACATCGTGATCGCCCGGCGTCAGATCGCGTGGTTGGAAGACATGCGTCTCGCTTATCTTGGCAGGCAGGCTTCCAGCCTGCGCGTCTGCAGATCGATGGGCTGGAAGCCCATCAGCCGAGTCCGGCGAGACGCCGGACTTCCGATCAGCCGCGTCGGCGCGCGCGTTCGCATCGAGGACAAACAGATGGCTGCGTTTGAATTCGGTCAACGCGTTCCAATGCCGATAGAACAAACGCGTGAAGATTTTCGCTTTTACTTTGCTCTTCTTCAGCTCTTCATCGCGTTGCTTGTTGCACGCGTCATCTTTGCAATCCGGATAAACCGCCGACACGAACACGATGTTCTTCCCGTCGGGCGACCAGATCGCGCCGTCAGCGCCGGTGGAAATCGAAGTAACTTGATGCGGCTTCCCAACCAGCGCTCCGCTTCCGGAGTCGAAATCGCACATCCAAATTTGCGTCGGATCGGTTGCTTTCGATGTCCAGATCAAGCGCTTGCCATCGGGAGAAAAGCGTGGGCGTTCTTCGTGATTGGGCGTTGGATTCAAGCGCCGCGATTCGGCGCCATTCGCTGGAACGATCCACAAATGGGAAATCTTCGTGTTCGCCGCGAGATCGACATCGACGCAGTCGAACACGACCCATTTCCCATCCGGCGACGGCACAGGCGCGCCCACGCGCTTCAGCGCCATCATGTCTTCGAAGGTGAACGGATGCTTGGCGGTTTGCGCGAATGTCGAAGTGGCCAGCAAAAGTGTGATTGCGAGAAATTTCTTCATGAGGCGCAAGACTCTCGCCGAAGAATTGTGCGTGCAAGCTCTGTCTCCGGGGAGCACAGGCTGGCCTGTAGTTCGCGGCAGCATGCCGCGAACATGTTGGCGAACCTCGCGCGGGTTGATTTACTGCGTTCGGCAAGCTGCCGAACGCTACAGGCCAGCGACCTGTGCTCCCCAGAAAGCAGAACTTCGCAATCGCGTTGTCTTGTCATTCCGAGCGGAGTCCAGGAATCTCTAATTATTTCTGTCTTGGATTAGCCCGTTAGCACAGAAAATTTAGAGATGTCTCCACTTTGGTCGACATGACATTTATAGTGAGGCCATGACTCAAGTAACAATCGAGACAATCAAGAACGGTCCTTACATCGTGACCGGTGAAGTGGAATTGATCGACGCCGATGGAAACAAATATCCCGTGGAAAAACGAATGGCGCTTTGTCGCTGCGGCGCATCGACGGAGAAACCGTTTTGTGACGGCACACATTCGAAGATCGGTTTTCAAGCGGCCGAGAAAGCCGTGCCCGAATCAAAGGAGTAACATTGCTGCGATCCGCATCTCCCTCCGCGAGACGAACGTTCGTCTTCGTCTTTCTCGCCTCGATCGTCTCGAGTTCGTTTTCAGCCGCCGATTTGCCGAAGACAATGAAGGCGGTCGTCGCGCACGAATACGGCGGACCTGAAGTATTGAAATACGAAGATGTCCCGTTGCCCGAACCGAAGGATAACGAAATTCTCGTGCGCGTGATCGCGAGTGGCGTGAATCCGGCTGATCCGCTGATTCTGAATGGCAAATACGCGAAAGAATTCGGGACGCACCTACCGCTGATTCTCGGTTACGACATGGCTGGCGTTGTGGTGAAAACGGGCGCGAAAGTAACGAAGCTGAAAATCGGCGATCCGGTTTACGCGTATCTGCTTTGGGGCGGCGGTTGGGCCGAATATTGCATCTCGAATGAAAGCGAATCGGCGATCAAGCCGAAGTCGCTGAATTTCACCGAAGCAGCGTCAGTTCCGCTGGCGGCGTTAACAGCGTGGCAGGCGTTGTTCGACGTTGGAAAAATCCAAAGCGGACAAACGGTGCTGATCCATGGCGGTTCGGGTGGTGTCGGAAGTTTTGCTATTCAAATTGCAAAGGCCCGTGGCGCCCGCGTGATTGCCACGGCTTCGACCGCCAATCAGGATTTGCTGAAACAACTCGGCGCAGATGTGGCGATTGATTACACGAAACTAAAATTCGAAGAGATCGTGCACGATGTCGATCTTGTGCTGGATCCAGTTGGCCGCGATACGCTTGCCCGATCCTACGGCGTGGTAAAGAAAGGCGGCATCGTCGTAACGCTTGTATCGCGTTGCGACGAAGCTGAACTGAAGAAACACGAAATTCGCGGCGCGTCGCTCTCGTCGCACCCGGATGCGACGGAGCTCGCGGAGATTACGAAGTTAATCGACGACGGGAAAATCAAACCGATCGTTTCACAAGTCTTACCGTTGGCCGACGCGGCTAAAGCTGACGCGCAGGCCGCAACGCATCACACCCGCGGAAAAATTGTTTTGAAAATTGCCGACGAACCAACAACCAAATGAAAACATTAATCTCTTTCGCAGTCGCATTGATCGCGGCTGGTGCTGTTCATGCGGAGAAAATTTCACTGGTCGGCGCAACCGTGATTAACCCAGCTGACGGCAAAGTGATGCCGAACGCGAACAAAATTGAGCGCGTCACGATGGGCAAACAGGATGCGGCAACGCTCGGGAAGCAAATCGCTTGCGTCGGCAAATTCATCTTGCCGGGTTACATCGACACGCACATTCACTTCTTTCAATCAGCCGACTTGTTCACACGACCGGACGGCGCGGACTTCAACAGTGTTCGGCCGTACAAGGACGAGGTCGCGTGGATCAAATCGCATCTCGATGACGTCTTTGCCCGCTACATTCGTTGCGGCATCACGAGCGTAGTGGATGTCGGCGGACCGATGTGGAATTTCGAGGTGCGCGAGAAAGCGAACGCGACCGCGAAAGCGCCGCGCGTCGCGGTGGCTGGTCCGTTGATCTCGAGCGTATCGCGCGAGAAACTGGATCTCGGCGATCCGCCGATCGTGAAGATCGACACTCCCGATCAGGCGCGCGAGTTCGTGCGCAAACTTGCCGAACAAAAACCCGATCTGGTGAAGATTTGGTACATTGTCGACAAGGACCATCCGGTCGATTCCTTTCGCCCGATTGTTCGCGCGACCATTGAAGAAAGTCACGCGCACAAACTTCGCGTGGCAGTGCACGCAACCGAACTCGAAACTGCTCGCGCCGCAGTCGAAGAAGGCGCCGACGTGCTCGTGCACAGCGTGGTCGACAAACCGGTCGACGACGGGTTTGTGAATCTTTTGAAGGATCGACATATCATTTTGTGTCCGACGCTGGTGGTGTTCGAGCGTTATGGCCGGACGTTTTCGCATCAATTGAATCTCACTCCCGAGGAGCGGAAGTGGGGCAACCCGGAAGTGATCGCGTCCCTCGATATTACGAAGATTCCGCAGGACAAATTGCCCGACCGGGTCAAGACCGCGCTGGCCGACCCGAAAGCCGCTCTCGATAAGATCAACAAAACTTACGAAGTCGCGCTGCCGAATTTGAAAAGATTAGAAGATGCTGGCGTGACGATCGCCGCCGGCACTGATGCGGGCAACATCGGCACGATTCACGGCCCCGCGCTTTTCCGCGAATTTCAATTGATGAAACAAGCAGGGCTCACGCCAATGCAGATCCTTCAGTGCGCCACGGTCAATGCGGCGAAACTTTTCGGCGGCGAGACCGGCGCGCGCATCGGTAAGATTGAAAATGGCTATTTCGCCGATCTGGTGGTTCTCAATTCGAATCCGCTGGATGACATCGCGCATGCTTCCGACATCGGCACCGTTATCAAGAATGGCGTGCTTTATCAGGCTGATTCAATTCTGCACTGATCGCCGGGCGGAAAACCATTTATGAAGTGCGTGTCGCTTGTCTTCCTTTTGCTAGCGCTGCTTGCCGCCTCGACCGCGGAGGCTGCCAGTCCCTCGCCGACACCAGCGATGCTAACAAGCGTCAACGAGATCGCAGAAGCTTATGTGAAACTGGTGCTCGCCATGGGGCAGCATGATCCGGATTACGTTGACGCTTATTACGGGCCGCCGGAATGGAAAAAACAGTCGGAGACAAAGAAAGCGCTCGATGCGATCGCGCTTGATGCCACGCGATTACGCGACCAGTTAGCGAAGGTTTCCACGGCAACGGATGAGATGGCGCGATTGCGACGCGAGTATTTAACAAAGCAACTATCTGCGTTGCAGGCACGAGTGCGCATTTTGAAGGGCGAACATTTGAAGTTCGATGAAGAATCCCAAGCGCTTTATGACGCCGTTGCGCCCAAGTTTCCTGAGTCGCATTTCCAGGAAGTCCTCGCCAAGCTCGAGCCGAAACTTCCCGGTGAAGGACCGCTGTTGCAGCGCTACGAGAATTGGCGGCGAGCGTTCGTGATTCCCAAAGACAAGCTGGACACGGTGTTCCAACTCGCGATCAAAGCATGTCGCGAACGCACGCTTGCGCACATTAAGCTGCCGCCCGCCGAAAATTTCACCGTTGAATATGTCACCAATAAGCCATGGGGCGGTTACAATTGGTACAAAGGAAATTATCGCAGTGTCATCCAGGTGAATACCGATCTGCCGATCTACATCGATCGTGCGATTGATCTAGCTGCACATGAGGGTTATCCAGGTCATCACGTCTACAACGCGTTGCTTGAGAAAAATCTCGTCCGGGACCGCGGTTGGGTTGAGTTTTCGGTGTATCCGCTCTTCTCGCCGCAATCACTCATTGCCGAAGGCACAGCGAACTTCGGCAGAGACGTTGTATTTACGAAACCGGAGCGGCTAGCGTTCGAAAAGGAAGTGCTTTGGCCGGCCGCGGGGATCGACCCATCGCGCGTGGAAGAATTCTATGCCGTGCAGGACTTGGTGAAGAAACTGACTTATGCCACGAATGAAGCTGCCCGGAGGTACGTGAATGGCGAGATCGACGCGAACACGGCTGCGACTTGGTTGCAAAAATTCGCGCTCATGGATGAGAAGCGGGCGAAACAGGCGACGAAATTTATCGAGAAATACCGCAGCTACGTCATCAACTACAATCTTGGCGAAGACATGGTGCGTAGTTACATCGAAAAACACGGCGGCACGGAGCAACAGCCGGAGCAGCGCTGGCGCGAGTTTGAGGAGTTGCTCGCGTCGCCACGGCTGCCGGGCGATTTGCGCTGACATTTAACACCCCATTGCTTACGGCGCCACGAAGGGAAAATCTCTTGCCGGGTAGTTGCAGCAGCCTGAAGTTTTCATTCCTATGGCAACTCACCCAACGCAATACGCGCATCCGGAAGCGCTCGTGGAGACGGATTGGCTGGAGAAACATCTCAAGGATGACGGAATCCGGATCGTCGAATCTAATGAAGACGTGCTCCTTTATGACACCGGCCACATTCCAGGCGCGGTGCATATCGATTGGCGCGCGGATCTGCAAGACCCGGTTATCCGCGACTACATTTCTCCGGAAAAATTTGTGGAGCTTTGCGGTCGCAACGGAATCACCCCGGACACCACCTGCATTTTTTACGGAGATAAAGCGAACTGGTGGGCGTGCTACGCGCTCTGGGCGTTTCGCTTGTTTGGTCATGAGAAAGTGAAAATCCTGAATGGCGGCCGGGACAAATGGAAAGCCGAAGGCCGTCCCATGACGCGGGAAGTTCCGAAATATCCGAAGACAAATTATCCGGTGCCGAAAAAAAGGTTCGACAAGGAGATTCGCGCGTTTTTCGACGAAACTCTGGGGCAAAGCAAAAGCGGCAAGCCAATGATCGACGTGCGCTCGCCAGGCGAATATAGGGGCGAGATCACACACATGCCGGAATATCCGCAGGAAGGCGTGCTGCGCGGCGGCCATGTTCCAGGGGCAAAGAGCGTGCCGTGGAAAACCGCCACCAATGATGACTCCACATTCAAGCCACCATCAGAACTGGCGAAAATTTATTTCGACCAATGCGGAGTTGGTCCGGACAGAGACACAATTGTTTATTGCCGCATTGGCGAACGCTCCAGTCACAGTTGGTTTGTGCTGACTTATCTGCTGGGGCTGAATAATGTCCGCAATTACGACGGTTCCTGGACTGAGTGGGGCAACAAAGTCGGCGCACCGATCGAAAAAAGCGCGTAGCTACTGGGTCGGCGAATCAGCCTCTAAACAAATCGATCAATCCGGTAGGGCGCGACCGCCGGGCGCGCCGAAGGAAGTTGCCTAAGCCCAGGTGTTCTTTTTCAAGCGCGTCCTGCTTTCACCAACAGGTCATGCATTAACCGCATTCGCTTTTGTTCTTTCCGACTGGAACTGAGCTGCGCAACCGAGCGCTGCATTCGGCGGGTCCAATTTAAACTCGCTTTCGTCCCGGGAACATTGAAACGGTATGTGCGCGCCAGCAGATCGGTCAGCATAACGATCGCAATCCACGACTCGCAACTGAACAGCGCTCCCATGATCGACGGATAAAAATCCTTTTCGAAATCGAGCTCGTCGATTTTTGAATTCAGGCCGGCAAACAGAGCGATCTTCTCCAGCGTCGCTCGCGCTTGTTCTACAGCATCCGACGCTGGCTGCTCGAACGCCTCATCCCACAAAGCACGAATCGGTTCATGATCGTGGGTTGCATAGGTCGCGACAGACAGCCGTTCGTACATCTGTCCAGGAATAATCATGCCATCTTGCGTGTTCCATTGCGGAATTTTAAATCCAGCAATGCCAAGTGACCGTAGATTCGGCCGCACGTAATCGGGCACAACGCCAAGATCTTCGCCGGCCACGCGCATGCCACCAGCTTCTTCCAGCACGACGCGCAGGTATTCTTCGCCTTCGCGTTTATTGGCTTCCCGATTTTCGGGTGTGTTGTCATCACGCGGAACAAAATGCGGAGCGCGTCCGCCAGTTCGCTCCAGCATTTGGCGCTCATCGAGTGGGAGGAATTCCTTATTCATCCGTGGCCGCCACGGGAAAGCATAGATGCGATAAAATCCCTGGACGTGATCGATGCGACACAAATGAAAGATGCCTCGGATTGCGCGCACCCGCTGGCGCCACCATTGAAAATTGTTCTCGCGCATTCTGTTCCAGCGATAGAGTGGAATACCCCAGTTCTGGCCCCATTTTTGGGTGAATGCATCGTCCTTGAAGTGCGGCTCCGCAGGCGCACCGCCAAACCAATCGAGCACGAAATCATCGCGGCGCGCGAAAACGTCAGCGCTGCAATAACTGACACCGAATGGAATATCGCCCATTAAAGCCACGCCGCGCTCCTCAGCGTGCGATTTGATCGCGTGCCATTGCTGGTGCGCGATCCATTGGACATAACAAAAGAAACTCTGGCGGCGGGTCAGCGCTGCTTGTCGATCGTGCGGCAGACCCTGCAGCCAATTGCGCGCTGTCTCGATCGTCTGATGTTCGTCCGGCCATCGGTTCCATGCGGCGCTATCGTCATTCGCCTCCATCAAGACCCGGAAGAATGCGTAATCACGCAGCCACGCGGATTGTTCGTCGCGGAAGGTTTGGAATTCCGATCTTCGTTCTGTGCTGGCGTGAGCCGAGAAATTGGCAAACGCTTTGTCCAGCAAGCGCCGCTTCAGTTTTTTGACAGCGCGATACTTTACTGCGCCACGACAGAGGGCGTTCAAATCAACATCGGCAACTGCAGCGTCAAAGTCTTCTCGCGTTAAATCTTGCGGCGAGTTTGGCGCAAGGTGGAGCGTCGTTGGCTCGATGGCCATGGCGCTGATCGCGTTGTATGGACTGTTGTCCGCTCCGATCTCGTTGATGGGCAGAAGCTGGACAAGTTTGAATCCGACTTCTGCGACCCAATCAATAAACTCGCGCAACGCGCCGACGCCGCCGATGCCCAAGTCGTTCTCGCCACGTAAGGCGAACAGCGGTACGAGAACGCCTGCGATCTTCTTTTCCGATGACAAATTCATTCCTTGGCCACGGATGAACACGGATGAAACACGGATTTAGAAGACCAGACGCTTGTACTCAACTTTGCCGCGACCGAAGTTTATCAACATGCCCACCTTGATCCCGGTCGCTTTCAGCTCGTTGAGCAATTGAGCTTCGTCGCGCTTGTCGTATTGAGGAGCGACCTTGATTTCAACGAGTACGCAATCATTGACGATCAGATCAGCATGGTAATCACCGACCACGATGGCCTTTGTATTGAACCTGAATTCTTCTTTCGAGCTCAGCCGTTGCGCCACGTCGAACTAGCTCTACTTGCAACGCACGCTGATAGACTCGCTCCAAAAATCCGTAACCGAGTTCATCGTGAACTTCAAACGCAGCTCCGATGATTTTGCTCGTGGTATCTTCGTGGAGAAGCTTGCGATTTCTTGGGTCGTCGACGTCAAGCATCTGCTTATCCGTGTTAATCCGTGGCTACTGAATCAGCCCCTTCTGACCTGCCAGTCTTCTATTAGATCGTTCGGAATTTCTTGGAGAAAACGCGATGGCCGTTGGAACACGTCGCCGTAGCCGCCGCTCAAACGCATGTGAGGGTAGGTGAGATAAAGCTCGTCGCGCGCGCGTGTGATGGCCACGTAGAACAAGCGCCGTTCCTCCTCCAGCGCATCGCGGGTATCGAGCGAGCGGCTGCTGGGGAACATGCCGTCGGTTAGCCAAATCACGAAGACGGTGTGGAACTCGAGACCTTTCGCCTGATGCACGCTGGACAGATTGACCGCCTCTTTATCGTTCGTCTGACCTGGCGCGGCCTCCGCGTCGACGTTGCTGATCAGCGCCAATTGAGAGAGAAATTCGTGGATGTCTTTGAACTGGCGGGCAAACACCGCGAGCTGATCGAGATCTTCGCGGCGAAGTTCGTAGTTGGTAAAGTTCACTTTCGCGTAGTCATCGTAGATCGCTTCCACAATCGATGTGATCATTTCCGAGGGCGGATTAGGTTGCCCGGCCGGCGCGATCTCATCCAGAGTATGCGCCAGTTGCGTCCACAGTTTCTTTGATTTTGTGGGCACGTTCATGCTTTGGAGACGTTCCCCAAAGTTATCGAGCTGGTCCGTGATCCCGGCCGTCCACGCCTGCCAAAGATTTTCGGCCGTGCGATTGCCAATGCCGGGAAGCAATTTCACCATGCGGTTAAAGGCAACTTCATCGCGCGGATTGGCTATGAAACGGACAAATGAAGTCACATCTTTGATGTGCGCCTGCTCGAAAAATCGAATGCCGCTGGTGATTTGGTACGGAATCCCCCGACGGGAAAGCTCCAGCTGCAGCTCGACCGCGTGATAGTGCGCGCGGTAAAGCACAGCGATGTCGTTGAGATCGACATTTTCATCGCGCAATTCGAGAATTCGCTGCGCCACAAACTGCGCTTGCTCCGCGCCGTCATTCAGGGCCACCAAGGCGGGTTTTAGCGCCTTTGATTCGCGCATTGCGCTTAAATGTTTCCGGAATTGCTGAATGTTTGCGGCGATCGCTGCGTTCGCCACGTCCAGAATCTCCGGCACGCTGCGGTAATTCATTTCGATTTTGAACACCTGCGCGTCCGGATAACGCTTCGGAAATTCGAGAATATTTTGGAAGTTCGCGCCGCGCCACGAATAAATCGACTGCGCGTCGTCTCCCACCACCATTACATTGCGGTGATCACGAGCTAGCAGATCCACGAGGTCAGCCTGAATTTTGTTCGTATCCTGATATTCATCGACCAGAATGAACTGGAACTGTCGCCGGTAGAATTCCGCTATCCGCTCGTGCTGCTGAAACATCGACAACGTCTTTTGCAGCAAGTCGTCAAAGTCCATCGAGTTGGTTGCCTTCTTCTTTTTTTCGTATCGTTCGTGAACATCTTGAATCTTGTCGAGGAGCGGCAGGAAATAAGGGAACTTTTCGGCAAGCAACTCTTCCAGCGGCTTCTCGGTGTTCACGACGAAACTGAAGATTTCCGCGAGGACATCGCCTTTTGGGAACCGGATTTCCTTCGGATCAATCCCTGCAGCGGCCACCACTGTGTCGATCAAATCCTTCTGATCTTCGCGATCCATGATGGTGAATCCGCTCGAGTAACCAAGCGAGCTGCCATGCCTGCGCAAAATCCGGTTTCCTACCGAGTGAAATGTTCCGCCCCAGAGTCCGCTGGCATCCACCGGCAGCAAATTCGCAACGCGATTCAACATTTCGCGTGCTGCTTTATTCGTGAATGTGAGCAGCAGAATGTTGCGCGGATCAATCCCGTTTTCGAGCAAGTAGGCTACGCGATAAGTAAGGGTGCGCGTCTTTCCCGAGCCTGCGCCAGCAATGACAAGAATGGGCCCCGGCGGCGCGGAAACCGCTGCTAGCTGTTGTTCGTTCAGCTCATCGACATAATCGATATGGATCGAGGTCGATTTTAGTGAGCGTTGCAGCGTGTATTGACGGGACATTTGATAATTGCGGATTTCGGATTGCCGATTGCGGACTGCAAAGAACCGCAGCAATAAGAGGTTCGCAAATCTCAGCCCTAATCACCTGGGGCCTCAGCAAAAACGCGTGCACGACGCGCGAACTATCCCTGCAGCTACAAACGTCAACGGACGCCCGTGTCGATGTTCATGTCCACGTGCACGGTCTGATTTGAAGCTACTGTGAACGGTTGCGGTTTCGCGCGGATGTGGCCCTTGGGCGGCCGTCCTTGCACATCCAGAATGTAATCGCCAGGTGGCAACGCGACACGATACTTTCCATTCTCGTCCGGTGTCACTCGCGCAATTTCTTTTTTTTCGTCGCGGCTCAAGATGATCACTGGATAATCGGCGTAATTCTCAGCGGTGATTTTAGACGGCGTTTCATCCGCAAGTTCGACCTCCTTGGTCGAAATAATTTTTAAGTGTCCCTCTAAGAAACCCGATGGTGCGGCGTCAATCGATGTCGTCCCGGCGAGCAGCAAGAAGACGCAGGCAGGAACCAGATGCTGTGGAAACCACGACATGACGGCAAAAAAATTGGGCGGGATAGATTTTCACTACCCCGCCCAAAGATTAGCCCAAGTCTACGGCAGTGTCAGCTTCCAGGCACTACGACCGTGCGTTGCCGCGTATAGAACTCGCGCACTGGGCACGATCGTCAGACCCGCGACCTCGACCATGGGAAGCCCTGTGCCAGCGGTTGCCCAACTTGTCGATCCATTTGCCAGCACCATCACCCCGAAGTCGTTCGAGACGTAAAGATCGCCGTTCGAATCACGAACGATGTCCGTCGCAGGAAAATCCGGATACGCGGTCCCACCCGGATTATCAAGCGACGTCCACGTTGCATCATTCGTTCCCTGGTTGTACGTGACTTCAAACACGTGGCCAGGCTCCGGAGTATTGAAGTTGTACCCTGAGTAGGAGATCCATGCGTGATTCGGGTTCGAAGGATCGATGAAGATCCCGCTGACGAAGCGGCCGGGATCAGCCGTTGCGGATGGCAGTGTGTCTAGCCGCGTGTAGGTGACGGACCCCGCGGCGGCATCTGCGTTCTTTGAGATGAACACGCGTCCGGTCGTGGTCGCGGCCCAGAGCGTCCCTGTGTCGCTCGGAGCCCGCTCGACTGCCGCAACGTTACCGCCCGAGCGATCCGCGCCGTAAAACGTGCCGGTTAGGCGGGCCGGACCGCTGGGAGTGTTGGCCCCGCCGATTGCAACGAAGTCACCGCAACCGGGCTGGTTTCCGGGGGTGGTGAATTCCGGGCAGTTGGCTTCGAGAGTCGCTTGATCGCCGCCCCAATCCTGCGTCCGCCAAACACCACGCAGGCCGACGAAGATCGTACCCGAAACGACTGGATCCGCAATAATGGGTTTGTAGAACAGCGACGTATCTCCGAACAGCGGTGCAGAGATTACGACCCATTTGCTCGGATCCCCATTTTGAAAGTTCGCGTCGGTGAATCGCGAGAAGAAGGTGTTGAACCGATGGGCGGAGTTGCCAACATCAAAGCCAGACTGACCGCCGTCCCCGTAGATTATCTGCGGCCACACGACGGACGAGCCGGTCGTCTCGAACGTTCCGTTGTCCTGCGTGCCGCCCTGCAAATGCTTGTAGTTGTCGGCAGCGACCGACAGGCTCTGGAATTGGATGGTCGACAGTCCCTTGTTGAGATTGAAGAGAAAGGTTGGTACCGCCGAGAGCAGTTGCTGACAGAGTGCCAAGTCTCCACCGCTCAGTCCGCGGGTTGCACACTGGGATGAGATATCCGCGAAAGCTTCGCTCGAGCGCGTTAAGCCGCCATCGCCACCGAAGATTGCTGAGTCGGTGCCGGGGATCTCTACAATCGCATGGGAGTCCGGATGCTGGCCGTTCGCGGCGGTCGTATTGCCGGTGGCGCAGCACTGGCCCGGT
>WNFJ01382711.1_pt1 | contig 18941 bp, 16 predicted proteins | sample 5400461 | NCBI WGS metagenome assembly WNFJ01 (sample SAMN13153349, study PRJNA577476) | soil metagenome | isolation source: 115 cm saprolite on Douglas fir-dominated hillslope | place: USA:California | collected 2013-09-17
CGGTTGATGCTGACCAGCTCGTCGCTGCCGATGTTCAAGGGCTCGATGATGTCGCTGTGGGCCAGCCGGATCGTGCCGTCGGTGCAGTCGTCGATATACATGAACGAGCGGGTCTGCTCGCCGTCGCCCCAGATCTCGATCTCGTGCTTGCCCGCGAGCTTGGCGGCGATCACCTTGCGGCAGATCGCGGCCGGCGCCTTCTCGCGGCCGCCATCGTAGGTGCCTTCCGGGCCGTAGACGTTGTGGTAGCGCGCGACCCGGGTGGCGATGCCGTAGTCTTCACGATAGTGGCGGGCCATCCGCTCGCTGAACAGCTTCTCCCAGCCGTAGCCGTCCTCCGGCATCGCCGGATAGGCGTCCTCTTCCTTGAGCGCGGTGACGTCGGTGCGGGTCTGCTTGTCGCCGTTGTAGACGCAGGCCGACGACGAATAGAAGAAGCGCTCGGTGCCGGCTTCCTTGGCCGCCACCAGCATGTGGGTGCTGACCAGCACCGACAGCATGCATTCGGCCTTGTGGGTCTCGATGAAGCCCATGCCACCCATGTCGGCGGCCAGGTTGTAGATCATCCGGGCGCCCTTGGCGGCCGCCCGGCAGGGCTCGAGCAGGGCGAGGTCGCCCACCTGGTTCTCGACGCCCGGCGTCTTCTGGTACCACTCGGTGAGCGGCTTCACGTCGACGGCGCGGATCCTGGTGTGGCCGCGCTGCCGCAGGACGCGCACCAGGTGACCACCGATGAAGCCACCCGCGCCGGTGACGACCACGAGATCATTCTTGGACATTAGACGAGCCTTTCTTGCATCGATCTACATGACTTGCATTCTCCACGGCGACCGTGGCCGGTGTTGTGATCATGTTAAGGCCCCCGTGAAAGGGCTTTGTGACACTGACCAGTGTTTGCGGTGCGTCGGTTAGTTTCAATTTGGTCACGGCCTTGCGCGGCTCGTGAACCTAAAATGGGTCACCGATGACCGGCCGGCGCAAGATCGGAACCGGTGGCGGTCATGATGCCGCCAAGATCAACGCCAGGGCTGTTCTTCTGCCCGTGAAATCGCTTTGGCCCTCGGCTGATAGAGTCGACCAGAGCGAGCCATGTCACCAACAATCCTTGTGGAGTAAATCATGACCAAGCTTCAGATGGGGCGGCGTGCGATTTGGGCGATGGCTGCGATGCTGGCGGCGGCGACGGCGCCTCTCCGTAGCGCGCGCGCGCAAGCCCGAGAAGACCAAGGTCATACCGGCGGTCGGCGGCAAGGCGGCTCGCCCGGCTCTGATGGCGCAACCAGCTCGCTCATCTGGGCGCGCAACGAGACGGAGTTCAGGCAGGCGCTGCAGGACGGCGCGGCGGAAGGCTTTCTCCCGATGTTCGATCCGCGCACCGATATTGAGCAATCGTCCACCATTGTCCTGGAGCAGCGGAAGAACGAGGGCATGACGTGGGGCGCCAACGGCAACCACGCCAAGGTCCGCTGGGTCGGCCCCGGCGGTCAGGACATGATCGTCATCCAGGGCGTGGACGGCGTTGCCAATCGCGGGCTCTATTTCGAGAAGTTCAATCTGTACGGCGGCGGCTACAATCGGGCACCGTGCGGTGCGTGCCTGAAGCTCCGCGCGCCGCTCGGCGACGTTGGGGCGCTTTACAAATTCACCCTGCGCGACATCTACACCAGCTACGGCACCTACGGCATCGTCCTGCAGGGCGCCGTGTTCGAGGGCATGTGCGAGAACGTGCATGGCGAGAACCATGCCAAGGACGGCATGCACATGGAGCACACGAACGTCGGGCAGGGCAATCAGGGCATCGTGTCCAACGTCCAATTGATCCACCCAAACATGAGCCGCAACTTCGGCTCGGGTGTGAAATCGGTCTACTCCTGCAACGCAGCCTTCGGCTCGTTCGTGCTCAACGCCGAGGGCGGCATCGTTGCTCCGGAGGGCCTGCGCGTTGGTTTCGCCAACAACGGCGAGAACACCGGTGAAGCCGTCTACGTCGTTCCCAACAACGGCTATGGCTCCAACATCCTATATAGCGAAGGCTCGACTGACGGCAGCACCCATGCGCGCCGCTGGGACAGCAGCAAGAACGCCTGGGTCAGCGTCGGCAAGCCGATGTTGTACCTGCTCTCCCGAGGAGCGGGCATCACCGAGACCGGCAATCACGTCGCGACCTATGGCGGGGCGATGGGAAGCAGCGCCGTTCGGATCGTCAAGTAGGAATCGAAGAGGCGCCTCGGCTGCCGAACTTCCTCGTCGAAGATATTCGCCCGGCGCGCTACTCGGCGCTTCCTCAGTGGGTATCACAAAAAGATCACGCCACTTGAAGGGCGCCCCGCCATGAGCAAAACAGCGGCCTCCACATGATCACAACATGCCCGGCAGATGCCGTGGAGAATTGCGAGGAATGCAGGCTACGACCGGCGAGCCGCCGGGTCGTTCGCAACGAGAGACTACACCATGAAGCATGGCGTCACAGAACGAGCGACAACGATGCAACTCGAGCACGCAGCCGGCTACGACCGCGTGATTGTCGAAACAGGCGCAAGCCCGTCGCGGCGGGGTCATGCCGTGTCGGAAGCAATCGTCAGCCGGTTCGTCACGGGTTTCGACTCCATCGCGATCTTCGGCGCGGGCATCGCCGCGATGCACTGGGACCCGTCGACCATCAACTGGCGCCTCAAGGGCCTCGTCGTCCTTCTGGGCGCAGTGCTCGGCGTGAACTTTCTGCGTCTGACGGGCGCGCATCGCTTCGATCAGTTTGGCGACCTGGGGGCGGCCGCTGGCCGTGCGTTGCTCGGTTGGCTGCTGACACTGGGGGCGCTCTTCCTCGCCACCTTTCTGATCGAGCCCCTCACGGTCACGAATGGAACATGGGCCGCCCTATGGTTCTCGGGTGGCGTCGTGCTGCTGGTGACAAGCCGCGTCGTGCTGCAACGCCAGATGAGGCTGTGGAGCCGCGCTGGCCGGCTGGGCGAGGTGGTGGCGGTTGTCGGGGCGGGCCCGAGTTCGCAACGCCTGCTGCGCAGCCTGAACGCGGCCCCTGGCGGCCCACGCATCTTCGGCGTCTACGACGACGACGCGGCCCGCCTGCCGCAGCGCTGCATGGGGCATGCCATTCTTGGTTCGGTCGACGAGCTGGTCCGCGACGCGCGCGTCCATGGAATCGACGCCGTCATCGTGGCGTTGCCCTCGACGAGCGACCACTTGCTGGTCGAGACGCTGAACAAACTCAGTCTCGTTCCCGTCGACGTACGACTCTGCCCCGGCGAGTTCGCAATGCGTCTCGGCACGCTTCAGGCGAGCCATATCGGCGGTCACACTTTCCTGAACGTGATCGACCATCCCCTGCGCGACTGGCGGTGGTTCGCCAAGACTGTCGAGGACCGGCTTCTCAGCGCATTGATCCTCATGTCGATCTCGCCTCTCATGGTGGCGATCGCGCTGCTCATCAGGTTGGACAGTCCCGGGCCCGCGCTCTTCCGGCAGAAGCGCTACGGCTTCAACAACCAGCTGATCGAAGTGCTGAAGTTCCGCACCATGCATCACGAGATGAGCGACAGCAATGCCGAGCAGCTGACGCGGCGCAACGACCCGCGCATTACGCGCGTCGGCGCCTTCCTGCGGCGCACCAGCCTGGATGAGCTCCCGCAGTTTCTGAACGTGCTGCGCGGCGACATGTCGATCGTCGGTCCGCGCCCACATGCCCTTTCTGCCAAGGCCGGCGCGCTGTTCTATCAGGAAGCCGTCAAGCACTACGACGCACGACATCGGATGAAACCGGGAATCACGGGCTGGGCCCAGGTCAACGGCTGGCGGGGCGAGACCGATACCCTGGAACAGATACGGAAACGTGTGGAGCATGACCTTTACTACATCGAGCGTTGGTCGATCGCCTTCGACCTCCGCATCATCGCGCGCACCATCGTCGGCGGGTTCAGCGGCCACAATGCCTTCTGACGGCCGGCAGAGGCCGGTGCGTTGCCTTTGGCTCACGCTGGCCGATCCCGAACCGCGCTACAATGGCCAGTACGTCTATTCCGGCGGCTTGATCGACTCGGTCGCCGAGGCCGGCGGCGACGTCGAGGTGCTGGGCCTCGGCCGTTCCACACCGGCCGAGACCGGCAGCCAGCGCGCCGGGCATGTCGTGTGGTGGCTGCCGTCCGACGTGCCGCACTCGCACTGGGGCAGCCTCGCCTCGAGCCTGCCGCACATCGCCTACCGGTGCCGCACGGCCGGCATGCAGGGCATCCTCGACAAGCTGCTGAAGCGGGGCGGCTGGGACGGCATCGTGTTCGACGGCATATCAACCGGCTGGGCGCTGCCCCGGGTGCTCGACCACTATGCCGGCCGCGGCGACCGGCCACGCCTGATCTATGTCTCGCACAATCACGAGGAAAGCCTGCGCACGCCAGGCCGTCCGCTTCGATGCTCTCAAAGTATCGCGCCTGGAACGCGAACTCGTCGACGCCGTCGACTTCGTGACGGCGATCACGCAGGAGGACCTCAAACTCTACCAGCGGCGGCGCTGTGACAAGCCGATGGGCGTGCTGACCCCCGGCTACTGTGGTCGACGGCTCGGCGAACGGTCGATCTCGGGCGCGCTGCCGCGCCGCGCCGTGATCGTCGGCAGCTTCGACTGGATCGCCAAGCGCATGAATCTTGCCGAATTCGTCGACACCGCCGACCCGTTGTTCGCCGACGCCGGCGCCGAGTTGCAGGCGGTCGGCAGTGCCGACGAGGCATTCCTCGAGCAGCTGCGGCACGGGACGATGGCCACCGAGTTCACCGGCACGGTGCCCGATATCGAGCCCTACCTTGACGACGCGCGGATCGCGATCGTGCCGGAACGCAACGGCGGCGGCTTCAAGCTCAAGGTCCTGGAGTATGTCTTCAACCGCGTGCCCGTCTTCGCGCTGACCGGCTCGTTTGCCGGCGTCCCGCTCGTCCACAACGACAGCGTCATGCTCTATCCCGACCATGCCGCCCTGGCCCACGGTGTGCTCGAGGCGATCGATGACGTGGATCTCCTCAACCGCCTGCAGGAACGCGCCGTCGCAGCCTGCAGCGGCCGCTTCGACTGGCCAAGCCGCGGTCGGCAAATCGTATCGGCGATCGCCTCATGACCGCGCCGTCGGCTGCCGCTCCGCCCGTCACTCGGCGACTCGACCTGCTGGACTCGCTTCTCGTCACGATCTTCCTGCTCGGCCTCTATCTCGGCGTCCCGCTGCAGATCACTTCGACAATCCCGCTGACCTGTGCGCCGTCGGGCTTCGCCGGCCTGATCCTGCTGTGGCGCCGGCGTGACCAGATCGACCCCCGGCACCTCGCGGGCCTGCTCATCGTCATAACGGTCTATCTCTGCTCCGTTCTGTCGGCCAGCGACTATGCCTTTCTCAGCAAGCGGTTCACGGGGCTGTTGCAGCTCACTTACTCGATGGTCATCGCCTATGCCATCTTCCTGACGCTGGTCCATGGCGAGCGCCGCCAGATCGCCGGTATCCTGCTGTGCTTCTGTATTGCCATCATTATCGGTTGCCTTCTCGAGAACTACGCCGGCCTTCGCCCGCTAAGCGACGCAGTGCGCCAACGACTTTACGAGGCCGGCGTTGTCTACGATGCCGACCTGCGCGACGAGATCCTCTACCACCGCATTCGGCCGAAGCTGTTCACGTCCGAGCCATCGGCCGTCACCTTCGCCTATACGTTCTATGGCGCGCTCTGGTTCGTCATCAGCCCGTGGCGCTCGAAACTGTTGGTTTATCTCGGCCTGATCGCGATGGCGCTGGTCGTGCTGCCCGGACCGACCCTGGGCCTGATGCTGCTGCTGACGGTCCCATACCTGATCTTCCTGGCCGGCACCCGGCCCGGACAACGGCCATCGGCAACGCGCCTGATCGGCGCACTGGCACTCTCCTCAGTCCTGATCGGCATGGCGATCGTGCTCGGCCGGACATTCTTCGCCGCGCGGCTGGACCAGCTCGCGAACGGCGACGATGCCAGCTTCTTCGCTCGCTTCACCGGACCGATGCTGGTGGCCTTCAACATGTTTCGTGACCATCCGTGGGCCGGCGCCGGCCTCACCGGCGAGCCTTCCATCGCCAACAACGTCATGAACATCTACATGAACTCACCCTCTTTCCCGGCGACACTGGGGATCTCGCGCGTCGGCGACGTGCTCACCAACTACTTCTGGACGCACTGGATCTATCTCAGCCTCGTATGGGGCGTGATCTGCCTGGCGGCGCTCTCGCTGTGGCTGCGCCTCCTGGGCGTGCGGAGCGTGCTCTACTGCTGGACCGTCTGGCTCATCCTGGGCCAGGCGTCTGGCTCCTATGTCGGACCCAAGACCTGGAGCGTGCTGCTGATGGCGGCGGCTGCCTCGATCCTGACGGTCGGTGTCCGGCAGGACCAGCCCGCAAAGGCGCGGCCGCAAACGCCCCTGCTTCGTCCCCAGATGCGATCAAGCGCCCTCCGGCCGGCAGGATACTTGGGATCATGAAGGACGGTTCAATCTGTCCGACCTGGTGCATGTACCGATCACTTGGAATCGTGTCATCGCTGGGGGCGCGCCACTGGAGTGGCGCCGCCCCAGCAAAGATGTGCGTCGGTCCAATCGGAATCCGAGCTAGTCGTTGCCGCAAAAAGCTCCGCAGACTCCGTCATCCGCGGTTGCGGTTGCGGGCCTTGGCGAACATGGCTTCAAAGCGATCGGCGACCGCCGAGATGTTAAAGGCGTTTTCGGCGTAGGCACGGCCCGCGGCGCCCAACTTGGCGCAGCTGTGCGGCTCGCCGCGCAAGCGATCGGCCGCCGCCACGAAAGCTTGCCGATGTCCGGCGGAGACGCAAAGCCCGGCGGCGGCCTTCTCGACCAGCCGCACCGAAAGATTGCTGGGCGGTGCCGACAACAGGATCGGGCGGCCGCCGCAGAAATAGCTGAGAACTTTCGAGGGAACGGAAAAGGGTCCCGCATCGTCTTCGAGCAGCGCGACGAGGACGTCGGCCGCCCCGAGGACATCCGGAAAGACGTCCATCGGCTGCAAGGGCAGAAACAACAGATTTGGCTTCGGCTCCAGGGCGCTGCGGGCCTTCAATGCATCGTAGCTGACGCCAGAGGCGGCGACGGCAATGACGACCTCGGGATCTTTCTCAAAGTGTTCGGCGAGAGCCCACAGCAGGTCCGGATTGTGCTTCAGCGCCAGGGTGCCGGAGTACAAAAAGACGAACTTGTCTGAAAAGCGGTGCTGCATCGCCCATGAATTATCCTTCGGCCGTAACGGCAAGGTATCGAGTGCACCCCAATTCGGAATGACGTCGGCGGCGTCGTCCTCGACGCCGAAGTCCTTGAGCGCCGGCCTGAAATCTTCACTTGCGAGAACAATCCCGTCGCTCCGACGCAGCATGCTGGCTTCGAGATGCCGGTAGTAGGCGCCGATGACGTGACCGGCGACGGGGATTTTCCGGCTTAAGATCCGCGCCGCCGCCAGGCTGTAGAAATCCTGCATCCAGAAAACGAACGCGGAGCCGGCGCGGCGAACGCCTTTGAGGATCGGCGCCTGTGCCTCAAGCGGCGTGTTGCCTGAAATCGTCACATCGGGCGCAAACGACGCGATCCTTTGACTGGCGAGCTCGCCATACAGGATGTCCGCCTGGCGCCTGCGAATGAGATTTCGCTTGGAATACGGCTGTCCGATCGAGATCGCTTCGATCGAAAAATTGGCAGGATCGCTCGATAGCCGTCGCGTGTCGCCTTTTGGCCCCATATCCTCGGCGAAAAAGAAATGCCGGACCTCATGCCCGCGCCGCGCGAGTTCGCGCGAAAGCTCGAACTGAAACGGATGGCCGCAATAGTCATGAAGCGCGATTCGGCTTAGGCCACACGCCCTTTGCCGCCGGCGTGCGTTGACCTCGGCATGAGTTCTCCCCGGCGGCGCTATGTGGACCATCTGAACAGCCACTGGCGGCCGAAATGGTGGACCATGTTACGAAGCTCGCGGCGGGTCTCTGGCCAAGCCAGCACGGTAAGCCCGATGGCGGCCAGTCCACCGGCACCGACCAGCAGCACGCCCGCCACGGTCGGCCCCGCATCGGCGAAAAGGCCGTGGCGCAGCACCCATACGGCGGCAGCGGCGACGATCGCGGCGCTCGCGGCGGGCGCAATTGCGGAGAGAACGTGGCCCAACGCGACGGGCAGGCGGACCAGCAGGCCCGCGATGGCAATCGAGGCGGCCACGCCGGCCACACCCCAGGACAGGCCGGCGAGGATGGATGCGATGCACAAGGCGGCGTCGATCAGGGTCGCCCGCAGCAGCTCACGCATCCGTCCCTGGGTCATGTAGAGCAAGCTTGCGGCCAACAGGACCGGCAGATAGGCCGCCGATATGCTGAACAGCGCCACCAGCGGCGTCGCCTGCGCCCAGGCCGGGCCGAACAGGATCCGCACCAGCCAGTCGGCCAGGACAGCGGCCATTGCGAAGACCGGCATGGTGAGCAGCGCAAGCTTCTGCATGATCTGGCGGAACATCGATCGATAGCGCTCCGGCCGATCGATCAGGCGGCTGAGCGCCGGCATGCCGACGGCATAGACCGGAGCGTTGATGGTATTGACGGGCAGCAGCACCAGCCGCGTGGTGCGCTCGTAGAGGCCGAGCACGACCGGCCCCCATAGCCAGCCGATCAGGATCTGGTCGACGCTGCGGGCCAGCGCCAAGGCGAGCCCGCTGCCGGTCACCGAGGCACCGAAGCGCAGCAACTCGTGCACACCTTGGGCCGCGGCGGGCCGCGCCGGCCGCCAGCGGCAAACGGTCCAGCTCCCCACCAAAAGCAGCGCCGGTGAGGCCAGGCGCTGCGCCACCAACGCCCAATAGCCCTTGCCCGCCACCGCCAAGGCGATCGCCACGGCGAACCCGGCGACGTCGGCGGCCGTCTCCAAGCCGGCGATTGCGCCAAAGCGCATCTGCCGGCGCAGCAGGGCCCAATGCTGCACCGTGAGCCCGCTCAGCACGAAGCCGAGCGCCAGCCACTGCGCCACCGCCTCGAGCTCGGGCTGGCCATAGAAGCGCGCCAGCGCCGGCGCCGCCAGCACGAGGACGGCGCCCAGCAGCGCGCCCACGGCGGCATTGATCCAGAACAGCGCCGAGACCTGGGCGTGCGAGATGCCCTGCTTCTGGATGGTCGCGGCGGAGAGGCCGAACTCCTTGACCAGATCGAGGATCGCGCCGAGCGAGGCGACCATGGCGAGCAAGCCGAAGGCAAACGGTGGCAGCAGCCGCGCCAGGACGACCAGGGTCGCCACTTGGCCGAGCACGCGAATCGCCTGCGCCGCCAGGAGGATCGCTCCGCCGCGGCGAGACCTGCGCCCGATGTCCTCGATCAGGTGGTCGGTGGCGAACGCCGCCTCAGGCGACGGCGCGTTGTCTGTCGGGCACGACGTTGTCAACGTACCACCGGTAGGTCGCGGCCAGGCCCTCGCGCAGCGGCGTCCGCGCCCGCCAGCCAAGCGACGCGGCAAAGGCCGTGTCCACCATCTTGCGCGGCACCCCGTCGGGACGGCTGGCATCGAACTGGACGCCGCCTTTGTAGCCCACGACCTTGCAGATCAGGTCGACGAGATCGACGATCGGCACGTCCGAGCCAGGGCCGAGATTGACGATCGCCTCGTTGGAGTAGTTCTGCATCAGGAACACCATGCCGTCGGCCGCGTCGTCGACGTAGAGGAATTCCCGTCGCACCGCGCCGGTGCCCCAGACCTCGATGGTCGGCGCGCGTGCGCGCATCGCCGCGTGGGCCTTGACGATCAGCGCCGGCACGACGTGGCTCTGCATGAGGTCGAAATTGTCGCCGGGGCCGTAGAGATTGGTCGGCATGACCGAGATGAAGTCGCAGCCATACTGCCGGCGGTAAGCCTGGCCGAGCTTGATGCCGGCGATCTTGGCCACGGCATACCATTGGTTGGTCGGCTCGAGCGGCCCGGTGAGCAGCGCCGCTTCGGGGATAGGCTGCGGCGCCAGGCGCGGATAGATGCAGGAGGAGCCCAGCAGCATCAGCTTCTCGACGCCAGCCCGCCGCGACGCCTCCACGACGTTGCTCTGAATCATCAAGTTGTCGTAGATGAATTCCGCCGGCCGCGTGTCGTTGGCGTAGATGCCGCCGACCCTCGCGGCGGCGAGAAACACCGCCTGCGGCTTGGTCTCGGCCATCCAGCGCTCGACCTGATCAGGCCGGCGCAAGTCGACCGATTCGCGCGGCGCCGTCAGGAGCTCGCAGCCTTCGCGCTGCAGGCGGCGGATCAGCGCGCTGCCGACGAGGCCGCGGTCGCCCGCGACCCACACCCGCTTATTGCGCAGCGTATAGCTTGGGCCCGTGGGCATTCTTGGCTCCCATGTTCTTCATCACCAGGCGATCGGCTTCGACCATCTCGGCCACCAGCTCCGGGAAGGTCGTGCGGTGCCGCCAGCCAAGCTTGCTCAGCGCCTTGGCAGGGTCGCCGAGCAGCACGTCCACTTCGGTCGGTCGCCGGTAGGAAGCGTCGATCGCCACCATCACCCGGCCGGTCCGTCGACAGCAGCCCTGCTCGTCGTCGCCGCCGCCGCGCCACTCGATGGGACGGTCGATCTGACGGAAGGCCAGCTCGACGAATTCCCGCACGGTGTGCGTCTCGCCGGTCGCCAGCACATAGTCGTCGGGCTGGTCCTGCTGCAGGATCCGCCACATGCCCTCGACATAGTCGCGGGCATGGCCCCAGTCGCGCTGCGCGTCGAGGTTGCCGAGATAGAGACAGTCCTGATAGCCGCGCTCGATCGCCGCCACCGCGCGCGTGATCTTGCGGGTGACGAAAGTCTCGCCGCGGATCGGCGATTCGTGGTTGAACAGAATGCCGTTCGAGGCGTGCATTCCGTAGGCTTCGCGATAATTGACGGTGATCCAGTAGGCATAGAGCTTGGCCACCGCGTAGGGGCTGCGCGGATAGAAGGGCGTGAGCTCGCGTTGCGGCGTCTCCTGCACCTTTCCGAACAGCTCCGACGTCGAGGCCTGGTAGAACCGGACGCCATCCTGCATGCTCAGGATGCGAATCGCCTCGAGCAGCCGCAAGGTGCCGAGCGCGTCGGTGTTGGCCGTATATTCCGGCGTCTCGAAGCTCACCTGGACGTGGCTCTGCGCTGCAAGATTGTAGACCTCGGTCGGCTTTATCTCGCCGAGCAGCCTCAAGAGGTTCGCCGAGTCGGTCATGTCGCCGTAGTGCAGAAACAGCCTGACGCCGGCATCGTGGCGGTCGCGGTACAGGTAATCGATGCGCTCGGTATTGAGCGACGAGGAGCGGCGCTTGATGCCGTGCACGATGTAGCCCTGCGACAGCAGGAAATCAGCGAGATAGGCGCCATCCTGCCCGGTGATCCCGGTGATGAGCGCCACTTTGCGGGACATGCTGCCGACCTCTCGATTTACGCAACGCTTCGGGAATAGGCGATCCGCTCGGCCACACGGCTCCACGAGTAGTTCTTCAGAACATGGCGCTGGGCGGTCGATGCCATGCGTTCGAGCCTTTGCCGATCGGAGACGGCATTCAGGACGGCTTCGGCGAGCGCCGCCGGCTCGGCGCGGTCGACCAGGAAGCCGTGCCGGCCGCCATCGACGAGTTCCGGCAGGCCATTGCGATTGAGGCCCATGACGGGGGTCCGTGACGCCATCGCCTCGAGATAGACCTGGCCCCAAGGGTCGTTCAGCATCGGTTGAACCAGCAGCGTGGCGTCGCGAAAAAGCTGCTGCAGGGCGTGCCAGGGAAGGTGCGCGTGGAAGGTGATTCCAGGCCGCTTGCCGACGAAGGCGCGGCTGCGTTCGTCGCCGACGATGGTGAGCGCGAGGTCAGGCCGGCGACGCCGGGCCAGCTCGAATGCCTCGAGCAGCAGCACACCGCCTTTGGCCTGGAACAGATGCTTGGCGACGAAGAGAAGCGCAGGTTTGTCGTAGGTCTTCGGTCCGTCGTACGGCTCGATGGCGCCCATGCCCGAGCCGACGGCGGTGACGCGATCAGCCGGCAGGCCATAGTGGGCGATGATATTGTCACGGACATAGGCGCCGAACGTGAAGACGTGGGAAAGCCCGCGCAGCGACTCGCGTTCGGCTTGCTCGAACGCCGCCAGCGCCCGCTCGCCGTATCGGCTGGCATGGATGTGGAGGTCCTTGGACAACGCCCAGCTATGGTCGCAGTAGAGATAGTGCTTGACGCCGCTCGCAAGGTCGGGCGCCGGCAGGTCGAAAGTGCCGGTATGGAGAACGTGCCGCGTGCCGAGACGACTCGCCGTCTCGGCCACCTGAGCGGCGAGCTTGCGTCGCGACCGCATGCCGCGCAGGACCTGCTCGCTGCTGAGGGGCCGGCCGAGTCCCGCGGCCATGTCACGGGCGGCAATGCCCAACTTGGCAAGCCGGCCCAGGCGCGGGCGGATGCCTTCGACGGATACTCCCAGGCGCTCGAGCGCGTTCGCCAGATTGGCCGGCGCTCCCGACCACGAGCGCAGGTCGCGCGGATCGCCGAAGACGCAAGTAATAGCCACGCGATCGAAGCGCAGCGTGTCCCGGACGTCGATCTTCGAAGCGACATTCATCGCGAGCATGGAAGCATTGCCCGTTGTCACGCGGCTAGTGATCAACCTGTGACTTGCCCTGTTGCGAACCCACGACGCCACAAATTGATCACGCAACACCGACGCGACGCTCGCCAATATGGCGAACCGGAGACGAGACCGCATGCAACAATCAGTCAACGCAAGAGACGCCGCCGGCCTTTCAGACGGCGTCCGTGACGGGCCGCTCGGCAGCTCGGGTACGTCGCGCGCAGATGGCAGCGAACTCCTGTTCTTCTGCCCCGACGTGACGGATGCCAGCACGCTGAAGCGGGTCCAGCAGTTCATGGACTTCGGCTATCGCGTCACGGTCTTCGGCTTCCGGCGCGCACGCTACAACACCGCATACCAACCACCATGGCCGAACATCCCGTTGGGCTTCACGACCGATGCGCGGTACTGGCATCGGGTTCGAGCGCTGCTTCGTGCCGTCCCGGCCCTCTTCGCCCATCGCGACGCGCTCCGCCGGGCCGCCGTCTTCTACGCCCGCAACATCGATCAACTCCTGCTGGTGCTGCTGGCCCGGCTCGTCACCTTCTCGCGGGCGCCGGTGGTCTACGAAGTGCTCGACATTCCGCCCATCCTCATGCGGCGCGGAACGGTCCCGATGCTCCTTCGCGCGATCGAGCGGCTATGCCTGCGACGGACAAGCCTGCTGGTTCTCTCTTCGCCGGGCTTCCACCGGAACTACTACAAGGCGGTTCAGAAATATCGCGGCGACTGGTTCCTGCTCGAGAACAAGCTCCACCCCTCGATCTCGTCCCTGTCATCGCCGGCGCCAGTCCGGCGCGCGGCCGAAGGCGGCCGCCCTTGGGTGGTGGGCTATTTCGGCCTGATCCGCGGCGAAGCCACCTTCGCCCTCATCACCCGGCTGGCCGAACGTCTGCAGGGCCGGGTCCTCTTCAAGTTCGGCGGCATCCTGACCACGGTTGACCAAGCGAAGTTCAAAGAGGTTCTCCGGCGTTGCCCGAACATCGTCTATGGCGGTCCGTACCTGCCCCAGTTCGACCTCGAGCAGCTCTATCGTGACGTCGACTTCACCTGGGCGCTCGACCTCGAGCACACCGACCACAATTCGCGCTGGCTGATGCCCTGCCGCTTTTACGAGGCCGGGTACTTCGGAATCCCCTGCCTCGCCGTCCACGGCTTCGAAGTCGGCAACACCATAGAGAAGCACCGAATCGGCTGGACCTTCGACGCGCCACTCGAGGATTCCTTGGTCCGCTTCTTCGAGCGCCTGACGCCGGCCGACTACGAGCACATCCGCGGGCGGCTCCGCTCGGTGCCGCGCGGCATGTTCGTGGCCGGCGACGACGTCGCCCGGCTCTGCGCGACGATTGCGCCCAGCCGCGCCTAGGCTGTGGCGCCGGCGACGGCGCGATTGATCATGACGCAGTCGAACTCGACCAGCCGGAGCGCGCTGTCGCGGCTCACCGGATAGAGGCCGGTGATGTCGAAGCCGCGTTGGTCGAGATAGCGGATGGTGTCCATGTATTGCGGCATGCCCTTGTAGATGCCGATCACCGAGGCCTCCGTCTGCAAGGCCCTGACCACCGGCAGGCTGTCGCCGGCACCGCGCAGGACCTCGATATCGAAGCCCTGGGTGTCGATCTTGAGGTACGGCCGGTCGAAGCCGATGCGTTCCTGCAGGACGGGCAGGACGACGTCGAGGGTGCGCACCGTGACCGTTTCCGTGCGGCACGGAACGTTCAGCCCGGCATAGTCCTTCACCCGGCCGTGGTCGGGCTCCAGGAACGAACTGAACTGATCGGAGACCATCACATTGATCGGCATGGAGCCGTCGCTGCTGCCCAGTGCATAGCCTTCGATATGCCAGTCGCGATCGCCCCGGCTGCGTTCGCGAAGCGCATCGATGTGGCGGCTCACCGGCTCGAAGGAGATGATCGGGCCGTCATAGAGGACCCTGTCGCGCAGGAAGTCGCGGTACTGGCCGGCATTGGCCCCGACATCGAGCACACAGTCTATGTCCAGGCGGGCGAGCAACTCGCGCAGATGCAGTGCGAAGTCGCGCTCCTTCATCTCGCGCAACGGCACGATGTCGTAACCAAGCGACCGGCTGACCCTGAGAACAGAGTCCTTGACGATCTTGAGCATGATGATCTCCGAGGGCCCGCTGATCCGAAGAGTGTGACCCATTGGCGGTGCCAACCACTCGTGATCAGTCTGTGATCGGGCGCCAGGGCAATTGAGCGGCCGCCTCGCATGGCCAACTATCGCCGGGCTTCGATGCTGAAAACGCGAGGGGAGAGAGATCATTGTTTTCGGTCAGTGGTCCGGTGCTCGTCACCGGCGGCGCCGGTTATATCGGCAGTCATGTCTGCAAGGCGCTGGCCGAGGCCGGGGCGCAGCCGATCTGCCTGGATACGCTGGAAAAGGGCCACGATTGGGCCGTCCGTTGGGGTTCACTGGAGCGTGGCGACGTCGGCGATGGCCGGTTCGTCGAGGAAGTGTTCCTGCGCTACAAACCGAAGGTCGTCATCCATCTCGCAGGCTATATCGAAGTCGGCGAATCGGTCGCCCACCCTGAACGTTATCTCACCAACAATGCCGGCAAGAGCCGCGTGCTGATCGGCGCGGCGTTGCGCCACAAGATCGAAGCCTTCGTGTTCTCCAGCACCTGCGCCGTTTACGGCCTGCCGCAAACCGAGCTGCTGGCCGAGTCGCACAGGGTGGCGCCGATCAATCCATATGCCGCCTCCAAGGCGAGTGTCGAGCGGGCACTGGATGCCGCGGCATGGCAGGGCCTGCGCGCGGCGTCGCTGCGCTACTTCAACGCCACGGGCGCCGACGCCACGGCGGAGATCGGTGAAGCGCACGATCCGGAGACCCATCTGCTGCCGCTGGCGGTCGACGCGGCATTGGGCTTGCGCGCCTCGCTCGTCGTGCACGGATCGGACTATCCAACCGACGACGGTTCGTGCGTGCGCGACTACGTCCATGTCACGGATCTGGCGGATGCCCACCTGCGCGCGGTGCAATGGGTGATGAACCAGAAGGTCGGGCGGGGTCGCCACGACGTGTTCAACCTCGGCTCCGGCACCGGCCATAGCGTCAAGCAGGTCGTGGAGTCGATCGGCCAGGTCGTGGGGCGACCGGTTCCTCATGTCTATGGCGCCCGCCGGCCGGGCGACTCCCCGCGCCTGGTCGGCTGCATCGACAAGGCGCAGAACCAGCTCGGCTGGACTCCCCTGCGCGGCCTGCAGACACAGATCGAAGATACGGTACGTTGGCGGATGTCGATGCGACGATAAGCTTGCCGGCCGGCGCGACGTTTTCATCAGACCGCGAGCGGGTTCTGCCCTGTTGGACAAAGAGGCGCTCAACAACCACAGTCTCGGCCGCAAACGAGAGCATGGGTTGATTCACTCCTCGTCCGATTGGGCCACTGAACGGCATCGTCTGGAGAACAGCCGGTACTGGATCAGCCCTGCTGGCCGCCGCGGCCGCTGGCGCAAGCGGCTGTTCTCCAGTCTCCTGGCCGTCTTCGGCGCCGGCATCCGCCTGACACCGCTCTATGGACGCGGGCAACGGAATGCCCTCGATCTCAAGCTGGTCGAGCTCAAGTTCGCCTTCAAGGAGCTGCCGCGGCAATTCGACGGATACCGGATCCTTCACGTCAGCGACACGCATCTCGACGTGTTCCCGGCGCTTGCGGACGCCGCCCGCAAGCTGCTGGGCGGCCTCGAAATCGATTTGCTCGCGCTGACCGGCGACGTCCACGGTGACCGCGGCGCGCCGATTGCCCGATCGGCTGGGTTGCTGGCAGAGGCGCTCGACGGTGTCCAGGTGCGCGGTCTGCGGATAGCCGTGCTTGGCAATCACGATCCGGTCGAGATGGCCGACGCGCTCGGCCGAGCAGGCTTCGAAGTCCTGGTCAATCGCTCGCTCGTGCTTCGGCGCGAGGGCGAGAGCCTGCGCATCACCGGACTCGATGACGTCAATTCGTTCTACAGCGAAGCCGCGCAGGCGGCATTGGCCGATCATGCCGGCGAATTCCGCATCGCCCTGGTACATTCGCCCGAAGTTGCCGATTACGCCGATGAAGCGGGCTACGCCCTCTATCTTTGCGGCCATACCCATGGTGGCCAGATTTGCCTGCCGGGCGGCAGGCCCCTGATCACACAGCTCAAGCGCTGCCGCCACGCCGCGCGCGGCTTGTGGCGTCAGGGCAGGATGGCCGGCTACACCAGTTGCGGCCTTGGCGTCTCGGGGCCGCCGGTTCGCTTCAACAGCCGCGGTGAAGTGGCGCTCATTACCCTGCGCAGAGAGTAGCGTTCGCCCTTCTAGGCGAACTTCGGCATCACCTTGGTCGCCATCAGCTCGAGCGATGTCAGGATCTGGCTTCGGTCATGGATGCCCTGCGGGATCAGGAGGATCACTTCGTCCTGGTCAGGGATGACCTGCTGCACCTGCTCCAGCCGCCGGCAAATCGTATCCGGCGACCCGACCAACAGCTCCGGCACGCCCTGACCGAACGGCGTCGCCCAACTTTGCCAGAACCACATCATGTCCCTGGCCCATTCCCGAGCCTGCTCATCGGTCGGCGCGCAGACGAAGATGCCGCCCCAGCCGGCCTGCTGGCCGTTCTTCACGGTGCGGCCGTGCCTGGCTGCCTCCTCTGTGTAGCCACGACAGAGCTGATCGTAGAATTTGAGATTGTCGGTAAGCACGATCGGCTTGCCGCCGTACTTGGCCCAGAACAGTGCCGTGCGCATGGAGGCGGCGAAGCCGCCGTAGAGCGGCGGATGCGGTGTCTGCAGCGGCCGTGGCGCAATGCCGACCTGCTCGATCTTCATCGCCGGCGTCACGCCCTGGCCATACTTCACGTAGACCGGATGCTCGTGCGGATTGATCATCCCCGCCGGTGGGAAATTCCAGTACTTGCCGTGGTGGCTGAAAGTCTCGTTGGAGAGGGCCTTCACCACGACATCGACGAACTCGGAGAAGTATTCGCGGTTGGCCGCGTCGGCGGGCGTGTCCTTGTTCCACGGGCCCACGGCGTTCAGCTCATCGCGGATCTTGAAGTTCTCGACCCAGCGCGCCTGATAGCCGCGCACCAGGCCGACGCCGAACCGGCCGCCCAGCATATGGTCCATGGTGGCGATAGACGAAGCCGCAGGTGATGACCCGCAGCCGCTTCGAGTGCCTGCCAAGCCACATCGACATCAGCCGCGGATCGTTCGAGATCTCGAAGCCCTCGATCTGCAGGTGATGCTCGGGATGGCCGAAGCCGAAATAGCCGGCGTCATCGGCGAAGCGGACATAGTCGGCGATCTCATCCAGCATGCGCTGGTAGAGCTCGGGATTGCGCCCGGCCATGCCGGCCTCGAGCTCGGCCCGCCGGCCGACCGTGCAGTACATGAACAGGCTGAAGCGCATCGCGGTGACCGGCCGCTATGCCGCCAGTTTGTAGAGCTCAACGACGTTGTCGCGCAGGATCCGCTTGCGCAGTTCGGGGCTGAGATGGCCGGTCTGCTCGGCGATGACGTCCTGGCTCCACGGCCAGGTCGAATCGCTGTGCGGGAAGTCGTTGGCCCACATCAGCTGGTTCGGGCCAAGCTGGTCGGCGAACTGGAAGGCCGTCCAGTCGTCCTGGAAGGTGAGCGCGATGTGATCGCGGAAATACTCCGATGGCAGGCGCGCGAGCTCCATGCCCTTCATCCAGTAGCGGTGGCGCTTGTAGGCATGGTCCATGCGATACATGAAATGCGGCGCCCAGCCCGCATCGGCCTCGACGCAGACCACGCGCAGCTTGGGATGCCGCTCGAACACGCCCGAGAACACCAGCATGCCCATGATGTCCTGGCAGCCGCGGATGATGCTGAGGAAGCCGTTGATCTTGGGGCCACGCGGCTTGGCGAGCGAGGTGTCGCCGCTCGACGTCAGGATGTGGAACGACAGCGGCAGCTCGAGCGCGATCGCCGCTTCCCAGAACGGATCGTAGGCCGCGTCGTCGTAGTCCTTCTCCCCGGGATTGCCCGGCATCATCACGCCGCGAAAGCCCATCGCCTTGATGCCCGCGAGGTCTTCGATGCCTTCCCTAATACTGCGCATGGCGGTCTGCCCGCACCCGATCAGGCGGTCCGGCGCATGGGCGCAATAGGCCTGAAGCCAGCGGTTGTAGGCGTCGAAGCAGGCCTTCTTGTAGTCGAAGTCGGGATGGTTGCAGATCATCATGCCGACGGTCGGATAGATGACCTCGGCCGCCACGCCGTCCCTATCCTGGTCGGCGAGCCGCATCGTGGGGTCCCAGCCGCCCCGGTGCAGGTCCTCGAATTTCGCGCCCCCTATGCGGATGTCCTTGGGCGG
>WNFJ01612265.1_pt2 | contig 18940 bp, 15 predicted proteins | sample 5400461 | NCBI WGS metagenome assembly WNFJ01 (sample SAMN13153349, study PRJNA577476) | soil metagenome | isolation source: 115 cm saprolite on Douglas fir-dominated hillslope | place: USA:California | collected 2013-09-17
GAAAAGCTTGGCGGTCCAAAGCTTAAAAGCAGTTTCGCCGTCGCGCTCGGTGCGAACTCCATAAACTACGTCATACCCGTCCAGCCACTTCGCCACGAAATCCAGGATGACTTCCGGTGGGTCCTGTAAATCGGCGTCGATGATCGCCACGGCATCGCCGGAGGCGTGCTCCAAACCGGCTGTAATGGCGACTTGATGGCCGAAATTCCGGGAAAACCGCACCACGCGGATCCGTGAATCATGCGCCTGCAGTTCGCCTAGCAACTCTGGCGTGGCATCCGTGCTGCCGTCGTCCACATAGACGATTTCGAAATTTAACGAAATCCCCTCGAGAACCGCCACCAGCCGGCGATTCGTCTCGCGTAATACCTCCTCCTCGTTCATGCAGGGGATCACCACGGAGAGGAGCATCCGCCGCTCACCCGGAAAGGTCGAACCGATTTGTGCTGACCCTCGCGAGCGCTCTGGGATATGGCGGCTCATGTTCATTCCTTCTCCCCCAATGCTGCCGGTCCGCGCATCGTACTCGCAGACACAGTTGCATCTCGCTTTACGAACAAGACGCTCACATCGTCGGAGTACTCTTGACGCCAATCCGCGTGATTGCTGAGGACCGTCGCGAGCGGTTCGCTGCGGTCGAGCAGACACGATTGGATTCCGTAGGCGCGGAGGACAACAAATGCCGCGGGCTTCAGATTAGCGGCTTCCAAATAGTCCGAAAAAGCGCCGCCGACTTCATAGAGATCGCCGCGACCATCGATGAACACTTTTTGCTCGGGAAGTGACCAAATCAAATATCCGCCGTAACCATAGGTGTTGTACATAGGACCAGGAACGGCATGCTGGCGCACGTATTCGACAGCCCGCACTGGGAATTTCCTGGAGACAATCTCCTGCATGTTCGTGCGCGTTGGAAAGAACCACACCATTGCGACGATTACCATTGTCATTAGAATAGCGTTGGCGGCGTACAGATCTTTACGTCGATCGTACGGCGGAACCCACCGCGCTAGGAGCGTCACGAGAAGCGCCGAGAAAAATGGCACGAAGATCAGCACGAAACGCAGATGAAGGCACGCCATCGCCGTGCCACCTATGAACAGTGTGAGCTCATCCAGCCTGCATGGAAAACGCAAGGCCATCTGTGCAATGAAAAATCCGAGCAACAACGCGAGAAATAATTTCCCGCCGAGCAAATTAAACGGCATTGGCTGCCATTCAAGTACGTTCGCCAAATTGACGGGCAACGAAGACGCCACGGTAAACGGGTAGGTGGCAAGCCGCGTGCCGTACGGGGTCAGCGGAATGGCGGCGAGGCAAAGAAGAAAAGCGGCTTCGAGATGGACGCGCTCTTTTGCGCTCCAACGCCGCGCTTCGATGCTCCCCATACGAAAATTCATCAGGCCGGCGGCCAGGAAAACAAAAAGCACTGCTAGTCCGATCACCCACGACCCATGAGTGTTTACCCAGACTAGAAACAGCGGCGGAAGAAACAATAGACCCTGCGGTTTGCCCTGACGAAAGTACTCAAGCACGATGAGCGTCAGGATAATGAAGAGATATCCCAGCATCTGGGGCCGAAGCGAGAGCGATGGCGTCACCAGCACATAGAGCGCCGCAGCAGTTACAAATCCCGCCTTCGAATTTCCGGAACGAAGAGTCGCGTAGGCGTAAAGAGCGATCAGAATGGCGCTGCCCAGGATGATGAGCAAGGCGTCCAGCCCTTGCAAGCCAGCGAAGCGGGCCACCGCCCCGAACAGCACATCGCCAAGCCATTCGTAGGACAACCAAGGGGTACCTGCAACAGTGAAGGAATATGGGTCCGTTGTCGGCCAATGATGCGTCGCAAGGATATTCTGCCCATTCTTGACATGCCACCACACGTCGGGGTCTACCGCGAACATCCGCCCGGCAACAAAAACAGCCCCGACAAGCATCGTTCCCAGCATCGCCGGAAACGAGAAGACGAGTTTGAGTAACCGAAACGATGCAGCAGCGCCCGTGGTGACTGCTGGCGGCGCAAGGGCGGCTGCCGGCGCACACGCCTCCGAAGCCGTTGGAATCGGCATGCCTTCGCCCCCCACTCCTCCGCGCAATGCGATGTCTGATTCGCTCATGATCTGTTTGCTTGCCTAGGCCCTACTCCGCCACAACAATGACTCGCCTGTTACGGATGCACCAGCCGAACAGGGACGGGCAACAACCCGCCACCTGTAACCACCGTGCCACCGCCGCCGCCGCTGCCGCCTCCCCCACTACCGCCACCAGAGCCGCCGCCGCACGTGGAAATATTCAAGATGTACGCGTCCACGGTGCCCTGGGGATTCGTTTCATCTTTAATAAACAACTGCATGAATCCAACGATGTTGGCGGTCACGGAGGCAGGGCAGGACTTGCCGGGGCATAACTGTGCCCCATCGTAAATGGGCGCAGTGACGATGGAATCACTCGAGGTAATTGGCTGTCCGCGAAGAGCGGGATTGGGATTGTTGCTCCCTCCGGTAAATGTAAAGGGTGAAGTGTTCGTGTTCAGGATGTCTTGACCGGTACCGTTGTTACTCTCGTGGATAAGACAATCCACTCCCTGCCTCGTCGGTCCTACTACGTTGCCGGTTTCGGGCTGCAGGGTTATGCTCCCGCAACTTATGGTCCGGGTGTTGCAGCACTCGATGTTCTGCCGATAAAGAGCGGCACCACCACTTCCACCTCCCGAAGAACACGTGGGGCACTCCGCCGGAGCTGTGCCTGGCGGAAGAATAACGGGGAAAAACTGACTGGACGTGATCGCTTGTCCCGGGGAGCCCGGTTTGATGGTCAGCAGCGTACCCAGAATGCTAGGGTTCGCGATCGTCTGGTTGGGATTAATGATGTAGGCCTGAGTCCCACTGCACAGAGTATTCTGGGGGGAAGTGTGGGTGGGGTCGCAATTGGGCATTAGCCAGGGCTTTACACAGATACTTCCAACCGCCGGGCCACTTCCTGTGCCAGGATTGTAAGTCTCGGCAGCAGCCGTTGCCGAAATATCCACCGTCGTAAACCCCAGGACTCTTCCGAAGAACGTCGGTACGGCGTTGCCGCGAGCGGCGGTCCTCTGCACAGTCACGGTGATTCGCGGATCGGTTATTGGCGAGTAGTTCCAGGCAAAATCGCTTGATTGGATGTTCGGATTGACCCCCCCGACCAGGTTCTGATTTCCCACATCAATCGCCGCATTCATGGCTCCAGTTTGAAAGCCAGAACATCCAGAAGTGGTGGACGTGCAGCCCGACCTTGACCAATAGGTGGCGCCGGCCAGCGCCGCCGCATCCGCGCTTCGCTGAGCTTCGCTGCGGGCTACGTAAAAGGAAACCAAGTCGATCGCAAGAGCGGAGAGCCCCAGGATCACCACCATGGAAGCCGCGACGAGGAATAGAGCGTTTCCGCGTTCGCCCACTCGAGGTTGTCTTAGCCATCTTCGATTGCTCATGGGTGTCTCTTCCTTTCGCGGGCTAATTCTCCATGATCGCGCTGCTCGATATGGTCGTCACTGCTTGATAATTTGCGCCCGGGACAAGAAGGGCGATGATTCGGTTGAACGTCCACGCAAAGGGAGAATTCACAATGACTTGACTTGATGGCACCTTAGCGCCGCTGCTGTTCACAAACGTATTCCCGCGATCGATTTCAATCGTGAAATTCGCAGTCGTTCCCGGACATTGTTGAGGCGAAGTAAACGTCCATGAGGCGAACGCCTGTGGACCAACCGTTGGGGTGGTCGTTCCCGTTAGTCCACAGAGATTTACGCCCGCGTTGGTCAGGTAGTTGACAATGGAGTTTTCAATGGCCTGTGTTGTTGGGGGCGCGGCTTGCGTACAATCTGCACAGCTCTCTTCAATGGCGAAGCGTGCGCCCTCTCGCGCCGCGTTGTTGAGTTTTTGCTTTAGATTGTAGGCTTGTCCAAAATCTAGGATGCCAACCACGAAAGCGAGCAAAAGTGGCAGCATTAGGGCGAATTCAAGGACTTGAGATCCCCGACTCGAGCTCGAAACTCTGCTTCGCACCGAAGGCGAGATCCCTTTATGGTGCCTTAGCCTCCTCATTGCTCCTCCAGCATTTGCACTTGCGTGAAGATATTCACCGTACCTATCGATGTGAAAGGCAAAGTAAACTGAAAGGGATATGTGACGCTTATGACCGTCCATTGTGCGTTCGGGTTAAGGGGATCCAAGTTCAAAGCCTGATGTTGCTGAATATTCGTGGTTACGCCCCCGCTACCGCTGGTGGCCATGTTGGCGGAAGTGAGTACATTGTCCACTGCGGTCTGGATCGTCGTGGAACTCGGGAAGGCGTTCCCGCAGGTGGCACAAGTCGGCACTACCGCCACGCGCGCACCCTCGCGCGCAGCCCGCGTAATGGTTTCGTAGATGTTATAGGCCCGGGCCGCCCAGAATATCCCGATCAGCAGAGTCAGCAGGAGTGGCAACACGAACGCCATCTCCACAAGCTCTGCTCCGAATTCGCCGCGCCGTCTCAAATTGCGAAAAGCACCGGACTTATTAGGCGTACTCATTTGGATACACCCCACGCTATATAAGCGTTCCCTCGATCCTCTAGTCGCAGTTGGCATTCCAAAGTCTGTCCTCGCCTCACTCCATCATCGGCCGGAACGCGTCCAGCACCGCAAACGGCTTCCGCACGCTGGCAATGCTTTCCCCGCGCTGCTGAATTTTATCCGCCTCGGTATGACCTAGAAGTGTTCCGGCTCGCGCCAAGTATTTGACCCGGCCAGGGTTGAGTCCCATTACCCGGCAGCAAGTAGCGTCCACCGCAACAGGGTCGTCGCCAAGAACTAACACTCCACAGGCCTTCGGTGTTCCCTGGATGGGGCCGTTCCCTTCCATGCCCACAATGCCGTCCACAATCGCGAAATCCGGCCTCGCCGCTGCGTTGATGTCTAGAATCGCGCGGTCAATTCCGGCCCAATGTAGAATGTTCTTGGGCCAGCCATAGCAGCTTCCCGGGACTACCCCAAACATGTTCTTGAGGGAAAGAGTGACTCCTGCCCAGTGGTGGGTCTTGAGTTTGGGCATTGAGACCAGGAAATCGACGCCCAAAGCTGTCCTCGGAAGATAAAGCTCCTTCAATCGCGACGCTTCCGTCTTAAGGGCCACTTTCTCGACGTCGTCAACATTCAAGTCCACGAACGTGCGGGCCAGTGGACCGACAAACTCTCTCAAGCGAACCGATTCGATGATGGCTTCGGTATCTCTGTCCATGGCAGGCCCGTCGCCGATCAGAACCTGCGAGGCGCCGAGGCGCAGAAAACTCTCACGAGCAGCCGCAATGACCGCCGGATGTGTATTCATCACGCCGAGCGGATCCAGCCCGACGAGATTAGGCTTCAGCAGCACGCTTTTGCCCTTCATGGGCAGATGAAATTCGCAAAGGCTCTCATAAACCAGCGCGGCCAAGTCCTCCTCATAGTCTGCCGCGCGGCGAATCAACACCGTCGAGGGCGGCCGCTGGAACGAGGGAACAAGCGCGGCGTTACGCGCGTTCATGACGTCCCCGAGGACGGCAGCTGAGTTGGGAGAAAATGTCTCTTCGTACCGAACGCCAGGGAGCACCAAGCCGCAACTTGGACGTCCTTTAGAAATTCATTCTTTTCTTGAAACTCGCCCACCGCAGGCGCATGGCTCGGCCACGCCCGCCCGTACGTCTCCAAACACAGCCTTGCCAAGGCCAATGATCCGGGGCCGTGTATGTTGGCTACATTCTTCTCCAGCCATTGCAAACTCAAAACGTTCTCCGAGCATTCCGGGTGATCGCGCAAAGCCAGAAGCGCCCAAACTGTAGGAATAACCAAGGGCTCCCCGGCAACGCCGTATACCAAGGGATTGCCGCAATTCCATCCGCCGCCTGGGCACATCCGGTCGTAAAGCATTGCTTCCGCGAGTTTCCGGCGTTTCCCTGCATCGGCTGGCAGTAATTCCGTCGGGCTCTCATCAAGTGCGAGAAGGGCAAACGCAGTGGGTTCCACCCAGCTGCTCGTGCCCGGAGTCCATCCCCACCCTCGGTAGGAGTTGTTTATGGGAAAAATATCGCGTTGCCGTGAGAATCTCGCAACAAAGCGCCGCCACGGCGTGCTATCTCGCGGCCATTCTTTGCATAGCCAATCCAAACCCATTTCAACTGCCTTTGCGGAACTCTTTTCGGCTAGAAGGACCCAGCAGGCCAACGCCGTCACCCAGCACCCTGTTCTCGCCCCAGGTGAGGCAGGCCAGGAACCATTCGGCAGTTGCGTCCCGCGGAGAAATTGAAAAGCCCGAGCCGCAGGTTCGGGAATCTCTGGCCAAGAGCACTGAATCACGGCCTGAAGTGCCCAGGATGTGGCTTCGGGACGGCTTTCAGAATCAGGACGGAAGCCCCAGCCGCCGTCCGGATTTTGCGCACTTCTGATAAAGGGAAGACAAACAGTCTCGACGAAGCGCACCTCAGCTTCAGTTCCCATCCCGTTACAGCCCTATCGGCCAGCCCGGTCGGTGCTGCCGGTACGCATGGATTCGGGCAGTCACGGTTACATGACCGGTCCGAACGGCGGAGATTGATCCTGTAATTCCACGGGCAAATCGCCCTCTTGCTCCTGAATCCCCAATTGGTTAATCAACCTGTGCAGGTAGCCGCGTGCGACCCCCAACGTGCGGGCACTCTCTGCTTTGCGCCAGCCACACTGGCGCAAAGTTCTCACAATCAGTCCGCGCTTGAACCGGCGAATTTCCTCCTCGTAGGATCGCGGAGCCGCATTCCCATAAATCGGCGCGGAGCCTTCATTCCCAGCGCGCAAGAACGTGGGCAAGAGCGAGAGGTTTACGGTTTGGTCTTCGGAAAGGGCCACGGCGCGTTGCACCACGTTCTCCAGCTCGCGCACGTTGCCAGGCCAGTGATACTGCTCAAAAGCATAAAGAGCCTGATGAGAAAAACGTTTCGCTCGCTTTCTGAATTGCAGGGCGGACTTCAGCAGAAACTCCTGCGCCAGGAGCGGCACATCATCGCGCCGTTCTCGAAGCGGCGGCAAATGCAGTTGGACCACGTTTAACCGGTAATATAGATCTTCGCGGAATGTTTTCTGCTCGACCATTTCCGCCAGCCTTCGATGTGTGGCGCAAATCAATCGAATGTCCACGCTTGTGGTCTTATTGCTCCCGAGCCGTTCGAAGCTCCTTTCCTGAATCACCCTCAAGAGTTTCGGCTGCAGTCCCAGCCCAAGGTCTCCGACTTCGTCCAGAAACAATGTTCCATGATCGGCCGCTTCCACCCGCCCGTGTCGGGTGATCTGTGCGCCCGTGAACGCTCCCTTCTCGTGTCCGAAGAGTTCGTCCTCCACCAAAGTCTCGGGCAGGTTCGCACAAGAGAATGCCACCAGTGGGCCCTTGCTTCGCGAACTAAATTGGTGGATAGCGCGTGCCAGCAATTCCTTGCCGGTTCCGGTCTCTCCGGTGATCAGAACGTTCACGTCACATGGCGCAATCTTGCGCGCCAGCGCAAACAGTTCCTGCATCGGGCTCGATGTGCCGATCAATTCGTGAAGTCTTCCGGCGGATCGGGTTCCAGCCCGCAGCGTTTGGAGTTCTTTTTCTGCCGTGTGGAGGCGGTCGGCGCGCTGCAGCGTCAATCTGAGTTCGAGGATGTTTGGTGGATTTGCTGCGCTGTCCGTGGCCCCGTGTTCGATGGCGCGCAGCAGGAGACTGCGATTCTCCGAATCGCAGAGCACCACAACGGGGGGATCTGTCGCGTCTCCATTTAATTCAGCGATCAGTTGCAGGGGAGCTTCTTCGTTCCCCTCCGTGTTCACCGATCGCATGTCCAACAGGATGATGTCCGCCCAACGGCGCACTTCCAGCAAACGATCAAACTCCGGCTCCGTGCACGTACGGGTGACAAACCCTTCCCCAAGGGCGCGCGCGATAACTTCTCCCAAGCCGGAATCCTGGCTCAGGAACGCAACTTGAATTAGCTGTTTTTCCAAAGCCTTAGCCTAAGCGCTCCAGAAATCTGAACAAAGGTCCGAGTTTACTTGCTGCATTAACCCCGCGAAGACAGGAACTACGGCTTCAACTTTATCAATGAACGATAGAGAGGCGAGTGAGACTGGGGACTGCTTCTTCCCGCACAGTTGAAGATTGGGTCCACCGAACGTCCCCGCAAGCCCGCACGCAAAATGCCAACCACACCATTCTTCTTCTAAACCGCGCAAACAGCTTCTAATTCAACCAACTACGTCTCCTGACACAGTCATCTGGAACCAGTTAGAGACAGATATCGGGTGACCAGTGTTAAATGTGTGCACTCTTTTGTCGCAAGCTGTCACCATTTTGCCCTTTATGCGGCCGCCCTTGGCATGTCGCAGCGCGAGAAACCTACTCAGTCAACCGTGCCGCCATTGGCGCAGCCGAGGGGATGCCTACCAGTACTTCCACACCTACCGGGCGCCCCTCGCTCATTGCCGGCTTGAACTTCCATTGGCTAAAGGCTAGCCGTGCAGCCTCGTCCATTTGAGGCAGTAAACTGCGATAGACCGCAACTTGATCGACTGCTCCATCTTCCCGGATCAAGCCCTTCAGAACTATCATCTTGCCTCTGTTCTCAGGCGGCAGCGGCAACCGTCGAAAATCGAATCGAAGCTCCGCGTCCGGTGGGAGCAAACCCTGTTCGAGTTTCACGACCGTCGACCGGCTGGCTGGGGCCTTTGCAGTCTGCTGCTTAACTTGGCAAAACTGCAGCGTCCAGCTCTTCCCCGGCATTTGCAGGAAAACCGTATAAATCTTCCCGCAGCGCAGGGCACCGTAAATGGCGAGCCCCCCACCCCCCATCGGCCCCGCGGAAACCACCAGCGCATTCTTGCGCGGCAACGCGGAAACTGGTACTGCGAAAATCATGTTCGCCGGTAGCATCGGATCCACAGCATTCAAACTCTCTCCGCTTCCCCCGGCGATACCCAGTGCTCCGCCACCATCCGAGCTTCCCCCACCTCCGCCCGATTTTCCTCGTCCCGCTCCCAAACTCCCGTCCCCGCCATTGCCTGCGGCGCTACTCCCCGAATTTGCTGTTCCGGCATGCCCGTTGCCAGTCGACCCGGCGCCCCCGGTTGGAGAAAGGGAAAGCTCTGCCCAACGATTCCCGGCTGGCAGTGCGAGCACGGATCCCGCTTGAATCGGATCGCTGCCGGTAACGACAAGGACGCTTCCCCCCCCGCCGCTTGGCAGTTCGCCATCGACTAAAGCTGCTACTTCCGCGCCCTGACCTATTCCAGCAGACGAGGGTGGGGGCAATGGCAACTGAGGTTGTGCGCTCGTAAGTGGCGAAAGTGGAATAGGCGATGAGTTGGCGCTCGCTGTCAACGTTGGCGCTGGCTCCGCAATCTGCGACTTGTGAAGTTGGGTGGGCCGTGAGCCGTTCGGGTTGAAATGGATCTGCGGCCTAGGTACCGCGACCGTGCCTACAATCAGGATCGGTAACTTCAAATCCATGGCAATTCGCAAATCTGGAGCCGATGCACTCTGATAAATCGTCTGCTTCGCACTGTCCGCCCGCCGCGGTGGTTTGAGCACGATCGTTATTTTTGGATGAGCTGCGGCGCTGCTCGGGTCCGGGAGCCGCCGCGCTTCCAAATCGCTCCCCGGGTGTCCACCGGGTCCCACTATCGCGATTCGGGGAAGCTTTTGGGATAAGTCCATTGTTGTCAGATGGTAATAGATTCTTCCGGGTTCGGCGGCCACCACTTCCCCGGGCCTAGCCTTGAGGAACGACGGGGCGGGCAGGTAGGGCAGCAAGAGAATGAAGGCAAGGTGAAAAAGAACGGAGACAAGAATAGTCCGCCCCGTAAAGCGGAATTTCGCCGCGGGTGTGTCGCGGAACAGGCGTACCGGCGCTGTATACAAATGCAAACGCGTCGGCTTGCATAACTCGCGTAGCGATCCCCGCCAGCCTGCAAATTCCCGATCGCGAGCAACCAGGAACCGCGGTGCTCTCGGTTGCGCTCCAGTCCGCACTGCCACTTTTGGAAACACGGCGGGTAACACGGACACCCGCGTCCCCCATTGAGCCGTCGAGTCAAAGAGTCTGTTGTCTTGAAAGCTCACAGGCTATTCCGGCTGCTCTCAGGCGCGACCATTCCCCATGCCCTTATGAATTGCCCAGACGCCCCTAGTAGGCTTGCACACTTCGCTCAAGACTCTGGGAAAGCACGCACCGTACCAAAAGCTTAAGCGATGAAATGCTGCATGAGAAACCGCGCTGGCACCAGGCGAGGTCGTAATGATGTCACTATTTGTGCACGCCGCGGATGTTGACGTGAGAGATTTTGGGCACTTTTCTCTTTGACGAAATACGGCGTCGCCCCTGAATTCCATAGGCCTGCAGAAATACTTGTAAACACGCACTTTATTTCACATCCACTTCTCTCTTTTGAGGTGTTCTATCTCCTGTTGGTACAACTCCTGCTTAATCCATCCTAGCGGACGGAAAAGGCATCGATGACCGAACCCTATCGCATCAAACTGCCCAACGGCGGTCTTTCGCGCCCATTCTTGTTTTTTTTCCTTTTTGCTGGCCTTATCCCTGATTTGACGCGAGGACAAGCTGTCGCTGAGGCTGCGGCCGCTACTTCTGTTTCTTCCTCCGCAGCCAGCAGCGCCAAGGTTTCTACCTTTCCCTCATCCACGTTTCCCGAGGCTAAAGCCAAGTCTCCCCATTTGCTCGCTCCGCTCACCCAGCGGCCGGAAGTTGCCAACCGACAGGCCTTGGAACAGAAAGCCGGGACCCATCCTGGCAAACTGCTCCTTCGATCCACACCCTCGTCCGCGCAAGTTTGGATCAACGGAATGTTTGTTGGAAGCACGCCCTTGCTCCTGATGGTGGCGCCCGGCAAATATCAAGTGGAGTTGCGCGGCGCGCGCATGGAGCATGCAGCAAGGGCAGTGGATTTGCTGCCCAATGAAACTCGAACGGTGTCGCTCACACTTTTACCTCGCTACCCGACGCGCGCGTCCGTTCCTTCGAATTAACATCAGTTTTCTGGAATCACAGGGGGTCCTAGATGGCAGGCGTTGATTTCGACCGCAAAGCTTTCGTACCGGCGCAAGAACAGACGCCGCCTCCACAAGCTCGCGTGCTTGGGTCAATTATTCTAGTTATCGCACTCATTGCGCTCGTGTTTCTCGGATACAAGCTTCTTTCAGATTCGCGGCCAAGCGCCGCGGCAACTGTGGATTCTCAAAGTTTAGAGGCGATTCAACAGCAACTGGCCAAGATGGAAAAGCGCCTCGACCAGATCGAGCGGCGACGCAAGCCTTCTGCACCTGAATCCGATGCCGATTCCTCCAATGGAGCTAGGAAGATATCAGTCGAAAAACCCTCTCCAAAGAAGACCGTGTATATGGTGGCTCCCGCAAGTGGTACGAAAACACAGCCTTCTCCAACCCAACCGCTGCCCCAGCCTTCAACCACTGCTTCTGGTGTCCGGCCCTCCAATGACGCCGCAACCGCCGACCGTGAGGCCTGGCAGGCGACCACCGATCGCTTGGCCGATGTCGTGGGAGTCGTTGGCTCTCAAGAAGGCGAGATCTCTCAAACACGGGAAGAACTCAACGCGCTACTGGCTCAAACCCGCCGGAGCGCCGTGCAGTTTGAACTGCGTCGAGGCTCCGCCCGCCAATCTGTCGGACCTTTAACGATGATGCTCAAGGGTTCCGACCCTCGAACCCAGCGCTATACCGTATGCGTGTACATTGATGACAAGTGCATCGAACTCAAGGATCGCACCGCAAATGAAGTCGTGGTCTTTGTCGTCTCTCGCAATTCCCCGCCGATGGAGCTGATCGCGACTAAGGTACTCCGCGATCAGATTGTAGGTTACTTGGAAGTCCCCACTGAAAAATCAATGCCTTAGGTTTTTGGTTTCTTTGGCTCTTCAGCTTTTTGCGTTTTTCCAGTCGAGAGAAAGTGCGCACGGCATGCCTGGCGCAGCGTGCTTCGTGTGAGCCGCGGCTCAATGCTCGCATACCGCGCCGCCCAGAAGATCTGGTTGATCAGATCGCGCGCATGACAATGAGAAAGAGGCTGCTTCATTTCTTGCGTGATGCACTCCACTAAGTATTCCGGAAGGTCCTCCGCGCACGCCAGTAAACGAACCTGGCATTCCCGCCGAAACACTTCCTTGAAATCTTCCGGACTGGCGTAGTCCACGTTCAATTTGTTCGGAATTCTACGCAGGAAAGCCTCGTCCGCGAGTTCCCGCGGGTCTAGATTCGTCGAGAACACCACAAAGAGGTCGAACGGCACTTCGAACTTTCTTCCCCCTGGCAACGTCAGAAAATCAACGCGGCGATCCAGCGGTGTCATCCAGCGGTTCAGAAGCTCATCCGGGCGCATGCGCTGTCGTCCAAAGTCGTCCAAAATCAATACGCCGTTGTTCGCCTTCATCTGCAAAGGCGCCGCGTAGAATTGAGTCCCTTTACTGAATTGCAGGTCCAACATTTCCGCGGACAGCTCTCCACCTGCAAGCACGCAGGGGCGCTTGCAGTGAACCCAGCGTTTGTCCGATTCATACAAAATCGGTTCAGCACTGGGGCGGTGTACCCCAGGGTCATAAACCGTGATGATTTGGCTGTCCACTTCGACCGCATGAGGAACCAATACTGTGTCGTTGTAGAGCCCGGGAATGCTGGTCGCAATCGTCGTCTTGCCCGTTCCAGGAGGGCCGTATAGGAAGAGCGACGTTCCGGAAGTCACCGAAGCTCCCACGCGCGCCAAGAGGTCCTCCCCCATGACTAAATGACAAAATGCGCGTTCCACATCCGATGAATCTAGCGCAACCCTTTGCACACTCTGCATATCGACTCGTGCTATGTAGTCGGCGAGAGAAACCGGCGCTGGTCCCGCGTATTGATTCATCATCAGCAGGTCCGCTGCCCGCTGCTTTCCTTGCGCGCTGGCGATAATGCGGTGGGTGCTGCCCGACATCCCCTTTACTTCGCAAAGCTGCTCTTTCCGGAAAAATTGGAAGATCTCTTCGATGACTCCCAGACCCAAACAGGTGTGCTCGCTGAGATCAACCAGCGACATCTCCCCTTGGAGATACAGGATTTTCAGCGCCAGATCCTCCAGCAGCCCCTTGCGGATGCCGGTTCGCCGAACCTCCTGCGGTACCATAACTTCATTCATGTCAACCCCTTGTGGGCCGAGACGCTAGGTTCCAGCGGAGATCGGCAATCTCAGATGCTTCTGTAACTGGGTTGTTTATGTGCAACTTCTGTGCCAACTAGATGCGGGTGACCGCGGACGATGCTCGGATTTGCAAGCGCCTCGCCTGACACTTGCCCTTGATTTGTGAGGAGCTGAGATGCCTGGAAGAGTCCAAATGGATACGGCTAGAGCAGATCCCGAGACAAAATAGGACGTCGCCACCCCAACCTTAGAGAACCCAGCATTTTCTGTCACCTATCCGTTACCCCTGAAACATCCAAATCATATTTCTGAAACACTCCCGTAATCTGCTTCGTTTGACACTCAAGTCATGTCAAAAACCGCTGTCCTGGTGCACGACTGCGGAGATCCGCTTGCCACAACCGAGCGCTTTCGTGTAGGTATGGCCCAAACCCTGGACGACGTCATCGAGTGTCAGCGGCTGCGCTATTTGGTATTCAATTGCGAACTTGGCGAAGGGCTGGATAGCTCGGCCAGAACCGGGCTAGACCGTGACCAGTTTGATTTTATCTGCGACCACTTGATGGTCCATGATGCCGCCACCGGAAAGCTGGCTGGAACCTATCGCATGCAGAGCGGGTATCGCGCGAAGGGCAACCTCGGATACTACGGAGAGGAGTTCTTCGATTTCCGTCCATTCGAAGAATTTCGCGCTGAGGTTCTCGAACTAGGCAGAGCCTGCGTCCATCAGGAATACAGGAATAGCATGGCGCTGCACATGCTGTGGAAAGGGATTGCCAGGTACGCTGTGAGCTGCGGCGCCCGCTATTTACTTGGCTGCAGTTCCATTTCCTCTCAGGACGAAAATGCGGGCCTCGCTCTCTATCACGTGTTGAAGGAAAAATATCTCGTGGAGCCGGCGCTGAGAACCAATCCAATCGAGGGGCGCACCTGCATTTCGAGCCGTGCGCCTGCGACGCCTCCGCGGCCGCCGCGCTTGTTCCGCGCCTATCTGGATATTTCCGCACGCATCTGCGGGCCTCCAGCGATCGACCGCGAATTCAAGACTATCGATTTCCTGACCCTGGTGGATTTGCAAAAGCTTCCGGATCGCGTGCGAACGCGGTTTTTCTAAGCGGGTGTTGCACTCGCCTCAGTGCGCTAAATGGCCGGGCGCCGTTTCCCGATGTTTCTAGCCTGCTCGAAGGCGTAACCCATCTGCAAGACGCCCCAGTCGTCATTATGCCGCCCCACGATCTGGATTCCGATTGGTAGTCCACTTTCCGAGAACGCACACGGGACGGAAATAGCCGGATTGCCCACGGTGGAAATGTAGTACGCCGACTTCATCCAGGCGATGTAGTTTTCCATCTTCACGCCGGCGATCTCCGTCGGGTAGTGCATGTTAACGTCAAACGGCAGCACCTGGTTCACAGGCAAGATGAAAAATTCAAATTTTCCCATGAACTCCCGCATTCGCTGGTACAGCGCTGTCCGTTTCATCTCCAACCTCGACAAATACGGTCCCGTAAGCTTGCGGCCTTCCTGCACGTGCCAGTGGACGTATTCATTCAGTTTGTCGGAATTGGCTTCGAGGGTATTGCCGAATTGTCCCTCGACGGACCAGTGCCGCCAGGAGAGAAAGCATTCATTGGCGTCCGTGAAATCGGGCTCGGCTTCCTCCACGATGCAACCGAGGCTTTCGAATACTTTACGCTGCGCTTGCACTGCGCTCTTCACTTCAGGTTCCCACGGCAGGCCCATATCTTTGAACATGGCGACCCGCACGCCTTTGAAACTTCGCCCGCTCAGTGTTTGCGCGAATTGGCTGCCAGATTGGTCGATGGAGATAGGCGAGCGGCGATCGAACCCAGCGAGAACACTTAGGAAAAAAGCACAGTCGGTGACAGTCCGGGCGACAGGACCGGCGACGCTGAGAGTGAACCATCCAAGGCTGCTCGGCGGATTGGGCACGCGGCCAGGAGAAGTTCGCAGACCAACCACATTGCAGAAATTGGGAGGATTTCGCAGCGAACCTCCCATGTCGCTGCCGTCCGCGAGAGGCACCATGCCGCACGCAAGCGCCACCGAGCCTCCGCCAGTGCTCCCTCCGCAAGTCTTACTCAAATCATAAGGATTGTGCGTCGCTCCGAAAACCGGATTAAACGTCTGGGAGCCGAGGCCCCATTCCGGAACATTAGTCTTACCAATCACAATCGCGCCGGCATTCTTTTCGCGCTCCACAACCAGGCAATCGAAGGTGGGTATATCGTATTTGTGAAGCGGTGAACCAAAGGTCGTGCGGATGCCGCGCGTTGCATGCAAGTCCTTCACCCCGACAGGAAGTCCGTGGAGCGGCCCTTTAAAATCGCCCTTTGCTGAGGCCTCGTCAGCAGCAAGGGCCTGCGCCATCAAGTGCTCTTCCGGAACCAGCGTGACAATCGCATTCACCTTGGAATTCACGCGCTGGATTTGCTTCAAGTGAGCCTGCATCACTTCGCGCGCCGAAAGTTTCTTCTGGCGAATCAAATCAGCCATTTGCCGCGCGGACATGAAACAGATTTCCGCTTCCGTCGTCGCCCCGGGAACAGAATCCGCAGGACTAAGTGTCAGAGAATCATCCAGTTTTGGAAAATCAGGACGCGTGGCCGCAGACACGCGTGGTGCTATAGCCGCGGTAACCGCCGCAGAGGTGCCGATCTTCAACGCTTCGCGCCGGGTAATTTTTTCGCGCATGAGCATGTTTTGTTTTATAACTCAGGCGCTAGCCACTCGCCACTATTTTTTCTGCTAGCGAAACCGCGCGCCCCGCTAGCGCGGCGTCATTCACACGGCCGCGGGCAAAATCGCGGGTGCCGCCCCCCTTGCCGCCTAATTCTTCCAGAACGCGCTGGAGCAGAGCATTCATGTCGTTGCCTGCGGAGGGATGCTGGGCGAAAAGTAGGTGGCCGTCCTCCGCCGCGGCCAGGAGCGCCATCGCTTTCTCGGATTTTGCGAATGCCGTCGCAAAAAAACTCAGGTATTCCGGTGGACCGCCTTCGAAAACGCGCGAGAAAACTCGGCAACCAGAAGGCCCCAGCGGCGTACTTTGCAAAGCAATTGTGGCCTCGGCTTCTGCAAGCCGTTGCTGCAGCGCGCGAAGACTCTTGAAGTTTGCGTCGCGCTCTGCGAGCGCGCGTGATGCCGCGGAAGCAATTTCTTCCGGAGCGCAGCTCAATTGCTCGGCGGCCTCTCGCACCAACAAGAAATCTTTGCGCGCGGCGCGCTCCGCCCGTCCGCCGCATACAAATTCCACGCGCCAATCCTGCCGGACTTTCGTGCAGCGGCGTACCAACACTACGCCAATCTGGCTCGTGCTTCCCACGTGCGTGCCGCCGCAGGGTTGCAAATCCGCGCCTTCGATTTCGATGGCGCGGAGAATCCCCTCACGGTCTACTTCTTTTCGCACGCCGAGTTGCGCCAACTGGTCCGCGGTGCCGTACCTCACATTGACCGGGCGATCCTCAAAGACGATCTTGTTTGCAGCTCGCTCGGCGCCTTCCAGAATTTCCGCGGTCGGCTCGGGTCCGCGCAAATCAATCGTGCAAATTTCCGCGCCCAGATGGAACGAAACCGTGGGCAAGCCAAAGCGTTCTTGAAACATGGCGGAGAGCAGATGCTGTCCCGTGTGCTGCTGCATATGATCGAAGCGCCGCGGCCAGTTGACGCAACCCTTCACATCCGGTTCCGACGGCTTTCGATCAACGAGGTGAAGAATCTCTTCACCTTCATCCCGAACATCGAGGACGTTGGCGTCGCCGATTTTCCCGAGGTCATTTGGCTGGCCTCCAGAGGTCGGATAAAACGCTGTGCGGTCCAGAATCAGCCCCCAGACCGTTCCCGTAATCCCCGCGCTCAGGTCCGGCGGCAGCACTTCGCAATGAATCACGCGAGCCTCGAACTCCTTCTCATAAGCGTCGTCGTAATAGAGTCTGCGCGTAGTCACGGTGCTACTCCGGCCGCGCGGATTGCAGCGCGCGCTGCCACGCTTCGGCGTATTTGTATCCCGTGCCGGTGTTAAAGAGCACAACGGTCTCCTCCGGTTTAATCCAACCCGAGGCTGCCAGCTTCCTTGCTGCGATTACCGTTGCAGCGCCTTCGGGAGCGGCGAAGATTCCTTCCAGGGAAGCGAGTTCCCTTCCAGCCCCAAGCATTTCCTCGTCTGTCACCGTCAACGCCGTCCCATTCGTTTGGCGCAGCATGCTCAAGATCATCAAATCGCCCAAAGGCCCTGGAACGCGCAACCCGGACGCCACCGTCGCGGCGTTCGCGAAAAATTGTGCGGAACTCTGGTGCGCTTCCCACGCACGAACGATGGGCGCGCATCCTTCCGCTTGAACGGCCACCATCCGCGGCCGTTCTGCGCCGATCCAGCCCATCTCCTGCATTTCGTCAAAAGCTTTGCACATGCCAATCAACCCGACGCCGCCTCCCGTGGGATAGAAAATAACGTCGGGCAATTTTCCGCCGAACTGCTCCCACAATTCGTAGCCCATGGTCTTCTTGCCCTCCACGCGGTACGGCTCCTTGAGCGTGGAGACGTCGTACCAGCCTTCGCGGTCTTTGCGTTCGGCGACATATTTGCCGCAATCGGAAATCAAGCCGTTCAGCTTCACAACTTTCGCGCCGAAGGCCTGACATTCCATCACGTTCGCCGAAGGGGTGTCCGCAGGCATCACGATGACCGCAGGCAGTCCCGCCGCTGCGGCATATGCCGCTAGCGCGCCACCCGCATTGCCCGCCGTGGGAGCCGCTAGCGCCTTCGCACCGAGCTGTTTCGCGCGGGAAACCGCCGCGGTCATACCCCGCGCTTTGAACGAACCCGTAGGATTCAGCCCCTCATCCTTGATGTACAGCCGCTGCAAGCCCCCCTTGTCGTTCCCCGTAGATTCCCACCTGGGCGAAATTGACCGCTTTGCGGTCGCGCTTTCCCCCGTTCTTGAAATTGCACTCTTTGCGTTCGCTCCCGCCCCCGTAGTTGAACCTGTGGCTAAAATTGATGCGCCCAGGCGCGCCACATGCACCAGCGGCGTCATGCCTTCCCCCAGCGACACCGGCGGATCATTGGGCAGCACTTCCGCGTAGCGCCACAACGTGCGAGGGCGGTTTTTCAGGTTTTCCAGAGTGAGCGTAGCCGCCGCCCGATGCAGATCGTATCTCGCCAGCAGCGGCTTCCCGCAGGTGCACAGGTGCTGCTCCACCGCCGCGTCGTATTTCTTCCCGCACGCCGAGCATTCCAATTCAACAATGTTGGTAGCGCCGGCTTTACTTAGGTGTCTTTCTTCCATCTTTAACGCATCGCTCATCTCCGTGCCAGTCTAGCACACGCCTTTTTGGCCTTCCGCGCTGCGTGCAGAGATCCCCCCACCCCGGTGTTTTTTGGCAAAGAGTGCGGAAGCATTTGAAAATAGAAGAGTTGAGTTTTGTGTGAGTGCAAGAAAGTGCAAAAGAATGCAAAAGAGTGCAAGAGCGTGAGAAGAAAGAGGATAGGGAATACGGAAGTTCAAAATTGAAAGTTGAAGGTTGAAGGAGAAAAGAGAAGTCGTTCCAAGTTGGGAATTGTTGGTACACACCCCGGCAGTTTTCGTAAGAGTGGCAAACAAAGGAGTTGCGGCATACGGAACTTGGAAGAAGATACGGAAGATGGAAGGACAGCTAGCGTGGGACTTGCGAGACTGGCGGTCGTGTCGTCGAAAATTCACGACCCATGCTAGCATGA
>WNFJ01695657.1_pt5 | contig 18939 bp, 16 predicted proteins | sample 5400461 | NCBI WGS metagenome assembly WNFJ01 (sample SAMN13153349, study PRJNA577476) | soil metagenome | isolation source: 115 cm saprolite on Douglas fir-dominated hillslope | place: USA:California | collected 2013-09-17
TCAGCTTCTTTTCGTGCCGCCCTCAAGCTACAATTCTTGACGCATCTATGTCTAGTCCCCTCGCTCCATGCATAGCGGACCTCTCGTCCGCCGATGTGTCCAAACGGCTTGCGGCCGCCAAGGAAGTCTACCGGCTGGGCCGGGCGACTGCGGGATCCGCCATTGCTGAATGGTGGGCCGATAGCGAACTCTCCGCGCTGCTGCTTGGACCAAATCCCGCCATAACCGTTGGACTCGCGGTGCAGCGCGATACGTTTGGGCGAATCCGAATTGCGAATGGCACCCCGAGGCTTGCCGAGGTTCCCCCGGACCAGGATGCTGAGGAGTTCGAGCTTCATTTCACCGATGGGATTTCCCTGGACATTCTGACCACGCGCGAGCCGGGCGGTTCGGGGGCCATGGCAAAATATCTGGCCAAGATTGGGGAGGGCATCCAACAGGTGGAATATCGGTGTGCCGACATCGACCGCGCCGCGCAAATCCTCAAGGAAAAATTCCAAGTCGCCCCCGTTTATCCCGCAACTCGGGCCGGCGCGGATGGCACGCGAGTCAGTTTCTTCCTCGTCGCCTCTCCGGATGGCGGTAAGGTGCTCATCGAACTGTACGAAGGGAAATCATCAGAGGTCCTGCCAAAATAGGACGCGGGCAGGACCCACTATGCGGTTCTCACCCGATGTAACAAGATTGTCCCCCAACGCTAGGTTGAGTCAATTGAATTTGATCGAGTTTTGAATGGTCTGCCATGAACGGAGAACTTCGGCGACCGTCCAGGCCTGGGCGATACAGCCGCGCGACGTGAAGGGAGCGTCGCCATCGAAAATTTCGCTTAATGTGCCGAGGCCGCTCGCGTAGATTTGCCGGCCGAGCGGCTCGAGAAAACGCAGCGCCGCTTCGCGGTCACGGTAGACGCGAAAATGCGCTCGCGCGAACGGACCGAGCAGCCAGCCCCAGACAGTGCCTTGATGATAAGCGGCGTCGCGGTCGCGGGGGCTGCCGCCGTAATGGCCGCTATATCCAGTTTCGCCCGGCGCGAGACTCCGCAGTCCGTGCGAGGTCAAGAGGCGCCGCGCGCAAATATCCACAACCGCCCTTTGCTGCTGGGGCGTGAGCGGGCTTACCGGCAAGGAAACAGCAAAAATCTGGTTCGGCCTAAGTGACGCATCATTTCCGATTCCCGGCGAATCGATGACGTCGAAGCAGCAATTGCGATCCAAGTTCCAGAATTTCTGAAAGCTTTTCTTCGTTTTGGCTGCGAGTTTTTCGTAAGCGTCGCCTGGTCTCGCGAGCGACCGCGCAAATCCGGCCATCGTTTCGAGCGCGTTGATCCACAGAGCATTGATCTCCACGGGCTTTCCGGTGCGGGGCGTCACCACCCAGTCGCCGATTTTTGCATCCATCCACGTGAGCTGGACGCCGGGCCCGCCGGCATAGAGAAGCCCGTCGGTGGGGTCCACATGAATGTTGTAGCGGGTGCCCGCGACGTGCGCCTCGATCACGCCAGCGAGAATCGGGAAAAGTTTTTGCAGCGTCACGTCATCCTGCGTCGCTTCGAAGTATTGGCGTAGGGATTCGAAATACCAGAGCGCGGCGTCGACGGTGTTGTATTCAGGTTTGCCCCCCGCGTCGGGGAAATTATTGGGGAGCATCCCTTTGTCCACGTAGCGCGAAAAGGCGAGAAGGATTTGCTTGGCAACGCCTGCGCGGCCGGGGGCGAGCGTCAGCCCCGGCAGTGCGATCATGGTGTCGCGGCCCCAGTCACCGAACCAGTGATAGCCGGCGATGATGCTCCGGCCGTCCGGTTCTTCCGCAAGGCTGCGCTTCACGATGAATTGATCGGCGGCCAGGATGAGCTGCCAGAGCCACGACGGCGCTTCTCCGGCAAGCGTCTCGTTTTTCGCCTGCCAGTCGTGGAACAGCTTCACTTCATAATTCGCGCGCTCCGCACGGGCGGTTTCAACATCGAGCGCGGCTGCGGCCTCCGTGCTCACCACAAGCGTGAAGCTGGAACCGACTTCGAGTTTTGCGCGAAATAGCGCGGCAAATAGACGATCTTCACGGTCACTCAGGCCCCGCTCGGTTTCTTCAGCAAAATAGCAGCCGAGGTACCACTCGTGGCGCGGCTCGCAGGTCGCAGCACTACTTTTCAGATAAAACGGCGCAGCGCCATCAAATGCCAGCACCTTCACGCCATTCTCTACAGGCGTTATGTTCATGCGCCATTCGCCTGCATGCGTCAAGGAATGGAAGTCGCGATAATTCACCAGCGCTTTCCATTCCATTTCCAGGGCACTGCTTCCCCGCACGAGCGTGTACTGAATGTAGGTCGTGTTTTCGCCCTGCCGCATCCACACGCGCTTTTCCAGAAGCGCATCGGCCAGCGCGTAAGTCCACACCGGCGTCGAGCCTTCCAGGTGAAAATCCTCAAGGAATAGAAAGCCTTGCGGATCGATGGCGCCGCTGGCCCAGCGATGGGTGGCGAGGGGGAAATCCGCCCCGGCATAGTGAACGATTTCGTCTATGGCCGAGACAAGCTGCGTGCGGCCGACGGGTGGCTGCAGTGCGGCCACCAGCATTCCGTGATAACGGCGAGTCTGGCTTCCGGCCACGGTACCGGAAGCATATCCGCCGATTCCGTTCGTAACGAGCCACTCGCGCGATTCGGCAGCGGCGAGGTCGCCGCAAATCTCGCGGCCAAACTGAACTTCCGCCTGTTCCGGCACCCGCCGCTCCTTGATCGCTGAGGATTGCACTCGGCCCTGCAATGCAAGGCCGCCTAATTCAGGTTCATCTCTTGAACGAAAGTTTCAGCTATCTCCGTAGACCGGGATGGCGGCGCCGTGAATGACTCTGGCATCGTCACTGCATAAAAAAAGGATGACACGCGCGATGTCTTCAGGCTTAGGCCACTTCGCAAAATCCGCTTTGGGCATGGCTTTGCGGTTTACCTCCGTATCGATGATGCTCGGGAGAATCGTATTCACGCGAATACCGCTGCCCTTCAAGTCCGCAGCTAGCGAATCCAGCAGCGCCACTGCGGCGGATTTTGAAGCTGCGTAAGCGGCTGCGCCAGCAGCGTGATCAAATGCGGCTTTTGCTGCGACGTTTACGATATATCCATGACCTTCTTTCAACATCGCTCTTACCGCCGCACGCGCGAGCGCATACCCCGAGCGCAGATTCAGCGCCAGCATCTGATCGAATACTTTCGTCTCCAGCTCCCACAACTTCGTGCTGCCCGCGTAACCGCCCACGGTGTTGACCATGACATCCAATCGGCGATGCTTCCCCACGATTTTCTCGATCAACTGGCGCACCGCAGCTTCGTCCGTGACATCGACCGTGTGTCCCTCCAGTCGCGAGCCGTTCGTCCCCGCCGCGCTCGTCAAGGCATCGAATTCTTCCTGTTTTCGATACGTGACAACAAGTTTGGCGCCTTCTTCAAGGAATGCCAGAGTCACGGCGCGCCCCAATCCACCCGTGCCGCCTGCCACTAGAACCACTTTCCCCTCGAATTTCGGACTCATCAGCACACCTCTGACATTGTTGAGCCTAGCGGTTCACCCATTTGGTCATCAATAATCGATCGTGATCCCGGAATCCCGTGCGCCGGTAGAGTTCGAATGCCGGATCGTTTCCCTGGTCAACTTCGAGACGGATGGCATTCACGCCCCTCTCCCGCGCCTTCTCTTCGATAAGGGTAACCGCTTTCCGGCCGTACCCCCGCCGCCGGTACTCCGTGTCAACATACAGTTCGTCGATGAACGCATCGTGTCCGTGGAATTCAAAGCTGAATCCCACCATCAGTATGACGTAATCCACCGTTTTGTTCCCTTCGCAGAGCATCCATCCGCCGCCGAACACCGGAAGGGACCGGAACTTCCGCAAGGAAGCGCGCGCCGCGGCTTCGTCAAATTGGATTTTTCCAGGCTCCTGCTTCGCCAAATGGCGCATCATGCAAAGCAGTTCCGGCTCATCCTCGGGAGTCGCTTCCCGGATCATCGCTTCGGACACGTTACTCACCGCTTTGTTCGATCAGTTTTGCGACGAGGCCGGTCCAGCCGGTTTGATGGCTTGCGCCGATCCCGGCGCCGTTGTCGCCGTGAAAGTATTCGTAGAAAAGGACGAGGTCGCGCCAGTGCGGGTCGCTCTGAAAAAGCTCGGTGCCGCCCGCTACGGGCCGGCGGCCTTTCGAATCGCGGAGAAAAATATGAATGAGCCGCCGGGAAATTTCCGCGGCGACCTGCCAGAGATCGGATTCGCTGCGGGAATGCGTGGGGCACTCAACTTTGAAATCTTCCCCGAAGTAGTGGTGAAATTTCTGAAGCGATTCCACAAGCAGATAGTTGACCGGAAACCAGATAGGCCCGCGCCAGTTCGAATTTCCGCCGAACAAGCCCGTCGAGGATTCGGCCGGCTCGTAATCGACGCGGTTCGTATTTCCGTTCACGTGAACTTCGTAAGGATGGTCCTTATGGAAGCGCGAAAGGGCGCGCACGCCGTAAGGCGAAAAGAATTCCGTTTCATCCAGCATGCGGCAGAGCACGCGCTTGAGCTGTTTGCGATTCACCAGCGAGAGCAGCCGGCGCACCCCGCGCGCGGAACGCTGCGTCATTTCGATGTGTTCGGGCACGTCCGGATGATTGTCGATGAACCATTGCATGCGGCGCTTGAAACCGGGGAGGCAATCGACGATTTCCGGCTCCAGTGTTTCCACGGCAAATAACGGAATTAGCCCCACCATCGAACGGATTTTCAAGAAGTGCTCTTCGCCGTTCGGGAGCTTCAATACGTCGTAAAAAAAACCGTCTGCATCATCCCATAGCGACTGCCCGCCGGCTCCGAAATCGTTCATGGCGCGGGCGATGTAAACGAAATGCTCGAAAAATTTGCTGGCGACGTCTTCGTAAGCAGGATCTTCTTTGGCCAGCTCGAGAGCGATCGCCAGCATGTTCAGGCAATACATGCCCATCCAGCTCGTGCCGTCGGACTGTTCGAGGTGGCCTCCGGTGGGGAGAGGAGCCGAGCGGTCAAAGACTCCGATGTTGTCGAGCCCGAGGAATCCGCCCTGAAAAATATTCGCGCCGTCCGGATCCTTGCGGTTCACCCACCAGGTAAAATTCAAAAGAAGTTTGTGAAAAACTTTTTCAAGGAATCCGCGATCGGCGACGCCGCGCACGCGCCGCTCGATTTTGTAGACGCGCCACGCGGCCCAGGCATGCACGGGCGGATTCACATCCCCGAAAGCCCATTCGTAGGCGGGCAATTGACCGTTGGGATGCATGTACCATTCGCGCAAAAGAAGGATGAGCTGTTCCTTCGCAAAATCGGGATCGACGAGCGCCAGCGGAATGCAGTGAAACGCCAGGTCCCATGCGGCGTACCACGGATACTCCCATTTATCCGGCATGGAAATAATGTCGTCATTATAAAGGTGCGTCCAATCCTTATTGCGGCCGTTCCAGCGGTCGTCCAGCGGCTTGGGGCCGGCGGGATCGCCTTCGAGCCAGGTGCGCACATCGTAGTGATAAAACTGTTTGGACCAGAGCATGCCTGAAAACGATTGCCGCATCACCGCCTTCGCATCGTTCGAGAGTTCCTTCGGAATTCTTGTAGCGTAAAATTCCTCTGCTTCTTTTTGGCGCGTCGCGAAAAGGCCTTCGAATCCCGCGTCAAAGTCGTTCGTGCCGGGAACGCCCTCGGGACGTTCCTGCGTGCCGGGAGACACGAATCCCCCCACCGCGCCGGCGCCCGTATCCATCCCGCCAAGAGGCTCACGGTCGGTGAGCCGCAGCTTGAGCGTGACGGACTGACCGGGGTCAAGCTGCAACGGGTAATACGCGGCCATTTTCGTTCCCATCTGATCCGGATTGACGGCCGCCGTATTGCCGTAAACCACATATTCGTGGAAGGCGTCTTTCACGTAAGGTGAGCGATTTTTTCCACCGAACAGGCGCGCGTTGTTCGTCTCGTTTTCCGTGAAAAGTAACTCGGGCTGGCCGGCGCACAGCAGCCAGCGCTTGCCGTATTGCCAGTGCTGCAATTCCGCGCAGGTGCTTCCGGGTATGCAGGTCGCTTTTCGTACGACCGGGCGGCGAAGATCCTTGCCCCAGGACCACGTGTTGCGAAACCAAAGCTGCGGAAGAATGTGCAGTACGGCGGCTTCCGGCCCGCGATTCACCGCGGTGATTCGAATGAGCATGTCCTCGACATCAGCCTTGGCGTACTCGACGAAAAGGTCGAAATAGCGGTTTCCGGAAAAAACGCCGGTATCGAGCAATTCGAATTCCGGCTGGCCACGGCCGCGGCGCTGGCTCTCCTCCACCAAACTTTCATATGGAAATTCGGCTTGCGGATATTTGTAGAGCATGCGCATGTAACTGTGCGTAGGCGTGGAATCCAAATAGAAGTAATACTCCTTCACGTCCTCGCCGTGATTGCCCTGATTTCCGGTGAGGCCAAAGAGGCGCTCTTTTAGAATGGGATCGCGTCCGTTCCATAACGCCAGCCCGAAACACATCATCTGATGACGGTCGCTGATCCCGCCGATGCCGTCCTCCCCCCAACGATACGCGCGCGAACGCGCGTGATCGTGCGGGAAAAACTCCCAGGCCGTGCCCCCCGGACTGTAATCCTCGCGAACCGTTCCCCACTGCCGCTCGGAAAGATACGGTCCCCAGCGCTTCCAGTGCTTCTTTCGAATTCGCGCTTCCTCGAGCCGGCGGTCTTCAGTGGTCTGGATTCGTGGCATCGTTGGATGACCCTCGATCAAAAGTTTCAGGTTATAGTCGCACTTTTCCGTAGCCGCAGCATCGTTCGAATCGCCTGAAGTGTCCGTTCCGGCAAGCCTCGCAGGCGTCAGAATGTCCTCATGCATCGGATGCAGGAGACTTCATTTTGGTGCAGACTCAAGACAACAAGATCGCCTTCGCCAAAGCCATTGCTTCTGTTGATTCGCGGGCGAAACCGCGGCGCGAAGTGATTCGCTGTACTATAGCAGACCCACTAATCATCAATGGATGAGGATTGTATTGAGGAGACTTGTCATGTTCGAGTCCAGCAGCTACCCCACTATTAGCCGGCGTCCGGCGCTGCGCTCTGCAGCAGCGTGGTGATCCTGCTTATTCATTCGGCAGGATGTTCCCGTAGTTGAGTATCGCCATGGCCAGAACGATGGAGATGATGGCCACGGCAGTGAGGATCTCCAACGGGGAGAAACACCGTTGATATTGCCTCGAATCCGGTGTCATTGAGAATGTTCCGAGAAAGCTCCCACGCACGGCTTACTCTGCCCAGTATAAAAGGAGCGCGTTCACACCCAACTCATTTTTGTGAGTAAGTGGTTTAGATTAAACGTTTTAGCCAGACAGAGGAGGAGTGAAAGCGGGGTACAATTGTCACAAAATGTTACAAAGCACGCCGCCGAAGAACATATTTCCGAGAATGACTGATAGCTTAAGAGTTAACAATAGATGGGAGCGGCGTCGACGCAGAATCCAGCCAATCCCGCGATGCAATCGGCAGGACCCTGCACGACGAACCGGCGATGGTAGAGCAACATGGCACGCAATCCGGCGAGTTCCTCGCCTCCTCCAGCTCTTCCCGGGCCGCCGTGCAAACAGCTCGGCACGACGTTGCCGTGGCCGGTGTGCTGTCCCCCCACGGCGGAATTGACTGCCAAGACTCTTCCGTGCAGATCGCCGATTCCAAGAACTGTTTCGCGGGTGAAGTTCGCATTGTTGGAAAAAACCGAGGCCACGAGGGAACCTAATCCTCGGCGTGTGATGGCAACGAGATCCTCCAGACCGTCATACGCCACCAGTGTAGCCACCGGGCCGAAAACCTCCACGTCATGAACGTATTTTGCATCGAGTCCATTCTTGCAGGACAAAAGGGCCGGTTGCACGAAGGCGGACTTTTGCAAATCGGCGTCAATCGGCCGGAAATTCTTGTCACCGCCAAAAAGGACCTCGCATTCCTCCTTCAACTTGGCCAGTCCTTCCAGGCAGGAAGACTGCTGCGCTTTGTTTACAACCGGCCCCACCTTCGCATCGGGATTCCGTGGATTACCGACCTTCATGGAGCTCAAGCGTGCAGTTACGGCATCGCCAAAGGTTGTGAGCTGCTCGCGCGGAACAAGGACGCGCCGGATGGTCGTGCATTTCTGGCCGGCTTTGAGCGTCATCTCGCGGACAACTTCTTCTACCAGGAGCTCGAACAGATCCGTGCCGGGAGCGCAATCAGGCCCTAGAATTGCGGAGTTTATGCTATCTGCTTCAATGTTGACACGAACGGATCGTCGCAGGACGTTGGCGTGCGAACGAATGTGAGCGGCGGTATCAGCCGAGCCGGTAAACGAAACAATGTCCTCTTCTCGAACGTGGCCCAACAGGTCGCGAGCGGTCCCGCAGATGATGGAAATGGCACCGGCGGGTAAGATGCCCACTCTTACAATATCTTCGACCATTCGGTGCGTCAGCCAAGCCGTTGGCGAAGCGGGCTTCACCACGACGGGGACACCGGAGAGCAACGCAGGTGCGGCCTTTTCGCAGAGACCCCAGGCAGGAAAGTTAAAGGCATTGATGAAAACGGCCACGCCCTTCGCGGGCATCAGAAAATGCTGCCCGACAAACGCGTTGCTCTTCGACAACGGAATCACGGCGCCTTCCTTCAACATTTTTCCTTCCGCCAGCACCCGGCCGATTTTGGCGTAATACTTCATCGTGTAAATGGCCCCGTCCACGTCGAAAGAGGCATCAGCCTGGTTTGCTCCCAGGTTTAAGAGCGATAGCCGAAAGTACTCATCGCGATTTGCAGCCAGGGCGTCCGCCATCTTGGCCAGCATTTCAGCCCTCTGCGAATAGGTGAGTTGTCGAAGCGCAGGTCCGCCGTGGGTGCGCGCAAACGCCAAAGCTCCTTCGAGATCGACACCCTGCGAGGATATCTTTGCCAGCTCGTCTCCTGTGACTGGATCGATGAGCGGCTCCCCGGGACCAGTGCCCTCACTCCACTGTCCCTTTACGTAGTTAGGCAGCTTCATCGCTGGACCTCCGTTGATCTCACGATCTTAGTCCTGAAACGAACTTTCAAACACGAGAGTCGTAGCGCGGGCGGCGCCATCTAGGCTCGGAATGATACTGCATATTCAGGCCAATTGGAACCACGTCAGTCGTTGTTGCAAGCTCGGAAGTGGTCATCCTAACACATGGCAAATAAAAGACTTATAGTAGTGCAGAGCTCTGACGATACGTCTGGGTGGAATTCTCGCCATGTGCTTCCCTTTCCTCCTTGACCCTACCGTGGTGACATGTACTATAATGCATATTCGATTTGTGAGCGCATGAGCACACCGTCCAGCGCCAATTCCAAGGTTGCGAGTCTACACCGGGCCACACCGATTCCCGATGGCGATTTCTTGCTCTTCCTCGGCAAGCGCGTTCGTCAACTACGCAATCTCGGCGGCATGACCCGCAGGATCGTGGCGCGGCAAGCCGACGTGTCGGAACGTCACTTGGCGCAGCTAGAGGCTGGAGAAGGAAATGTCTCGATCGTTTTGCTGCGTAGAATTGCCGCCGCTCTCAACGTTTCTCTCGTTGAGCTGTTCGCCCCCGAGGTGGAAGAGCCTGCCGAAAAGCAGATGATACAGCGATTCCTCGAACGCCTCCCCAATCACCGCCTCGAAGATGTCGTATTCCGGCTGATGCGCGACTTTAATCCGGGAGAAAAGCTGCGCCGGAAGCGCATCGCGCTAATCGGGTTGCGCGGAGCCGGGAAGTCCACGCTCGGATCAAAACTTGCTCTCGAGATGCGCGTCCCCTTCATCGAACTGGATGGCGAAATCGAGAAGGAAACAGGAATGCCCCTCGGAGAAATATTTTCGCTGTACGGGCAAGCCGGCTATCGAGCGATCGAGCGGCGCACCCTGTCGAGAGTGCTCTCGGAACATGAATGCGCCGTTCTCTCGGTGGGGGGCGGCGTGGTCTCTGAAAAAGAGACCTTTGACTACCTCCTCTCCCATTGCTACACCATTTGGATAAAGGCGCAGCCGGAGGAGCACATGTCGCGGGTGCTGGAGCAGGGAGATTTTCGCGCCATGGCCGGAAACGACCAGGCCATGGAAGACTTGCGACGCATACTCGAAGCGCGGGAACCGCTCTACCGCCAAGCAGACATGGAGCTCGACACCTCGGGCAGTTCAGTGGAAGTGAGTTTTTCGAGATTGAGAACAACATTGCAAGCGAATTTGCAGTAGGAGGATCTCGTGGACGTTGTCGCGACTCAAGAATCCCAGGCGAAGAAGGAAGCGGTCGATTTCCAAATCGATCCTACGCGATACAGGCATTGGCGTCTCGCGTTTGGTGGCCCGGTGGCGACGTTGACGATGGATGTTGCCGAGGACTGCGGAATCCGCCCGGGCTATAAACTGAAATTGAATTCCTACGACCTCGGCGTCGATATCGAACTACACGACGCGTTGCAGCGCATTCGATTCGAACATCCGGAGATTCGTTCGGTCATCATCACCAGCGCGAAGAACCGCATTTTTTGCTCTGGAGCCAATATTTACATGCTCGGGCTGTCCTCGCACGCGTGGAAAGTGAATTTCTGCAAGTTCACGAATGAAACCCGCAATGGGATCGAAGACGCGAGCGCGCATTCAGGATTGAAGTTTCTCGCTGCCTGCAATGGGACGACGGCTGGAGGCGGTTACGAGCTGGCGCTCGCTTGCGATGAAATCATTCTTGTGGACGATCGCTCCTCGGCGGTAAGTCTGCCGGAGCTCCCTTTGCTGGGCGTTTTGCCAGGAACGGGTGGACTAACTCGAGTGACGGACAAGCGGAAGGTGCGCCGTGACCATGCCGACATGTTTTGCACCAATCCGGATGGTGTTCGCGGCCAAAGAGCGAAGGACTGGCGGTTGGTGGATGACGCCGTCAAGCCGCAGCAATTTGCGGAGCACATCAAACAGCGCGCGTTGGCGCTTGCTGCCAGGAGCGATCGCCCTTCTGCTGCAAAAGGCGTGGCGCTGACTCCGTTGAAGCGCATGATCGATGAAGCGGGTCTGCACTACGCTTACGTCGATGTGCACTGCAATCGCGAAGCGCGCACAGCGACGATCACGGTGCGCGCGCCGGAGTCCATTGCCGAAGATGGCTTGGAAAAGGTTATCGAGGCGGGGGCGAATTGGTGGCCACTGCAAATGGCGCGCGAGCTGGATGACGCGATTTTGAACTTGCGCGCCAGCGAACTGGATTTGGGGCTCTGGATTATCAAGACCGCCGGAAATCCGGAAGCGGTACTCGCCATCGACGAATTCATTTTGAATCACCGGGACAATTGGTTCGTTCGCGAAGTGCTGGGAATGATACGCCGGACGCTGGCGCGAATCGATGTGACGTCCCGTTCCCTCTATGCGATTGTTGAGCCTGGGTCCTGCTTTGCCGGCACGCTGCTGGAATTGGCACTCGCTGCCGATCGGATTTACATGCGCGATACGCAGGAAGACGGAAGTATCTCAACGGTGACGCTTTCGAGTATGAACTTCGGCCCGTTGCCGATGGTGAGCAAACTTTCTCGGATGGCGGCGCGCTTCTACGGCGATGAGACGCAGATCGAAAATTTGCGCGGCGCGATTGGAAAAAAGCTTTCCGCGCGGGAGGCGCTCGAAGCGGGATTGGTTACCGCCGCACCGGATGATCTCGACTGGGAAGACGAAATCCGCCAAGCCATAGAATCGCGTGCCGCGCAATCGCCCGATGCACTCACGGGACTCGAAGCAAATCTGCGCTTTGGACCGGGGGAGACGCTTGAGACGCGCATCTTTGGCCGTCTCTCCGCGTGGCAGAACTGGATCTTCATCCGCCCAAACGCCGTCGGGGCGAGCGGCGCGCTGAAAGTATATGGAACGGGCGCGCCCGTGAAATTCAACTGGGAAAGAGTTTAATGGACGGGCTCGAGCCTGGACTTCTGAGGAGATCGCCATGATTAACTACACGGAAAAAATCCCAAACAACGTTGATTTGGGGAGAGACCGGGTCTTGCAGCGCGCCCTTGAGCATTGGCAGCCTGCGTACATGGGCTGGTGGTATGACATGGGCCCGAATGAGAGTCACAACTACGAGGTTTACCTTCGAACGGCAATCAGCGTCGAGCCCGACGGATGGGCGCAGTTCGGCTACGTGAAGATGCCCGATTACCGCTGGGGAATTTTCCTGCAACCGCGCGACCAGAAACGCGAAGTGAATTTCGGAATTCACAAAGGGCAAGCGGCCTGGCAAGAGGTGCCCGGCGAGTATCGCTCGACTTTGCGTCGCGTGATCGTTACGCAAGGAGACACCGAACCTGCTTCAGTGGAACAGCAGCGCATGCTGGGGGCCTCTTGTCCATCGATGTACGATCTGCGAAACATTTTTCAAGTGAACGTCGAAGAGGGGCGCCACCTGTGGGCCATGGTGTACTTGCTGCACCGCTATTTCGGACGCGATGGCCGCGAAGAAGCCGAATCTCTGCTGGCGCGGCGATCCGGAGACACCGATAATCCGCGCATTCTCGGCGCATTCAACGAGGCGACGCCGGATTGGCTCGCGTTTTACATGTTTACGTTCTTCACCGACCGGGACGGCAAATTCCAACTCTGCGCCCTGGCCGAATCCGGCTTCGATCCGCTGGCGCGAACCTGCCGGTTCATGCTCACCGAGGAAGCCCATCACATGTTCATCGGGGAGACCGGCGTCAGCCGCATAATTCAGCGGACTTGCGAAGTGATGAAGGAAAACAAAGTCGAGGATCCATCCGACGTGCGCGCACTCGGCGTGATCGATCTGCCGACGATCCAGCGATACTTGAACTTTCACTACAGCGTCACACTGGACCTCTACGGGTCGGATGTTTCTTCCAACGCCGCGAATTATTACACCAACGGCTTGAAGGGGCGCTTCGAGGAAACCAAGATCGGTGATGACCACGTGCTGAGTGAAGCTCTCTATCCCGTTTACGAAGTGATTGGCGGCAAGATCGTCCAGAAGGAAGTGCCCGCGTTGACCGCGCTGAACGAACGCTTACGCGATGACTACATTCGTGAAATCGAGTCTGGAGTTAGCCGCTGGCAACGCGTCATCGATAAAGCAGGCATTCCCTTCTGCCTGACCCTGCCGCACAAAGGCTTTCACCGCGCCATCGGCAATTTCGCGGGCCACTTTATCAGCCTCGATGGGGAAGTTCTGACCGAGGAGGCCTGGAGGAAACAGGAATATACGTGGCTGCCGAGTCCTCAGGATCATGCTTTCGTGCAATCGCTCATGAGCGGGCGCGTTGTGGAGTTGGGAAAATTTGCGAATTGGATCGCGCCGCCGGCGCGCGGCATCAACAATCAACCGCTCAACTTTGAATACGTTCGCTTCAACTGATTGCAGAACCGTCGACAAATCACGGGGCGTGGCCTGCCTGCATTCTCGCGGCGCGCACAAATAAAGGTGCCCTAGAACATGCCAAAGGTTGTTTACGTTTCGCCCGCGGGTGTTGCCCGGGAGATCGACGTGCCCGCCGGCACGACTGTAATGGCCGCGGCGCTAAAGAATGGAATCGAGGGAATCGTCGCCGAATGTGGCGGCGTGTGCATGTGTTCGACGTGCCACGTTTTCGTGGACGAACAGTTTTTCAATCGGCTTCCGCCCGCACAAGACACCGAGGAAGCGGTGCTTGAGATCTCCGCGGTCGAGCGGCAAGCGACGAGCCGCTTGAGTTGTCAGATCAAAGTCACCGATGATCTCGATGGCCTTATTGTTCGATTGCCGGAGAAACAGAGGTAATGAAAAACGGCACCGTCATCGTCGGCACCGGCCAAGCTGGTTTCCAAACGGCGGCGTCGCTGCGGACGGAAGGCTACCAGGAAAAGATAACCCTGATCGGCGATGAGCCCCACATTCCGTACCAGCGCCCACCGCTTTCGAAAGGTTTCCCTCTGGGCAAGCAGGATCTCGAAAGCATCGACCTGCGCCCAAAGCAATTTTATCAAGACCACCAAATCGATCTGATAGCCAGCGAGAAAGTGACCGCGATTGATCGAGCCGCAAAACAAGTGAGCCTCAAATCCGGCGGATATTTTCCTTACGAGAGACTTGTGCTTGCCGTTGGAGCCCGCAATCGCACGCTTTCTCTCAAAGGTGCGAAATTCGACGGTGTCCTTTATCTCCGGTCGCTCGATGAAGCAGTGGTCGTGAAAGACCGGCTGAAGAATGCGCAAGATATAGTTATCATTGGCGGTGGATTCATTGGCCTTGAACTCGCCGCGGTGGCTTGCTCACTCGGAAAATCCGTAACTGTCCTCGAAGCGCTTCCGCGTCTGATGTCGAGGGCAGTAGCTCCGCCCATCTCGGACTTTTATCGAGAACTGCATACAAGCAAAGGTGTCAAGGTAGTGTGCGGCGCGTCGATTTCCGAGATCGAAGGCACTGGCGGAAAAGTTCAGGAAGTTTTGCTGAGTGACGGCACTCGATGCCCGGCCGACTTGGTGCTGATGGGCGTCGGCGTTCTGCCGAATATCGAGCTCGCGCGGAATGCGGGGCTTTGCTTCGCGAACGGCATCGCTGTGAATGAATATTTGCAAACCGACGACGAAAACATTTTTGCGATTGGAGACTGCGCCGAGCATCCGTGTGAATTTGCCGGCGCAAGGGTTAGGCTGGAATCCGTGCAGAATGCGGCCGATCACGCGCAATGCGTCGCCGCCACGATTGCAGGGCGGCGAAACGTTTATCGAGCGTTGCCGTGGTTTTGGACGGATCAGTTCGACATCAAGCTGCAGATGGCCGGCCTTTCGAATGGACACGATCGCTTCGTTTTGCGCGGCAATTCAGAAAGCAGAAAACTTTCCGTTTTTTATTTCAAAGAAGGCCGTCTCGTCGCAATCGACTCGATAAATCGCCCGCTTGACCATATGATGGGGCGTAAATTAATCGCCAACCGAGTACAATTGACGCCCGAGCAGGCTGCGGATGAGAGCGTTGACTTGAAAAAAATGGCGAGTTCGAGCGGGGCGGCACACAGCTAGCAAGACCGATCGGATGAATTGCATTTGAATCGGTAGCGTGTTTCGAATCCGGTGAAGGACGGGAAATTTTGGAACCGATTATTGATATTCACGTTCACATCATGCCGTACCACATGGTGAAACCATCAGCGCTGGATTTGATCAAACATGGGCGCAACGATTACGCGGATGTGGAAAGATATTCAGCCGACCCAAGAGCATTTCTCGCCTTTCTGGACACTCTTGGAGTGGAGCGCGCGGGGCTGATCAACTATGTCGCCCCAAAGATTATCGGGTTCACGCCGGAAGTGAATGATTGGAGCGCAAAGTATTGCAGCATTGCGTCGGATCGTCTCATCGCCTTCGGCGGAGTGCTTCCTGGGACGGTTCCCGACCCCGGCGCGGAAGTGGACCGCCTTGCAAAACTTGGAATTCGCGCCATCAAAATGCATCCTTCGCATCAAGTGCTTTCGCCCAACGATTACATGGACGGCAATCGCGGCTTGGCCGCTGTTTACGAACGAGCGCAAGCCAACGGCATGCCGATCATGATTCATACGGGAACTTCGATTTTTCCGGGCGCGAGAAATCTGCATGCGCAACCGATGCTCTGCGATGATGTGTGCATCGACTATCCGAATCTTGTGGTTATTCTTGCGCATGGAGGCAGGCCGCTGTGGATGAATGAAGCGTTTTTCCTGATTCGCCGGCACAAAAACATGTACATGGATATCTCCGGCATCCCACCGCAGAAACTGATGGAGTACTTTCCTCGAATCGAGGACGTGGCAGATAAAGTTTTGTGGGGCACGGATTGGCCCGGGCCGGGCGTGCCGGCGATTAAGGGAAACGTCGAGAAGTTCAACGCTCTGCCGATTGGGGCTGCGGCGAAGCGCAAGATCTTGTACGACAATGCGGCGCGGCTGTTTCCGCGTTGAATGGTCCTTTCAGCATGTGTTTCAAATTGTGAAACTTGATTTCATGCAGTGAAATCCTAAAGTTATTCAGTAACTGAAAAACCGATGTCCTTCTACGACCAGGCAAATGAAACGGTGCCACGGGAGCGGTTGCGAACGCTTCAGTTCCAGAAATTGCAAAAGCTTCTTGGCGGGATTTCCGGCCGTAACAGGTTCTACACCAAAAAATGGAACGACGCAGGAATCGTCGCGCCAGGTATACAGTCTTTCGCTGACTTCCAGAAACTTCCTTTCACGTACAAATCGGAGCTTGTGCGCGCGCAGGAAGAAGCGCCACCGTTTGGCACCAATGCGACCTTCTCCGTAGACACCTACACACGCGTTCACCAGACATCCGGAACGACGGGCACGCCGCTGCGTGTCGTTGACACGCCCGAAAGTTGGGAATGGTGGGGCGACTGTTGGGGGCATGTCCTGAAGGCTGCGGGCGTAACCGCGGCAGATCGCGTGTTCCTTGCGTTTTCCTTCGGCCCTTTCATCGGCTTCTGGGCAACGGTCGAAGGAGCAAGAAAAGTAGGCGCGATGGTGATTCCCGGCGGCGGCTGGGATTCCATTCAACGCCTACACATGATGCGTGACCTTGGAGCGACCGTGGTGTGCTGCACGCCGACGTATGCGCTGCGGCTCGCAGAGGTTGCGCGCGAGGAACATTTCGACATGCGCGCCATGCAGGTTCGCACCCTGATCCATGCCGGAGAGCCGGGAGCCAACGTGGCGCGAACGAAATCGCGCATTGAAAAAGAATGGAATGCGAAGTGCTTCGATCACGCGGGCGCTTCCGAAGTGGGAGCGCATAGCTTTGAATGCGAAGTTCAACCCGGAGGAATTCACCTCATCGAAAGTGAATTCATTGCCGAGGTTCTCGACCCGCAAACCGGGAAAGAAGTGCCCACTGGCGAAATCGGAGAACTGGTGATCACCAATTTGGGGCGCGCCGGATTTCCGGCGATCCGTTATCGCACCGGCGATCTGGCGCGGTTGAATCTTGCTCCCTGCGTTTGCGGGCGCACTTTCGCACGCTTCGATGGAGGATTGCTAGGCCGGAGCGACGACATGGTGACGATCCGGGGTGTGAACGTTTACCCCACTGCGATCGAAAATGTGATCCGCCAGTTCGGCAGTGTGGACGAGTTCCAGGTGACAGTAACCACGTTGCGGGAGATGCAACACCTCGAAGTGCAAATCGAAGTCGTCTCCGGCAATGATGTGGAACAAGTTCGAACACACGTTGAGCAGGCCATCTACCAGGCGCTTTCCCTGCGTCCGACGGTCAAAGTGGCAAAGCCAGGCGTTCTCACCCATTTTGAGATGAAAGCCCGCCGCTTCCGCCGCCTGGATGGCTCTTCTGGAAAGCAACCAGGGTAGCCGGAATTCCGTCAGCACGCCCAGCTAGCAAAAACCTTACATCCGCCTAGCCACAATCTGAACAGTTGTTCCTTTTCTGAACGATTGTTCAGAATTCTTTGACACAAGCGACACGAAGGCGGACACTAGGGAGGTAGAACGATCCTATAGCTTCACTGTCGTTCGAACGATGGAGTATGAAGTCGCCAATCTGCCCAGCGAAGGATCCGCGCAACGGGCATCTCGAGCGGCGCTATCACGCGCGGCGCCTGGAGATCTTGCGCGCCGCGGGTAGAGAATTTCGCCTGCGGGGGTTCGCGGAGACCGGCATGCGCGACATCGCAGCCGCCGCGGCTCTTTCTCCCGCAAATCTTTACAACTATTTCCGCGGCAAGGACGACATTCTCTTCTTTTGTCAGGACAATTCGCTGGACCGCATGATCACGACGCTCGACAATGCCCGCCGCATGAGAACCAGCGCGGCGATTAAGCTCCGCATAGTGATCGTATCGCATTTGCGATGCGTACTCGACGAAGTCGAGGGATCCACCGCGCATCTTCTGACAACTGCGCTTCCGCGCCGCCAAAAGCACTATCTCGTAACAAAACGCGACAAATATGAAGCAGGCGTCCGGAATTTGATCGTTGCAGGCATGCGCTCGGGGGAATTCGCTCCATGCGATCCAGCGCTTGCAGTACGCATCATCCTTGGAGGTCTGAACTGGAGCGTGCAGTGGTTCAGCCCGGAAGGACCGCTAACGGCGGCGGAAATCGCGGAGAGATTTGCAGACTATCTGATCCGAGGTTTGCTGGCCAAACCTGGTGCTCCACAACGCCTTTCCTTTGAGAAGGATCCACATCGCGCTCTCCGCGGGTCTCTTCCACAGAACGAAAAAAAGCGCGCATCGGTCCGATAATACTTTCGCGAGGTAATTGAACGTGACCACATTGCCTATCGAATCGCAAAAGACGGCACAGATACGCTTCACGTTGAACCGCGAAGAGACCGATGTCTCCTTTGCGCCCTATAAAACTTTGCTCGAGGTCCTGCGCGAGGATCTCAGTCATACGGGCACGAAGCACGGCTGTGAGCTGGGAGAATGCGGCGCCTGCGCCGTTCTTCTCGACGGCAAGCCCGTGCTCTCTTGTCTCGTCCTTGCACTCGAGTGCGGCGGAAAGCAAGTCCTGACGGTCGAGGGCCTCGGAGAAGATGGTAACTTGCATCCATTGCAGGATGCTTTTGCCGATCTCGGGGCGGCACAGTGCGGCTATTGCACGCCTGCAATTCTGGTGACCGCGAAGGCTCTATTGGATCGAAACCCTCACCCAAGCCGGGATCAGATCCGCGAAGCGATCTCCGGAAATCTGTGCCGGTGCACTGGCTATTTGCAAATCTTCGAAGCCGTCGAAGCCGCGATGCTGAAAATCGCAGACCAGAAGGATTCTGTGACGTAGTTCGCGCGGCGAAGGCGGGAACTAGCACGCAGGAGGCAGCATGCCGAATGAAAAAGATTCGCGAATGACACCCGCTGACGCTCCAAAGGCCAACGGTGATGAACTCCGTGTGATCGGTGTCCCCCGGCGCAGAGTCGA
>WNFJ01660412.1_pt1 | contig 18937 bp, 12 predicted proteins | sample 5400461 | NCBI WGS metagenome assembly WNFJ01 (sample SAMN13153349, study PRJNA577476) | soil metagenome | isolation source: 115 cm saprolite on Douglas fir-dominated hillslope | place: USA:California | collected 2013-09-17
CGGATCTGAGTGCCCCAGCTCCCGGCGTGGTCCCCGCGCAGCTCGGCCATCTTGGCCTGCTGCTCCTCCCGCTTGCGCTCGAGCAGCTTGGCCTGCAGGACTGCCATGGCGCTGGCGCGGTTCTGGATCTGGCTACGCTCGTTCTGGCAGGAGACCACGATCCCGGTCGGCAGGTGAGTGATCCGCACTGCGGAGTCGGTGGTGTTGACGCCCTGGCCGCCCGGCCCGCTGGAGCGGAACACGTCGACCCGGATCTCGTCCTCGGGAACCTCGATGTGGTCGGCCTGCTGGACGACGGGGATCACGTCCACGCCGGCGAACGAGGTCTGCCGGCGGCCCTGGTTGTCGTACTTGGAGATGCGCACCATCCGGTGCGTGCCGTGCTCGCCGCGCAGCGTGCCGTAGGCGTAGGGGGCCTTCACCGCGAACGTAGTCGACTTGAGCCCCGCCTCCTCCGCGTACGAGGTGTCGTAGATCTCGGTCGGGTAGCCGTGCCGCTCGGCCCAGCGCAGGTAGATCCGCCGCAGGCCCTCCGCCCAGTCGGCCGCGTCGGCCCCGCCCGCCTGCGCGTTGATCGTGATCAGCGCCTCGCGCGCGTCGTACTCGCCCGAGAGCAGCGTCCTGATCTCGAGCTGGTCGATCTCCTTGCGGAGGACAGCCAGATCGCGCGCCGCCTCCTCGCGCGCCGCCTCGTCGCTGTAACTGTCGGCCAGCTCGAACATCGTCTTGGTGTCCTCAAGCCGACGGTTGAGGTTCTCCAGCCTGGCCAGCTCGCCATCGAGGTAGGAAAGCCTGCGGGTGACCGCCTGCGCCTGCTCCTGGTCCTCCCAGAGCCCAGGCTCGCCGGCCCGCTCGCGCAGCCCGTCGGCCTCCTTCCGCATGGCGTCCGGCCCGAGGACAGCTTCCACGCTGTCGAGTTTCGATGACAGTTCCGAGATTTCGCCCGCAGGGTCCGTAGCCATCAAGATCGCGCGGAGAGGCCGCCAGCTTCAGGCGGCATCCAATCCACGCTTCCTCCCCTCAGCATGTCCAGGCCCGGATGTCGGTACCGGGCCGTACGATCGGCAGGCAAGTGGAGGTAAAGCGTCCACGCCAGGGCCGGGCTGGGCTCTTCTCAGGCCACGGCAGTGGCCTGAGAAGCTGGCGGCCTCAGCTGTCAGAGCAGTCACGCGGAAAAGCCTACGTCAGGCTGATATGTCCGACGCCCGCGCGGGCGGCCCGCCCGCGCGGGCGGGGTGCCGTTGACGTGGGCGGCGGATGCCCGGTAGACACCGATGGTGACGCAAATTCCCCTGCACAGCGAGCCGATGGGGCGCGGTGCCGCCTGGACTGAGGAGCGAGGAACGAGCGACGAGGGAAGGCGGCGCCTTAGGGCGGCCCGGAGGCGAGCGGGAGACAGGCCATGAGCGAGCAAGCCGCGCTGACCCTCGACCGGATCCGGGCCGCGGCCGACCGACTGGCCGGCATCGCGCACCGCACTCCCCTGCTGACCTCCGCCACCCTGGACGCCAGGTGCGGCGCGCGGGTCTGCCTCAAGGCGGAGCCCTTCCAGCGTGGCGGAGCCTTCAAGTTCCGCGGCGCGTACAACCGCCTGTCCCTGCTCAGCGCGGATGAGCGGGCCCGGGGGGTGGTCGCGTACTCGTCCGGCAACCACGGCGCCGCCGTGGCGCTGGCCTCCTCGGTGCTGGGCGTCCACGCGGTGGTCGTGGTCCCGGAAACGGGCTCCCCGGCCAAGCTGGCCGCGATCGAGGGCTACGGCGCCGAGATCCGCCGCTACGACCCGGCCCGGGAGCGCCGGGAGGCAGTGGCCGCCGCCCTGGCCGAGGAGCGGTCGCTGACGGTGATCGCCCCGTTTGATGACTACGACATCATGGCCGGCCAGGGGACCCTGGGCCTCGAGCTGGCTGAGCAGGCGGGCGAGCTTGACCTGGTCCTGGTCCCGGTGGGTGGCGGCGGCCTGGCGGCGGGCGTCGCGACCGCGGTCACCTCGCTGCTCCCGGGAACCGCCGTGATCGGCGTCGAGCCCGCCGGCGCCGACGACACCTACCGGTCGCTGCGGGCGGGACGGCGGGTCAGCCTGGAGGCGGTGGACACGATCGCCGACGGCCTCCGGGCATCTCAGCCCGGGGAGCTGACGTTCCCGATCAACCAGCGGCTGCTCTCCGACGTCGTGACCGTGGATGATGCCGCGATCATCGAGGCCATGTGGTTCTGCTTCTCCCGGCTCAAGGTGGTGGTGGAGCCGAGCGGAGCGGTGCCGCTGGCGGCCCTGCTCGCCGGCGCGGTCCGGGCGGACGGGCGGAGGACGGCGGTCGTCCTGTCGGGCGGCAACATCGACCCCGCCGACTTCGCGTCCCTGCTCCACTCGTTGCCGCGGACGACGCCGAGCACGATCCCGAACAGCCCCGGGCGGCTCCAGCCCCGCGACGCCGCCGGAGCGCCGGAGGGGCGCAGTGAAGGGGGCACGGGGAGGTGGGTGGGGCCCCGGGGGCAAGCGGGCAACACAGCGAGCCCGCCGGCCCATGGCTGAGCCTGCCGCGGGCCAGCCCGGCGGCGAGGCCGCGCTGACCGCCGCCGCGGAGCGCCTCGCCCACCTGGTGCAGCTGGAATCCCCTTCCGGCGACGTGGCGCGCCTGGGCGTGCTCCGCGACGTGCTGGCCGATCGCCTGGCCCGGCTGGGCGGGACGGTCGAGCTGCTGCCCGGCGACGCCGGCGATCACGTCCGGGCCCAGTTCCCCGCCGCGTTCCCCGACGCCGGCCGGGCCGCCGCCGGGCGGGCTCAGGCGGGCGGGCACATCCTGGTCGTCGGCCACTACGACACCGTGTGGGAGGCCGGGTGGCTGGCCAGTCACCCGTTCGAGATGCGCGGCCTGGTCGCCACCGGCCCCGGGGTGCTGGACATGAAGGGCGCGATCGTCGCCCTGGAGCTCGCGTTCGAGCTGCTCGCCGGCTCCGGGCGGGCGCTCGCGCAGCCGGTCCAGGTTGTCCTGGTGGGCGACGAGGAGGTGTCAAGCCCGCACGGCCGCACCGCGGTCATGGACGCGGCGGCGGGGGCGGCCGCGGTCGTCGGCCTGGAGCCGCCGCACCCTGACGGCGGGCTGAAGACCGGCCGCCGCGGCGTGGCCAGGGTCAGGCTGGATGTGCACGGCCGCGAGGCCCACGCCGGGCTGGCCGTCGCCGGCGGCGTCTCGGCCATCGACGAGCTGCTCGACCAGCTCGTGCGGCTGCGCGACGCGCTGCCCCGCGCCGCCGACCTTGGCTGGAACATCGGCCGGGTCAGCGGCGGCACCCGGGCCAACGTCATCGCCGGCCGGGCGAGTGCCGAGGTCGGTCTCCGTTTCGCCACTCGCCAGACCGAGCGCGCGGCCTTCTCCGCCGTGCGAAATCTGACGCCGGTGCGCCCGGGCGCGCGGGTCGCCGCCAAGATCCTGTCCAGCCGCCCGGCCTGGCCCGCCACGCCGGGCAACCGGCTGGCCGAGCACGTCATCGGCCTGGCCGCCGGGCTCGGGGAGCAGCTCGGCGCCCGCCCGGCCGGCGGAGCCGGGGACACGAACTTCACCGGGGCCGCCGGGCTGCCCACGGTGGACGGCCTGGGGCCGCGCGGCCGAGGCGCCCACTCCCCTGCGGAGTGCGTCCGCGTCGACTCGATCCTGCGCCGCGCCGAGCTCCTGGCCGCCCTGTTCTCGACCCCGCTCCCCCCGCTCTGAATCCCGCTCCGTCCCTCCTCGAACCCCGCCGAACCTGGCCATTTCATTTATCCCGGACTGAAACCCACGTATTTGACGGGTTTGGGTCCGCGATCATGAAACTCTGCCGTCGGGCGGGGTGAAGAGCCCGGGAACTGAGGCGGGTCGGGCGCTACTGCGGCAGAGCGCTGGCGGAGACCAGGGTGCGGACCGCGCGGACCGCCACCGACAGTGTGGCCACGGTGAACCGGTCGGTCTCCCAGATCTCGGTCAGCGTCTGCGCCGCGCGCCCCACCGCCGAGTCGTTCCGTCGCACCCAGGCGGCCAGCCGCTGGTCCGGGCTGCCGGGCCCGGTCACCTCGAGCACGTCCCTGGCCAGCGCCGCGTGCGCGCTGTACAGGTCGTCGCGGAGCGCGGACCGCGCCATGGTATTCCACCGGTCGTCCCGGGGCAGGGCGGTGATCCGGTCGCGCAGCCGGGTGATCTGCAGCCGGTCGGCCAGGTCGAAATACACCTCGGCGGTCTCCTCGACCGGGCGGCGGGCGCGCGCGGCGATGTCCACGATGTCGAACGCCGAGTACGCCGGGACCATGGCCGCGACCCGCTCGGCGAGCTCCAGCGGCACGCCCCGGGAGGTGAAGGAATCCCGGCGCTCATCGAACACGGTCAGGTCGGTGCCGGTGAGCAGCTTGGGCAGGCGATGGCCGACGGTCAGCACGCCGTCGGCCAGGAAGTCGATCGTGGCCTGGATGTCGAACGGCGGGCGGCGGTTGCCCAGCAGCCACCGCACCGCGCGCTCGGTCAGCTTCCGGCCCTCCAGCAGCAGGAGGATCTGGACCGAGGTGCCCACCTGGCCGTCCAGCGCCTCCACCTGCGACCAGAAGCCGGACATGTCGAAGACGTCACGCGCCACGAGCCAGGACGCGGCGATGTCGGGGACCGACGCGCCGGTCTCTTCGTTCAGCCGGAACGCGAAGGTGATCCCGGACCGGTCGACCATGTCGTTGACCACCACGGTGGTGATGATCTCGCGGTGCAGCCGGTGGGTCTCCATCCGCCCGGCGTAGTGCTCCCGCAGCGGGGCCGGGAAGTAGCTGGTCAGAGCCTGACGCAGGTACGGGTCATCGGGCAGGCCAGAGGCCAGGATCTCCTGGGCGGCCGCGATCTTCGTCTGCGCGAGCAGAACGGAGAACTCCGGCGCGGTCAGCCCGGTGCCCGCGGACCGGCGTTCGGCGATCTCCTTTTCCCCGGGCAGCACGTCGAGCCGGCGCCGGACCCGGTTGTCGCGCTCCAGCTTGCGGATGTACCGGGCGTGCACGTGCAGCATCTGCGGGGCCTGGGCCCGGGATGCGGCCAGGGCCCGGTTCTGCTGGTAGTTGTGCACCAGCACCAGGCGGCCGACCTCGCCGGTCATCTCGTGCAGCAGCCGGTTGCGGTCCGCGGCCGCCAGCTCGCCGTCCCGGACCACGCCATCCAGCAGGATCTTGATGTTGACCTCGTGGTCGGAGGTGTCGACCCCGGCCGAGTTGTCGATGAAGTCGGTGTTCACCAGCCCGCCGCCGAGCGCGTACTCGACCCTGGCCTCCTGCGTCAGCCCCAGGTTCCCGCCCTCGCCGACTACGCGGACCCGCAGCTCGGACGCGTTGACCCGGACCGCGTCGTTGGACCTGTCACCCACCTCCGCGTTCGCCTGCGTGGTCGCCTTGACGTAGGTCCCGACGCCGCCGTTCCAGAGCAGGTCCACCGGGGCACGCAGCACCGCCGAGATCAGCTCGTCCGGCGGCAGCGCGGTCACGCCCGCAGCCAGGCCGAGCACGGCCCGCGCCTGCGGCGAGACCGGTACCGACTTGGCCGTCCGCGGCCACACGCCGCCGCCCTCCGAGATCAGCGACCGGTCGTAGTCCTCCCACGAGGACCGCGGCAGCGCGAACATCCGCTCCCGCTCGGCGAAGCTCGCTGCCGGGTCAGGGTCCGGGTCCAGGAACACGTGCCGGTGGTCGAACGCCGCCACCAGCCTGATGTGCCGGGACAGCAGCATCCCGTTGCCGAAGACGTCACCGGACATGTCACCGATCCCGGCGACCGTGAAGTCGGCCTGGTCGACGTCGATCCCCATGGTCTGGAAGTGGAACCGGACGGACTCCCAGGCGCCTCGCGCGGTAATGCCCATCTTCTTGTGGTCGTAGCCTTCCGACCCGCCGGAGGCGAACGCGTCGCCGAGCCAGAACCCGCGGCGCTGCGCGATCTCGTTGGCGGTGTCGGAGAACGTCGCGGTGCCCTTGTCAGCGGCCACCACCAGGTAGGCGTCGTCGCCGTCGCGGCGGACCACCCGGGCGGGCGACACCACGCGGGAGGCCTCGATGTTGTCGGTCACGTCGAGCATCGCGCTGATGAAGGACCGGTAGCAGGCGAGCACCTCGCCCTGGTAGGCCTCGCGGTCGCCCGGGTCGGGCAGCTGCTTGCAGACGAAGCCGCCCTTGGCGCCGGAGGGTACGATCACCGAGTTCTTCACCTCCTGCGCCTTGGCCAGGCCGAGGATCTCGGTGCGGAAGTCCTCGGTCCGGTCCGACCAGCGCAGCCCGCCCCTGGCCACGAAGCCGAACCGGAGGTGCACCGCCTCGAACCGGGGCGAGTAGACGAACAGCTCGAACTTGGGCCGCGGCGCGGGCAGGTCGGGCACCTGGGCCGCGTCGAGCTTGACCACGAAGTAGGGGCCGCTCGCCCGCGGGTCCGGCTCGGTGAAGTAGTTCGTCCGCAGCGTCGCCTGGATCAGGAGCCAGTAGGCGCGCAGGATGCGGTCCTGGTCGAGGCTGGCGACCTCGTCGAGCTCGCCCCTGATCTCCTCGGTGATGGCCTCGCTGCGCTCGCCCTCCCCCGGCTGCCGCTCCGGGTCGAACCTGGACTCGAACAGCCGCACCAGGAGCCGGGTGATGGTGATGTTCGAGCGCAGCGCCCGCTCGATGTAGCTCTGGCTGAACGTGCTGCCCGCCTGCCGCAGGTACTTGGCGTAGGCGCGCAGCACGACCACTTGCTGCCAGGTCAGGTGCGCGTCGAGCACCAGGGCGTTGAACCCGTCATCCTCGACGTCACCGCGCCAGAGCGCGGACAGGGCGCCCTGGAGCAGTTCCCTGACCGACGCGATGGACGACGGAATGCGCGAGGCCATGTCCCTGCCGGTCGCGCTCCTGCGGAGCCCGAAGTCATAGATCCAGAACCGCTGCGCGGCGCTGAACTCGTACGGATGCTCGTCGACCACCTCGACGCCCATGTGCTGCAGCCGCGGCAGCACGTCGGTCAGCGTGATCGGGGAGTCCGTGCGGTAGATGCTGAGCCGCCACACCCGCGGGTGCTGCCTGTGCGCGCCGCCGGGCCGGCCCGCCCTCCCGGACCCGGCTCCGCCGGACCCGCCCTGCCCGGGTGTGTCCGCGACCGGCGTCCCGCCGACGTAGCCCTCGGATTCCCACAGGTCAAACGAGATGCTCTCGCCGGACTCGCGCAGCTCCAGGATCTTCTCCAGGTCGTCGACCGCGGCGGCGGCGGGCACGTCGGTCTTGTAGGTCTGCGGGATCTGCTCGCCGCTGCACATGGCCAGCAGCGCGGCGGCGCGCTCCTCGCCGAGCTGGCGGACGGCCTCCTCGGCCAGGTCGTCGTCCCACGAGCGGACCGCGGCGGCCACCTGGGCCTCCAGCGTGGCGGCGTCCACGTCAGGCACCAGGTGACCGCGCTCGGCCCGCACCACGATGTACAGCCGCGCCACCGGCGACTCGCCCACCATCGCGCTGTAGTCCACCTGGCCGCCGTGCAGCGCCGCGCGCAGGATCTCCTGGGTCCGCAGCCTGACCGGGGTGGTGTACCTGTCCCGGGGCAGGTACACCAGGCAGGACATGTACCGGCCGTAGACGTCCCGGCGCAGGAACAGGCGAGTCCGTGGGCGCTCGCGCAGCCGGAGCACGCCCTCGGCGACCGGGATCAGCTGCGCCACCGAGGTCTGGAACAGCTCCTCGCGCGGGTAGCTCTCCAGGAACTCGGCGAGGTCCTTGCCGTCGTGGCTGTCGGCGGCCAGGCCCATCCCGGCCAGCACATCGGTGAGCTTGCGCCGCAGCACCGGGATCCTGGTGATGCTCTCGGTGTAGGCGTCATGGGTGTACAGGCCGAGGAACCGGTACTCGCCCGCCACCTCCCCCCGGTCATCCAGGCGCTTGACGGAGACGTAGTCGAGATAACTCGGGCGGTGCACGGTCGAGCGGGAGTTCGCCTTGGTCAGGATCAGCAGGTGCGGCTCCCGGGCCCGCGCCCGCACCTCCGGGGGCAGCGCCGCGAACGAGCTCGAGCCCTGCCGGTCGTGCCGCAGGATGCCGAGCCCGGTGCCGGCCACGGCGCGCAGCGCCAGCCCGGCCGGCCCTTCCTGCAGGTCGTACTCGCGATAGCCGAGGAACGTGAAATGGCCGTCGGCCAGCCAGCGCAGCAGCGCCTCGACCTCGGCGCGGGACTCGTCCGCGGCGCCCGTGCCTGCCCCGGCCACGGGGCCCGCCCCGGCCACGGGGCCCGCCCCAGCCACGGGGCCCGCCCCAGCCGCCCCAGCCACGGGGCCAGCCCCAGCCACGGCGGCGGGGGGCGGGACCATGGCCAGCCGCTCGGCCAGCTGCACGGCCTTGGCCTGCATCCGGGGCCAGTCCTCCACGGCCACCCGCAGGTCACCGAGCACCCGCTCCAGGTCCCGGGCCAGGGCGTCCGACGCCCCGTCGGGCAGCCGTGCGATCTCGATGTGCGTCCACGACTCCGCGATCTCGTCGTGGGCCGACCAGTCGTCGTCGACGAGCCCGACCACCTCGCGCAGTACTCCGGTGACGTCCCTGCGGACCAGCAGCTGGGGATGCACGATCAGGTGCGTGGTCGCCTCGTGCCGGGCGAGCTCCATCGTTACCGAGTCCACCAGGAACGGCATGTCGTCGGTGACGATGTCGATAACGTCCCTGGCCGGCGCGCAGGCGGCGGCCTCTCCCCGGCGGACCCGGACCAGCGCTCGCCCCTGCGGCCGGTGCGCGGCAAACCGGGCCTGCTCGGTCGCGACCGCGGCCAGCCGCTTCGGCCCGGCCGAGACAAGATCCTCGACCGCGACATGCCGGTAGTAGGCCTGCAGGTAGTTGCGCACGTCGCCCACCCCGGCGTCGCCGGTTACGGCCCTGGCGGCCGCGGCCAGCAGTGCGTGCCTGTCGTCGCTCGCCTGGTCAGCCATCGGATCCCACTCCCTTGTGTCCCGGTTCGGCCGCTACAACCAATCTCGCAGTTCCCAGAGCAGCGGGTAATACCGGATGGGCACTCTCTTGCGCAGATACGGCGCGCCGGTTGATCCGCCCGTGCCCGATTTCGTGCCGATCTGCCGCTCCACCATCTGCACGTGCCTGGCCCGCCAGAGCCCGGCCATCTCGTCGTGGGTTAGCAGGTCCTCGGCCAGCTGCCACAGATCGCCATGGCTGGCCCGGTCCCGGGCGATGGCGACCAGCGACTCCAGGATCTGATCGTCGGTCGCGGCCGGGAGTCCCTGGGTCGTGAGCAGGTCGAGGTAGGCGTCCCACAGAGTCGGCTCGGCCAGCCGGCGCTCCAGGCTGGCTCGTTCTGCCTCGGTGAGGGAGCGGAAGCGGGCCACGAAGTGGGGGTCCTTGGCCCCGGAGAGGAACTCGAGCTCGCGGAACTGGACCGACTGGAAGCCGCTGGCCGGGGCCAGAGCGGAACGGAACTGCAGGAAGTCCTGCGGTGTCATCGTCTCGAGCACGTCGATCTGGCTGACCAGCAGCCGCTCGATGACGTGCGCGCGCTGCAGCAGCTGCCGGGCCCGCCAGGTCTCGCCCGGCGTCATGGCGTCGCGGGCGGCGGTCAGCTCGTGCAGCAGCTGCTTGAACCAGAGCTCGTAGGCCTGGTGCACGGTGATGAACAGCAGCTCGTCGTGGGCCGGCGGGATCACCTGCGGCTGCTGCTGGGCCAGCAGCTCTGGCAGCCGCAGGTAGCTGCCGTAGGTCAGCCGGCCGCCCTCCTCGCCGAAGCTGCGGCCGGGCGGGGCGTCGCGGCGTCGCGCAGATCTGGTCACGAGGCGGGCCCGGGGACGAAGGACGCGAGCACCTCCGGATTGGCCAGCGCGTCGGGGTCGGCCGCGTCGGCGACCGGCGTGCCCAGCAGGATCTTCCGGACCGGAACTTCCAGCTTCTTGCCCGATAGCGTCCTCGGGATGCCCGGCACCTGGTGGATCTCGTCCGGGACGTGGCGCGGCGACAGGCCCGAGCGCAGCCCGGAACGGATCTGGCCGACCAGATCGTCGTCGAGCTCGTGCCCGGCGGCGGGCACCACGTAGAGAATCAGCCGGCCTTCCTGGCCCAGCCTCCCGGTGTCGATGACCATGCTGTCGGCGACCTGCGGCAGCGCCTCGACGATGCGGTAGAACTCGCTGGTGCCCATCCGCACGCCGCCGCGGTTCAGGGTGGCGTCGGACCGGCCGTAGATGACGCAGCCCCCGTCCGGCAGGATCATGATCCAGTCGCCGTGCCGCCACACCCCGGGATAATCGGCGAAGTAGCTCTCCCGGTAGCGCTTGTCACCCGGATCGTTCCAGAAGCCGACCGGCATCGAGGGCATGGGACGCGTGATCACCAGCTCGCCGACCTCACCGGTGAGCGGCCGGCCCGCGGGATCGTAGGCCTCGACGCTGGCGCCCAGGCACCGCCCCGAGAGCACGCCCGCGCGCACCGGGAGCAGCGGGCAGGGCCCGATGAACCCGGTGCACAGGTCGGTGCCGCCGGAGTACGAGCCGAGGATCAGGTCCTGGCCCTCGGTGGCCACGGCGTCGTACACCCAGCGGAAGCCCTCGGGCGGCAGCGGGGACCCGGTCGAGCCGATCCCGCGCAGCCTCGACAGGTTGTGGTCGGCGGCGGGCCGCAGCCCCGCCTTCATGCAGGCCAGCAGGTACGGCGCGCCGGTCCCGAAGTACGTCACGCCGGCCTGGTCGGCCAGCCGCCACAGCGCGTCGGTGCCCGGGTGGGTGGCGCTTCCGTCGTACAGCACCACGGTCGCGCCGAGGAGCAGGCCGCCCACCAGGTAGTTCCACATCATCCAGCCGGTGGTGGTGTACCAGAAGAAGACGTCGCGCGGGCCGAGGTCGTGGTGCAGGGCCATCGACTTCAGGTGCTCGAGCACGATCCCGCCGTGGCCGTGCACGATCGGCTTAGGCAGCCCGGTGGTGCCGGACGAGTAGAGCACCCACAGCGGATGGTCGAACGGGACCTCCTCGAACTCGGCCGGCCCCGGCGGGGCGTCCGACGCCGGGTCGCCGGCCGGCAGCGATTCCCACCGCAGCCGTGCCGGGGGTCGGCTAGATCCCGCCGCGCCGTCCCCCGCCGCACGGGCCGAGGCCGCGCCCACCCCCGCGCCGCCCGCGGCCATGTAGTCCACCATGATCACGGCATCCAGGCTGGGCATCTCGGCCACGATGTCTTCGACCTGCTGCCGCCGGTCGAACCACCTTCCCCCGTAGGGATAGCCGTCGACGGCGAACAGCACCTTCGGCGAGATCTGCGCCAGGCGGTCGATCACGCTGTGCGCACCGAAATCCGGCGAGCACGACGACCAGATGGCGCCCAGGCTGGCGGAGGCGAGCAGGCCGATCAGCGCCTCAGGGATGTTGGGCAGGTAGGCGGCCACCCGATCACCCTTCGTAACGCCGAGCGCGCGCAGCCCCGCCCGGACCCTGGCCACCTCGGCCGCGAGCTCGGAGTAGCTGAGCGTTCCACTGCGCCCGCCCTCGGACCGGAAGATCACGGCGGTCTGGCCCGGCTCGCGTAGTTGAGCGTGGCCCCGCCGAACCAGCGGACATCCGGCATCGGCCCGCCCGACAGCACGGGCCCGTCGCCCCGGCGGCCGAGCACGTCGAAGTACTCCCAGACCGATATCCAGAACGCCTCCGGCTCGGCCACCGACCACCGCCAGAGCTCGTCGTACCCGGTCAGCTCAGGCCCGCGCCCATCCCTCAGCCACGCCGCGTAGCCGGTGATCCGCGCGTCGCGGACGGACCGCTCGCTCGGCTCCCAGAGCGTGGCCCCGTAGTCGCGGCCGCCCAGCGCCGTCGCTGAGCCGGCCGGATCGGCTGGGTCGGTGCTTCCCCGGGGGGACGACCCCCCCGAACCCCCCCGCTCGGTGCCGGCCCGGGGGGACGACCCCCCCGAACCCCCCCGCTCGCTGGCGGTGACCTGGTCATCGGTTGGCATATGCATCAGCATGGGGTGTCGCTAGCATCCTCGCAACGACAGGGTCCGGCCATGCGGGCGGCTCCCCGCGAACCGCCCCCGGCGGCACGGGAGCCCGGCGGAAGCCGTGCCCGCCGCCACGGCCGGCTGGCCGGCCCGAGCAGATGGCAGCGGGGGCTCCGGGGGGGTTCGGCCCCCCGGCTAGCAGGCCCGGCCGTCATCGCGCCGACACGGTGCTCGTCATCCCGCCGACACGGCGCTCGTCAGGCGGTCGACGGCGCTGACCACGGCCTCGGTGTCGGCGAGGTCGTCGAGCACGAGATCAGCGCCCGCGTCCCGCAGTTCGCCGGCGGTCGAGCGGCCGCTGGCCACCGCGACGCAGTGCGCGCCGCCGACCCTGGCCGCCTCAACATCACGGCCGGAGTCCGCGAGGTACACGGCGGGATTCACGCCGATCTCCGCACCGTATTTCTCGGCCGCGCGGCCACGGGACCTGAGCAGCTGGGCACCCATCGGATAGATCTCCGACCCGTACCCGCCGATTTCGAAATCGAAGAACTGGTCCATGCCGAAGGCCCGGAGCTTCACCGCGGCGTTGGGCCGGATCGTGCCCGTCAGTACCGACTGGACGACTCCCGGAAGCTCGGCCACGGCGGCCACGGCCTCGCGGGCGCCGGGCAGCGCCCGGCCCTGCGTGGAGAGCAGGTCGAGCCGGGCGCCGAACGCGGCCTCGAGTTCCCTGGTGTACCTGGCCAGCAGCTCCTGGCCGCCCGCAACGGTCTGGTCCAGGGCCGGCCCGGGGCCGACCCCGTTGAGCGCCAGGGCCTCGAAGAAGATCTGCGAGTCCGTCCGGGCCGTCGTCTGCGGAAGCGCCCTCAGCGGGCGTCCCGTCACCCGCCGGAATGCGTCGGCGTAGGCCCCCCGGGAGACTCTGGCCACGTCGACCAGGGTCAGATCGATGTTCCACAGGACCAGGCGACGGATGAGGGCCTCCGGTGAGTTAGTCGGAGCAAGGCACAGGGGCGGGGGGCCGACGGCCGACGGTAACTCCACGTGGCACGAGCCTATCGGTACGACCGGGCGCTTCCCGACCGCCTCCCCGCGCAAAGTGGTCAATCCGGGCTGTGGGAGCAGCCCGAAATGACCACGTTTCTCGCTCGCCGGGCGCTGCGCCGGGCGTTCTCAGCCCATGTGCGGGTAGCGGTAGTCCGTTGGCGGGACGAAGACCTCCTTGATGGCCCGGGCGTTGACCCAGCGGATCAGGTTGAAGATCGAGCCCGCCTTGTCATTGGTGCCGCTGGCCCGGGCGCCCCCGAACGGCTGCTGGCCGACGACCGCCCCGGTCGGCTTGTCGTTGATGTAAAAATTGCCCGCCGAGAACCGCAGCGCGTCCGTCGCCTCCGCGATCGCCGCCCGGTCCTGGGCGATGATCGCGCCGGTGAGCGCGTACGGAGCGATGTCCGCGGCCTGGGCCACGACCCTGGCGTACTCGGCGTCGTCGAAGACGTGGACGCCGAGGATCGGGCCGAAGTACTCGGTGGTGAACACCTCGTCGGTCGGATCGGTGCTCTCGAGGATGGTGGGCTGCACGAAATACCCGTCGGAGCTGTCGGCCTCCCCGCCCGTGAGCACCCGGATGGACGGCCGGGACCTGGCCCGGGCCAGGGCGTCGACCTGGGTGGCGAAGGCCGCCTGGTCGATCACCGCCCCCATGAACACCGACAGGTCGGCCGCCACGTCACCCATGGTCAGCGAACCGACCGTGGAGACGAGCTGGTCTCCCATCCGGTTCCACACCGACCGCGGCACGTACGCGCGCGAGGCAGCTGAGCACTTCTGTCCCTGATACTCGAAGGCCCCCCTGACCAGCGCGGTGACCAGGACGTCCGGGTCGGCCGACGGATGGGCAATCACGAAGTCCTTGCCCCCGGTCTCGCCGACCAGCCGGGGGTAGCCCCGGTAGCTGGCGATGTTCTCTCCGACCGTGCGCCACAGGTGCTGGAACGTGGCCGTCGACCCGGTGAAGTGAATCCCCGCCAGGTCCGGGTCCGCCAGCGCCACCCGGGAGACGGCCCGGCCGCTGCCGGTCACCATGTTGATCACCCCTGGCGGCAGCCCGGCGGCCTCCAGGACCCGCATCAGGTAGTGCGCGGACAGCTGCTGGGTGGTCGACGGCTTCCAGACCACGACGTTGCCGAGCAGCGCGGGCGCGGTCGGCAGGTTGCCCGCGATCGACGTGAAGTTGAACGGGGTGATCGCGAGCACGAATCCTTCCAGCGGGCGGTACTCGAGCCGGTTCCAGGAGCCCGCCGCCGAACCCGGCTGCTCGGCCAGCAGCCGCCGCGCGTAGTGCACGTTATAGCGCCAGAAGTCGATCAGCTCGCACGCCGCGTCGATCTCCGCCTGGTGGACGGACTTGGACTGGCCCAGCATCGTCGCGGCGTTCACGGTGGCCCGCCACGGCCCGGCCAGCAGGTCGGCGGCCCTGAGGAAGATCGCCGCACGGTCGTCGAAGGACAGCCCGCGCCACCCGGGCGCCGCCTGCCTGGCCGCCGTGATGGCCTCGGCGACGTCCTCGTTGGTCACCGCGCCCAGCTGGCCGAGCACGTGCCGGTGGTTGTGCGGCTGGACCACGTCGATGCGCTCGCCAGCGCCCATCCGGTGCTGGCCGCCCACGGTCATGGTCAGCTCGGCGCGCTCTCCGGCCAGCTCCTTGACCCTGTTCTCGAGCACGGCACGCTCCGGGCTTCCCGGAGCGTAGGTCCTGACCGGCTCGTTTACCGGAAAGGGGACGTTCGTTACGGCATCCATCGTGCATAGCTCCCTGCAGTACCCGACATCAACGGCAGCAGGATTATCGTCGCACGGGGCACCGGAACCGGCTCATCCGGTCACGTGCGGCAGCTCCTGGGTGGCGTACCAGAGGAGCTCGTGGCCCTCGGCGCCATCGACGATGAACCTCGCGTCATCATCGCCGCTGTCGGCGTCCGGCAGCGCGTCGACTGCCGCCCGGACGTCGGCCGCGGCGCCCGGATCGTCGATGTGACCGGAAACCAGGTCGTGCACCCGGACCGCGATCTTGATCTCTATCAGGGCCGGCTCGTCAAACCCGGCGATGCCCGCCACATGCTCCTCCGGCAGCTCTGCGGCCAGCACCACCCGGCGGCCAGGAGCCCCGGGGTCGTCGTGCAGCAGCCGCAGCGACGCCCGGGCCGCCTGGGTCAGCGCGACGTATTCGAGTTCCTCCTCGTCACCGCTCGAGTACCACTCGCGCAGCGCGGGCGTCACGGCGTAACCGCGCACCGGCGGCGCCGTCTGCTTATCGGCCAGCAGCCTGGCCAGCGTCGGCAATGTGAAGGGCAGATAGACGCGCATCAGGTCCCCGGATCCCGCGAGAGATGACCACGAGTGTGCCAGTGATGCCGCCTGACGGCGGGCGAATCGTGCGCTCCGCCGAAAGTGGCTCCGGGTGCCTCATCCGGCCGAATGCACCTCGCCTGGACCGCGTGTGGCCTGCCGGGACCGGATCAGGGCCGCGAGGACGGCTGTCACGGCCGCATCAAGCGGCTCGTGCTCCCAGACCCGGACCACGCCCCAGCCCGCCGCCGCCAGCGCGGCGTCGGCGGCCCGATCCCGCTCGACATTCCTGCGCAGCTTGGGTTCCCAGTACCAGACGTTGTTCGCGGGCCTGGTGCCGTGCTCGGGACAGGCATGCCAGAAGCAGCCGTCGACGAAGACCGCGACCCGGCGCGCCGTGAACGCGATATCGGGCCGGACTCGCGTCCCGCCGGCAAGGTCGAGCCGGTAGTCCTTCCGGAACCGGTAGCCCTGGCGGTGCAGCGCCCGGCGCAGCGCCATCTCGGGCTTGGTGTCGGTGCGCCGGTTGGCCCGCATGTTGGCTGAACGCCCTTCACTGGAAGGATGCGGGTACTCAGCCACGTGCCTCAGCGTAAAGCCCGCCAACCGATGGCATCCGCCGGTTCGATCAAGAAACGCCGCCCGGGCCATTGCGAGGCGGAGCGGGATCAGGGCAGGGGGAGGTTGAGCAGGCCGGCCAGGCGCTCAGCTGTCGGGCCGGGCTCACAGTGGTGCAGGCCGACGAGGCCGACGGCTTCCGCTGCCGCCACGTTGGCCTCGAGATCATCGATGAACACGCACTCCTGCGGCTCGAGCCCGAGCAGCGCGGCGGCATGCCGGAAAATCCTCTCCTCTGGCTTGCGCATGCCCACCTCGGCCGAGATCACCACGACGTCGAACAGCCCGGGAAACAGGTGCCGGGGGTAATCGCCAGCGCCCCAGGAGTTAGACAGCAGCGCGGTCTTCAGCCCGGCCTGCCGCAGCGAGCGGATCAGGTCCAGCATCACCGCCTCCAGAGCCGACGCGGCGAACATCCGGCCCAGCAGCCCGTCGGCGACCACCGGCCGGCCGTCGAGGTGGGTCAACTCGGCCGCGAGCAGCCGCTCGAACTCCTCGTTCGTGCACTCACCGCGTTCCAGCGCGTGGATCGGGTTGCTGTCACCGCCGTCATACGCCTGCGCGACCCACCGCCGCATGACCGTGACGTAACTGTCCCGGTCGATCTGATCCGCGCTCATCCAGGCGTTCACGGTGTCGAGGATGGGCCTGGTCATGACCCCGCCCCAGTCGGTGATCACGCCCCGTATCCGCGGGCTGGCGTCGGCGGGGGCGGCGGGCTGACCGGGGGCACTGGCGGGGGTGGCGGGCTGGCTGGACACGCCGGCCGGCACTGCGTCGTCGGGCACGCAGTCGATCGTATGCGTGAGCGAGCCGGCGGAGCACGGCGCCGCAGGCGAGCGGCGGACACTTGAGCCCGGCACCAAAATCGAGTCTGTCGCCCAACTCGTGATCTTGGTTTGTCAAGGCGGGGAGAGCGTGCGGACCTGGCACACCGGCCCCGCGCGGGGGCGCGCGGCGGGACCGCGGGAGAGCGGCGGAACGGGGGAAGGGGGCTCAGAGTGGGTCGGGGGCGGGCGGAGGGGCGGTGCGGAAGCGGCGGGTGACCTCGGCCCGGGCGGCCAGGTCGGCGTCCGGCGGGTAGCGGACCTCTTCCAGGCACAGACCATGCGGCGCGGCGACGACCGCGGCCGGGTCGCGCATCCCGGCGGCGAGGACGTCAGCGAGCCAGCCGACCGGGCGCCGCCCGTCGCCCACCGTCAGCAGGGCGCCGACCAGCGCCCGCACCATGTTGTGGCAGAACGCATCCGCGGCGACGGTAGCGACGGCCACCCCGGGGCTCGCCCGGGTCCACTCCAGGCGCAAGAGCTCGCGCACGGTGCCGGCACCCTCGCGCCGCCGGCAGAACGCGGCGAAGTCGTGCTCGCCGAGGCAAGCTCGGGCGGCGTCGTTCATGCGGGCGATATCGACCGGGCGGGGATACCAGAGCGTGTCGTGCCGGCGCAGCGGATCGGCGGCCGCCGGGTCGTCGCAGACCCGGTAGGAGTAGCGCCGCCACAGCGCGGAGAACCGCGCGTCAAAACCATCCGGAGCGGAGCGGATCGCGCGCACCCGGACGTCGGGCGGCAGCAGGCCGGCCAGCCGGCGTGCGGCCGGGCTGGCCGCCGGCCAGGCCCCGGGCAGCACATCCACGTGAGCCACCTGGCCGCGCGCGTGGACCCCGGCGTCGGTGCGGCCGGCCACCGTGAGCACGGGCTCGGCCGGCCCGGCCAGGGCCCGGCCGAGCGCCTCCTCGACCACCTGCTGGACGGTCCGCAGGCCTGGCTGACGGCTCCAGCCGTGAAAGCCTGAGCCGTCGTAGGACAGGTCCAGGCGCAGCCGCGCCAGCGTCTGCCGGGGCTCAGGCCGCGGAGCCGCCAGCGTGCCGCTGAGGGCCGCGGCCGACCCACTGGCGGGCGCCGCGGCGGGTCTACGCGCAGGCGTCGCGGCCGACCTACTTGCGGGCGTCCTCCGGCTCGTCTTCATCCGGCTGACCGTCTTCGCTCTCGGCCTCGTCTGGCTCGGCGTCGGCGTCGGCCACAGAAGCTTCGGCGTCCGCGGCCGACTCCTCTGCGCCTTCGACGGTGCCGGCCTCGGCCTGGCCCACGGAGTCGGCGGCGTCGTCGGCGCGTTCGGCCTCGTGGTCGGGCGCCTCGGCGAGGCCGGCCTCGGTGTCTGCCACCCGGCCCCGGGCTGGGCGCCCGGCGGCCGGAGCGGCAGCTGGCTGGGCCCGGCGGGCCCGGCGCCGCCGCGTCCTCACCTCCGCCTCCTCGCGGACCAGCTCGATCACGGCCAGCGGCGCGTTGTCGCCCTTGCGCGGGCCGATCTTCGTGATCCGGGTGTAACCGCCGTCGCGGGCCGCGAAGCTCGGCCCGATCTCGGCGAACAGCGTGTGCACGACGTCCCTGTCGGTGACCGTCGTCAGCACCTGGCGCCGGGCGTGCAGATCACCGCGCTTGGCGAAGGTGATCAGGCGCTCGGCCACCGGCCGCAGCCTGCGGGCCCGCGCCTCGGTCGTGGTGATCTTGCCGTGCTCGAACAGCGCGGTGGCAAGGTTCGCCAGCATGTGCCGCTGGTGGGCCGGGCTGCCGCCCAGCCGCCGGCCCTTGGTGGGCGTGGGCATCGGAGCGTTCTCCTTGGTTCGTGTGCCGCAGCAGTCGCGGGAGGGGTCAGTACTCCTCGGTCTCGACGTAGCTCTCGTCGTCGTCCGCCCCGTAGCTGTCGGCTGCGGTACCCGGGTCGAACCCGGGCGGGGAGTCCTTCAGCGCGAGGCCCATGTCGATCAGCTTCTGCTTGACCTCCTCGATCGACTTCGCGCCGAAGTTCCGGATGTCGAGCAGGTCCTGCTCGCTGCGGGCGACTAGCTCGCCCACGGTGTGGATGCCCTCGCGCTTGAGGCAGTTGTACGAGCGCACCGTGAGGTTCAGCTCCTCGATCGGCAGCGCGAGGTCGGCGGCGAGCGCGGCATCGGTCGGCGACGGGCCGATGTCGATCCCCTCGGCGTCGACGTTCAGCTCCCGGGCCAGGCCGAACAGCTCGACCAGCGTCTTGCCGGCGCTGGCCACC
>WNFJ01376728.1_pt1 | contig 18934 bp, 13 predicted proteins | sample 5400461 | NCBI WGS metagenome assembly WNFJ01 (sample SAMN13153349, study PRJNA577476) | soil metagenome | isolation source: 115 cm saprolite on Douglas fir-dominated hillslope | place: USA:California | collected 2013-09-17
GGTGATGGTACTGGTGGTTGCCTTTGGACTCGGCGAGACACTCCATCCTGCGGATCGCCAGCGCGGTGGCGTCTCTGCCTCACTTGCGGAGTTCCGTCACTTGCTCTTCGATGGTCGTTTCATCGGCCTTGCACTTGCTCTGGGTTTCACCTTCGCCGCCATTTTCGTCTACATTGCAAGCGCCCCTTTCATCTTAGAGAACATCTATGGCCTTTCGCCTGGGCGCGCTAGCTTTGTGTACGGGATCAATGCGTTGGGAGTCCCCATCATGGCTCAGGTCAACGCAAAGCTTATCGGTCGGGTGTCGCCGCAAAAGCTGCTGATCTGGGGAACTGGGGTTCTTGCCATTGGTGGGATCGCCTTGATCGGTGCAGTGATCACGGGGATCGGCCTCGTCGGAGTGCTGCCATCATTCTTTGTCCTCATCACCAATGTGGGCCTTATCGCGCCGAATGCGACGGCGCTCGCGCTGGGCAATGCCAGAGCTGCTGGGAGCGCATCGGCCCTCCTGGGCGTGTTGCAGATCATCATTGGGGTGGTCGCCGTGCCACTGGTTGGTCTTGGTGGAAGTGAGACCGCCGTTCCCATGGCTCTGACCATTGCCGTGTTCGGCATCACAACCCTGGCGACGGTGGTCATGGTATGCCATCCTGGAAAGATCGATGCAAAGGCGCAGTAGATCACCACTTTTCTCTCCATCACTGGATCATGACGAGTGGAATCTGAAGCATGACAGTGGTCTACAAGCAGTCGGTACGGGCGACTAGAAGTCGAGGAAAGAGCGGATGGAGAGCTAAACACTATGCGACACATTTTAGTTGTTTCTGCTTCCCGCGAGAGCGAACAAACTGTAGGTCAAAGAGAGGAGGAGCAGAGTGCTCGTTGAGTATCTCACCGAAGAACAAGAGCAACACTATGGACGCTATATTGGCGAACCATCCTCAGAGCAACTCGCGCGCTATTTTCATCTAGACGACGAAGATCGTTTGCTCATTCGAGAGCGCCGTGGAGATCACAATCGTCTGGGCTTTGGGATTCAGATCGGCACACTCAGGTTCCTGGGAACCTTTCTCACTGATCCGGTGAATGTCCCTGTGGGAGTTATTGCTTATGTGGCTTCCCAGTTGCGCATTGCCAACCCACAATGTATCGTGCGGTATGCCGAACGTATCCAGACCCAGCAAGATCATGCCCAGGAAATCCGTCACCATTACCGCTACAAAGAGTTTGCTGATCGTCGGGGAGGATTTGCCTTGATGCGTTTCCTCTACGCACGGGCCTGGATTGGCACCGAGCGTCCCAGTGTCCTTTTTGACCTGGCGACCGCCTGGTTACTCGACAAAAAAGTGTTGTTGCCAGGCGTGAGCACCCTCACGCGTCTGATTTCCTCCGTGCGAGAGCGGGTTGCCGAGCGCTTATGGCAACAGTTAAGTGCGGCGGTCACGCCGGAACAACGCACCGATCTGGAGGGACTGCTGGCGCGCGCTGGGACCTCGCGTATCTCGAATCTTGAACGTCTGCGTCGTGCTCCTGCACGTGCGAGTGCGCCGGTCCTGGTTCAAGGCCCTGCGTTAAGGAAGAGGCCCTCTAGCCGCAAAGTAGATAAGTGCGGCACAGTTTTTGAAAAGAGCGGGTTTTTACGTGCCAATGGTCAGGAAATCATTGGCTGTTCCGAGTCAGTGATTTCCTGACCATTGGCATTACGCAATGGTGGTACGTGACAAAGGGATGCGTTCACTCAGATCCAAGGTGAAGCGCCCATAGGGGTTGACATGCTGATAAAAGAGAGGGGTCAATCCCCGCCAGTCTTCCTGCTTCATGGCAAGTTTCCATTTCTCTTCAGCCAAGACCTCCTGTAGCAGAAGCGTATTGACCAGAGCGAGACTGACCTGGATCAGATGGAGGCACAAGATGGCCATCTCTTGATCCTCGGGCCGATTCGAGAGGAGTTCCCCTCCGCGAGCGGAGAAGATGAACCCATTCACACTGTTCCATTGTTCAATGACATTGAGCGCTTCCTGGATTTCCTGGCGGAGTCGCTGGTCGCTGAGATATTCGCAGAGGAAAATAGTCTTGATGATCCGGCCCAGTTCGTGGAGTCCCTGATACGTCGGGTGCTGAAGATTACTGCGCGTAAATCGCCGCAGCAGTGCATCTGCATCCGCCGTTCCCGTCTTGAGGGCTGACGCGTACTTGACCATCATGTCATATTGTTGAGCTATGGCCTCCCAGTTGATCGCTTTTCCCAAAGCCTCTTTGAGATGGGGATAGGTGTCCTGCGTCCCGGCTTCCACCAACGCTAATTGCTGAGAATGAATGGGTTTGAGACGAGGAAGCAGGCGAAATCCGAGTAAATGACTAAACGCAAATCCAATCTCACTTTTTATGTAGACAAATCCCTTCACCCCTCTCAAACAGAGGGACGATATCGTCGAGGCAGCAGGCAGCTACAACGCGGCCCTTGACCTCATCCATACAGCCCTGCGGGCCGAAAGCGAGGGCGAGAGGTATACTGGTGTGCTGTGCCGTTCGGCCCTCGCTTTCGCTCTTCGAGTGTAATGGATGAGGTCAAGGGAAGCTGCGCCCGCGTTGCTTCACGCCGCCTGCTGCCATGAGCCACCTGGTCGACGCCCCACGGTGCCTCCGGCGGGCCTCTGCTCAGGCTCCTGGTGCCAGGTGCGCTGGGCCGCTTCCCCACTCCACCATGCCGGTTGCTTCTCATGAGTCAGTGGCTTCTGGGCCATCGAGCGGTTCTGCTAAATCAGCGAGCAATTGCTCGATCCTTCTCACCGTGCATTGGTGTCGCTCCACTTCGCGTTGCCAGCCATGGGCGATGGCATCCTCAATGAGTTCTCGTTCAATCCGTCGTCGTCGGCGTAGGCGTGGAGCATACGCTGGCGTGGTCACAAACTTGGCACAGGTCAGGTAGAGATCACACTCACACGGTCCCTCCTGCGGCAGACGTAGACAACGCCCCAGCTCCAGCTCGGTTTTGATGAAATTGGTTTTGAGCCAATCCACAGCCGCCTCAGAAAGCGTCCCAGCTCGCAATGTTTCCGCGCATGGACCAGCAATCGTGGCTCCTGGCCCCAAAACGGCTTGATAGTCCTTCAAAACCTCCTGATCACTGATATAGGCGTAGACCATCGACATCCCAACACTCGAATGCCCCAGCACGGACATAATGGTCCGCAGCTTCGCTCCCTTTTCCGCAAGCTGCGTGCCAACCGTATGGCGAAAACGATGAGGGTGGATCAGCCGTTTTCCATCCGCTGTCGTTAACCCGGCGGCTTGACAGGTTCTGGTGAGGGGTGCGTCGAAGAGATAATTTGCTGACAGCAGCTTCCCATGATTCATAAACAGGTAATGGGTCACCACGCCCGTATAGCTATCACGAAAGCCACGTTCCCCTGTACGCACCATCTGGACGACGCGAATCGCTTCTGCCGCTTCATCGTTGACAGGAACCTGACGCTCTTTCTTGGTTTTTCCAGCCGGAATGCGCAGCCGTGCTGTCCCATCAGGGTACTGATCCAGGCAATCAACCGAGAGTCGGCGAATTTCATCCCGTCGAGCTCCACTCCAACGAGCAATGAGCAATGCTGCCCGCTGAAACGGGCACTCCAAGGTCCGAATCGCCTCCATGAGCCGACTCAGCTCATCGGCAGGAATGTAACGAGGAACACGGAGTGGTGTCTTTGGGAGATCCCCAGGACCGAGCAGTGGACGGCCAGGGACATCCTCCCATCCCCAAGCAGCCGTCTCGCGGAAAAAAAGCGAGAGGCAGGAAAAAAAACGTATTTTACTCCATGATGCCAGCGGCTGACCTGTTCGCGGCATGGGCATCGTCTCGAGCGCCTCAGCAAATGCCAGGATGTGTTCTCGTGTGACCTGGGCAAAGGTTTCCACCTCAGGAGAGGTTTGCTCCAGCCAGGAGGCAAAGTGTCGCAGGGTCAAATTCATCTTCTCGACCGTGTTGGGAGCGTGGGTCAAACGACGTGCGGCCAGATAGTTGATGACAACCGCTTCCATACGGGGCTTCAGGCCAGGGCGCTCGGCATACAATGGCATGATCCGGTGCGGTTCCACTGGCGTACAACCATGGTGATAGAGAACCACATGCGCCAGGTGCATATGAGATTGATAGCCTCTGCGCTGCCGGTGATATTGTTCGACTGATCCATAGAGTTGAGAGAGGTCAGACCGGGTACTGAACTGACGAACCGCCTCAATTAACTCCAAGGTCAGGGCTCCCACCCGAGGGGTGAGCATGGCATACGGCTCATACAGGAAGACCCGGCAGAGGACCCATTTGAGGGACTGTGTCGCGTGGATAGGGCTGTATCCGAGCTTGACCGCTTCTTCATGAAGTATTGGCAACCCCAGATCCAGGTGAAAGTGTGCCAGCATCGGCCAGATGTCGAGCTGGATTGGGAGTAACCAGTCCCAGTCAAAGCGAATGGAACCAGTGAGAACCAGGTAATAGAGATAGGCACGTGCCAGGTAGGAGGGGCGATGAAGCATGTGAAACGCGTGGTCGCTCTCCCCATACAAGCGCCCGATCCGCTCGGTCAGTGGTGCTGCAAACCAGGTCTGCAAGTCTGGATACGCCTGGATAAACTGTTCTCGCATCCGTAGGTAGATGGGGATGGAGCGGCTTGCACCCAGGTACTCTCGCAAAAAGGCGGCGTACGCTTCGGCACTGGCATGTTGATACGAGGGAGCAGGTTGCCCCCAGGAAAACAGTGCTGCGGTCATGGTTGCGCATCCTTTCCTAACGCCTGGCGATACTCTGCCACGACGACCGGATCAGCCACACGTGTGTACATCCTGGTCGATTCCGGGGAAGCATGCCCCAGGCGCTTTTGCAGTGTCAGTTCTCGCATACCCCCTTCCCAGAGCTTGGTCGCGTGCGTATGGCGCAAGGCGTGTGGGGTGATCCACGGCTCACGAATACCAAGCCGCTCACAGTGCCGCTCGAAGAGTTTCACTAAAGCATGGTAGCCCAGAGGCTCAGTGCGCCTCTTTCCGCCGCCGCCGACAAGAAACAGGTACGGGCTCTCCGTCTCCTGGGGGCGCTCAGACATGACGTAATCGCTCACCGCTTGCAGCGTCTCCGGCTGATGCAGGTCCACCACTCGTTCGGTCCGAGATTTCGTGCGTACCCCTTTCGGATGGTCCGTGCGATAGCGGATCGTGACCCGGCGTCGGGCGTAGGAGACGTCCTCAAGACGAAGGTTGAGAACTTCGCCTGGCCGCAGTCCCCCATGGAGCATGAGGAGAAGCATAGCCTTGTCCCGCTTGAGACGCAAGGATGTCAAAAGCTGGCTGACCTGCTCATCGGTCATGGGACGAGGCACTCGCTGAACCGTTTTGACATGGACAGTCCGACGGACTGGTCGTTGCCTGGCGGCTCTTCCCATGAAGGGGCGGTGGCGGTCGGAGACGCGTGCATAAGCGGGATCGTCCACTTTCAGGATGGGATTTTCCTGGTACGGAAACTGCTCGGAAACGATCAAGAACTCGTAAAAGGAGGAAACAGCGGCAAAAATGCGGTTGATGGTCGCCGGCGCCAACCTTGTCGCTGGACTCCCCTGATCGGTCGTGCAGAGGACCAGAGCCAACCTCTGAGCTTGTCGTTTGCTGGGACGGGTGAACAAGTACTCCAGGAACAGCAGTGAACGAGCTGGAGTGAACTCCTGGTAGGCGATCTGCTGCTCGTCGAGAAAGGTCATGAAATGCAGCAGGTCGTAGGCGTACGCAGAGAGCGTGTTTGGAGAGTAACCACGTGCGCGGAGGTGTCGCAAAAAGCTGGAGACGACGGGAATGGGCTGGCCACTCTCATCGATGAGTTCAAAGAGCGGCTCGTTGCTTTCACTGAGATGGATACGGTGTACTCGCATGATTCACTTGCTCCTTGCAATTGAGAACATACGTTCTTTTCAGAATACCATATGTTCTGTCTTGGGACAAGTGTCTACATAACCTTATGGCCGTGCGAATCGGTCATCTGATGCTTGATGGTCATATCGGTGCAATGGCGGAGGACGCCTTCCAGCATCGCCGCCACTTCGGAAGACGTACAGGATTTTAACTGCGAATAAATGCACACCGAGCGGCGTTCCACATGCCAGTAGACCAGAACCCCAGGACCACGATAGCGTGCATGCCATTGGGTCAGCAAGTTCTGATCGACGGCATGAAATTTTTTCGAGTCGGAGGCACAGGTGGAGGTCGTTTCCCCCCAGATGGCTTCCAGCCGCGCTTGGAGCAGGGCGTTGACTACCTGTGCAATCGCCGCACGCATGTGTTCTTTGTGCAGATAGCGCCGTCGCGTGTAGCGTAAATCCTCTGCGGTGATATGGGGATCAACCCCGGCCATTCGTTTGATCCCCATATTCGTTCCCATGCCATACATACAGAGCAGTAAGCGCTTCTGTAGCAATTCGGGATCAAGCGCTTCCCGGCTGCCGGTCGATTGGAAGCAGTCAAGGCAGCCCGTGAGCATCGCCGATTCTTTGAGCATGTCAAGTAAGCCAATGACGCCCCAGCGGCGCAGAATCTCCGTTTTCAACCGAGGGAGATGCTTGGGTTCCGGTTGCTTCGGGAGTGGAGAGAGCGTGATCCATCCTTTCCCGCGTTTCGTGCCGATGGCCACATCACTCGGCTTTTTTGCCATAAAGCGCTCAAACGACGCGAGCGCTGTCGTCAATTGGGCCTTCAACGACGCCACAAACTCGTCCGCCGAGAGCGGGAGGTTGAGATCGGTGTAATAGGTAGCCCGATGCTGATCAAAGTCACGCGGGAGGTCGTCCTCGGGATTGCGGAACTGGGCAGCCCCGGATATCCATATTTCCTTGCTCCGCACCCGCTCACGTAAGGTTTGCAACACACTCAATTCGTAGGTTAAGCGATTGACTCGTTCTTCTCCCGCGCTATCTTTTTCCGTCACGATGTTTTCCCAGGTGGAAGGGACGACTCCCTCAATGGGAGGACTGACCTCGACTGGATACCATGGCACCCGGCTGCGCACATACTCACGAACCACTGCCAGCGCCTCGATCACGGGTTGATGGGCGGTATTGTTGGAATGGAAGTCAAGCACGTCCAGCAGGGCCGGGAGAATCTGGCGATAGTGATGGCGGTAGGAGGAACGCATCACCTCCTGCACTTTTTGACGATAGGCTCCTCCTTGCGCTTTGTACTCGGCCACCAGGTCGCGTAACGTCTGCTCATTGGCAACCGGAAAGACGACCTCTCGGACGGTTTTGTCCGGGTGTTCCAGCGCGGCATCAGCAATCCGATAGAGGATGCGCGTTTTCCCAGCAACCCGTTTGAGGTCATTGATATACGCGGTTTCCACGCGACGCTCGGCTCGTTTGCCAATGCGATGGACAATCTGGATCAGCAAGGTCACCAGGGCATCGGTGACTTCTTGCGTGCGTTGAAAGACCAGAGCGGCCAGCAGGGTCATGCGAATAGCCTGGGGATGTTGACGAATATGGGAAGGAGATTCGGCACCAATGCGCCGCCTCAAGCGTTCCACCAGCTTGGGCGGATACCCTTGAAACAGATCGGATGGCAAGCCGATAGCACGGAGGGAGCGTAATTTCGCGATCTCACTCAGCGCACTCTCGACGCCGACCGGGCCAGGATCGAGGCGCAACAAAGTGAGTGGTAACTCTTCCTCCTCTTCTCCCTCTGCGGCGGGTTCCGCCACCAGAAGGGGATCTAAGCGCTCCTGCATATCGGGAGTGAGACGTGCCGCGATGACTGTATAGATCTGCGCTTCGTATGCCATCAATCCGGTCTCGATGAGTGCTGCGATATCGTCTGGAACTTCGATCCCACGGGTGCGGCACTCGGCGCGAATCAACTCACGGAGACGTTCAGGATGCTGTTCATGATGGAAAATGTCGGTGCAGAGCCAGTCCAGGAGTGCTTCTTCATCGGCGCGACGGAACTCCCGTATCTGAGCTATCTCCCGAATCTGTGCCCGATGCGCTTCGATGGTTCGCCCTTCCCAGGCGTACTGGGCAAAGAGAGCGGCATCGACGCCGACCTGGGTAGCGAGAAACCGTACCACCTCGGGGGCCGCTTCTTGTCTGGAACGCAAGAAACGACCTTCATATTGGAAGCACTTGAATAAGATAGCAAATCCTAGGCGCGTTGCCCCCGATTTATTGCCGACAGCGGTTAACTCGTCGGGCAGGAGCGTAAAGTGTTCGAGTAACTCCTCCGATGTCCACGTTCGCTTCATCCCTTTTTCCTTCTTGTGTCTTTACTTCCCCTACCATATACCGTCCTATCCCCACTCCTATAGGGGCATGGTGTTGTCTCCATGAGATCCAGCTGAGTGTAGCAAGGAAGCATACCTCCTGGCAAGAGAGACACCCTGAATATCCTACTGATTGAACTACCTACTGTTGCTTGAATAGGGGGAGGACCAGGATCTTTGTGAAAATCTATCACTTACAAGTAATAAATTTTCGCAGAGATCCTGGTCCTATCTTAATGTGAGAGCCTTCGAATATTCATATGTCATTTCATAAAAGATAGCAACATGCTTATTGAGGTGAGGCTGGCACACGTGTGAAAGCTGTCTGGAGCGCTGCGGCACATTCGGCCAGTGCTTGTTTGCTTTGCTCAAAAGGTTGCCTCACAAATTCATGAACCATCCCCTGATAGCGGGTCACGGTCACGGGGACGCCTGCCTCCTTCAGCCGTTGGCCATACTGCTCTCCCTCATCGCGCATGGTATCGTACTCGGCGGTGATAATCAGTGCCGGGGGCAGTCCACGCAAGGATGGAGCCAGAAGTGGTGACGCATAAGGATGCTCGATCTCCTCCGCACTGTTCAGATAATGCTTGGTGAACCAGGCATGATCCTCTTTGGTTATGTTGCCGTACTTACCTGCATAGGCTTCGACAGAAGGTGTCTCCCTCCTGAAATCGGTATCGGGATAGATCATCAGTTGGAAGACCAATGCAGGACCTCCTTGATCACGGACCATCTGCGCGACGACTGTGGCGAGATTGCCGCCCGCGCTATCGCCGCCGAGGGCGATCCTGGAGGCGTCGCCATTGAACTCAACTGCATGCCTGGCAACCCACTGTGTCGCGGCGTAACCAGCGTTGGGGGCTGCTGGAAATGTGTGTTCGGGAGCTAGTGGATAGTCCACCGACACGATGATACAGCCAGCTCCGTTTGCCAGGCGGCGACAGACGCCATCATGGGTGTCTAGATCCCCTATGACAAACCCACCACCGTGGAAGAAGACGAGTATGGGAAATGGGCCGCTGCCTTCTGGTGTGTAGATGCGAATGGGAAGAGCGCTCGTTGGACCAGGAATGGTGCGGTCTGCAACATGGGCAATCGGTTCCTGCGCACCAGATTGGGCAAGCTGCATCCTCATTCCCTGGCGGAGCTGTTCTGGAACAAGGGTATGGATCGGGGGCATCTTGAAAGCAGCGAGCCGTTCCAGATAGGCTTGAGCTTGAGGATTGAGTGACATATGGTTCTTCTCTTTTCTCTCTGTAAAACAAGACAACATACTAATAAGGAAACGCGTAGGCTTCTGTCAAAGGACAGAGTCAGGCCCGCAAAAAGTATGCGCTGACTGTCCTGGCTACCTCTTGTGGATCACCCTCGTCAATACCAAAGTGATTCAGTTTTGGAAATTCCTGTATTTCAACTCGTCGGAACGCTGTTGTAAGCTGCTTCCATCCTGCTTCAGCCTGTGCAGTACGGCCTTTCCCGCCATACATAAGCAGGACTCCCGCAGCTATTTCCCGATAGTTTGCATAGCTATTATCAAGGCGAGCTACTTCCTTATGTTCGCGCAGACTTTCCTGGAGGAGATTTAACTTCAGTTTCAGTTCATCAGAACCCATGAAAATCGGAAGAAGCCGCTTCAGGAGCCAGGCTGGTGCTTTGCCGGCTGAATCAGGATTGATGCCTCTGACGAACTCGACAAAAGCATCGAGGTTTTTCTTCTCAGCTAGTTTTTGTTCGTAGCCAGGTATCCAGTTTATCGGGACGGATCGATTAATAGACACGCCAGGCTCGTACAAGGCGACTTTCGCGATGGCCTGGTTATTGCGAGCAAATTCCAGGGCCACGAGCCCCCCATAACTGTGACCGACAAGCAAGGATGCTCCGGTTTTGTACTGGAAGGCACGGACATCTTCACACTCTTTGGTTATGCTATAATCATTGCCCTGCGGTCCGCTTTGCCCGCGTCCGCGCCGCTCGATAGTATGAACGGTAAAATGCTCGGAAAGCTGGCGTGCGAAGGCTGTGTAGCCGCTGGCCAGCGAGAGCGCGCCGGGCACCACAATCACCGCTGGCCCGCTGCCCACGCTCAGATAACTAATCGTGGTCCCGTCCGAAGAGCGCACAGTACTGGCGGTGCTTCTGGTCGTGTTTGTGTCATGCTCAATCATTATCATGGCTCCTTCTGTGTGGGAAATATCGTTTGAGCGATATGCTTTTCGTTTCATTGCCCAGAGTATAGCTGGCAAAAGGGGAGCTGAGCGCCGCCCGATCGGGTGGTTGTCGGGGTGGTTGTGGTACTCAGTCACTCTGGAGGCATACACAAAGGACGTGCTGATCTTGCGCGAACACACCATTGGGGGCGCATCGGTGAGATGTATCCCCTAGATCAATTTCAGGCGCCTGGCGGTTTCACCAGCTTCGACGCGGTTATGGACGTCGAGTTTACGGTAGAGGTTTTTAACATGGCCTTTGACGGTGTTGACGGAGATGATGAGTTCTTCGGCGATTTCGGGGTTGCTGCGCCCGGCAATGAGAAGGGTGAGTATACGCTGTTCCTGCGTGGAGAGCGGTTCAAGCAACGGGCTGTCCGGGCTATTGGCTGGAAGAGAGAGGGGGTGAGCGAAGGCGTAGAGAATGCTCTGGACATAGGCGCGCAACGGTTTCTCTGTGAGGGAGGGCAGGAGTTCGCGTAGGAGGGTCGCCATTCGTTCGCCTTCATCGAGGAAGAGACGCAGAAAGCCTTCGTCGCGCGCCTGGGTGATGACGAGGGTGAGTTGTTGGCAACTCTTTGGTCCCTGTTTGAGAGAAGCAGAGGCGAGTGCGATGAGTACCTGGATTTCCAGTACTCTTAACCCGTGCTGACCCTCTTGAGCGTATCTGAGAAGCTGCACGAGCTGAGACAGAGCGGTCGCAGCCTCACCTCTGGCCAGGCGCAGGCGAGCGGTGAGCAGGTGGATGGACTGCTGTTGCAGCGGAGTGTGTTTCTGTTCAAGGTTGGCGAGCTCGTCAAGCGTGTGTTCGGCTGCCTGGAGGGCGCCGTCGCGGATCTGCATACGCGCTTGCCAGAGGAGGGCATCGGGGGTGAGTTGACGTGTGTGGGAGGCGGCTTGCAGGTGGACAATGAGCGCGGAGAGCGCGGACTGTGCCTCGGACTCTTTTCCACGCGCGCGCAGGAGCAGGAGTCGCAAGAGTTCTAACTGTGTGTGCCCGGTTTCCTCTCCCACTGGGAAATCGCCCTGGTAGTGATGGTGAGATGCCTCACGGACCAGTTGCTCTGCCCTGTCAAGCTCGTTCCACTCGTAGGTAAGGCGGATAAACCCGCAAGCGAGTTGCGCGCGAAAAATCTCTTCGCCGATCTCATCCGGCCAGGGAGGCTCGGCCAGTGTTTGCCGATAATAGGCGTCCGCCTGGTGCAATTCACCCGTTTCGAGAGATACGTCGCCCAGCATGCGTTCGATGACGCGGGTAAAGACACGATCCTTGACGCGCAGACTGAGGGTATAGCCTGCAAGGAGATACTGGCGGGCGTGGGCGAAGGCGCCTGTCTGCATGGCTTCCATGCCCAGCGTGATCAAGCAACCACAGTGCCATTCAATCCACTCCGCTGGCCGCTGCGGATATGCCTGTTCAGTGCTGACGGGTAGTAGTTGGAGCGCCAAGCGTGCGTAGGAGACAGCAGGTGTGACGAAGCTGTGAATGATGGTAAAGGTTGCGCGAAAGGCGTAGAGGATGCCGACCTGGAGCAAGTCCCCCTGCTCGCGCCAGCCCCTTTCCGCCAGTTGGAGCAGGTCTTCGGCAGGCTCGATGCGCCAGACTCTACCTGGCTGCTTTTCGGTAAAGATGCGCGCCTGGGCGAGGAGAAAACAGAGGACAGGGTGCGCGGCCAGAAGGGTTTGTGGCACCTGTTCCAGCCAGCGCCGTGTGGTATGGTACTCGTTGAAGTAGGTGTGCTCGTTGAGATTTTCGATCAGCAGCCCGGCTCGCTCGAAGTCTTGGGCGAATAGGGCGGCCTCGATGGCTTCCGCGAGCATGGCATGAGCTTCATACCAGGAGCTGGCCTGTGCCGACAGTTCGCGCAGCGCCCCGACCCCCAAACGGCGCTCCGCCTCGGCCCGCATGGCTTCGGCGAAGAGCGCGTGATAGCGATACCACTCGCCCACGCTGTCCAGTGCGTCGAGAAAGAAGCCGGAGCGTGCCACTGTCTCCAGCCGTTGCGCACCATCATGCCTGCCTGTCAGCGCATCACACAGCGAGCCGCTCAGACGACTGAGCAAGCTGGTCTGGAGCAAAAAGAGCTGAAGCGACTCCGGTTGGGCGGCGAGTACTTCGCTCAGGAAAAACTCCTGGATCGGGCGATGAGCGCGCTCAGCCGTGGAATCTGCGCTCAATTGTTTGAGAGCATCCTCGATTGCCCGGGGCGTCGTCTGGCTTTGCAAGCTCAGCACGAGCAGGCGCAGGCCAGCGGCCCAGCCCTCCAGTTGTGTATAGAGCGCGTGTAGGGACTCCTTGGCGGGTGCCTGCGGGAGGAATTGCTGGAGAAAGAGCGCCGTTTCCTCCAGGGAGAAGCGCAGTTGGGTGGTCTGTAGCTCCAGCAGGTCGCCACGCGCGCGCCAGCGCACCAGCGGGAGCGGTGGCAGGCTGCGCGTTAGGATGATGACACGGAGAGAGGCTGGCAAGTGCTCGATGAAAAAGGCCAGCATTTCGTGGATCTGAGCGTGCTCAATCAGGTGATAATCCTCCAGAACCACCACGCCTTCCTGGACAAAGCGGCTCAGGTCGTTGAGCAAAAACGCCAGCGCCGTCCGGAGTGGCGACTGCGCGAAAGGCAGGCGAGCGCTCTGAGAGCTCTGCGCCAGGGCTGTTTGGCCGATCCGTTCATCGGAAAGCTGGCATGCGGCGATCAGCGCCGACCAGAAACGCAGCGGATCGTTATCGCCACCCTCAAGCGAAAGCCAGGCCACAAACGTAGGAGCCTGGGCCTGGCGGCGCGCGAGCCAACGGTTAACCAGCGTGGTCTTGCCAAAGCCAGCCGGAGCGTGCAGCAGTGTCAGCTTCTGCTGTCGCCCGCCATCCAGCAGCTCCAGCAGGTGAGCGCGTTCTACCAGTTGCGCCGGTAGGCGCGGGGGCCGCAGACGGGTCTCCAGCAGCGGAGTGGCCGCCGGATTCAAGCCTCCCTCGCGTTCAGCCAGATGCACCGCTCCAGAGATTTCCTCACTTGCTTTTCCCTCGCTCGCTATCCGCGCTGAAAGCGCCTGCGCGATCTCCTTGAGCCGCACCAGCGTTAGATCCTCTGCCTTGCCCATGTACGCGCGATACAGCCTGCCCTGGTGCTTACGATACGCCTTCCAGTACCACCCACCTCGCCCACTGCCAGACCCCTCCTTGCGCGCCGTATAGCCACCCTCTGGTACGTGAAAAGCAAAGAGCGTCGAGCTCTCTCTCCCTACCCACTCAAACCACGCTGCCGACCCAACCGCAATCTCAAGCGCCCGCTCCCCTTCATGAGCAATCAGAGTGTTCTTCTCAATGGTAGGTGTTGATCGCGCCATATGTCTCTCTTGTCCATCCTGTTCGTGCTGGTGTGAGTGAACCGCTCGATGCAAAGTTCCCTAACAGTATAGCATACCTGTGAGGGAACCTCATGCATCTCCTAAATAACCCTTTTGTAGATACCATCTCGCCAGACGTATTTTCCAGGCATATGGGAGGTAGGAGAATCTTTTGCCTGAGTCAGGCTGTGCCGATAATCGTGATTATCGGCACAGTTTTCTCCTCCATGTGGTATATTATCGGCAGAGTTGGCAGCATTATCTCGCCAAAAACTGCGCCGATAATACAACTGGACCGATAACAAGGAGGAGTCATGTGGAATGAGATTGCCGCCTGGCAGGAGCAACTAAACCTGCGCCCCGATTTATCCGCCAAGACCATCGCGCTCTATACCCAGGATGCTCGCCGCTTTGCCACCTGGTTGCAACAGGAACATCCTGGCCTCAAAGCGACCGAGGTTACGTCCACCGATGCCAAAACGTATCGAGATCACCTGCTCACTAAACGCTATGCCCCGACGACGATCAATCGGGCGCTGATCAGCCTCATGCTCTTTTTCGATACGCTTGATGGCACCAACCCGTTTCGCCATCTCACGATGATTGAGATGGTGGAACCAGCTCCCGTCGCCTTATCCAAAACCGAATGGAATGCGGTTCGACGATGTGCAGAAGCAGTAGCTCGGCGCGATCATGGCTTAGCCTTTGCGCTGGCAACCCTCTTTCGCTATGCAGGCCCACGTGTCTCGGAGGTTGCAGCCCTCCAGATCCCTGATGTACAGATTTCCGCGAGGCGCGGGCTGCTCATTATTCGCCGAGGCAAAGGACTCAAACACCGCGAGATCCCGCTGGTCCAGGAAGCACGTGAACCGCTCGATGCGTATTTCACCTATCGGGAACATCTGGCTGAGCAGTGGCGCGAGCGGGCAGCCGTCCGGGGAGAAACCGTTGCTGCCTGGAGTCGCTGGCCAGATGGGCATCTCTTTCTCGGCCAGCGCGGACCCCTGGTGGAACGCGGCATTCGGGAGATTATTGCCAAACTTGGTCAGGCTGCAAAGCTTCCCTCCCCTCTCGGCCCTCACGACCTACGCCATACCTTTGCCAAAGCACTCCTTGATCCTACAGCCTACGGACTGGATCGCCCTCCGATGCCTCTTCCAGCTATTCAGCAATTACTTGGCCATGCCGATATTGCAACCACAACGATCTACACGCGGGTTTCTGCTGATGATCTGGCGCGGATGATGGGCACATCTGAAGCGCCCTAATCGAAAACTGTGCCGCACTTATCTACTTTGCGGCTAGAGGGGGTCTTCCTTAACGCAGGGCCTTCAAGCCCTGGCGCGCCTCACGGAAATACGCTTGTTAGACGTTGGGCCACAGGAGCTGGGAAATGTCCCGGCGTCGCGGATCAAAGCGCTCGCCCAGTATGCCGTGACCACCAAAGCCCAGAACATTGCCGCCTTGACCGAACAACGTCGCACGGCGACACTCGTCTCCTTTGCCCGCCAGCTTGCGGTAACGGCACAAGATGATGCGCTCGATGTGTTGGATATGCTCATCCGGGACTTGCTAGCACGCTCGGTTAGTTCTGGGAAAAAAGCGCGCCTGCGCACGCTGCGTGATTTGGACGCCGCAGCGTTAGCGCTTGCCGAGATCACTGAGAAAGCCATCACTCCGGCGTGGACGAATAAACAGCTCCGAATGTTTCTCAGCGAAAAGCAGGCCAGGATCGCTGAGGCAGTCGCGACCATTTATGAGCTGGCGCGGCCAGCGGATGACCACTATCACCAGGAAATCGTCACACGCTATCCCGCTGTCCGCCGCTTTTTCCCAGCCCTGCTCCGCACGGTCGAATTTGCGAGTAATGAGGCTGGGAAACCGGTGCTGAAAGCGCTCACCTTTCTCAAGGACCTGGAGGGACAAAAACAACCTGCTATGGACGATGCACCGATGGAGGTGGTTCCCGCCAGTTGGAAGCGCCATGTGGCACCAACTGACAAGCCCATTGATCGTCGCTACTACACCTTATGCGTGTTGGAACGACTCCATGACGCCCTGCGCCGCCATGATGTTTTTGTCGATGAGAGCGCCCGCTGGGGTGATCCACGAGCCAAGTTACTCACCGGAGAACCATGGGAGCGCGTCCGACCCACGATTTGTCAATCATTAGGAAGAAAGGCTGAGCCAAAGATGGAATTCGAGGAACTTGCCCGCCGTTTAGATGAGGCATATCGCACCGCCGCCGCCCGCTTTCCCCAAGCAGGCGTGCGGATTGAGCAGGTCAAGAATCGAGCGGGGCAAGAGCAAGACACCCTGATTATCACCGGTCTGGACAAGGTAGAGGAGCCAGAGAGCTTGCACCTCCTCCGCCACCGCGTGGCACGACGCCAACCGTTGGTCGATTTGCCTGAACTGCTGTTAGAAATCCAGGCCCGCACCGGCTTTGCCTCCGAATTTTCGCATATCAGTGAGGCCCGCTCGCGCCTCGACGATCTGCCTACGTCCATTTGCGCGATCCTGCTTGCTGAAGCCTGTAACGTGGGAATCACACCCATGGTGCGCAAAGGGATTCCTGCCCTGGAGCGCGATCGGCTGCTCTATGTCCAGCAGAATTACCTGCGACCAGATACTCTTTCCCGCGCCAATGCTCGCTTGGTTGACTATCAAGCAACCATCCCTCTGGCGAGAGCCTGGGGAGGTGGAGAAGTTGCCAGCGCCGACGGATTGCGGTTTGTCGTTCCTCTGAGAACCTTGAACGCCGGTCCCAATCCCAAATACTTTGGCACCGGGCGCGGCATTACGCTCGTCAACTATACCAGTGATCAGTTTAGCGGTTTCAAGAATATTGTCGTCACCGGCACGCTGCGTGATTCGCTGGTGGTTCTGGAGGGATTGCTGCATCAAGAAACGGGACTTCATCCTAAGGAGTTGATGACCGATACCGCCTCGTACGCCGATATCATTTTCGGGCTATTCCACATCCTGGGCTATCAATTCAGTCCCCGTCTGGCCGATGTAGGTGAGTCGCGTTTCTGGCGCATCGATGTCTCGGCTGACTACGGAACGTTGAACGGCCTGGCCCGCCAGACCATCAACCAGAACCTGATCATGCAGAACTGGGATGATATCTTACGCGTTGCCGGTTCTCTCACACTCAGTACCGTCAATGTCACCGATCTGCTGCGCGCGCTTCAGGGCAATGGGCATCCTTCCACCTTGGGCAAGGCCATTGCGGAAGTGGGGCGCATCGCCAAAACGCTCTATCTGCTCAACTATATTGATGACCCTGGGTACCGGCGACGCATCTTGATCCAATTAAATAAAGGCGAAAGTCGCCATAGCTTGGCACGAGCCACCTATTTTGGCCAAAAGGGGGAGGTGCGCCAACGCTATCGTGAGGGACAGGAAGAGCAATTAGGTGCGCTGGGCCTTGTGGTCAATGCTATGGTTCTCTGGAACACACTTTACATGCACCGAGCGGTAGAAGAGATGCAAGGGCGAGGAATGAAAGTCGCGCAAGAAGACATGGAACGTCTCTCTCCGCTGGGCTATGATCATATCAATCTCTTGGGCCGGTATACGTTCTCACTTTCTGAGGAGATCCGTCAAGGAGCCTTCCACCCTCTCCGCGAACTGGAAGAGACGGAACAAGAAGAAACACCGCCAGAGGAGGGACAAACACAGGGAACGGAAACGCCTCAAACCGAAACCAGCGCATAACCTCATCCCCTCTTCGATCCTCTTTTGGCTGGTACGATGCCTCGGGCATTCTGCCAGCCATTCTTGTCATACTCTTCTGCATCACATGATGAGGACAATTTCCTTAGCGTTGTTTTTCGTTCCATTAATACTCAAGGGCCGGGTTGACCGGCAGCACCCCCTGGGCGATCCAGGACCGGATCGTATGTTCCTGCCGCCGTGCGATCCGGCTGGCGTCGGTCACCGATACCCAGCGATCATCGGGGCCGGCGAGTTCGGTCACGTGTACCTCTTGCTTGGTTGGGTCTTCTGGCACGGCTTCACCCTCTCAGTTACAAATCATGTGCAACAAATAGCAAACTTTCAAGATTTGGTAGTTATTTCTATTACCAAATCTCAGTGTAGCAGACCCGATGACAAAATACAAGCGATCTGTCTAAGATAAGTTACAATTTATATGCACATGATTGCTAACTTATCAAGATTTGGTAAGTAAATTAACTACCAAATCCGAGAAAAGAGCTAAATGAGGAGCAGATCCAGGGGACGGACCTGGAGGTCTATTGTCGGGTTGGGACGGTGCATGCCTACCAGGGGCTCGAGTTCGATATCCTCATCTTTGACCTACCTGGTGGAGTCGCCAGGCCTGGCGATCGCGCCGTTTCTGAGAGGAGGCTGGGGATCCGAGGCGATGCGCCTGCTGAATGTCGGCGTCACTCGTGCCAGGCATAAACTCTTTGAACAGTCGGTATGTCTTTCTTCCCACCATGCCTAACCTATTCATGTCCTTGAGCGAGATGTTCCTACCAGCACATCACTGAGTAACTGATCAAATCCTTTCCGGTACTCCTCATCGTACTGCCATTGCGTGAAATCATAGATGTGATGGGTTTGTCGCAGGTCAGTGACCCATTGGTGCGGGCTCTCCATGTAAGTAGTATCTAGACACACCGGAAAAAGCACCTGCTGCTCTTCAGTTTTCTCTTTGTCCAGAGCGGCTGGGATCTCCACTTGGAACCAGGTACTAGCAAGTGAGTGTTCCGAGAGGACATGAATAATCTTATCGTAATCGTGAACGAGTTTTCCGAAACCACTACGGGAGACAAGGTATGAACCATCATAGGGGAGAAACCAACAGCGTACTCCATTGCGTTGTAAATCAGCATGCAGGCGCTTGACAAACATGTCGTCTTTCTGTGAGTGACTGAGAAAGCAGGTAGCATGTTCCGGCTGGTCAGTCAGCAACCGCACTGCCCGAAGCACCTCTTCAGCGATTCCTGCACTTCGGAGAAAGACGTCAGGGATCTGGCCTTTTGAGCGGTACAGCGTATCCATTCCAAGGGTAGAAGGACCCAGATGCTTCACCGTTTCCAGTCCTTTTACCCTGCTGAGATCCACATCAGCA
>WNFJ01670518.1_pt1 | contig 18921 bp, 19 predicted proteins | sample 5400461 | NCBI WGS metagenome assembly WNFJ01 (sample SAMN13153349, study PRJNA577476) | soil metagenome | isolation source: 115 cm saprolite on Douglas fir-dominated hillslope | place: USA:California | collected 2013-09-17
TCCAGCGGGAGGTGATCCAGGCCCAGGGGCACAGCGGATCGAACCAGAACTGCACGTCTTCCAGCGGCTGTCCCGTCACGACCGCGGCAACAGCGCGCCGCGCGCGGGTATTCCCTCTCCCGGCGGACCGGGACCGGCTATAGGACCGCGCTGGCGAGCAGCCCGACCTGGTCGGGCGAGGCTGTGGTCGGCACGAAGATGAGCTCGTCACAGCCGGCCGATGCGAACGCCGCGGCGTAGCCCTTGACCATCTCGGTGCTGACGGCGGCGCCCGCCGAGATCTGCCGGGCGACGTCGCCGAGCCAGTTGTAGTAGTGCAGGAGATAGTTGTCCGCCTGGTCGCGGGCGCCGGACCCGAGCGCGAAGTAGGCGAGCGAGAGCTTGCGCGGCTCGGCTTACCCCGCCGGCCCGCCTCCTGCCAGGCCGCCTCGACGCCGGCCGCGGCCTCGGCGAACATCTCCGGCGTGCCGCCGCCCATGATCCACCCGTCGCCGAGCAGCGCGACCCGGCGGAAAGAGGCCTTGGCCGTGCCGCCGAGGATGAGTTCGGGACCGCCGCGCCGCACCGGTTCGGGGCCGATGGCGCCCGCGTAACCGTAGCGCGCGCCCGACCAGATCCGCTTCATCTCGGTCAGTTGCTGGTCCAGGCGGCGGCCCTTGCCTTCGGTCGGCAGCGCGCTGGCGGTGAAGTCGTCGTCGCGCCCGCCCAGCCCGAGGCCGAGCACCAGGCGCCCGCCGGAGAGCCGGTCGAGCGAGGCCGTCTGCTTGGCGAACAGCGCGGTGTTGGAGTACAGCGGCGCCAGCAGCACGCTGGTGGTCAGCCGGATCCGGCTGGTGACCGCCGCGGCCGCCGACAGGGCGACCAGTTCCTCGTAGTTCGGATAGACGAGCCGGCCGATGGTGCCCAGGGTGCTGAACCCGGCTTCCTCGGCGAGCTTGGCCCAGTCGATGAGCCTCCTGCCCTCGGTCCCCGGCACCGTGTTGGGCAGGCCGATTCCGATATCCACGCGCTACCTCCGCTGGCGTCATCGTCGGACGGTTCAGGTGTGCACCTTCAAGCAATCCAAGCACGGGCGGGGCGGAGCCCGGCTAGGACCCGGCTGGCGACCAGCGGCTGACGGTCAGCCGGGAGAAGCCGGAGACGGCGTCGATGTCGAACCGGGACCGGGCGGCAGCCCAGCCGGGCGGGGTCAGCACCGTGCCGCCCGCCACCCCGGTCAGGTTCTGGTCGTCGACCGACACGGACGACGCGCCGCCGCCCACCGTTACCTGGGCCGGCCGGTCAGATGTTGCCGCGGGCCATGCCGATCAGGCGGTCGAGCACCGCCCCGTCGCTGACCCGCAGCCCGTCGTGCTCGTACTCGCTGGTCACCCAGGCGTACATGTCGTGGTAGTAGACGGCGGCCGCCACAGGCACCTCGTTGGCCGCGAGCCGCACCGGGTCGTACAGCGGCGGCCAGTCATCGCGTTCGGCCAGGATGTCGGCGGCCTCGCGCAGCGGGCGCAGCACCGGGTCGGCGTCGATCATCCACGGGTAGATCATCTCGCCGGTGAAGTACAGCGGATCGGCGCCCGCGTCGAACTCGGCGAACTCCGCCCGGATCCGCTGCGCGGACCACCGGGTCGCGAACCCCTGGGCGTACGACGCTTCGTGCAGCAACGCGTACAGCGGCCCGGCGGCGAAACTGAGCTTGTCCGTCACCGCGTACAGGAAGGCGTCGGAAAGCTCGTCGTCCGCGAACGCGTTCTCGAGCAGGTAGTGCAGCGCCTGGCTGCCGTCGCCCTGGCCGAGCAGGGCTCCGGTCGACTGGAGCGCCTCCACCGACAGCAACGCGCCGTCCGGCCGCCGGACGTCGTGCTCAGCCAGGTAGTCGGCCACCCGCCGGACCAGGTCAGCATCGTCCGGGTACCGCTCGTAGTACGCGGTGTTCCTGGCGGCCACCGTGGAGTACGTGTGCCGGTAGACGTCATCCGCGGTCACGGTCAGCCCGGGCAGCCCGCCGGTGATGAACGCCTCCCTGACGCCGTGCGGGGCGAACGACAGGTAGGTGACGGTGCACATGCCGCCGAAGCTCTGCCCGAGCACGCTCCACGGCTCATCGGTCAGCTCGCGCCTGATCAGCTCGGCGTCGAGCACGATGCTGTCGGCGCGGAAGTGCGTCAGGTAGTCGGCCTGGGCCTGGGCCGGCCCGAGGCGGGCCAGGGTCTGCCGGGTCGCAGGGGTGGACCGGCCGGTGCCGCGCTGGTCCAGCAGCAGGATCCTGTAATCCTCGAGCGCCCGGTTCAGCCAGGACTCCCGGCCCGCCGGCCGGTAGGCCCCGAAGCCAGGACCGCCCTGCAGGAACAGCAGCCAGGGCAGGTCCGCGTCGGCCTTGTCGGCGGCGATCACCTCCCGGGCGAACACCTCGATCTGCTCGCCGTCAGGCCGCTGGTGGTCGAGCGGGACGGCGAAGAACCGGTCGGTCAGCACGGTGCCCGGGTGGCGGAAGGTGGTCACGGTCCGACGGTACCGTGCTGGCCGCGAGTAGGGTCGTCCGCATGGGAAGCGGAATCCGGCCGGTCAGCGTGGCCGAGCGGCGGGCGCGGCTGGCGGTCCGCCATCATCTGGGGGTGCGGGCCAGTACGGCCGCCGGCGCCGTGACGGACATCGTCGCGTTGCACGGCACCGACCCGGCCTCGGTTTACCTCTCGGTCAGGGCCCGTACCACCGATGTCGACATATCGGCCATCGAGCATGCCCTGTACACCGAACGCACGCTGGTGCGGATGCTCGGCATGCGCCGGACGGTGTTCGTGGTGCCGGCCGGCCTGGTGCCGCTGATCCAGGCCGCCTGCACCGACCAGATCGCCGAACGCCTCCGCAGGCAGCTCATCCAGGTCGTGCAGGAAGCGGGCATCGCCCCGGACGCGGCGACCTGGCTCAAGGAGGTGGGCGAGGCCACCGTGCGCGTGCTGGCCGCCCGCGGCTCGGCGACCGGCGCGGAACTGGCCAGGGACGAGCCGCGGCTGCGCACGCAGATCATGGCGGCGCAGGACAATCCTTACGGCGGGGCGATAAACCTGACCACCAGGCTGCTCACGCTGCTCTCCGCCGAAGGGCTCATCGTGCGCGGCCGCCCGCGCGGAGGCTGGACCTCCACGCAGTTCACCTGGTCCGCCGCTGACCGGACCGAGCTGTCGGCCGACGTCGCGCGAACCGAGCTGGCCCGGCGCTGGCTGCTCGCGTTCGGCCCGGCTCAGGCCGCCGACCTGCAGTGGTGGACCGGCTGGACCGCCGGGCAGGTCAGGCAGGCACTGAGCCAGCTCGAGGTGACCGAGGCCGACCTCGGCGGCGCGACGGGCATCATGCTCGCCGCCGACGCCGGCGAGGCGGCCGCCGTCGAACCGTGGGCGGCCCTGCTGCCCGCCCTGGATCCGACCGCGATGGGCTGGCGCGACCGGGGCTGGTACGTCGGCGAGCACGCGCCCGCGCTGTTCGACCGGTCCGGGAACATCGGCCCGACCGCCTGGTGGGACGGCCGGATCGTCGGCGGCTGGGCGCAGCGCAAGGACGGCGAGGTCGCGGTCCGGCTGCTCGAGGACATCGGCGCCGAGGCCTCGGCGGCCATCGCCGCGGAGGCGCAGCGGCTCCGCGAGTGGATCGGGCCTGTCAGGATAACGCCCAGGTTCCGCACCCCACTGGAGCGCGAGCTAGCCGGCTGAGCGGCTCCGCGGGCTCACCGGCCCAGCCGCCGGAACACGGGGGACGGGGCCGGGAGCCGCCCGTCGCTGGGCGTGCACTGACCGGTGATCCGCGCCGCCGCGTCCGGCAGGAACGGCGCCAGTTCCGTGCCGAGGGCCGAGCAGGCCCGCGCCAGCAGGGACAGCACGGCGTCGAGCCGCTCCGGGGCGGCCGCCTTGGCCAGGTCCCACGGCCGGGCCTGGCTGACGAACCGGTTCGCCTCGTCCGCGATCGCCCACACCGCCGCCGTGGCCTGCCGGAAGTCGAATTCCTCCAGCGCCGCGCCGATGAGGCCGCCGGCCTGCCGGATCGCCGCGTCGAGGTCCTCGCCGCCGGGCGGCACCGGGGCCGGCCCGGGGACCCGCCCGCCGCGGTACCGGCCGATCATGGCGACCACCCGGTTGACCAGGTTGCCCAGGCCGTTGGCGAGCTCGTCGTCGGCCCGGGCGATGAGCCGCTCGACGGTGAAGTCGGCGTCGCCCACCCGGGGCACCTCGCGGAGCAGCCACCAGCGCACCGCGTCGGCGCCGTACTCGGCGGCCAGCGCGGCGGGCTCCACTGCGGCCACTCCGGCCGCCGACTTGCTGATCTTCCTGCCGCCCGCGGTCAGGTAGTCGTGCACGAAGATGCCGGTCGGCAGCGGCTGCCCGGACGACAGCAGCATGGCCGGCCAGCAGACGGCGTGGAACCGCAGCACGCCCTTGCCGAGCAGGTGAACCCGGTTCCCGCCGCCGGCCCACCACCGCTGGTAGGCCTCGCCGTCGCCGCCGTAATCCAGCGCCGTCACGTAGTTGCACAGGGCGTCGAACCACACGTAGATGACCTGGCCGGGATCGCCGGGCACCGGGATGCCCCAGCCGCCTGCTCGCTCGGCGGGCCGGGACACCGAGAAGTCCGCCAGCCCCGCGTCGATGAACGCGAGCACCTCGTTGCGCCGCCCGGCGGGCTCGATCCGCAGCCGCCCGGTGGTGATCGCCTGCCGCAGCGGTCCGGCGTAGCGGGACAGCCGGAAGAACCAGTTCTCCTCGCTGACCTGCTGCGGCACGGTGTCGTGCTCGGGGCAGCGGCCCCCGTTCAGCTCGGCCGGGGTATAGAACTGCTCGCAGCCGGTGCAGTACAGGCCCTCGTACCGCTTGCGGTACAGGTCAGCCGAGCAGGCCCGCCAGAACCGCTCGACGCCGGGCCTGTGCCGGGGATCGCGGCTGGTGCGGATGAAGTCGTCCGGGGTCAGCGACAGCGCGCCGGCCAGCGCCAGGAACGCCTCGGCGTTGCGGTCGACGAACTCCCGCACCGGCACGCCGGCCGCCTCGGCGGCGAGCACGTTCTTCAGCGAGTTGTCGTCGGTGCCGGCCTGGAACCGGACGGCGTCCCCGCTCCCGCGGCGGAAGCGGGCCAGCACGTCGGCCTGGACGAGTTCGAGCGCGAACCCGATGTGCGGGCGCGCGTTCACGTACGGGATGGTGGTGGTGATGTAGGTCGCGGTCATCGCAGCCTCCTCGTTCAGGGGCTCCGAGCGCGGATGAAACACATCGAGGCCCCGCTAGCAGGGCCTCGGAGAGAACGTCCGGACGTGTCAGTGGCCCCGCGCGCGGGGCATCATCACCTGTCGTCCGGAACTGGTCACGCGTCCAGCATACCCGCCCGCGGGCTGCCCCCGGGCTGCCCCCGGGTCCGGGCGCCAGGCTGCCCCCGGGCCCGGTCGCCGGGATGATCACTCGATAGGTTGAGTTGGTGCGACTAGGCGTCAACGTCCCGAACTTCGGCCCGGGCACCGACCCGGAGGTGCTCCGGCGCTGGGCGCTTACGGTGGAGGGCCTGGGCTTCGACCTGCTGATGATGTCCGACCACGTCGCGGTGACGCCCGACGTCGCGCAGCAGTACCCGGCGCCGTTCTACGAGCCGTTCACCACGTTGTCCTGGCTGGCCGGCCTCACCAGCCGGGTCCGGCTCGGCACCACCGTGCTCATCGTGCCTTACCGGCATCCGCTGCTGATCGCCAGGATGGCCGCCAACCTCAACGACCTCAGCGGCGGCCGCCTGGTCCTTGGCGTCGGCGTCGGCTGGGCCCGGCAGGAGTTCGACGCGCTCGGGGTCCCGTTCGGTGAGCGCGGCCGGCTGACCGACGAGTACCTGACCGCGATCCGGGCGGCCTGGCAGGACGGCGGAGACTACCGGAGCGGGCCGATCCCGCTGTGGATCGGCGGCAACAGCGACGCGGCGCTGCGCCGGGCCGTGCGGCTGGGCGACGCCTGGCACCCGCTGCGGTTCACCCCCGGCTGGATCGCCGAGGCGGCGGGCCGGCTGACGGCCAGCGGGGGACCCGCGCTGGTGCCGCGCATCGCGCTGCGCCTGACCGCGGCGCCGGTCACCGACGGCACACGGCTGGCCGGCCACGGGACGATCGACCAGATCGCGGGGGACCTGGACCAGTTGCGCGCGCTCGGCGCGCAGACCGTGGTGCTCGACCCGTTCAACGGCGACCACCGCGAGACGGCGCACCCGGAGACGGCGTGGCGGGCGCTGGCCACCGTAGCCGAACGCTGGAAGCAGCAAGAATCGACCAACATCGATACCGAACGGAGCTGAGGTGACTCATACTTCGCACGCGGACCGCGACCCCGGCGCCATCGCCCAGGAAGACCTTCCGCACCTGCGCCGCTGCGTCGAACTGGCGGCCGAGGCCGTGGACGCGGGGGATCACCCGTTCGGCTCGGTGCTCGTCGCAGGGGACGGCCGGGTCCTGGCCGAGGACCGCAACCGCGAGAACACCATGGGCGACGCGACCCGCCACCCGGAGTTCGAGCTGGCCCGCTGGGCCGCCGCGCACATGGCGGCGGCCGACCGGGCCGCCGCGACCGTTTTCACCTCGGGGGAGCACTGCCCGATGTGCTCGGCCGCGCACGCCTGGGTCGGGCTCGGCCGCATCGTATACGTGAGCTCGTCCGAGCAGCTCACGGCGTGGCTGGCGGAGCTGGGGGCGCCCGCGCCCGCGGTGCGCCCGCTGCCGGTCGGCGAGATCGCTCCCGGCCTGGCCGTCCAGGGCCCGGTGCCCGGTCTCGACGACCAGGTCCGCGAACTGCACCAGCGCTTCCGCGGTTACCGCGGGTGATGCCGGGCGGGATCCCTTCAGCCTATTTCCGCTGCCATCGGCGTGTCGTTTTGCCGGTATATCGGCCTAGCGAGAATCGTAAGAGCGACGTAACCAACGATTCTCTCACCCGGCATGAGAGTCAGCGGGCACACTGGAAGCTGAAAGGGGGGCACCCCGGACCATGGGCGAGGGCAGCGTTGTGACCTGGCCGGACGCCGTGGCAGACCCGCCCGGTATGTCGGCTTCATGGCCGCTGTCCACCTCGCTGCCGCTGGGAGCCCTGCCGGGCGCGACCCCGTGCGCCCGGCTGCATGCCCGCGCTGTGCTGGCCGAATGGGACCTGGACGACCTGGCCGAGGCGGCCGAGCTCATCGTCAGCGAACTGGTCACCAACGCCGTCCGGGCCTCGACGGCCCCGAACGGCCGCCCGCGCTATGACGGCACCGCGATGCCGGTTGTGGTGCTGCGGCTGGCCAGCGACCGTTTCCGGCTCCTGATCGAGGTCTGGGACGGCATCCCGGGCGCCCCGGCCGCCGGCCATCCCGGGCCCGACGACGAAAGCGGGCGCGGCCTGCTGCTGGTCGGGGCCGAGTCCGATCGCTGGAACTGGCAGACCGTCCCCGGGTGGCCCGGCAAGGTCGTCTGGGCCGAACTGCACAGTGGCTAGCAGACCGGGGCCTAGGTTGTCCGCCTAGGTTGTTCGCCTAGTTGTTCGCCACGACCGCGTCGCCGGCGCGGATCCTGCCCGGGTGCAGCACCTCGGCGTAGACGCCGGCGCTCGGCTCGGGATCGCTTTCCGGCAGCAGCCCGACCCGGTTGTGGCGGGCGAGCACCCGGAGGGCTCCGGCGTCGCGGGGCAGGCCGCCGTGGGCCAGCGTGGGCACCGCGCACCGGGGAGTCCGGACGATCACGCGCACGACAAGGTCATCGCCGAGGCGTAGCTCCCGGCCGAGCCAGTCGTTCTCGACGAAGCCGTGGGCCGCGGTGCGGATCACAATGTTGGGCCGGTAGCGCTCCAGGCGGGCCCGTCGGTACGGGCTGAGCTCGGCGACGCGGCCGAGGGTCGAGGTGGTGAGCAGGTGCAGCGGCGCGAAGTCGACGAAGGTGCCCGGCGGGGCGCCCGCGCCGATCTCGATGAGTTCGGCCGGGACCTGGGCTCTGATCCCGGCACGGAGCACAGCTTCTGGCACCGCCCGGTCCAGCGACGCGCCAGGCGGCGGGGTGGAGGTCAGCGTGACCGGCTCGTTGAGCAGCGCGGACAGGACCTCGTCCACGTCCGCGTCTGAGCTGCGGACGGTCGTGCCGCCGGGCAGCGTGATCCGGGCGACTCCGCCCGGGGCCTCGCCCAGGGCCTTCCGGCCGAGGGCTTCCCGGCCGAGGGCTTCCCGGCCCAGGGCTTCCATGTCCAGGGCCTCCATGTCCAGGGCCTCCATGTCCAGGGCCTCGGCGGACATGGTGAGCAGGTCGCGCCACAGCCTCGGGTACTTCGCGCTCGCGACCTTGCCGGTCCGCCGGCTCACCACGGCCAGGCGCCGGTCCCTGGCCAGGCCGGACCGGCTGACGTCGCTCGCGTCCAGGTCCTCGCCCAGCATGGACTTGACCGGATACCGGCGCAGCGCGGTTACTGTTCCGAGCATGCTCCGAGGCTAGCCTGATTGGGGTGCGGGGCATCTTGGACGGCGACGAGTGGTGCCTGTGAGGTGTAGGAGGCGGGCCGATGGCCATGCCACTGTCGCGATCACTTTCGGGCGCTCCGGGTTCTCATTGCGCCGCCCGCGCGGGGTCGTCCACCGTCGGGTAGCTGCCGTTCTTGCGTGCCTGGCGCACGTCCTGGACGAACGCTCGGGAGAACATGGCGGACAGGACGGCGATCCCGCCCCGGTTGGTCACGCCGTGATCGACGTGCAGGCGCTCGACGGTGCCGGGGGTCGTCGCGGTGCTGGTCACTTCGGTGCCGGGCATGTCGTTGACTCCGTTCTCGGGTGGTGGTGTCGGCGTCGATAGTTACATAGAAACTAGTATCATGTCAACTAGAAACTTTGGGAGTAGTATCAGTGGCATGCCTGCCGTGTCCTCGTCTTCGCCCCGGAGCTCGCCGCTCGCCCTGACCGTGCTGGCCCTGCTGACCTACCAGCCGCTTCACCCCTATGGCATCCAGCGGCTGATCAAGCAGTGGGGGAAAGACCAGGTCGTCAACGTCGAGCAGCGGACCAGCCTGTACCGGACGATCGAACGGCTGCTCGCCGCGGGCCTGATCGCGGTGCGCGAGACCGGCCGCGACCCGCGGTACCCCGAGCGCACGGTGTACGAGATCACCGACACTGGGCGGCAGACCGCGCGGCGCTGGCTGGAGGAGATGCTCGCCGAACCCAGGCAGGAGTATCCCGAGTTCCCGGCCGCCCTGTCCCACGTGCTCATGCTGGAACCCGCCGAACTCGCCGACGTGCTGGACAAGCGGGCCCGCCGGCTGGACAGCCTGCTGGCCGCGCACGACGCCAACGCGGCCGCCGAGGCGGATTACGGGCTGCCGAGGATCGCCATGCTGGAAACCGAGTACCAGCGGGCCGTGCTCGAAGCCGAGGCGCAGTGGCTGCGGGGGATCATCAGCGAGCTTCGTTCGGGGGAGCTGACCTGGTCGCTGGCAGAACTGATGGCCTTCGCCGCGAGCCAGGGGCAGTAGGGCGGTGCCGTTCTCCGCGCTGTCCCACCTCGACTGCCCGCGCTGCGGTGCCCGGCACGACCCCGACCAGGTGCACGGCACCTGCTCCTGCGGATCGCCGCTGCTGGCCCGCTACGACCTCGGCCGGGTCCAGGCGTCCCCTCGCGACATCGCGGCCCGGCCGGCGGACCTGTGGCGCTACCACGAGCTGCTGCCCGTGCGCGAGGCCGGTCACGTGGTGAGCCTGGGCGAAGGGATGACGCCGCTGCTCGCCCTGCCGAAGCTGGGCCGCGCCCTCGGCGTGCCGAACCTGCTGATGAAGGACGAGAGCCTCATCCCGACCGGCACGTTCAAGGCGCGCGGCGCCGCGGTGGGCGTCTCCCGCGCCGCCGAACTCGGGGTTTCGGCGATCGCCATGCCGACCAACGGCAACGCCGGGGCAGCCTGGTCGGTGTACGCGGCCCGGGCGGGGATGCGGAGCCTCATCGCTATGCCTGTGGGCGCCCCGGCGGTCACCCGCGCCGAGTGCGCGGCGGCCGGCGCCGAGCTGTACCTGGTCGACGGTCTGATCGGGGACGCGGGCAAGCTGATCGCGGCCGCCGTGGCGCAGCGGCCGGGCTACCAGGACGTCTCGACGCTCAGGGAGCCGTACCGGATCGAGGGCAAGAAGACGATGGGCCTGGAGATCGCCGAGCAGCTCGGCTGGCGGCTGCCCGCCGTCATCGTGTACCCGACCGGCGGGGGCGTGGGCATCATCGGCATCTACAAGGCCCTGCGCGAACTGCTCGACCTGGGCTGGGTGTCCGGCGACCTGCCGCGGCTGGTCGCGGTCCAGTCGACGGGCTGCGCGCCGATCGTGCGGGCGTTCGAGGCCGGCGCCGCGGCGAGCGAGCCGTGGCCGGACGCGAAGACGGTGGCGTTCGGGATCACGGTGCCGAACGCGCTCGGCGATTTCCTCATCCTCGAGGCTCTCTACGCCACCGGCGGGACGGCCGTGGCCGTGACGGACGAGTCCCTGCTCGCCGACCAGCGTGCGGCGGCGCGCCTGGAGGGCAGCTTCATCTGCCCGGAAGGCGCCGCCTGCGTCACCGCGGTCCGGCAGCTGCGCGAGTCCGGCTGGCTGTCAGAAGCGGACGAGGTCGTCGTGCTCAATACCGGCGCCGGGCTGATCTACCCGGATACGGTGCCGGCCGGCGCGCCCGTGCTCGCGCCGTCCGGGTCGATTCCGGCCGGGCCGGGTCAACCCGGGGGTTGAGGTCCTGGATCAACCCGGGTCCCACCCTCGGGGTGACGCCCTAGCCGGGTGCCGCGCGGCACGCTAAACGGCATGAACAACATCACGATGTACCTGATCAACTCGGCCCTCATCCTCATGGTCCTCCGTCAGGTCCGCGAGCACCCCCTGGACCTTCGGTCCCTGGCCGGCCCCGTCGCCGCCGTCGGCGTCGCCGCCATCCTGTTCCTGCATTCCATCCCTGCCGGCGGCAACGACCTGCTCCTCGAGGTCGTCGGCGTGCTGGCCGGCGCCGCCTTCGGTGCCTGCGGCGGCCTGGCCACCAAGCTGCGCCTCGGCCCTGACGGGCGCGCTTACGGCCGCGCGGGCTGGCTGGCCGCCGGCCTGTGGGTCGGCGGCGTCGGCGGCCGGCTCGCCTTCGCCGTAGCCGCCAGCAACGGTGCGGGCCCGGCTATCGCCCGGTTCAGCACCGCTTACCACATCACCAGCGCCTCGGCCTGGGTCGCGGCGCTGATCATGATGGCGCTGGCCGACGTGCTCACCCGGCTGGCCGTCATCTACCTGCGCGGCCGCGCGCTTACCGCCGGCCCGGCACCAGCCGCCGCCCGCATCCCCGCCGACGCCCGTGTCTGACCTGGCGTCATGGCCCGCCGCGGGCCACACTGTGTCCATGAGGGCACGGCTGGCCGCGGCGGGCCTTGCTCATGGCGCCGCGCAGCCCGGCCAGGACGAATCCGCTTCGGCCCGGGTGGCCGAAGCGCGTTCTCGCGCCCGCGAGCGCGGGGAGGCCCAGCGCCAGGCGCTGCGGCCGCTCGGCGTGGTGTTCATCGCCGTGGTGGTGACGATCAGCGCCCAGGCTCGCCCAGGCCCACGCCCAGGCCTGCACGGCGCGGGCTTGGGCGTGACCTTGGCGCTGGCGGTCTACGCCGTGGCAGTCGCGACCGCGATCAGCGTGAGCTGGGCCCGCCGCGGCGCGGCCGCGCAGGCGGCGGTGAGCCTGCTGATCGGCGGCTGCGCCGTGGCGCTGGCCGCGTGGCAGCCGAGCGGGCCCGCCGAGATAGCGGCGAGCATGGGAGTCTGGATCGCTGCGGTCAGGCTGCCACCCGCCCGGGCGGCCACGGTCGCCGGGACGATCACCGCCACGCTGGCCGTGACGGTCGGGCTGACCGCGCACCCGGCCGTCCAGTCAGCCATCACCGCGACGCTGCTCTGCCTGCTGCTCGCGGTGACGGGCCAGTTCATCCGGCGCGGCCGGGAAAGCCAGGATCGCACCGAGCTGCTGCTGGCCCAGCTCCAGGACGCGCGTGAGGGCGAGGCCGCCGCGGCCGCGCTGGCCGAGCGGAGCCGCATCGCGGGGGAGTTGCACGATGTGCTCGCCCACTCGCTGTCGGGCCTGGCCATCCAGTTGCAGGGCGCACGCAAGCTGTCCAGCCGGGAGGCGGTCAGCGAGGGCCTGCGGGCCGCGATCGAGCGGTCAGCCGAGCTGACCAAGTCGGGGCTGGCCGACGCGCGGCAGGCCGTCGGCGCTCTGCGCGGCGAACGGCTGCCCGCGCTGGATCAGCTGGCCGCCCTGGTCGAGGATTTCCGCCGTGACACCGGCGCCGACGCCACCTTGCGGATCGACGGCACGACCCGGCTCCTGCCGGCCGAGGCGAGCCTGGCCCTGTTCCGCGGCACTCAGGAGGCGCTGACCAACATCTCCCGCTACGCCCCGGGCACCGCCACCTCCATCGTCGTGAGCTACCTGGCGGACCGCACCCTGGTCATCGTCGAGGATCACGCCCGCGGGACGGAGGCGGGGGCCGTATCGCCGATCCTCGCTGACGCGGGCGGCGGGCACGGCCTGACCGCGATGCGCGAGCGGGCGCAGCGAGCCGGCGGGACCGCACGGGCCGGGCCGACCACGGACGGATGGCGGGTCGAGGTGGAGGTGCCGGCGTGACAGACAGCGCGATCCGGGTGTTGATCGCCGACGACCAGCGGGTCGTCCGGGACGGCCTGAGCATGCTGGTGGCGCTCATCGACGGCGTACAGGTGGTCGGCACCGCCTGCGACGGGGCCGAGGCGGTGCGGCTCGCCCAGGCTCACCGCCCCGACGTGATCATGATGGACCTGCGGATGCCGGGCACCGACGGCATCGCCGCCACGGCGGCCCTGCACGAGCGGCTTCCGGCCGCCCGGGTGCTCGTGCTGACCACCTACGCCGACGAGGACGCGATCGTGCCCGCGCTGCAAGCCGGCGCGCGGGGCTACCTGACCAAGGACGCCAGCGCCGAGCAGATCGAAGCCGCGATCCGGGCGGTCCACGCCGGGCAGACCCATCTCGATCCTGCCATCCAGGAACGCCTGGTGGCGGCGGTCATCAGCCGGCCCCCGGGCGCCGGGGGGCCCGGCCCGGGGGAGAGGCCGCCCGGCGGCCTGACGACCCGGGAGGCGGAGGTTCTCGTCCTGCTTGCGGCGGGACTGAGCAACGGCGAGATCGCCAAGCGCCTGTACCTCAGCAACGCCACGGTGAAGACGCACATCAACCGGATCTTCGCCAAGACCGGCGCCCGCGACCGGGCCCAGGCCGTCAGGTACGCCTACCAGCACGGCCTGGCCTAGGTCCATGGCGCGCAGGGCGCGATGCGTGGCACGATTGATGCGGGTCCGTCGGTGGCAGGCCTGGAGGATGCCGTGCGGGTGGATGTGAGTGCCGAGGCGGGGGAGTTCGTCCGCGGGCGCGGCGGGAAGCTGTGGGTATGGGCGGCTCACCCGCGGGTGTGCTGCTGGGGGACGCCGGCCTACATGCACGCGGCCACGGTGCCGCCGCCGGGAGCCTACATGCACGCGGCCACGGTGCCGCCGCCGGGAATGTCCGGCTTCAGCCCGGCAGACTCCGACGGCCTGGAAGTGTGGTTCCGCGCCCCGGCGGGCCGGATGCCTGACGTCCTGGAGATCGGGATGCGCGGGCGGCGCCACCCCCGGGTCGAGGCCTACTGGGACGGCTGCGCGTACGCCCTGTGACCGGCCGGGTGGCTCAGCCGAGCCAGTTCATGTTCCACAGGTAGGTGCTGCCGTTGAGGTCGCCGGTGGCGAGGAAGCTGCCGTCCGGGCTGAACGCCACGCCGTCCGCGCCCTTGCTGCCCGGGTCGGCGAAGGTGGCAACGAGCTTGCCGGTCGCCAGATCCCACACGTAGGCGTGGCCGTCTCCGTTGACGACGGCGACGAAGCCGCCGTCCGGGCTGACCGCGATCTTGCCGTCGCCGCCGATGTTGCCCGGGGGCCGGAGAGTCCTGGTGATCTTGCGGGTCGCCAGGTCCCACAGGTACATGCTGCCGCTGTCGTCGGAAGTGATCAGGCGGCCGCCGTCGATGAACGCGACGTCGAATACCCCCTTGCCGCCCGCACGCGGGTCGGTCAGGGTGGCGACGCGCTTTCCGGTGGCGGTGTTCCACAGGTAGGTGGTGCCGTTGTAGTCGGATGTGGCGAGCTGGCTGCCGTCCGCGCTGAAGGCGATGCCGGAAACGCCCTTGCTGCCGGGGTCGCTGACCGCGGCGGTGATGCCGTGTGTGGCCACGTTGAACAGCAGTGTGGAGCCCGAACTGTCGCCCGCGGCTATGACCGTGCCCTTCGGGCCGAATGTGTCGCTGTAAATGGCCGCGCCAGGATCGCTGAACACGGCGATGAGCTTTCCGCTGGCCGCGTTCCACAGGAACGTCTCGCCATTCTGGTCGGCCGCGGCGATGGAATTACCCGGCGGGCTGAATGCGACGTCATTGACGCCGCTGCTGCTGCGGTCGGGCAGCGTGGCGGTGAGGTGCCCAGTCACGTCCCACAGGTACACCTTGCCGTTGTCGTCGGCCGCGGCGAGGACGCTGTCCGAGCTGAACACCACGCTGTCCACGCCCTTGGTGCCCGGGTCGCGCAAGGTGGCGTCCGGCCGCGACGGCGGCGGTCCCACCGGTGTCAGCGCACGGCGCTGCGTCGCCTGCGGCGATGATGACGCCCTTGGCGACGATGACGCCGCCCCCGACGGATGAGCCCCGGCCGACGGCTTGGCCGGGCCACCCCGGGTGAGCAGGATGCCCAGGCCCGCACCGAGAATCACGATAACCGCCAGGCCGGCCGTGAGCAGCATCCGGCGGTGGCCGGAGCGGCGGACGGGTGGTCCTGGCGCGGCCAGGCCCAGGTTCGCGCCGGGAAGGCTATAGTCCGCCGTCGGCGGCATATGCCACGGGCGGTCCGGGGCCGGATCGCCGGAAACCGGCCTGGCCGCTTCGCCCGGGGCCGTTCCCGTCAGCCGGGCCAGGAGGGCCGCCGTGGTGGGGCGGTCGCCGGGCGACTTGGCCAGGCACTCGCTGACCACTTGCCGGAACCCGCGCTCGCTGGGGACGCCGGTCAGGTCGGGCGATTCGCTGGCGATGCGGTGCGTCACGGTGACGATCGAGCCCTCGCCGAACGGGGCGCGGGCGGTGGCGGCGAAGGCCAGAGTGCAGCCCAGGGAGAATACGTCGCTGGCGGGGCCGACCGGGTCGCCGCGGACATGTTCGGGGGACATGAAGGCGAACGTGCCGAACACGGCGCCGGCCGTGGTCATCGCGCTTGCCTCGACGGCGCGGGCGACGCCGAAGTCGATGATGCGGGGACCATCCTCGGCAAGGATCACGTTGCTCGGCTTCAGGTCGCGGTGGACCAGGCCGCAGGCGTGGATCGCGGCCAGGCCCTCGGCGAGCCCGGCACCCAGCCTGCACAGCTCGTCCGCGCCGAAGAACCCTCGCTCCCGGACCGCGTCCTCCAGCGACGGACCGGGGATGTAAGCCGTGACCATCCAGGGCGGATCGGCGTCGAGGTCGGCATCGACCACGGGCGCGGTGTGGAAGCCCCCGACCCGCCGGGCCGCCTCGATCTCCCGGGCGAACCTTTCCCGGAAATGCGTTCCGGCCTGGCCGGGACTGATCAGCTTGACCGCTACGTGACGCCCGCCGGGAGACACGCCGAGAAATACCCGGCCCATCCCGCCTTCGCCCAGCCTTCCGAGCAACCGGTAACGACCGATCTGGGCGGGATCACCCGGCTGCAGACCATCCACCGAAGCCCCCATCCACTATCGAACGCAGACTTCCGAAACGCAATCTGGGTATTTGATGGTGAGTGCCCCAGCCTATCCCGGCCCGATAGGAACGCGGGAACTATCCGGCGGCCACGGCGACAGCTTCGATCTCCACCAGCTGATCGGTGTAGCCGAGAACGGCGACGCCGAGCAGGGTGCTCGGCGCGTCGTGTTCGCCGAAGGCCGCGCTGACGACGTCCCAGGCCGCGACCAGGTCCTCCCGGTCGGCTGAGGCGACGAACACGGTGGTCTTGAGCACGTCGGCGAAGGTGGCGCCGGATTCGGCCAGGGTCGTGGCGAGGTTGGCCACGGCCAGGCTGGCCTGCGCCCGCACGTCGCCCGCGCCGACCACTTCGCCCTTGTCGTTCAGGGGACATGCCCCGGCGGTGAAGATCAACGCATAGGGAACGCCTGGATACAGGCTGTCAGAACGGACGAGCTTGATGGTCATGAACATAGCCTTCCGCTGTGGGGGAGTGTCAGGCAAATCCGGCTAGGACCAGTGCTGGCCGTTCCGGAAGTCCGAGGCGAAAGTGCTGGCGATCGCGGACATGACAGAGTGATCGGAGATGATCAGCCCGAGCTCGCGGTTGTCGTTGAGCGAGGTGCCGGAGAAGTTCTCCGACCCGATGAAAATCCTCGCCCGCGGGGTGCCGTAGTCGGCCTCGATGACCTTTCCGTGGATGTAGAAGCCGGCGGGGGAGCTGTAGTAGCTGATGTGGACCCCGGCCCGGGCCAGCCTGGCGAAGGCGCGATCGTACTGGCCGCTCTCGTTCTCGCCGCAGACCTGCACGTCGACCCCGCGCCCAGCCGCCCTGATGAGCGCGTTCTCCACCGTCGCGTCGCCCATTTCCTCGCTGTAGATGCGCAGGCTCTTCGCCGCGCCGTCGATGAGGTTGAGCAGCTGGTCCTCGGAACCGGCCGGCGACCAGACTAGATCATTCCCGTCGCCTGGACGGACGGCAGCGTGGGCAAAGTCGGCGTCGAACACCGCGGTGATGGCCGCCACGTCGGCTCGGCTGGTGTCGACGACGAGGAAATCCCGGGAGGTCGCGTAGTACCGGCTGGTCAGGTTGGCGGTCATGATGACGGCGTCGATGACCACGGTCTTCTGGTGGGTGTACCGGTACCTCGGCGAGGACCAGGTGACCTTGACGGCATGGGAGCTGAGATAGGAGTAGGCGGCCGAGTTCACGCTCCGCTCCCGCTGGTCCATGATCACGCGGACGCGCACGCCGCGCCGGGCGGCCGCCACCAGGTCGTGTTCGGCCGTCATGTCGGAGAACTCGTACATGGTCACGTCGATGGCGTGCCTGGCCGCCTTGATGAGCCCGTAAATGGGGGAGAAGCCCGCGCCGGGCTCGACGATCAGCGAGCCGGCCCGGGTCACGCCCGGGCTTGCCGCCCGCACCGCGCCCGCGGTGGAGGCGCCGCCAAGGGCGGCATCCGAGACCTGGATCCTGCATCCGGTCATGGCGAGCAGCACGGCCGCGAGCGCCGCGGCGGCGGACGCTGAAGCCAGGACACTGCGACCGAACATGGACGGCACCCTCCCGACAGGCTGCCCTATCCGGGCTGTTGACGTATTCGCCCCGTCGTCTACCCACGCCGGGAAAAATAAGCGCCTTCCACGTCAGCCAGCGGGGAACCCACCCCGGCGGCCAGGAACGCGATCGCGGGCTGGTAGCCGATGGTGGAGAAGGAGTCGACCAGCCTTATCCCGTAGCCCCCTCGTCACCGGGCACCGTATCAGGCGGCAGGTGTTACCCCGTGGTGGTGATCGGCTGGTATACGTGAATAACCGTCCCGTCGGGAAAACTCCTGGCCTCGGCGAGATCCACTCGCAGCGGCTTGGCCAGGTCCTTGAACAGCGGCAGCCCGTTCCCCAGGGCGACTGGGAGGATGACCAGGCGGTACTCGTCGATCAGGCCGAGCCTGGACAGTGACTGAACGAACGCGGCACCGCCATGAGCCATGATCTCGCCGCCGGATTCGCTCTTGAGGACGGCTATCTCCTCGGTGAGGTCGCCGTGGGCAATCCGGGAGCCGGCCCATTCGGCGGCTGGCAGCGTCCTGGAGAAGACGACCTTGGGCAGGCTGTTCATGGAATCTGCGTAGTCACCGGTCGCGCTCGGCCAGTGCTCGGCCATCTGCTCGTAAGTGACGCGTCCCATGACGTGGGTTCCGACCCGGCGCAGCGATGCGACCTTCCATGCGCGGACGTCCGGATGCTCGGCCGGAAGCCCCCAATCACCTTCGCCTCCCGGCCCGGTGACGTATCCGTCCAGCGTGACACCCATCTGCAAGACCACTCGCCTCATCAGAACTCCTTCACAAGCGTTTCCGTTGCCTTCTCCCGTGCAGACGCGGCCTGGTCAGCGCGCTCATCGAGCCTTGCGGACCGCCGGCACCGCGTCCAATACACACGGCCATAACCTGATGGCATGGATGTCGACACCCGGCTGCTGCGCTACTTTGCCGCCGTCGCCGCCGAAGGAAACCTCACCCGGGCGGCGGAGCGGCTGTTCGTGTCCCAGCCGGCGCTGACCAAGCAGATCAAGCAGTTGGAGAGCCAGCTGGGAGTGCGGCTGTTCACCCGGTCCCGGGCCGGGATGACCCTCACCGCGGCGGGCCAGGCGTTGGCCGGCCGAACTCCCGACGTGCTGGCCGGCTGGGAGCAGGCGCTACGGGAGACTAGGGCCGCCGCCAGCCACGCGGCCCGGGTGCTGCGGGTCGGATTCATGTCCAGCGCCGCCAACGAGGCCACGCAGCCGATCGTCGCGGCGTTCGGCCGCCGCCGACCCGGCTGGCGGGTGGACCTGCAGCAGGCCGCCTGGTCGGATCCCACCGCCGGGCTCGCCAGCGGCGACGTCGACGCGGCCCTGCTGCGGCTGCCGTTCCCCGGCCAGGGCGTCGTGCGGGTCGAGGTGCTGCTCACAGAACCCCGGTGGGTCGCGCTCCCCGTCACCCACCTGCTCGCCGCCTGTGATCAGATCCCCTTCCACCAGCTGTGGGACGAGCCGTTCGTCGCCGCCCCCGCGGAAACCGGCTGCTGGCGCGACTCCTGGCTGGCCACCGGTGAACGCCAGGGCCACCCGGTCCGCATCGGAGCCGTCACCGTCCAG
>WNFJ01711453.1_pt1 | contig 18909 bp, 13 predicted proteins | sample 5400461 | NCBI WGS metagenome assembly WNFJ01 (sample SAMN13153349, study PRJNA577476) | soil metagenome | isolation source: 115 cm saprolite on Douglas fir-dominated hillslope | place: USA:California | collected 2013-09-17
CATGCTCCGGGAGTTAGAGCATGTGCCGACGCTGCCAACCATCCGGCTCGGCCTAAAGCTCATATTGCTCACCATGGTCCGCAAGAGCGAGCTATTGGACGCCGTGTGGAAAGAGGTCGATTTTGAGAATGCGCTCTGGAGCATACCGAAAGAGCGCATGAAGCGAGGAAAGGCACACAATGTCTATTTGTCGCGGCAGTCGCTCGACATCATGATCGCGCTCAAGACCTGCGCCGGGAATTCGCGATATCTGCTCCCGTCCCGGTACGACGCAGACGCGCCGATATCAAGGGCCACGTTCAACCGCATCACCGTAGCGATCGTGCAGCGGGCCAAGAAGCAAGATCTGCAGCTTGAGCCGTTCACCGTGCATGATCTGCGGCGTACTGGCTCAACGCTCCTGAACGAGCTTGGCTTCAACAGCGACTGGATCGAGAAATGCCTTGCGCACGAAGAGGGGCGCAGCTCGCGTGGCGTCTATAACAGGGCCGAATACGAGCCGCAGCGGCGCCATATGCTGCAGGAGTGGGCTGATACGGTCGATGCCTGGGTTGCGGGTACGAAACACGCGCCGACGCTTTACCCGCCCGCCATGCAATTACTCGCGCCAGAGATTACTGCTTGACCGGCCGAGTCTTGCGCTGCCGCACATCAGGAGAGGGTGCTCGTCTGGATAGAGCTTCATGTGAGGCGTGGCGACGTTCCTCCAACCAAGCCTCGACTTCTGAAAGATCCCAAACCACGCAGCGGGATGTGAGATAGAAGCGCCGTGGAAAGTCGCCACGCTGCTCCAGCTCGTAAATTGTCGTGTCGGCGAGCGGCACTATCTGACGTAGTTCCGTTCGACGGATCGCCCGTTTGAAGCGGTGAGGAATCAAAGGGACCGTGTCGAGGACGGTCTGCTCCGACTTCTCATCGGCTTCAGGCTGCCGAAATAATGTCATTGGCCTAGTTGCTCGCATGTCCGCCGAGGTCCGATAGCCGCCCCTTTGATCTGCTCCCGAGTATGAGACGTAAGCCGGGGGCGAGATGGAAGGGGCATGAGACAGGCGTAGGGCTATCGGATGCTCCAGCGCGCAAATCGGACGATCATGTGGGTTACGAGATTCGAGCCCCGTGAAAGGATTATCGATGTGAGCCTTGCCAAGATGGGTGTCGGGAGTTCGAATCCGCTCGCCCGCGCTGCGGCCAATGAAGGTGGGCACTAATGCTTTGCCGCGGCGCTAAGACGCGCGACCCCGCCTCACGTTCTAGCTGCCAAAGTTGCGACGCGATATGACTTCACATTACGCCTCGGCTGCGTGCCCGCTAACATCAGCGGCATGAAACTGACGATCCAAATGCCGTCGTCGACCTCCTTGATGCCGAGGCGCCCGTAGCCCCTTACCGCCGCCGCGCCCCGTCCACTCCAGTGGCCCGTGAGTGGGCCGAAGGAAGTTTCAGGTGCCCCAAATTGTAGCGCTCGTCAGAACGTCACTGTACGGGCTTTCGCAACCGAAAGGGCACTCGAGGTGAGCGGAGCAGGCGCACTGACTAGCCCGCGCCGGCATCAGGCCGTCACACGCTCAAGGCGCGACGTTGTTGGTGTTGTTGCAGCCGTTGCCGTTCAGCACGAGGTTTTCGCCCTGGTTATTTACGGCGGTGTTGTTGGTCACGTTCGAGGGGCAATTGACGAAAAGTCCAGTGCTCTCGAAGGTGTCCGTGACGGTATTGCCGATCACGGTGCTACCTTGGCCGACTACCATCCCCGTGGATCGGTTGCCGAAGGCGTAATTGCCGGTCACGCCCACCGGGGGCGCTGGCGATGCTAACGGTATTGCCTCTCACGATCCCCTTGGCGACTATCCCACCCTCGCAGGGGCAAGGGAAGCCGACGCGCAATCCCTCAACGATCGAGTTGCCGCCCCCCAAGACCTACCCCGACACCAAAACCCGTGATCGACCCGTTCCGCACCGTGATCCCATCCGTATCGTTCCCGGCCGCGATCGCCGTTGTAGGATTGCCGGGGGCCTGCCCGCTGGGCCTGCTGATCGCGAAACCGGCGAGGTCGATTGTGACGAAATTGGCGGTAATCGTGAGGCATGTGCCGCTGGGACCCGCGAAGGTGAGATTTTTGACGAGTTTATACGAGCCCGGATGACTAATCGTTTGGCATTTCTCGATGTCTATCGGTCCTTCTTCTCGTCGAGCGTCTTGTGCTTGCGCGCCGGCCCGAGGCACGAGGATCGTCGCTCCGAGGGCGAGCACAATTGGATAAAGGGCTGCTGGTCTTCTCATGCTGTCCTCCCTTGATGTGGTATCGTGTTTATTGCGTTTATTGCGTCTTGGCTGTCGATGGATGCCGAGGGCATTGTCAACTTAAGCAGGGGTGGTATCCTCCTGCCGTCGGTGGCGCGGCGGTTCGGTGCAGAGAAGTCCTTGGCACGCCTATAGGGCTGCCCCCTCTCAAGGAAGAGGGGCCAAGAAGGTCGACTCGACCGAGTTAAGTTGACAATGCCTCAGTGGCCGCAGTTGGAGCTGACGCGCCTTGCTCAGTTTCGCGGGCCAACCTGGCGGAAAATACGCAGCTCGTGCATTCGCGTCTGATCGAACATCTACGCCCGGATAATCCGTTGGTCAGCCCCTTTTCTTGACGCTCGGTTCACGGAGGGACATCGTGGCTGTCAATGGGGAGGTGACGCACAAGGAGCAATGGTAGCTTATCTCGATGACTTCAAGCTGATGATGATTGCTATCTACTTTCCTCTCGCTTTGCTTCTGGTACGGCAATGGCGCCCGATCGAGGCATTGCACGCGTAGGGGCTACGGCGGTAGCACCAGGTTGCCGGTGAGCTTTGGCCAAAACGGCGGCACCGGCTCCCCGGGGCAAGGTGCGTTTCGGGCGCGAACGGCTCAAGTACCTCGATATAGGCCGGCACAACATCATGCTCACGGTGGGGTGACCTGGCTGGCCAACTCGGATTCGTCGCTAGACTGGAATTTGAGACGAAGCGGCCGGCCGATGGAAAAGGATTCCTGCCCAAGACCTGGAAATCTCGCAGCCACGCAGCCTATAATCGGCTACCCGCAGGTGTTTCCGGGGACGCAGCGTCGAATACCATCATGGACAATGATCGTGAATGATCAGCGCAGCGAAATTCATGCGCCCACGAGACCAATGAAAGTCGATCCTGGCATCGCTGACGGTTATTCGGAAGGCCGTTGGAGAGCACCGCCCGGAGAGATGGTGCCGAAGCCGACAGGCCGCTCGCGACTGCGGTTGATCCTGTGGTGGACAGTAGCCTTGGTGGTGGCTGCCAGCGCGATCTGGGTTAACCCGTGGCCCGGAAGCGCGCCGCACGGCGGCGGCGGGCGCATGACTATTATCGGTCCGGTCCCGGTGGGGGTGGCGTTGGTCGAGAAAGGCAATATGCCGATTACGCTGAGCCAGCTTGGCACTGTAACCCCGCTGGCGATGGTCACCGTAAAGACGCAGATCAGCGGGTATCTGATCCAGGTCGCCTTCAAGGAAGGCCAGATGGTAAACAAGGGCGACTTCCTCGCCCAGATCGATCCGCGGCCCTATCAGGTGGCACTTGCGCAGGCCGAGAGCCAGCGAGCCAAGGATCAGGCCTTACTGAAAAATGCCCAGCTCGACCTCGTTCGCTATAACACTCTGGTCGCGCAGAACTCGGTGGCTAAGCAGACCCGCGATACGCAGGAATCCCTCGTCGGCCAATTCCGGGCGACGATCAAATCCGATCAGGCGCAGATCGACGCTCAGAAGCTGAACCTCACCTACTGCCGCATCGTCTCACCGGTGAGCGGAAGGGTCGGGCTGCGCCAGGTTGACCCGGGCAATTACGTACAGCCCAGCGACCCGAACGGCATTGTCGTCGTTACCCAGCTGCAGCCGATATCAGTGATCTTCACCTTGCCCGAGGACGATCTGCCCGGGGTGATGAAGCGGGTCCGGGTGGGCGCTATGTTGCCGGTCACTGCTTTCGATCGCGCCGGCGCGAACGAAATCGTCAAAGGCAAGCTCGATACGGTCGACAACCAGATCGACACGACGACCGGCACAGTCAAATTGCGGGCGATTTTCGACAATGAGCAGGAAACCCTATTTCCCAACCAATTCGTCAACGTCCAGCTGCTCGTCGACACGATCCAGGATACCGACATTGTGCCCAGCCCGGCGATACAGCGCGGCGCGCCCGGCACCTTTGTGTATGTGGTCAAGCCCGACCACACGGTCTCGACGCAGGTGGTGAAGCTCGGGCCGAGCAATAGGCAGCGCACCGCGATCCTTGCCGGACTTCAGCCGGGTGAGTTTGTCGTGGTCGACGGTGCCGACCGGCTGCGCGAAGGCGCCAAGGTCGCACTCGCGACGTCTGCCGAGAGCAACACCGAGGCTGCTGCCAGGGTTTCTTCGCCGGAGCACCCACCGGAACAGCGGCGGCGTGGTCGGGGGGAAGGCGGCGGGGAAGGCGGCGGGCAAGGCGAGAGGCGTCAGCGGAGCACCGAGTGAGCAGCCACTCACCTTCGCAATATTCGCCTTTACCGCGCGCGCCGATCCGTCGGGTCTGCCTGTCGGGCCCGGTCGATCCCGATGCCCATGGCAGCCTTTACGCCGCGCCGCTGCTGATCCTCGGCAGCGGAACCGGCTCGGAGCTGCACCATCCTCGAGCCGTGACCCTGGTCGGCAGTGTGATTGTGAGCCGGCAGGTCACCTTGCCTACGACACTGATCACACGTCTCGGCTTCGATCGACTTGAAAATCTCCTCCGCCACAGCTTTGGCGGCGGCGAGGCGCAGCCCGAGGGCGTCGGCTGGTGAACCCGTCGGCGCCTTTCATCAACCGGCCGGTAGCAACAAGCCTGTTAACGATCGGCATCGTTCTGACCGGGTTTTTTGCCTACTTGAAGCTGCCGGTCGCGCCGTTGCCGAAGGTGGATTTCCCCACCATCGTGGTGCAGGCACAGATGCCGGGGGCGAGCCCTGCGATCATGGCGACAACGGTGGCGACCCCGCTCGAACGCCATCTCGGGGTCATTGCCGACGTGACCGAAATGACCTCGCAAAGCACAGTTGGGTTGGCCCGCATCGTCCTCCAGTTCGGTCTCTCGCGGAACATTGACGGCGCGGCGCGCGACGTGCAGGCCGCGATCAATGCCGCCCGCGGCGATCTCCCGACCAGCCTCCGACAGAATCCGATTTACCGCAAGGCCAACCCTGCCGACGCGCCGATGGTGATCCTGGCGATGACCTCGGATAGCCTGACGCCGGGCCAGATCTACGATACAGCAGCGACAGTCGTACAGCAGGCGTTGTCGCAGATCGACGGCATCGGCCAGGTCGTGATCAGTGGGAGCTCCCTGCCGGCGGTGCGGGTCGAATTGAACCCGCTCGCTTTATTCAAATACGGAATTGGGCTTGAAGACGTCCGCGCGGCCCTCGCCGCGGCCAATGCCTACAGCCCCAAGGGCGCGGTCGAAGACGGTGACCGCCGGTTGCAGATCTATACCAACGACCAGGCGAACCATGCCGCTGATTATCGTCCGCTCATCGTCGCCTATCGAAATGGCGCGGCGGTCGCATTGAGCGAAGTCGCGGAAGTGATGGACTCGGTCGAAAACCTGCGCAACCAGGGGCTCGCGAACGGCAAGCCGGCGGTCCTGGTGATCCTATATCGACAACCGGGCGCCAACATCATCGACACCGTCGACCGCGTCAAGGCCGTACTCCCGCATATGCGCGCTTCGATCCCGAGCGCAATCAACGTCGAACTGGCAATCGACCGAACGACGACGATCCGAACCTCCCTGCACGATGTTGAGCGCACGCTTGTCATCGCGATCGGTCTGGTGATCCTCGTCGTCTTCCTGTTCCTGCGCAGCGCGCGAGCGACTCTGATCCCCAGCGTTGTGGTGCCGGTATCGCTGATCGGCACGTTGGGCGCGATGTATCTGTTGGGTTACAGTCTCGACAACATCTCATTGATGGCGCTGACGATCTCTACTGGTTTCGTCGTCGATGATGCGATCGTCGTGCTCGAGAACATCACGCGCCACCTTGAAGCCGGGATGCCGCGACTCCAAGCGGCGCTGGAGGGGGCTCGCGAGGTCGGCTTCACAGTGTTGTCGATGAGCCTCTCGCTGGTCGCGGTGTTTGTGCCGATCTTGCTGATGGGGGGCATCATCGGGCGCTTATTCCGCGAGTTTGCGATGACATTGTCGGTGGCGATTATGATCTCACTAGTCCTATCGGTTACCACGACGCCGATGATGTGCGCCTACCTGATCCAGCTGCGGCCCAAATATCAGCAAGGCCAATTGTATCGGGCCGGCGAGCGTGCCTTTACGACGGTGTTAAACCTGTACGATCGCTCGCTGCGTCGGGCGCTGCACCGACCCGCGCAGGTCATGCTGATCCTATTGGCCACGCTGTGCTTCAATCTCTACCTCTTCATGATCGTACCGAAGGGCTTTTTTCCGCAGCAGGATACCGGAAATATGATCGGCGGCATTCTAGGCGATCAGAGCATTTCCTTCCAATCGATGCAGCAGAAGCTGAGCTGGTTCGTTGAGATCTTGCGGGCGGACCCAGCGGTCGAGACCGTCGTCGGTTTTACCGGCGGTGGGCAGACCAATTCCGGATTTGTCTTCGTGCAGTTGAAGCCGCTGTCGGAGCGCAAGCTGTCGGTTCAGCGGGTCATGAGGCAGCTGCGTGATAAGCTTGGCCAAGTGGCCGGCGCGCAGCTCTATTTGCAACCGGTGGCAGACATTCGCGTCGGCGGCGGCGGGCGCCGGGGCAATTCCGAATACCAATACACGCTGCAAAGCGACGATGCCAACGAGATTTATGACTGGGCGTCCAAGGTCGAGGCAGCGCTACAGCGGTTGACCGTGCTGACCGACGTCAATGTCGACCAGCAGCAAAAGGGGCTCGAGACCACTCTGATCATCGACCGCGCTACCGCGATGCGCCTCGGGCTCAGTGTCAGCCAGATCGACAACACCCTCTACGACGCCTTCGGCCAGCGGCAGGTATCGGTGATTTACGCCGCGCAGAACCAGTACCATGTCGTCATGGAGGTGGCACCCGAGTTCTGGCAAGATCCGGAAATGCTGAACCAGATCTACATCAGCACCAGCGGCGGCGCGGTCAGCGGCACGCAATCGACTCAGCCGCTGGCGGGGACGGTCCTCGCCAAGGTGCCCGCCAACAACAGCAGCGCCGCGGCCGCAGCAACGGCCCAGATCGCCGGCAACCCGGCCCGGAATGTGGCGAACAATGCGCTGTCCAACACCGCTCGCAGCGCCACCTCCACCGGCTCCGCGGTCAGCACTGTTCACGAGAAGATGGTGCCGCTGTCGGCCTTTGCTCATTTCGGCCCCGGCAACACACCGCTCGCGGTCAATCATCAAAATCTGTTCGTGGCATCGACAATCTCGTTCAATCTCGCTCCAGGTGTCTCGCTCGGCGAGGCAACGACAGCGATCGAGGACACGATGCGCCGCCTCGGGGTGCCGGCGTCGATCCATGCCAACTTTCAGGGCACGGCCAGGATCTTCCAGGAATCGCTCGGCAACGAACCCATCCTGATCGCCGCCGCGCTGCTGGCCGTCTATATCGTGCTTGGCGTGCTCTATGAGAGCTATGTCCACCCGATCACGATCCTTTCGACCTTGCCCTCGGCTGGGGTCGGCGCGGTGCTGGCGCTGATCGCGACGAACACTGAATTCAGCATCATGGCCCTGATCGGCGTCATCCTTTTGATCGGGATCGTCAAGAAGAACGCGATCATGATGATCGATTTCGCGCTCGATGCCGAGCGCAGCGATGGTTTGAGCTCACGCGAGGCAATCTATCAGGCGTGCCTCAAACGATTCCGCCCGATCATGATGACGACATTGGCGGCCATGTTCGGAGCGGTGCCCCTCGCGATCGGATTCGGTGAAGGCGCCGAATTGCGACGACCGCTCGGCATTTCGATCGTCGGAGGATTGATCGTCAGCCAGCTGCTGACCCTCTATACCGTGCCGGTCATCTATCTCTACCTCGATCGCTTCCGGCTGTGGGCGCAGCGGCACTGGCGAACTCGTTATCCGCGTCTCCATGCCGGTGGCACCCCGCAACCTGGCGAATGAGACCTAGATTGCAACGCCAACGCCGACCTTGCTCCCGACGTCCAGGGATCGCCGATGGTGGCGTCTTTGCGGTGAGGAGGGGTCATTCGTGAGCTTTGAGCACCTTGCACCGGTTGTAGATGCGGTCGCTTGGATCGACCGCGAAATCGGCTCTCGCGTCGGTTCGGAGCCAGTCCCTCTGGCCGAGGCATCCGGCCGGGTTCTGGCGCAAGACCTCGAGGCGGCTGGTGATGCGCCGCCCTTCGATCGCGCCGTCGCCGACGGCTACGCGGTCCGCACCGAAGGTACCGTCGGCGCCAGTCCTTATAACCCTCTGATCTTTCACCTTACGGGAGCGGGCGCCGCCGATGCCGCCATGGATTTGGCGAGCGCTGCCCAAGTGGCCAGCGGATCACCCATACCGAGAGGCGCCGACGCGGTTGTGCTATCGGACCGTGTCGAGCGCGATCCGGGGGCCGCCACCATCGAGCTCATCGAGCCCGCCATCCCAGGCGCCTACATCGAACGTCGCGCTAACGACTTTCGGCGCGGAAGGCTAATGCTGCGCGCCGGCCACCGGATGCGTGCCGCTGATCCGGCGCTCCTGGCCGTGGCTGGCATTGGGCGCGTCGATGTCGTCCGCCGCCCGCGCGTGCGCTTGGTAGTGACTGGAGCTGACTTGTGTCAGGCAGGACAAGAACTGCGCCACGGCGCCGTCTACGACGCAGACACCCCGATGCTGCGCAGCTTGGTCGAGCGCGATGGAGGAGCCGCCGAGATCTGGCCCGTCGATCGCCGTTTCTCGAACGCTGTTCGCGATGCGATTTTGACGCCCGCTGCTGACGTGGTCATGGTCGTCGGTGGGTCGGGTCTCGGCGCCCAGGACCTCGCGGTATTGCAGGCGCTCGCCCCGCAAGCGCCCTATCAGAATACCGGCGGGCTGGCGATCCATGGCGTCGCTCTTCGACCTGGGGCGTCGACCGGTCTGGGCAGGGTCGGATCGACGCCGGTCATCCTGCTGCCGGGTGCGCCGGTCGCCTGCCTTTGGGCCTACGAGCTCATCGCCGGTCGAGCAGTTCGAAGCCTTGCCGGACGAAGCCCCGAACTACCTTATGCATCGCAAGACTTCGTGACGGCCCGGAAGATTGTTTCTACTATCGGCTTTGCGGAGGTTTGGCCAGTACGCCGGATGTCGGACCGGGACAGCATCGAGCCCATTCCCGCGGCCGCTCCGGATGGGGCCGGCAGTCTCTTCGCCACTATCTCGGAGGCAGACGGGTTCGTGCTCGTCCCCGAAGCGAGCGAGGGCTTCCCTCCGGGGACCCGAGTCCGTGTTTACCTGTATGGAGATCAGGATAGCTGTCGCGATCCCAATTCGTTCTGAGATCATAGCATGGAAACCCTCGATCCCCCCGACGACATCACGACTGCGTTGAGGCGTCTCGCGCGGCAGGAGCAGTTCCTCGAGGTCGTTAGTCGCGAAGAAGCGGTTGCTCGATTTCACCGTCACTTGGCCCTCGCGCCATTAGCCAATGAAACGCTGCCGTTGTCGCGTGCGCTCGGCCGCGTGCTCGCGCATGCTGCAATCGCCGAGGTCGATGTCCCGGGGTTCGACCGTGCGAGCGTCGACGGCTTCGCGCTGCGTGCTGCCGATACCACAGCGGCGAGCGACCGCGAGCCGCGCACCCTGACCCTCAACCGCGAAATCCTGACGCCCGGGGTCGAGCCCCGCATTGCGATCGCGCCGGGCACCGCTACTCTGATCGCGACCGGAGGCATGGTGCCGCGCGGCGCCGACGCGGTCGTCATGATCGAGCACACCGAAGCGGGCGACAACACGGCCGGAGCGACGGTCATCGACCTCCACCGGCCCGCTTCACCTGGTCAATTTGTCGCTTTTGCCGGAAGCGACATCGCCCGCGGCGAGACGGCAGTGCGCGCCGGCACGGTGCTCACTTCCCGCGAAATCGGCACGTTGGCGGCGATCGGGCGGGGAACGGTCGAGGTCTTTCGACGGCCGCGGGTCGCAGTGATCTCGACCGGCGACGAGATCGTGATGCCCGGTACGCCATTGCCACCCGGCGGCGTATATGACTCAAACGCGGCGATCCTCGCGGCGGCCGTGGCCGAAACAGGTGGCGAGGCGGTGCCGTTCGGCATCGGCGCGGACGAGGACGAGACGCTCGCGCGGCTCGTCGAGGACGGGCTGTCCTGCGCCGAGTTGGTGTTGCTTTCGGGCGGCACCTCGAAGGGTGCCGGCGATGTCTGCTGCCGGGTGGCGGCGCGATACAGCGATCCTGGCATCGTCGTGCATGGGGTCGCGCTCAAGCCGGGCAAGCCGGTCTGTCTTGCCGTGACCCGAAGCAAGCCCCTGATCGTACTCCCGGGGTTTCCGACCTCCGCAATCTTCACCTTTCACGAGTTCGTCGCGCCCGTGATCCGGGCACTCGCCGGGTTGCCGGCAGAACAACGGGACACCGTCTCGGCGATAGTGCCGACGCGCCTCGCCTCGGAACGCGGGCGCACCGAGTTTGTCATGGTTTCGCTCGTCCGGCGTTCCGAGGCGGATGGCGGCGGTCTCGCAGCCTACCCAATCGCCAAAGGCTCGGGCTCGGTGACCGCGTTCGGCCAAGCCGATGGGTTCATTGCGATCGGCCAGCATGTCGAAGCACTGCCGGCCGGCATGCCGGTCCAAGTTCAGCTGATCGGCCGCGCCTTCCGGCCGGCAGATCTGGTAGTGATCGGCAGCCATTGCGTCGGCCTGGATATCCTGCTCGGACACCTGCAGACAACCGGGCTTGCGGTCAAGGTGCTGAACGTCGGCAGTATGGGCGGGCTCGCGGCTGCAAAGCGCGGGGAGTGCGACATCGCCCCGGTGCACCTCATGGATCCCGAAACGGGAGAGTACAACCGGCCATTCCTGACGCCGGAGCTCGAACTCGTGCCCGGCTACAGGCGGCTTCAGGGCATCGTGTTCCGCCCCGGTGACCCTCGCTTTCGCGGCCACCGGACGGCGGTGGACGCCGTAGTGTCAGCGCTCGCCGATCCCGAATGCCTGATGGTCAACCGAAATGCCGGCAGCGGCACTCGGATCCTGATCGACCGCGTGCTGCTGAAGGGCGCGAAGCCCCCCGGGTACTGGGTGCAGCCGAAATCGCACAACGCGGTGGCCGTCGCCGTGGCGCAGGGCCGGGCCGATTGGGGGATTGCGATCGAGAGCGCGGCGAAGCCATATGCGCTCGGTTTTCTGCCGCTTCAGGAGGAGCATTACGATTTCGTCGTGCCTCGCGCGCGGCGCGAGCTGCCGGCCGTCTGTCGTTTCGTCGAGTTGCTCGAGGAGAGCGGCGTGCGACTCGCCCTGTTGGAGGCGGGGTTCGACCGGTGAGGAATGCTCCGAGCCAAGCCGGCGGATGACCGCCGCTTGCAGCCCATTCAGCGAGCGAGTGGTCGGGCTGCTAATATGCGGCAGCTGCTGATATACCGATAGCGGAGGTCGACGCGGCTGACGCGAACCGCTCCCGGCTCGGAGAACAAGAGGAGTGCCGATGTGGTATCGGTTTGCATGCTTGATGGCCCTGGCATCGATGGCCATGGTTGGGGCGATGGCTCATCACCATTGGTCGGCGCAAGCGGCCGAAAAGAGAGTGGTGCGCGTCGCCGCTGCCGCGGACCTGAAGTTCGCGCTGGACGAGATCCGTGAAGCATTTCAGCGGCAGCACCCGAGTATCGAGGTGGTGATCACCTACGGTTCGTCAGGGAACTTTTATTCCCAGCTAGCTAATCGGGCTCCGTTCGACATGTTTTTGTCGGCCGATTTGGATTACCCCCGGCGTTTGATCCAGCAGAATCTTGCACTGGCGGAGAGCGAATTCCCGTATGCGGTGGGATCGATCGTCCTCTGGGTGCAGCAAACCTCTCCGATCGCAGTGGAGAAACTCGGGATCCAAGCCCTGCTCGACCCCTCGGCTCGGAAAATTGCCATCGCCAACCCACGCCATGCCCCGTATGGCCGAGCGGCGGAGGCGGCCATGAAGAACCTGGGGGTTTTTGAGAAAGTTCAGGGCCGCCTCGTCCTTGGCGAAAACATCACCCAGACCGCCCAGTTCGTCGAGAGCGGCGCGGCCGACATCGGGATCATCAGCCGCTCCCTGGCAATAGCCCCGGCGCTGCGGGACAAAGGCCGCTCCTGGGAAGTACCCAGCGACGCTTATCCCCGCCTGGAGCAGGGCGGGGTGATCCTCTCGTGGGCCGAGGATCGGGCCGCGGCGGACGCCTTGCGCAGCTTTGTGCTCGGCGATGACGGAAAATCAATCCTCGGCCGTTATGGTTTCCACCCCGCGGGGAGTAAGGTGGAGTAAGGTATGGAGTGGGAAGCGATCTGGCTCAGCGTGCGGCTGGCGTGTAGCACTACGCTGATCCTGCTCTTCCTGGGCCTGCCCTTCGCATACTGGCTGACTGGAACGAAATGGCGGCTGAAGTTCCTGCTCGAAGCGTTTGTCGCGCTGCCGATAATCCTGCCGCCCACGGTTCTCGGCTTTTACATCCTGATCGCGATCGGCCCGCAGAGCCCGTTCGGCCGGAGCTATGAGGCGATCACGGGGCAGTCCCTGCCGTTTTCGTTCCAGGGCCTGCTGCTCGCCTCGATCATCTACAGCTTCCCCTTCGCGGTGCGGCCCTTTGTTGCGGCGTTCGCGGGGATCGAGCGGCACCTGATCGAGGCCTCGTGGTGCCTGGGCGTGTCCCGCATCGGCACCTTCTTCCGCGTCACATGTCCGCTCGCCTGGACCGGGATCCTCACCGGACTCGTCCTCAGCTTTGCGCACACTCTCGGGGAATTCGGGGTCGTCTTGATGGTCGGGGGCAACATCCCCGGGGTCACGCGCACCGTTTCGATCGCGATTTTCGATGAAGTCGAGGCACTGAACTATGCGATGGCGGGAATGACCTCCCTCGTCCTGCTCGGCATCTCATTCCTGGCTCTGTCCGCGACCTACCTCCTGCAACGGAGGGGAGGGGTGCTTTGACACTCGAGCTGGTGGCGGAATTGGAAAAGCAGTTTCGGGCGGGGCCTCTGATCCAGGTCGGTCTGCGCTGCCCGGTCGAGGCTCCCTCGGTTACGGTACTGTTCGGCTCGTCCGGCTCCGGCAAGACGACGACATTGCGGTGTTTGGCCGGCCTCGAGCGGCCTCAGCGGGGCCACATCCGGTTTGCGAACGAAATTTGGTTTGATCCCGAACGCGGCATCTGCCTGCCGCCCCAGCAGCGGCGGATCGGTTACTTGTTCCAGGAGCACGCCCTGTTTCCCCATCTGACTGTGGCCCACAACATCGGCTATGGCTTGCGTGGACTCGATCGGGCAGAACGATGGCGGCGCATCGGGGAGATCATTGAGCTGCTCGGTTTGGTCGGCCTCGAGCACCGTCACCCAAGGCAGATATCCGGCGGCGAGCGGCAGCGGGTAGCGCTGGCACGGGCCCTCGTCTGTCGGCCGCGCCTGCTCCTGCTGGACGAGCCGCTCTCAGCGCTGGACGTCCCGCTGCGTGAACAGCTGCGCCGGGAGCTCCGGCGCTCGCTGGCGCAACTTGACATCCCGGCTGTGCTTGTGACTCACGACCGCAGCGAAGCCCTTGCCCTCGCGGATTACGTGGTCGTCCTCCATAAAGGGCGGGTGCGCCAGAGCGGCGCAGTTCAGGAGGTCTTCAGCAAGCCGGCCGACCTCAACGTGGCGCGCATTGTCGGTGTCGATACGGTCGAGCTGGCCAAGGTCGTGCAGGTAACCGACGGCCTGGCGACCGTCGAGATCGGCGGCACGCGCCTCGTCGCCGCGGCCTCGAATGGCATTAACGGGGAAGTTTACGTCTGTATTCACGCCGGGGACGTGATCCTGGACAAAGGCGCCGCGCTGACCCAGAACAGCGCCCGGAACCGCCTGGCGGGGCGCATCCAGTCTTTGGATCGTGAAGGATCGATGATTCGGGTCAGTCTGGACTGTGGCTTTCCGCTGAAGGCTCTCGTCACCAGCCAGGCATGCCAGGAAATGGGGCTACGGCAAGGGGAGGGGGTTACGGCTTTGCTCAAGGCACCGAACATTCACCTGGTCTTGCGGGGCTGAGGATGCTTCTTGCCAGCAGACGCCGCCTCGTCGGCAGTGTTGTTGCTCGGCTGATGAACCCCTATGCGGAGGAGATCATGATGTCCCTACGGTCGGTTCGGGTGCTCCTGCTGCTGGCCGCCGTAACCGCCGGCGGCGTGCTCCCGTGCTTCGGACAGGAGCGTGCCACCTTGAAGGGGCACACCAAGGCGCTTGCCGCCGTGGCGTATTCTGCCGACGGCAAATACCTGGCGACCGGGAGCTACGACAAGACCGCGAAAGTCTGGGACGCAGCGACGGGGAAGGAATTGGCCACGATCGTCGGGCACAACGGTGTTGTCGAGGCCGTCGCCTTCTCGCCCGACGGCAAGATCTTGGCGACCGGCAGCTACGACAGGACGGTCAAGCTGTGGGACTGGGCCGCGGGCAAGCAGCTGGCCTCCTTCGAGGGCCACACCAACATGATCCGCTCGATGGCATACTCCCCGGATGGCAAGACCGTGGCTTCGGGCAGTCACGACATGACGATCAAGCTGTGGGACGTGGCCACGGGCAAGGAACGCGCCCACCTTACGGCGCATAAGGGCGCGGTCCGGTCGCTGGCGTTCAGCCACGACAGCAAGATCCTGGCCTCGGGGAGCAACGATTATACGGTGAAGTTATGGGACGTGGCTACCGGGGCCGAGCTGGCGACCTTGGAGGGACACGAGCACGGCGTGCGAGGTTTGGCTTTTTCACCGGACGACAAGACCCTGGTCACCGGCAACATGGACACCACCGTGCGGCTATGGGACGTGGCCACGCACAGCGAAAAGGCGATCCTCGGCGGGACCCAGAGCGAGGTCCTGAGCGTGGCTTTTTCTCCTGACGGCAAACTGGTGGCGGCCGGTAGCGTCGACCAGACCTTGAAGGTATGGGAGGTGGCAAGCGGCGAGGAGGTGGCGAGCCTGGAGGTCGGCGAAAGGGTCCGCGGCGTGGCCTTTTCGCCGGACGGCAAGACCCTGGCCACAGCGGCGATGGACGGTCTCGCCAAGCTGTGGGACGTGGCGGCGATTTTGAAGGCCGGCATCGAAGCGCAACCGGAAACCGCGCAGGCGAAAGGCGAGGAACGGGCGTCCTTTATAGGGCATACGAACTATGTCACCTCGATGGCGTTCACGCCCGACGACAAGATCCTGGCCTCGGGCAGTCACGACAAAACGGCAAAGCTGTGGGATGTGGCGACGGGCAAGGAGCTGGCCACGCTCAAAGGGCATACGGGCGCGATAGTTACTGTCGCTCTCTCGCCCGACGGCAAGATCCTCGCCACTGGCTCCTATGACCAGACCGTAAAGCTGTGGCAGGTGCCGACCGGCAAGGAGCTGGCCACCTTGACGGGGCACACCAACATCGTCCGCGCCGTGGCCTATGCCCCGGACGGCAAGACCGTGGCCTCGGGGGGGTATGACCAGACCATCAAGATCTGGGACGTGGCCGCGGCCAAGGAACTGGCCACCCTCCCGGGACACACCGGAGGGGTCAAGGCGCTGGCCTACTCCCCGGACATCCGCATACTGGCCTCGGGCAGCATCGATGGAACCATCAAGCTGTGGGATCCGGCCAGCTTCAAGAATATCTCCACCATCGATGTCCACACCGGGCCGGTCCACTCCGTGGCGTTCTCGCCCGACGGCAAACTCTTGGCCTCCGCCGGCGCAAGCAAGGACGTGCAGCTCTGGGAGGTGGCCAGCGGCAAGGAGCTGGAACCGTTCAAGGGCAGCACGGCCTGGGTCCGCTTCTGCGCGTTTTCTCCCGACGGAAAAATGCTGGCCGCGGTGGGCCTCGACAAGCGCCTGCGCCTTTGGGACGTCGCCACGCACAAGGAAATCGCCAGCCTCGAGGGACATCAGCGCCGGATCCACTTCGTGACCTTCTCGCACGACGGAAAGCTGGTGGCGACCGCGGGGATGGACCGAACGGTGGACCTCTGGGACACACCCAAGGAATCGACAGCCAAGGCCCCGTCCTCGGGAGCCGGAGGCTCAGGCGGGTCGGTAATCCGCACCATATGCGAGGCCGATGTCGGGAAGTTTTGCTCCGGCGAAAAGCAGGTCGGGAGGTGTTTACGTCGCCACCAGGATGAGCTTTCTGATGTCTGCACCGCCGCCCTGAGGAAACAGCGAGAAAACCAGTAAATACACACGCTTGCCCTAATCCTCATCCGTCGTACTGTCCTCTCGGTACGGAAAGTCGGGTTAGTGATTGCTTTTATAGCCGACACTCCCGAGCGGCGACGCAGCGTTTATAGAGGTATGCGCGGCCCAGCTGATTGGAGATGACGAGATGGAAAACGAGACGGCGAGCCGGCTGATCAGGGCGCTGGTCGGGGGCAGCCTAACCGACGATGCTCAGATGGCTGCGCTAGACAAGCAGCCGGTCATGCAGGTTTTGCCCGAGGCCAACGTAATCAAAATTGGGGGCCAAAGCTTTATCGACCGCGGGCGGGCGGCGGTTTTCCCGCTGATTGACGAGCTGGTGGAGAACCTGCCCCGGCACAAGATGATAATAGGCACGGGGGCGGGCACGCGCGCCCGGCATGCATACAGCGTGGGCCTCGACCTCGGCATGCCCACCGGGGTGCTAAGCGTCCTCGGCTTCTTTGTCAGCATCCAGAACGCCAAGATGATCCATTATTTGCTGGCCAAGCACGGCATCCCGTTTATAGAGCCGGCGCAATTTGCCCAATTGCCGCTCTATTTGGCCGAGCGGCAAGCCTGCATCTCGGTCGGTATGCCGCCCTATTCTTACTGGCAACCCAACCCGGAGGTCGGGCGCATCCCGCCGCACCGGACCGACACCGGCTGCTATCTGATCAGCGAAGTCCTCGGCACGCGTTCAATGATCTATGTCAAGGACGAAGAGGGCCTCTACACGGCCGATCCCAAGAAAGACCGCAATGCCCGCTTTATTCCAAAGATCACGGTCGAAGAACTCGACGCCTTGGACCTCGCCGATGTCGTCCTCGAGCACAGCGTGCTCCAGCTGATGAAGAACGCCAAGCATCGCCGCTCGGTCCAAATTATCAATGGTCTGAGAAGAGGCAATCTGACTCGCGCGCTCAATGGTGAGCCCGTCGGGACCGTCATCACCGCTTGACAATGAGGTTAGCCGCCATGGCCCCTTCCGAACCGCACGCCCCGGCAACTGATATTGCGGCCGACCAGCGTCACCACGTCGAGTCGATGTTGATGCGCGAAAGCCTGCTCGATAAACAGGTCATGTCGTCCACCGAAACCCCGGTGGTACCAATGCTGCCGTTCTGTCACATCATCAAAGTCGGCGGGCGCTCGATCATCGACAGGGGCAAGAAGGCCACTTATCCGCTGGTCGACGCCATCGCCGCCGCGCTGGAGAGATTCAAGCTGGTGATCGGCACCGGGGGCGGTGTCCGCAGCCGCCACGTGGCATCGATCGGCATCGATTTGGGTCTGCCCACCGGCGTCCTGGCACAGCTGCAGATCATCGATGCGCTCGGCAATGCCCACCTTCTGGGAACGCTTCTGGCACCGCACGGCGTGGTCGCCATCCCCCCCGAGATCCTGGGCCACATGCTGCCGTTCTTCATCAAGGCTGCCCCCGGTGTGATTTGCAATGGCGACCCGCCTTTCTCGATATGGGAACATCCGCCGAGCATCGGGCGCATCCCGCCGCATCGTACCGATGCCGGGACTTACCTGCTTGCGGAGTGCTACGGCTGCGCCACCCATACCCTGATCAAAGATGTCGATGGCCTTTACGACGCGGACCCCAAGATCAACCCCGATGCTCGCCTGATCACGGATATCACCGTGGCCGAGCTGAAGGACCGGAACCTCCCGACCTTGCCATTTGACCGCGTGCTGCTCGATCTGCTCGCCTGCGCGCGGCAGGTAAAGCGGTTCCAAATCATAAGCGGGCTGAAGCCGCATCTGCTCGAGCCCGCCCTGCGTGGCGAGCACGTCGGAACGATCGTCCGCAAGGACGAGTCGTCTTGACGGTGCCGAACAGCCACCGCGGCAACCACACGGCTTCAGTGTGGTGTCGCACAGTTCGACCCCCGGCCGAGACACCGAGCCTGCTATGTTAATGGGGAATAGCTCGAAGCTGCGGCGTTTAGCTATCTACAAACCATAAGTTGAAACGACGGAGACGACGGTGCGTAGACACGACAGATATCGGCTCCTTCTGGTAGTGTTGGCTGCCGTCGCGCTCTCGCCGGCAGAGGCGAGGGTGATGGCCGACCGCGAGCCAATTCCAGAGGTGATCCCCATTCAGAATTATCCGGGATGGCAACCTGGAATGGGTGGAGGTACGGGGCAAGGGCGTCAGCAACTATGCTCGCAGCTGCAGCGCGAGCGCGATGAATTGCGAGCGCAGATGGACCAATCCGGACCGCGACGCCGCGAACGGTTGCAGCAGCAGGTTTGGGAGCTGCGCGATCAATACCAGAGGCTGTGCAAAGGCAACTAATATAACTTGGTAGCTCTATCTACCGAATAATTCGCGTTAAAGCCAACCAACTATCTCGTCGCAAATAGCAGCGAAGTGAATGGCTGAGCCTTAGCAAAACTTCATCCGTTTAGCCCGATAGAAGTACGTAGATCGTGAACTCGGTCGCGGTTCTAGTGTTCGTTGGTTGTGGCGACACTCTGTGGAGGATCTCATACGGACTTCCGGTGATCCCCAGA